>Ga0302320_10014882_pt1 | contig 16043 bp, 15 predicted proteins | sample Bog_T0_3_FD_202130 | JGI IMG/M metagenome (GOLD analysis project Ga0302320, IMG submission 202130) | Peat permafrost microbial communities from Stordalen Mire near Abisko, Sweden - Bog_T0_3 | ecosystem: Environmental > Terrestrial > Soil > Wetlands > Peat | place: Sweden: Abisko, Stordalen Mire... | reverse complement strand
TCGCGCAACTTCGATCGAAAATGGACTGTTCAAGAAGTTCAACCTGGCCCTGGTCACCAACCCGCAGATCAACAACAACTCGGCGACCGAAACCATGGCCGACGGACAGCAGCTCTTCATCCAGACGCTGCTGCCCATGAACCCCACGCTGAGCAGCTTCAACGGGGCGGCAAATCTCCACTCGACGGCAGACCTGGAACCAACGCAATATATCTACCAGGTCCAGGATTCCTCGAACCCCTCCGATACGCGCTTTCTGCACGTTCTTCAAGGCGCCGATCCAGGGGCGAAGATGTTCCCGGCTACCTACTCGCAAAGCACCGGTGGCACTGCCTTCGATGGTGCGGCTTTTGGCAGCTTCGCCGTTTTCTTTCCGCAAACCACCAACGCCAGCTTCGGCCCCACCACGTTCAGCGTGCCGGCAGGCGTTCAAACGTTGCTCGTCACGGGCCTGACGCCCAACACTGGCTACACCGTAGGCATTCAAGCGGGCTCCAATGTAAATAGCATCAGCGTCGCCCCAGGCGGCTCAACCATGACCGACAGCGCCGGAGTTCTGATGGCGTCGATCTAGAGCTACAGTTGTAGATGGAAGAATTCGGAGGGAGCAGGGGTGGGGTACCCACAATGTGGGTCGAACCCCCTGAAAGGTGGGGTAATTGCGTGGCCTTTAGGCGCAGGCTCTTACCCCTTCTCCAGGAATCGAGCGTAATTCAACCGTAGTACTAAGACGAGCAGAACTCTGGTTGCGCCAAGAATCTGTGCGTCCCATCCTCTTGCTTTTCTTAGCGGGAGGATGGGATTCCAGAGGCCAGTTTCAACCGATTGAAGTCGGCGGTTGACAGCCTTAATGCGCCAGCAAATAAACCCCGATGCACACCAGCACGGCAGCGGTCCAGCGGCGCCGGTCGACGTTTTCTTTGAGGAATATCTTGGCCGCAATGGCGTTGGTGACTAGCGTCAGCGAGGCCGAAGCAGGCGCGACCAGGCTCAGGTTGAGATGGTTCAACGCGAAGAGAAGGGCAAAGAAATTCAGCGCCAGAAAGCTCACTCCGACAAAGAACAGCGGGGATCCAAGGACGGCGCGGATGGCGCCCATCAGCCCCGCGCTGGCGCGAATCTTATCCAGGTCGCCGATGAACTTCATGGCCGCGGCGATCAGCACCTCGCCCGCCGTGGAGGCGACCACGATGGTTCCGATCATTGCCGTTGCTACCCACGGTCCCACATGGGATACAGGCAGCCCGGCGGATGAGAGCGACGTCATCATGCCTGTGTCTCGTCTCCCACGGCGCGTGCGTTTTCAACGGGGGCTGCCTCATCGCCGGTTGCAGGCCGTTCGGTAAACGACGAACCCTGTGACACAAAACCTACGCCGATGGTGATGAGCACGATTCCCATCCACCGTTCGAGCGAAATCGGCTCGTGGAGCCAGAAGCGGGCAAGGACTGCAATGAACACATAGCCAAAGGCCGTTGCCGGCAGTACGAAGGTGAGGTCCGCAAACGAGAGCGCGGTGAGATAGCTGGTGAAGAAGCCAATCAGCAGCGCGATGCCCATGGCGACCCAGGGATTGAAGATCGCGGCGACGAGTGAAAGAGGGTGGGTGAGGGAGATCAACGGAAGATGAGCCATTCCACGCGACAAGAAGGTGTCGCCCAGTGGACCGCAAATGGCGATCAGCAAAAGGACCATGTATTGCCGCAACGAAAGCTTTTTTTGAGTCATCTGTGGCTCAACTTTCCTGGTCTGTCGATCTGGGCTGAGCCTGCCCCCAAGAGGGAAGCCGAGGGGATTCACCCAGCTAACCGGATTAAGTACGTCCCTGGCGCTTTTGAGCGATGACCAACCCGCGCGGCGTGGATAACAACACCACAGACAGCAGACCCTCCTGCTCCAGACGCAGCAAAGCATCGCGCACGACCTTGAAGGAGGAGCTTGCGTCATGAACAAGCACCAGGCCGCGCGTTCTGATTTGTGGGAGAAACCGTCTTATTTCGCTTTCCCGGATATTCAAATCACTGTCGCTGAATAGAATGTCGATGGTCTCTTCGACAACAGTATCCAGACTCGAAGCATTGCGATACTCGATCCAATTGCCGAGTCCGGAGGCATCGATGTTCTGCTTTGCTTTCGCGAATACGATCGGATCGTATTCGATGGTGATGATTTTACCGAAGCCATTGGCTTTCATGCCCTCTGCCATTTTCATGGCGCTGTGGCCGATGAATGTGCCGGTCTCCAGGACCACATCGGGCTTAACGGTCACAATGAAGGACTTGAGAAAATCGAGCACCTCAGCTTCGGCGCTTTGAGCGTCCAGCATATGCCAGTTTTCGGGATGAGGGCACTCCGCTGTCGCGGCGACATATTCCGGCTGAGCGGCTTCGCCGACCAGGCTGATACTGTCGAGAATGCGGTGTTCCTCGTGACCCTTGAGAAAGGGTGGAAGGATGCATCCCAATATGACAGCACCGGCAATGATCGGGAACACTATTGTTGCCACGAGAGTCATGCTGAAAGCGCTATGAAAGGCGATCGCCGCCACGGTCTGATACATACCCAGCAAGATTGCGCCTTCGGCAAAGACGATTCCCGCGGGCCGCTGCAACTGCACCTGATGTTTTCCCTCAGACCAAAGGAACAGCAACGATAGAACGCAAGCTACGGCGCCCAGCGTCGCTGGAGTAAAGAAGGTTTCTGTTTGAAATGAATGGGGCGAAAGAACAAGAAGAGCTGTGGCAACTCCGACGTAGATGGAGACACAGGCAACGTCCAGAAAGAAGAGGAAGTACCGAGCTGAAAAATGGCCCAGATTCAGCCTGCGCCGGCGTGCGTCTGCGCGCCAACTGAAACCAGCGGCAACGAAGGCAAGAATTGCAGTGATGAGAAAATCCGATCTAGTGATCATGCTTTCACAATTTTCTCACGTCCCCGAGTTTCTTTCCCCTGGATTTCCGCTGAATAAGCGGAACTCGCTAAGCGGATCGCACAGGCAGGCGATGGCTCGCACAAGAGACGCGATTGAAATGAGAACGGATCGCCTCTCCGCCTGCTTCGACGAGGGCTAGGGCTAAACCTGGCAACCGGCCATGAATTCATGGCCGGGCCGAGTGTACGGTCAGCGATGGACCTAAGCGCCGGCCTTCGCTGGTGTGGTTGGATCGGCCTGGTGGCTCCGCGCCACCTTCACCGCTTTGTTGCGCTGAGCGCGCAGCTTCATGAACGCCTTGGCCTCAACATACAGACGGGGCACATCGCGATTCACAATCGCCTTCCACACCACGCGGAACGCCGCTTTGGGACGGAAGTAGTATTCGTCGTAGAAGCGGTGAACCATCTCCATGATGTAGTCGACCGGCAGCCCAGGATATTCGATGTGCGCCATTTGATGGCCGCCACCGTCCTCCATGCGCTCGTTGGTGATGTAGCCGTTGGCTTTGGCGAAATCGTAAAACTCGGTGCCCGGATAAGCATGCGCGATCGAAACCTGGATGGTCTCGCAATCCAGGCCCTTGGCAAAGTTGATCGTGTTGCGGATCGACTCCTTGGTTTCGCCCGGCAGCCCGAGAATGAAGTCGGCGTGAACGGTGAGGCCGAGTTCGTGGCAGTCCTTCGCAAACTGGCGCGCCCGCTCAACCGTGGCGCCCTTCTTGATGTTCTTCAGAATCTGCGGATCGCCCGACTCGAACCCCACGATCAGCAAACGGCAACCCGCTTCGCGCATGGCCTTCAGCGTTTCGTAGTCAGTCGTCACTCTCGACGTGCAGCTCCAGGTCAGGCCCAGCGGCTTGAGCTTCTCGCACAGCTCAACCGTCCGCACCTTCTGAATGTTGAACGTGTCGTCGTCGAAGAAGAATTCCTTCACATCGGGGAAATTCGCTTTGGCCCACTTCAGCTCGGCCGCCACGTCGTCGGTGGAGCGCTTGCGCCATGCGTGTCCGCTCAATGTCTGCGGCCACAGGCAGAAGGTGCACTGCGCCGGGCATCCGCGCGTCGAGTAGAGCGCGATATACGGATGCAGCAGGAACGGAACGTTGTAGCGCGTCACGTCCATGTCGCGCTTGTAAATCTTGGTGGCCCAGGGCATCGCGTCCAGGTCTTCCACCTGCGGACGATCCGGGTTGTGCAGAACCTTGCCGTCCTGCTTGTAGCTGATTCCAAGAATCTCGCTCAGCGGCTTTCCCTGGGCAAACTCGACAACGGAATAGTCGAACTCGCGGCGGCAGATGAAGTCCAGAACCGAACACTCGTTCAAGGCGCGATCCGGGTCCGTAGTCACCGGCGGCCCAACGAAGGCAATCTTGATCGGCGGATTCGCAGCTTTGATGGCTTCGGCAAGGCGCTGATCGCCCTCCCAGCCAACCGTCGAGGTGAACAGCACAAGGAACTCGAAATCCTTGCAGATGTTGATGGTCTCTTCGGCAGACACATGGTGAGGGGGCGCATCCAGCACGCGCGAACCCTCCAGCAGGCCGGCCGGGTAGGTCAGCCACACCGGGTACCAGTAAGACTCAATCTCGCGCGTAGCGGGCCAGCGCGAGCTCGCGCCACCGTCAAAGTTCTTGAACGAGGGCGGATTCAGGAAAATCGTTTTCAGGGGTATAGGCATCCCCTCAATTCTACCATCCCGGCTGTTTTTATACCGTTTTCTTTAGCTCTCGGTCTACTTTGCGTGTAACTCGTTTAACCAGTCCTGCATATGGCCGAGGGCGCAAAGAAGGTTGAGCCGCGCCTTGCTCAGGTCGAATCCGGCATCCAGTGCATCTTCAACCTTTTGCCGCTCGTCGATTCGCGCCAGTTGCTCGGCCTTCGGAGTCAGTTGCGGTTGGGCATTCGATCCGCTTGCGGCGCCGTTGCCCAACTCCATCTGCGCCAATACCGCCTGAAGCTGCTCATTGGCAATCTGCTGCTTCAGGCTGGCAATATCCGCTAAAGCATCTAATTCGCGCAGGTTACCGGTGATTGTGGCAATTCTGACGTCGTTCTGGCGCCTTGCCTCTTCGGCCTCGACAGTCGCACGCAGCGCCTCGGCCGCGGATTGTTTGGCCTTCGAGCGCACTCCGAAATCGAACAACGGAATCGTGATGGAAATGCCAAAGCTCAGGTTGTTGGGCGTGTAGTGATTGTAGTACGTGCTGTAATTATTGAGCGCATCGGAGTCGAGGTTGTAAATCGCGCCGAACCCGATCTGCGGACGTCCGGCCAGATCGTCGCCGTGGGCCTGAAGCTGCTTTGATTGAGCCAGTTGGGCCGCCGATTGAATGCCGGCTGGCGCAACTGCGGCCTCGTCTGCCTTCACCGCCGGAATCTCCGGGATACTGCCGTGGTCTGTTGCGATGGACTCAGCCGGAAGGCCGGTGAGCGCGGAAAGCTGCTTCGCAAGCGTTCCGGCGCGCGTTTCCAGGTGAAGGCGGTTCAGCTTGAGTTGGGCCGCTTTCAGGCGTGCCTGCAACAATTCGCTAAGTGGGTCAACCCCGGCTTCGGTCCTCTGCCGCTCAATCTCGACCAGACGGCTCGTGTCGGTTTCCTGCTCGTGTGCGGCGTCGAGTTCATGGGTCACGGTGTCCAACTCGATATAGGCGGTCGAGGCTTCCAGCGCTTTCTGTTCTTGCGCATCCTTCAGAGCGAGCGTTGCCGCATTCCAGCCCGCACGCGCAGCTCGAATGTATTGGCGCTGAGGATAGCTCAAGACCAGCGATTGCATGTTTGCATTCGCGATCGAGGGTTGCCCGGTTGGAAACCCGAACGAGTAGCCTACTGTGGAGCCCACCGTCAGGCTGGGATAATAGACGTCCACGGTCTGGTTATATACGGCCTGAGCCTTTTGCACATCGGCCTGGGCCATCCTCACCGCGCTCGCGTTCTTCTGCGCCAGATCCACCACCGTGCTGAGCGATACCTGTGCCTCAAGCAAGGCAGTCCCCGCCGTAAGCCCCAACGCCAATAAAGCAGCGGCCCGGGCATTGCGTAGATTGAGTCCCGCCCTCATATGCTCAGCTTTCGTCAATGTCTCGATCCCTGTGCCGGCTTGAAGTCGTGAGCCAGTGCAAGCGCTTCTGCGCGTTCCCGTTGAGCGGCCGCGCCGTTGCCGAGTTCATCGTCAAGCCGCGCCAGGCGAAGATGCGCCACAAACGCAGGCGCGTCCTCGGTCTTCGAAGAGCCGGCAAGATAATTCTCCAGCATCTTCGCCGCAAGAGCCGGGTCGCGGTTTGCCCTGGTCAACACCGATGCTCCGTCAAACAGTGCAACGCCTGCATGTTTGTCCCGGTCCGCGGCGGTCACGCAGGAGTGTAGGTCAGACTCCATCTCCGTCAGTCGTCCCCGCTGACGATAAAAATTGGCCAGTGTCACCCATTGAATGGCAGGATGCGCCGAGGAAGCGAGTGCCTGCTTGTATTCTTTTTCCGCCGAATCGTAATCCTTGCGCTCCTCGGCCATGCGGCCACGCAGTTCATGGGCCCGCGCAGGTTCCAGCTTGTCCAGTCGCGCGGCCACGCCCTCGGCTTTCGCCGTGCCGCCCCCAATCACACCAGGAGCTTCCCGGTAAAACTCGCCGAGATTTGCAAGCGCCTCGGCGTTGCGCGGATTCAAGCGCACCGCTTCTTCAAAATCAGTCCGCACCCGCTTCGCCAGTGAATACTCGCTTAGAAACGATGCCCGGTCGGCTTTTTCACCCAATGACCGGCCCAGCCACATGTGGTAGTTCGAGTTTTGAGAATCCAGACTGACCGCTTGTTCGCAATTGTGCACAGCGGCATCCCATTGCTCCAGCATGTAATGCACGCGGCACTCCAGGTTGTCAGCCTCCGCGGGAGAAGCGCCAGCGACACGTGCGCTCTGTAACAGCGCCAGCGCCTTGTCTGCCTCGCCGGCCTGCAACGCCGCGTTCGCCGCGGCAAGTTGATCCCGTGCGCCTTGGCCGAAGACGGCGAGCGCAAGCGCTCCCGCCAGCAAACCTGCTGACCAACTGGAAATCTTCACCGCACGACCTTGATGGGTACGCCCTCTTGCAGAGATTGTCCACTGGTGGATCCCGTCGCCACCCAATCCCCTTCGCTGAGCCCGGAGAGAATCGGCGTCTCAGTCTCGTTCGAAATTCCCGTCACAACGGGGGTTCGCACCAATTCATCGTTAACCACTTTGAAGACGTAGGCCTTGCCGTTTTCCATATGCAACGCCTCGCGGGGTACGCTCAGGGCGTTCGGCTCGCTGGAAGTCGTTGCTTTGACCGTCACGTTGGTATCCGGAAGCAATCCGGCGTCTGAATCGTCGATTTTGACCAGCACTTCACCCACCCTGCGCGTCCCATTCGCGATGATCGTGACAGGAATCTGAATAATGTGCCCATGCCATTCCCTGTCCGGCTTGGCATCCCACTTGATCAGTACCTTCTGGCCGATCGCCAATCCGCCGATCTCCGGCTCGTCAAAATAGGCCCTCACCCGCTCGTGGTCCAGGTCGGCAATCTGCAACAGCAGTTTGCCTGCTTCGACAAAATCCGTTCGTCCAACTTCGAGGTCGTAGATGGTCCCTGTGATCGGAGCACGAATCGACGTCTGCGCCACAATGTGAGCTGTAGACGCCAGGTTCGCATTCGCATCGGTAAGCGATGCCTGAGAACGCGCCACTTCCGCGGGCGAAAAGCGGCTGTGAGCGCTTTGCTCGGCAGCGTGCAGACTCGCCTCCGCCGTAGTGAGCCGCTCCTGCGCAGCGGAGATCTCGCTGCTCGAGGCCGCTCCCGTTTGTTTGAGTTTCGTCAGTGCGTCCAGATCCTTTTGAGCCTGGTCGCGTTCAATCCGGCTGCGCGTCACATCCGCGGCCGCCGCTCCCTGCTCTTGCTGTGTCCCGTTGTGGGTGGCCGCTTCCAGCTGAGCCTGGGCGGACTTCACGCCACTTTCCGCACTCGCCAGCTTCGCCCGGGCGTCCAGATCGTCCAGTACAATCAGCGGCTTTCCCACCTGAACATGATCTCCAGGCTGTACATACACCGCTTTGACTGTGGTTGTAATCGGGCTGTAGAACTCATAATTCTCCTCCGGCTCAACGCGGCCGTCGGTGCTTATCGTAGTCACCAGCTCCTGACGCGTAACCTGCACCTCGCGCACCGGCAACTGATCGCGCATCAGGTACCGCGTCGTGAAAAACAGGATAACGATTAAAACGCCCGCGCCACACCAAAGCCAGAGCCGGGATGATTGCTTTCTCTCTTCAGCCATTCATCTAACCAGTCGTCAGTATATAGGACTCATAAACATGCCTTTGCGAATCAAAAAAATGGCCCCAAAGCCCAATCGGGTGGCAATGCCCAACCTCGTACAATATTTTCATGGCACCTGAACCTCGCTACACCGACGAACACGCCAGCGCAGGCCTCGATTTCCCCTTTCCCGCCATCGAGACCTGGGCTAACCAGTTCCCCGGCTATGAAATCCTCATCGACGACCCCGAGCTGACCTCCGTCTGCCCCAAAACCGGCCTGCCCGACTTCGGCATCCTCACCATCCGCTACATGCCCCGCGAGCGCTGCCTCGAGCTGAAATCGTTGAAAGAGTACCTCTTCAGCTATCGCAACCTCGGCATCTTCCAGGAAAACATCGTCAACCAGGTACTCAATGACGTAGTCAAGGCCTGCGATCCGGTGTGGGCCGTAGTCAAAGGCGAATTCCGTCCCCGCGGCGGCATCGGCACCACAGTAGAAGCCCGCTGGCCCCGGCCGACCGTCTGATCTTCGGCTTTGAGCCCGGCTCGCAAGCGCCCGCGTGTGATATTCGTTGACCTCCAGATTTTTCCACTGGATCAACTCATTTGCCCACTTCGTCCCAGCCCACGCGCCCCCGCATCAACCCCGCCACGGGCACATTCCTGCTGCTCCTCGGCCTAAACCTGCTCAACTACATCGACCGTTACATCCTGCCCGGCGCACAACCCCTGATCCAGCACGAATTCCACGCCACCGACCAGCAGATGGGCGCGCTCACCACGGCGCTCTTCATCACCTACATGATCGCGGCCCCGCTTACCGGCTGGCTCGGCGACCGTTTCCGCCGCAAGCCACTCATCATCGCCGGCGCAGTCCTGTGGAGTCTGGCCACGCTCGCCACCTACTGGGTCCACGACTACTGGACCCTCTACCTCCGCCATGCGCTGGTCGGTGTGGGCGAGGCCACCTTCGGCATCTTTGCCCCGGCGGTGCTCGCCGACTTCTATCCCGAGCGCGACCGCAACCGTATCCTGTCGATCTTCTACATCGCCATCCCCGTCGGCGCAGCCCTTGGCTACCTGGCGGGCGGGGAACTGGGCACACTGTTCGGATGGCGCGCACCGTTCTTCCTCTGCGCACTCCCCGGCCTGGCCATCGCCGCCCTCTACGGTTGGATTGGCCGCGAACCGGAACGGGGAGCAAGCGACCACATCCGCCCCACGGCACCCCGCGCCACAGCCCTGGGACTCTTCTCGAACCCCGCCTTTCTCACCGCGACCTTCGGTCTTGCCACCCTCACGTTTGCCATGGGCGGCATCTCCGCGTGGGTTCCCACGTTCCTCCATCGCACCGCCGGCCTGTCGGTAGCCAACGCCAGCCTCACCGTCAGCGCCATCACGGTCGTCGACGGCATTGCCGGAACCCTCATCGGTGGCTGGCTAGCCCAGCGCTGGCTGCGCACCAACCACCGCGCCCTCTATTTGCTTTCATTCTGGAGCGTCGCCCTGACCCTCCCATTCGGCGCACTGGTCTTCTTCGGGCCTCACGCTCTCGCCATTCCCGCCCTCTTTGCCGCTGAATTCTTCCTGTTCATGAACACCGGCCCGCTCAACACAGCCATCGTCAACTCGGTCTCTGCGCCGGTTCGGGCGACGGCCATCTCCATCAACCTCTTCTGCATTCACTTCTTCGGCGACACCTTTTCCCCGCAGATCATCGGCGCAATCTCTGACCGTTCCAACCTCAGCCTGGGCCTAGGCGCAACCCTGATCTTCCTTGTAATCTCCGGCGCAATCCTGCTCGCAGGCGCAAACGTCGCCCCACCCCTGGAAGAAGCTAAAAGCTGAAAGCTGAAAGCTGAGAACTGAGAACTGAGAACTGAGAACTGAGAACTGAAAGCTGTTTTACCGCTTCTCCTGGTCCCGCGAATTCATAAACGCGCGTCCCGCACCCTGCGATCTCAGGTTAGGATCGTTCACCGGCGGCCTCTCCTGCTCAGCCGTAAACCCCCGCGCAAGCCTGGGATTCGGCCTGAACTTCGGCGGCCCGCCGTTGAACTGCCGCGCATGGCTCAGCATCATCCCAGCCCGGCCGTGCATCGGCTGCACAATCCCGCGAATCTGCACGTCCATGTCGCGGTATTTCCTTAGCTCGCCCACCTCATCGCGATCCTCCCAGAGGCTCACAACAGTAAAGCGGCACTTCTCGTCCGGCGTATCCGGCGTACAGACGTCCAGAAACCGCATCCCATCCGGAAGTGTAACCACATCATAGACATGCGCCGAAATACAAACGTCTTTGTTGAGCATTTTCGAGGCCTCATCTGCCGTCACGCAAGCCTTTTTCGAGCCGGCGAAGCCCGGAACAGCCACACCAAAGGCAAACAAAGCGAGCCAACACAGCGAGGGCAGGCGCATACGAACTCTTTTCTGGGGAACGTGAGGATGCTAAAGGGATTTGGGAGAGCTTGGATGTGCCGCCGCTCACCCCACGACGATTTCATTCTCTACTATTGACAAACATGCCCGAGTTGTATAAAACACAACTATGCCAGTGAAGCGCCTATCCCGGACAGTAGCGGCGGACCTTGTTCGTCACTGTTTGTCGGCTGGACGAGTCATTCCAGGGAGGCATTTCAAAGAGGAACTGGCAAATGAAGGCCTTGACATTCTGGATGCGCACCACGTTCTACAGAAAGGGAATATTTTCCAGGAGCCTGAACCGGATATCCGCACCGGCGATTGGAAGTACAGGATGGAGGGAACCGACCTTGAGGGAAAGCCGTTGGCAGTGGTGTTTTGCTTCAAGGATGAAGCTACAGGGTTCCTGATCACCGTCTTCAGCTGATTTTCGTTAGCAAAACTACCTTTGCTTGTGGGAGGGCAATGGTCATGGAAAAAGAGATGAAGTCGTCAGATATCGTGTCGGAGTGCTCCGATTGTGGGAAGGAAGCACGCGTGGAGAGAGGGACATATCGTTTCCGGGAGAGCGGCCTGGACAATGTGGTGTTGAAGGGAATCGAAATCATCAAGTGCTCCGCTTGCGGCAACGAGGAGCCCATCATTCCGAATCTGGATGGGCTGCTGCGCATCGTAGCCGTCGCGATTGTGACCAACAGGCTCCCGCTCACTGGAGCCGAGGTGCGCTATCTGCGCAAGTACCTGGAAATGAGTGGCGAGCAGTTCGCGCGCATCCTGCATACGGATAAATCGACGCTTTCAAAGTGGGAGACAGGCGCAGTGAACATCGGCTCGAAGAGCGATCTGCTGATCCGCGCCGTAGCTCTGAACCTGGGCCGCGGCTTGCGCGATGAGGCGGAACGGGTCACGAGGAACTTCGAGCATATCGACGAGGAGAGCACTGCGCCTCCCAACCGAATAGAGGTCGATTCGGAGACATTGGAATATGAGTACGCATAAAGGGGAAGTTCGCTGAATGGCAGGCTTCAAAGGCCAATGGAATCCCAGGTCTCAAGGGCGAGACTTGGTGCACCCGGCAGCGGCGCCGTAAGTCTGACGGGGATCAACGCTTTGTGGACCTCTGCTGTTCCCTTAAAGAGTGAAGTGCATGAGGCGGCGATGGAACTTACCTCTGCTGAAAATGGAATGGGTGCGCTTGAGGGCGGATCAATGACACAGCGCTGGGATCGTGTCAGGGTGGCGACGGACCGGTGGTGGAGCGCCCTTCATGCACATTGGAATCACCGTTCCACGTGTCAAATCTGTCTTGCGAATCGTTAACGCGAACCTACCGCGCTCCCACCAACTCCGCGCTCTTCGCGCCCTGCCCATAGTGGCTCTCGACGTACCGGTCCAGAATCTCCTTGAACTCCGCCACAATCGCATCGCCGCGCAGCGTGGTGGAAAGTTTTCCGTCGATATAAACCGGCGCAACGGGATCTTCAAACGTCCCCGGCAAGCTGATTCCCAGGTTCGCGTGCTTCGATTCACCCGGCCCGTTCACCACGCAACCCATCACCGCCAGCTTCAGTTCTTCCACGCCAGGATAGATCTTCCGCCACTCCGGCATCGAGGTCCGCAGGTAGCTCTGAATCTGCTCAGCCAGCTCCTGGAAATAAGTGCTCGTCGTCCGCCCGCAACCGGGGCAACTGGTCACCTGCGGCATAAAGCTGCGAATCGAGAGCGACTGCAGAATCTGCTGTGCAGCCAGCACCTCCTCGGTCCGATCCCCGCCCGGCTTCGGCGTCAGGCTTACGCGAATGGTGTCGCCAATCCCCGCCAACAGCAGCGGCGCAAGCCCAGCCGTCGAGGCAATCAGCCCCTTCGAGCCCATGCCTGCCTCGGTCAGCCCCAGGTGCAGCACATAGTCGCATCGCGAGGCCAGGCTGGTATACACATCCAGCAGGTCGCGCACCCCGCTCACCTTGGCCGAAAGAATAATCTGGTCGTGGCGCAGCCCATATCTCTCCGCTGCCTTGGCCGAATCCAACGCGCTCACCACCATCGCTTCCATCATCACTTCGCGCGCCGGCACCGGGTCAGCGGTTTTGCTGTTCGCATCCATCATGCGCGTCAGCAGCGACTGGTCCAGCGAGCCCCAGTTCACGCCGATCCGAACCGGCTTCTGGTTCTCAACCGCGCACTCGACCATGACCTGAAAATTGTCGTTGTCCTTCTTGCCGATCGATGCATTCCCCGGATTGATCCGGTACTTCGCCAGCGCCCGCGCCGTGGCGGGATACTTCTTAAGCAGCAAATGCCCGTTGTAATGGAAGTCGCCCACGATGGGCACACGCAGACCGCGTTTTTCGAGCCCCTCGACAACGTACGGAACGGCCGCCGCTGCCTCTTCGTTGTTCACCGTGACGCGAACAATCTCCGAGCCTGCCAATGCCAATGCCGCAACCTGTTCGATCGTGCCTGCAATGTCCGCCGTGTCGGTGTTGGTCATCGATTGCACGACGACCGGAACCTCCCAGCCCACGCGAACCTGCCCAATTCTGACCGTCGGTGTCTTCCTGCGCTGAATCTCCGCCATACTTCTAGTTTACCCGCACTCCGGCCCATAGCAACCCCCAAAACTCTCGCATCCTCTGGCCAGAAAGAGCGTAGTCGCTGATTCTTTAACACTTTGACCCTGAAAATGCTGTACTCTGTTGCGATGACGGAAGCGACTCAACAGGCTGGCCAGGGCTCGAACGCAGTGCTCGGAACTGCCCCGCTGCCCGCCGCCGAATTTGACCGGCACGCCGGCCGTCCAACGCTGCTCTTGCGCAGCGTTCGCAAGGCCTACGCCGACGTGCAGGCCGTCGATGGCCTCGACCTTGAGGTGGCCCGCGGCGAATGCTTCGGCCTGCTCGGGCCGAATGGCGCCGGCAAGACCACCACCATTGAAATCTGCGAAGGCATCACCGTTCCCGATCAAGGCGCGGTCGAGCTCCTCGGCCTGAATTGGCAGACCGGCGCAAAGCAGTTGCGCCAGCGCATCGGCATTCAACTTCAGGAGACGCAGTTCTCTGACAAGCTGACCGTCGAAGAAATCATCCGACTCTTTCGCAGTTTCTTCCAGCGCGGCATCTCGGTCGATGAATCCATTCAGACGGCGCAACTCGAAGAGAAGCGCAAATCGCGCGTCGGCGGCCTCTCCGGCGGCCAGAAGCAACGCCTCGCCATGGCCTGCGCGCTGGTCGGCGATCCGGAGTTGCTCTTCCTCGATGAGCCAACCACCGGTCTCGATCCGCAAGCTCGCCGCCACCTATGGGATCTGGTAGACGGCCTCAAGCAGGCGGGCCGCACCATCATTCTCACGACGCACTACATGGAGGAGGCGGAGCGCCTCTGCGACCGCGTCGCCATCATGGATCACGGAAAGGTCATCGCCCTCGGCACTCCCCAGCAGCTCATCGCCTCAGTCGGCGGAGAAGACATCGTAGAATTCGCTGTCGGCTCAGCTGACTCGTCGGGTCACGGTGCCGTCGATGCCACGCTTCTCACGGCAATTCCCGGCGTCGCATCGCACCGCGTGGATGCGGGCCTTCACCAGCTTTCCGTTCGCGAACTGCACATGACCGTGCCGCGCATCTTTGCCGCGCTCGCCGCCCAGGGACTGCACCTCAACGAGTTTCGTACCCATTCGGCAAGCCTCGAAGACGTCTTTGTCCAGCTCACGGGAAGGAATCTGCGCGATGAATAAGCTGGAATTCAGCAGCCTCTATCAACTCACCATGGTCCGTTTTCGCCTGCTCTCCCGCGAGCCGGAGGCCATCTTCTGGATCTTCATCTTCCCCATCCTTCTCGCCTTTGGTCTTGGCATCGCCTTCCGCAATCGTCCGCCTGACGTGCTGCAAGTCGCCGCCACCACCACGCAGCTCACCCAGTCTCTGGCCACCGACAAGGGCCTGTCCGCATCCACAATGGACGAGCCCACCGGCACCCACGCGTTGGCCACGGGAAACATCCTGCTGCTTGCCATCCAGACCCAGGGCGGTGTGGCCTACAAATACGACGACACCAATCCCGACGCCCGCACCGCGCGCCTTGTGGCCGATCGCGCCATTCAGACCGCGGCCGGCCAACACGATGCGGTAAATTCCGAAAACCGGCTCATTCACGAAACCGGCGCGCGCTACATCGACTTTGTCGTGCCCGGCCTGCTCGGCATGAATCTGATGGGCTCGGCCATCTGGGGCATGGGTTTCGCCATCGTCGACGCCCGCCAGAAAAAGCTGCTCAAGCGTCTCGTCGCCTCGCCCATGCCCCGCTGGCAATATCTCGCCTCGTTCCTGCTATCGCGTCTGGTCATGCTCGTCATCGAGGTGGTTGCGTTCCTCGGCTTTGCGCGCCTGGTCTTCGGCGTGCCCTTTCGCGGTTCGCTGTTTGAGCTGTCGGTGCTCTGCGTGCTGACCTCGCTGGCATTTTCCGCGCTGGGCCTTCTGATCTCCTCGCGCGCCTCCACCATGGAAGCCGCCTCCGGCCTCATGAACCTGGTCATGCTTCCCATGTGGATTCTCTCGGGAGTCTTCTTCTCCGCCTCGCGCTTTCCCGCGCTCGTTCAGCCCTTCGTCCGCGCCCTCCCACTCACCGCGGCCATCGAAGCCATGCGCGGCAACATGCTGCAAGGCATCGGGATCAATCACCTCATGGTTCCAGTGGCCATCCTGCTCGCCTGGATCGTCCTACCCTTCGGAGTCGCTCTGCGCATCTTCAAGTGGAGGTAAGGCTCGTCGACCACTGAACCCGCCACGTTCGTACGGAGGGAGCAGGGGCATTTATGCCCCTGAATCCTACCCACATAAAAAGGGCTTCAGCCCTGGGCCTTTTGCTCACGCCTCCGTACCGCCCCATTTAAAATCGAATCTATATGGATCCAATCAACCAGAACCCAGCCGCAGCCGAGATCATTCAGGACACCACTCTCGGCGGCAGCCGCTTCATTCGAGCCTGCCTGCGCAAGCCCGTCGACCGCACCCCCGTCTGGTTTCTCCGCCAGGCTGGCCGCTACATGCAGGAGTACCGCGACGTCCGCAAGCACCACACCCTCGTCGAAATCTGCAAGCAGCCCGATCTCGCCTCTGAAGTCACCATCACCGCCGCTGAGAAGCTTGGTGTGGACGCGGCCATCATCTTTGCCGACCTGCTTCTGCCTCTCGAACCCATGGGCCTGCCCTTCGAATTCCAGGCCGGCGAGGGTCCCGTAGTTCACCATCCCGTGCGCACTGCCGACGACGTCCGCGCCCTCCGAACAGACCGCACCGCCGATCTCGCCTACGTAGCTCGCGCCATTCAGAAGGTCGCCGGGCACTTCCGCGACCGCCTCGGCATCATTGGCTTCTGCGGAGCGCCGTACACCCTGGCCAGCTACATGATCGAGGGCGGCGGCT
>Ga0302320_10014877_pt1 | contig 16046 bp, 13 predicted proteins | sample Bog_T0_3_FD_202130 | JGI IMG/M metagenome (GOLD analysis project Ga0302320, IMG submission 202130) | Peat permafrost microbial communities from Stordalen Mire near Abisko, Sweden - Bog_T0_3 | ecosystem: Environmental > Terrestrial > Soil > Wetlands > Peat | place: Sweden: Abisko, Stordalen Mire... | reverse complement strand
CTGCAGCTCGAAGCGCAGCTGGCCGGTGTCGCCGCCGCCCTCCTCATGCTGACCGACCAGCTCTGCACCGCAGGTCCCGCCCGGTCTGCCCCCGCCGGCGGCCCAGCCCCCGCCGATGTGTCCGCCGCCGTCGCCCGCAAGGTCACGGAGATCTTGGCGGAGATGCTCCCCTGACGCGCTGGCCCTTCCGCCGTTTCGCGGCGGCGAGGGCCCTCAGCCAGCGCTCCCTTCCGTCACATGGACCACATGCGTCCCCGCCAAGGTCAGCCGCCGAAAAGGTTAGCCCGCAGCGGGAGCGGGGGCACCCTTCGTGACCGGGACCTTGCGGTGCGGTTCCTTCTCGGTGTTCTTCAGGCCGATGCTCACCGTCAGGATGCCGTTGTGACAGCCGGCCGTGACGGGCCACCAGGAAGGCCAGGCCGATCGTGATCGGCACGAACAGGAAGTGGTACACGGTCGTGATGCCAAACTGCCACCGAGATGTCGAGCACGTCCACCCGTAGCCTCCCAGCTCGGCCGATTCCTCATTCCGGCAGATCCACGTGCCCGGGTGGATGTCCCGGCGTCCAAGATCGATGATCTTGGTTTCGTCTTCAGGTCACGCAGGGCCACGCGGCCTGCGCAACGGGGACCAAAGTCCCGTGGGGGCGGCTACGGTCAGCTGACCGGGGCGGCTACGGGTTGCGGCTCGCGGAACAATGCGGCGGCCACGTCAGCCGCCCGGCCGGGCAGCTCCACGACGGTGGCACCGGCCACCACAAGAGCCGCCTGGTGCATCCGGTAGTGATGACCGCACAGCAGCAGGTCGGCCGGGGCGGGGCGGGACGCCGACGGGGGCATGACCACCCGGACGATGGGGCGGCCCGGGCAGCAGCAGGCCCGGTACTCGGGGCGGCCAGGATCGGCCCACTCGATCGTTTCGTGCGCGCCGACGGCGGCCGGCGCAGATCCGGTACCAGGGACACCCTTGCGGGCGAAGTTCGGCTTCATAGCACGAGGATGGCCTGCCGCGGGCCCGGTTTGCAGAGCCAAAACTCCCCGCCTCCGCAGGCCGAAGGTCCTCGCGGCGACGCTGCCGGGCGCGTCCGGGCGGCCCTCACGGACGGACGATGCGCCGCCCGCTGATCCGGCGGGGGGTGATGCGCACGTACGCCGCGCGGTCACCGCCTGCCCACGGCAGCACCTCGGCGCAGCGCTGCAGATGAGCCAGTTCCGTTTTCTGCAGCACCTGGTGCGCCTGGCCCTGGATCAGAACGCTCCACCCCTGCTCAAGGGCTTCGTCGACGTGGTCGACCTCGAAGGACACCTCACCGTCGGCATGAGCGGCGATGACCGAGCCCCCGTCGGTCCGCACCACCACCGTGTTCGCGGTCACCGCAAAGTTGACCGGCAGGATGACGATCCCCGAGGCGGTGCCGAACCCGATCCGGCCGACGCCCCCGGCTGCGATGAGGCGAAAGCATTCGGCTCGCGGAATCCGCGCCAGCCTATTCAGGCCAGCCAGCGGCTCGCGTCCGGGCGGCATCTCCAGTGCTGCCCCGAGCAAGGCCGACGGCGTGGTCTGCAGCGCCACGGACAACTGGCGCAGCACAGCGCTGGTAGGCAATCCGGGATACTTCTCCAGGAATTCCAGGTACCGCACGCTCACCCGGGCCCGGGCCGCGACCTGCTCCCGGCTGAGCCTGAGCTCGCTGCGCCGCTGCGCCAGCCTCCGGCTAAGGTCGCCGGGGGACGCAGCGGTCGGCCAGGGTTCCGGGTCGTGCTGATCCGCTGGGCGGTGCTCAGCTTCGGGACTGATGGTCATGCCGTCCACCTCTGATCAATGCGTAGGGCCGCCTGCCAGGGCGGCGCCTCTGTAACGCAGAATCGCGGCCCAGTGACACGGGGCAGAGAGCCGTCGGAAATATCCGGGCGGGACTTAGGTCTGTCCCGGGGTGGCGAGTGCTGTGCGAAAGGACGGCGGGAACTCGGCGGCAACCATCAGCTCGCGCCCGGTCACGATGCCCGGCGCGATACGGATGAACTGGTCGTCCCGCGCGAGGGCCCAGGAAGGGGGCCCGGTGCCGCGGAGCCTGGCAATGTCGCCGGGGTCGGTCACTTCGTACGCGCTGCCGACCACGTTGACCGTCCAGCCGGTGCGGGTTTCGTCGTCCAGATGCTCGGCCTGGAACGCCACGATGGTATCCGGGATGGTGGCGGAGAGCGTGCTGCCGGTCTCGAGCCGGATGACGATCTCGTTGCCGTCGACGGCGAACCTCACCGGCTCCACCGCGGGCAGCGCCCTCTTCGTGTAGGCGATCCGGCCGACTGAGACCGACGTCAGCAGCCGGAGGCACTCGTCTGCCGGAAGCATTGTGGGCCCGGAGTCATCTGCGTCCATACCAGCAGGGATATTGCGCCTGGTAACGGCGGGCACAGGGCCGAAGGTCCAGGCTCCGAACCGGAAGGTCCTGCCGCCACGGAGCGGTGGCGGTCAGCGCAGTTGCCGAAGGCGGTCAGCGCAGTTGCCGAAGGCGGTCAGCGCAGTTGCCCAAGGCGGTCAGCGCAGTTGCCGAAGGAACGGGTCATACGGCTGCGCCGGGGTGATGCGGATTCTGGCGTCTACGACGGATACCCCGCTGGGGTAGGCGATCACGGGGCTGAGGTCGAGCTCGGCGACCTCGGGAAGGTCATCGGCCAGGCGGGAGATGCGCAGCAGGAGATCCTGGAGCGCTGGCAGGTCGGCGGCCGGGCTGCCCCGGTGGCCGAGCAGCAGCGGCGCTGACCGGGCGGAGCGGATGAGTTCGTCGGCGTCAGCGTCGGTGAGGGGGGCGAGCCGGGCCGCGCGGTCGGCCGGCACGTCGGTGGCCACGCCGCCGAGCCCGAAGACCACCAGCGGGCCGAACATGGGTTCCTGCGTGACGCCGATGATGACCTCGGTGCCACCGGTGATCATCGGCTGCATCAGTATCCGGCGCAGCCGCCCGAACTTGGCGGACAGCACGCGGTAGGCCCGCCGGATGTCGGCGACGGTGCGCAGATCCGGCTGGACCGCTCCGGCATCAGCCTTGCACAGCAGGCCAGGCACGTCGGCCTTCAGCACGACGGGGCCGCCGAGGTCGGCGGCGGCCCGGACGGCGTCGTCGGCGCTGGCCACCGGGGTGAGGCTGGTCAGCTCGACACCGTAGTGTGCGAGCAGCGCCGCGACCGTCTCTGGCGGCAGCCAGCCGCCCTTCGGGTGGCGCGTCAGGTACTTCCGGACCAGGGCGCGGGCGTCGTCCGGTGTCACGTCGCTGAATTCGCGGATATGCCCCGCTGGGCGTGACCGCCAGGTGCCGTAGGTGACTGCGTGGGCCAGGGCCCGCACGGCCGCCTCCGGGTACGCGTAGCACGGTATCGAAGCGCCCGCCGGACCCGCCGGCTGTGGCTGGCCCGGCCGATCCTCCTCGGCCGGGGTGGCCCCGGGCAGCAACCGGACGGCCTCGGGCTGGTCGAGGATTACCGCGGCAAGAGGTACCCGGATGTCGGCGGCGCGGATCGCCGCGACGAGGTCTCCGGTGGCGGCGGTCGGCAGGGCCAGCGCAAGGATCGCGTCCACGCCTTCGTCGGCGGCGGCCAGCTCCAGGCAGCGCCGGAACGAATGTTCGCTGACGGTGGCGGTCGTGTCGATCGGGCCGGTCACTGCGCCGCTGGGGGGGACCAGTGCGTGCAGCCGCCGCCGGGTCTCGCCGGTCAGCCGGTGCATGGTCAGGCCGTAGTCGGAGCAGGCGTCGGCGGCCAGCACACCAGCGCCACCGACGTTGGAGACCACCGCGACCCGCGGGCCGGCGGGAAGGGGCTGGGTGGCCAGCAGGGCCGCCGCCTCGACGAGCTCACCGAGGCTGTCGGTGGCGATGATGCCGGCCTGCCGGAAGAGGGCCGCACGTGTCACCAGCGGAGTAGCCGCCGCCGGGGTGTGGGACGCAGCCGCCCGCTGACCGGTAGCGGATCGTCCGGCGTGCACGGTCAGTACGGGCATGGTCCGGCCGACCTGGCGTGCGGTGCGGGCGAACTTGCGGGGGTTGCCGAACGATTCGGTATACAGCACGGCGAGTTTGGTCGCCTGGTCCTGTTCCCACCACATCAGCATGTCGTCGCTGGAGACGTCGTACTTGCTGCCGACGGAGGCGAAGGAGGAGACCCCCACCCCCAGCCGGGACAGCCGGTCGGCCAGGGCGAAGCCGAGCCCGCCGGACTGCATGACCAGGCCCACGGTGCCGGGTGCCGGGTGCCGGGCGGCAAAGGTCGCGTCCAGCCCGGTGCTTGGTACCGCGATGCCGAAGCAGCCGGGGCCGACCAGGCGCATGCCGTAGCGGCGGCAGATGGCCAGCAGGTCCGCGCCCTGTGGCGGGTCCAGCCCCACCGTGATCACGACGAGGGCCTTGATCCCGCGCCGGCCGCAGTTGTCCGCCACGGCGCACACGGCGGCGGGCGGCACGGCCACGACCGCCAGGTCTACGGGTTCGGGCAGTGCGGTTACCGACGGCACACAGGGCACCGCCTCCATGTGTGCGGCGTGCGGGTTGACCGCGTACACGCGGCCCTGGTAGCCGGCGGTGACGATGTTGTGCAGGATGGCCCGGCCGGCGGTGCCCATCCGGCGGCTGGCCCCGACCACGGCGACCGAGTCCGGCTGGAACACATGGCGCAGGCTCACCACGTCCGCGCTGCGCTCGCGGAGCGCGGCGGCGTCCAGGTACGGGTCCCAGCGCGGATCGGCGTCATCGTGCGGCAGGTCGCAGGTCAGCTCGATCACGCCGTCTTCCAGTTCGCGCCGGATGCTGAGCCCGGCGCCGGCGAAAATCTTCTGCATCTCGGCGTTCTGCGCCAGTACCGATGCCGTGAGGGTGGTGACGCCCCGGCGGCCGGCGTCGGAGATCAGGTGCTCCAGCAGCAGCGTGCCGATGCCCCGGCCATGCATGTGGTCAGCCACCGCGAACGCGATTTCCGCCTCGTGCCCGTTGCCCCTGATCTCGTAGCTGGCGACGCCGGCGAGCTGGCCATCTACCGTGGCCAGCAGAGTGGCGTGGTCGGCGGCGGGTGCCCGGCAGACCCGGCGTGCTTCCGGCTCCGCGGAGAGCCGGCTGAAACTGAAGAAACGCTGGTAGGAGTTCTCCGGCGACATGGCCTCGTGCATCGCCGTGACCGCAGCCGTGTCGCCAGGGGTGGCGGGGCGGATCTCCGCTGTGGTGCCGTCGGCCAGCAGGGCGTACGCGCTGCCGGTAAAAGCTGTCGATGGCGTTTTCATTTCCTTTTCCCAGCCTTCGCGTCGTACCTGCGGCTCAGTACGGCTCAGCACAGCGGGCCGTACGGGCGCAGGTCGGTCCCCGGGTAGTCGAGCCGGTCGCGCACCGCGACCACGCCTTCGATGTGCCGCACCGCCCCGACGATCTCCTGGCCGATGGCAGCGGTTTCCGGGTCGCCCGCGAGCGTGACGACGCCGTCCTGCACCGTGACCCGGTAGGACAGCGGGTCGGTGCGGAATTCCTGCCGGATGACGTCGGTGATCTGGTGGTAGATCTCCTTGTCCGGCCGGTTGTAGACGGTGAGCACGTCGGTGCGGCTGACGATCCCCACCAGCCGGCCCGCGCCGTCCACGACGGGGAGCCGCTTGACCCGGCGGTCGTACATGAGCCGGGCCGCATGACGGACCGTGTCGTCCGGCCAGACGGTGACGGCCGGCTGGCTCATCAGCTCGCGGGCGGTCACACCCTTGGCCTTTTCCAGATCCCGGCGGTGAATGAGGCCGGAAGGCGGACCGGAGTTGTCCTCGCCGCCGTCGTCAAAGACTTCCTTGGCGATCAGGTCCGCCTCCGAGACCACGCCGATGACCTTGCTGTCCTCGTCGATGACGGGGAACGCGCTGATCCGCTGATCCCGCAGCTTGGCCGCGATTTCTTTGAAGGGCGCGTTTTCGCGGACGGCGATCACGTTGGTGCTCATTACGTCGGCCACCTTGGCATTCATCAGGCACGCCTCTTTCGTCCACCATTCTGGGTTCCAGTTCACCGGAACCGGGGCGGGGCTGGTACCGGTAAATGGCCGCTTGACGGCAGGGCGTCCGGCCTTTGAGTTCGGGCAGAAGGTCCCGACTGCGCCGCGCTGGGCCAGGACACTGGTCCCGGGCCCGAAGGACGCTGTCCTCTGCCGCGATGACGCCGGTCCGGCGGACCCTGTGGTCACGGCGGGCTGTCCGGCGCGAAACGCGACCGCTGGCCCGCACGAACGAGGCAGGCAGGGAGCATGACGATGAGGGACGGGTGTGCCCGCTACCGCCTCGTCCTGCTGCGCCACGGCGAGAGCGAGTGGAACGCCCGTGACCTGTTCACGGGCTGGGTGGACGTCGGCCTGTCGGCTGGTGGTGAACGTGCGGCGTCATGCGCCGGGATGCTGCTCGCGGCCCGTGCCCTGCCGCCGGACGTCGTGCACACCTCGGTGCAGCGGCGTGCGATCAGGACGGCGGAGCTGGCCCTGGCCTGCTGCGGGAGGGACTGGATTCCGGTGCGCCGGTCGTGGCGGCTCAATTCCAATCACTACGGCGCGCTGCAGGGCAGGAACAAGGCCGAGATGCGCTCGGTCTACGGAGCGGAGCAGGTCATGGCCTGGCGGCGTGGTTACGACGTCCGGCCGCCTCTGCTCGAGCCCAGCGCCCCCCACTCACAGTTCTCCGATCCCCGCTATGCCGCGCTGCCGCCGGACGCGCGGCCCCGCGGCGAGTCCCTGCGGGACGTGACCGCGCGGCTGCTGCCCTACTGGTACGACGTGATCGTGCCCGACCTGCACGATAGATCAGTGGTTCTCGTCGTGTCGCACGGCAACACGCTGCGGGCGCTGATCAAGCACCTGGAGTCCGTCAGCGACGAGGCCAGCTCGGAACTGAACGTGCCTAACGCCGTTCCGCTGCTGTATGAGCTGGATGCGCAGCTGCGTCCGGTCGGGCGGCTGCAGCAGCTAAGGGCGTGCTGAGCGTGCCTGCGGTCTGGGCGAGCTCGCTCTGCTGCGCGGACACGGGCCATGGTCAGCCGTACAGGGCCTCGGCGTCGGCGGCGTACTTGGCCAGGACGTAGTCCCTGCGGATCTTTTGCGTGGGGGTCAGCTCGGCGCCGGTTGCGAACCGGCCGGGCAGAATGCGAAACCGTTTGATGCCTTCAGCCCGGGACACGGCCATGTTCGCGCGGTCCACCGTCGTCTGGACGACGGCGCGCAGATCCGGATCTTCGGTCAGCTCACCGACCGTCGCCCCGGCTGGTTTTCCCTGCCGCTGTTTCCACCGGGCGAACGCCTCGCCGTCCAGGGTGACAAGTGCGGCGATGTACGGGCGCCGGTCACCGATGACGACGCACTCGGCGATCATCCAGTGCTCGCGCACCCGGTCCTCCAGGACCGAGGGCATCACATTCTTGCCGCCGGCCGTGATGATCAGTTCCTTCTTCCTGCCGGTGATGTAGACGAACCCGTCATCATCGACCCGTCCGAGGTCCCCGGTGCGCAGCCACTGGCCATTGAATGCCTCGCTGGTGGCCTGCGGGTCCTGCCAGTACCCCTGGAACACCACCGGCCCCCCGACCTCGACCTCGCCGTCGGCCGCGATCCGCGCCGAGCAGCCAGGCAGCGGCAGGCCCACTGAGCCGAGCCGCTGAAGGCGCGGGGGATTCATGGTGACGGGGCCGGCGGTCTCGGTCAGGCCCCAGCCTTCCAGCACGGTGATTCCGGCACCGTGCAGAAAGTGCGCGAGGTCTTCGCTCAGCGGCGCGCCGCCGCTGATCACCCAGGCTGCCTGCCCGCCGAGCCCCTGCCGTAGCCGCGTGTAGACCAGGCGCCCATATGCCGCGTGCCGCAACCGCAGCCGGATACCGGGCCGTCGGCCGGCCCGGCTGTAGGCGACCGCTGTGGCCTCCGCCGCCGCGAACAGCCGCTGGTGCCCTTCCGCCTCGGCCCGCTGGCGGGCCACGGCGGCGATCTTCTCCAGCACGCGGGGCACCGCGAGCAGGATCGTCGGCCGGAAGGCGGGCAGCTCCGCGGGCAGCTCACCGGGGTCGGCGAGATAGGCGGCGCGTTGGCCGGCGTGCACCAGGCACAGGGCGACGACCCGGGCCAGGATGTGGGACAGCGGCAGGAAGAACAGGCTGGAGGCATCCCCGGCCAGGACGCGATCCCGGACCCCGGGCACGCTCATGACGGCGCGGACCGCAGCGGTCAGGTTGCCGTGGCTGATCATGCAGCCTTTCGGCTGGCCCGTTGTGCCGGAGGTGTACACGATGGTCGCGAGGGTCGCGGAGGTCACCGCGCCGCGCCTGCGGGCCAGCTCCGCCGCGGCAATGCCCTGCCCGGCTCTGGCCAGCGCGTCCAGCCCGCCGGCGTCCAGCTGCCAGATGACCTCCACCTTCGCCGGCCGAGTGTCCTCGATGGCGCCGGCGAACTGTGCGTTCCCGGCGAACACCGCGACCGCGCCCGAGTCGCTCAGTTCCCAGCCGATCTGCTCCGCCGATGAGGTCTCATAGATGGGCACGGTCACGGCCCCTGCCGCCCAGATCGCGAAATCACAGACCACCCAGTCCAGGCTGGGCGCGGCCATCAGGCCGATCCGGTCACCGGGCCTGATGTCCCCGGCGATCAGGCCGGCCGCGACGGACGCGACCCGGGCGGCGAAGTGTTCCGCGGTGACTGGCCGCCACGCGCCGCCGTCTTTCACACAGAACAGCACACGGCCCGCCTCCCGTGCGGCCCAGCCGAACGCGTCATCGCATGCGTTCTCGCCCATGATTCGTTGCTCAGGCTCACTCACCGGCCCGGTCGTCCAGCCGGGAGCGCTCTCGCCATCGCGTGCGACCGTGCGGGCCCCGGGGGGCACGTTCACGTCGGGCATCGGTACCTCCCGCTCCATGACCGGACAGGACCCTCTGGTCACCCGTCTGTCCAGGAATGCCAGACCCGGTGAGCAAGTGACAGCGCCGCTGGCCCCCTGGCCCCGGGACCTTCGTCACCCGGTGGCGGGGCTGCGGCGTCATGATGCCGCATCGGGATATGGGGCTGGCCGGGATGGGGCTCAGTAGTGCAGCCGGGCGGTCCAGATCAGCTGGGTTCCGCCGCTCGCCGGGGTACTGACCTGGAAAGTCCCGCCATTGCGTTCGGCGCGATGCCGCATGTTGGCCAGGCCGCTGGAACGGGCCGGGGTACCGAAACCACGGCCGTTGTCGGCGATGTCCAGGGTGATCAGGCCGTCGTCACCGGACTCTACCGAGATGCTGATCGTGCTGGCGTGTGCGTGGCGCGCGCAGTTGGAAAGTGCCTCGCGGGTCACGGCGAGGATGTCGTTGGCCAGCACCGCGTCCGGGCTGGGCTCCAGTAGGCCGGTGAACTGGATGTCGGCGGTGAAGCCGAGCTGCGGCCCGTGTTCGTCGATGAGGTCCCGGAGCCGGGCACGCAGACCGCTGGGACCGGGCGCGGGCTGCTGAAGCCCGAAGATGCTGGAGCGGATCTTAATGATGATCCGGTCGAGCGTGTCGACGTAGCCGTTGACCCGCTGGGCGGTGGCCGGGTCGCTCCGGCTGGCCTGGCTCTGCAGTTTCATGCCGAGGGCGAAGAGTTCCTGAATGACATGGTCATGCAGGTCGGAGGCGATGCGGTCGTGGTCTGCGGCCCGGGCCATGACGAGCTGGTTGGTTCGGGCCAGGGCGAGCTCCATCGCCACGGCGGCATGGCTCGCGAACGAAAATGCCATCAGGAGATGCGTCTCGGTCAATCCCGGGCTGGCGCGGCGCCGGCCCAGGATCAGTGCGCCACGGACCTGTTCCCCAGCGGTCAACGGGACCACGATCAGCGGGCCGAGGTCAGCGCCCAGCGCAGCGGCGGCCGCTTCGCACTGCTCGCCGGTGACGAGGCTGCCCTTGCCCGTGAGAATCGCCTGCCCGGCCAGCGAGGCGATGACCGGCGCAGTCCTGTCCAGCAGGCCCATGGCGAGTGCTCCGCTTGCTCCGGTCACGATCATTTCCGAGCCGTGCGGCACCGCCACGACAGCGAAGTCTGCTTCCGCAGCGGCTGCGGCATGTTCTGCGATCAGGGTGTGGGCCTTGTCCGCGTCGCCGGATAGCAGAACCGGCGTCAGATCGCTGGACGCGGTCAGCCACCGGCGGCGCTGCTCAGATTCGGTGAACCGGCGGGCGTTCGCGATGGCCGCACCGGCGGCCGCGGCGAGCGCGATGGCCAGCTCCTCGTCTTCTGCGGTGAATTCGCCGCCCCCGGACCGCTCGGTGAGGTAGAGGTTGCCGAAGACCTCCTGGCCGATACGGATCGGGACGCCGACAAAGGCGGTCATCGGCGGATGGCCTGGCGGAAACCCCATGGACACGGAATGGGCGGCCAGGTCCGCAATCCGGATCGGGACCGGGTCGCTGATCAGCAGGCCGAGGATTCCCTCACCCCGGGGCAGCGCACCGATGCTTGCGACCAGCTCATCGTCCGGGCCGGCGTGCACGAACTCTTCGAGTTTCCCATCCCGGCCGAGCACGCCGAGCGCTGCGTACCGGGCACCCAGAAGGTCCCGGGCCGCCCCCACGATCTGGCGCAACACGACGGGGAGGCTCAGCTCGCCGGCCACCAGAGCATTGGCGCGCAGCAGCCCACGCAGCCGTCCCTGACTGGCCAGCACGTCGTCGGCGCGGTCCACGAGCTGCACGAGCAGCTGATCCAATTCGAGCCGGGGCACGTCAGGAAAACTCAGCCGGTCGGCGGCGTCCGCTGCAATGGCACGGCGTGGATCGGGCCATGACTGCGCCGGCAGCACCGAATCACGCTCATTTTCTTGGGGTGCGGCCACCTCGCTCCTTTCCGGAGCTGGCAAGCGCGGGGAGCTATGGCGGGGTCTCGGCCGTTGCCCGGCGGGCAGATCAGAACCAGATCGAATCGGGCACCAGTCTGGACAGACACGGCCGTTCAGCCCGTCTTCTGTGCATTCAGGCGCATAGCAACGGGGTCCCCTGGGCGTGCCCCGCCGAGCTGCGGCTACCCACGTCCCTGCATCAGCGCGGGAGAGGAGGTGAGAACGAAGGTTCTTAACCGCAGTCTACGTCGGTATCAAGTCCTTGGATACAGGAGGACCAACGTCCCGGCACCGGGACACCACTGGCCCTGTCCGGAACGGGCCCGGCCGAGTGCGATGGGATCCAGGGGCAATGTGCCTGGAACGCGAGACGAGCGGAGGGAACCATGTCCCGCCGGGATAGCTACCTGGATGCCATGCTGAAGCACCTGGGCACGACGTACTACCAGACCTTGCAGGGTGAGGCCACGTCCTCTGATGTGGCCGAAGCGGTCTCCTCGGTGCGGGAGGAGATGGCCCGCCGTCCGGGCCAGTACCCGGTTTTCGAGGGCCGCGATCAGGGCCGCCCCGTCGGCCGATGGCGGGTCAGGGACGTGATGCGGGCCGATGCGGTGACCGTCGAGAAGCGCGCCTCTGTCCCGGACATCGCCCGGCTGATGAGTGATCACCGGGTCAGCGCGATGCCGGTGCTGGCCGAGGACGGACGGGTAGCCGGCGTGGTCTCCGAGGCCGATCTGCTCCGCGCGCGCACGCACCAGCGGGGGCACGTGCCAGGCAGAGCCGGACAGCCGGGTGATACGGCGGCGCAATTGATGACCACACCGGCCATCACCATCGTCCCGGACGCCTCACTCGCGGCTGTGGCCAGGCAGATGGACCAGCACCACATCCGGATGCTCCCCGTGACAGACGCCGACGGAGGCCTGCTCGGGGTGGTCACCCGCCGGAATCTGCTGAGCGTCTTCCTGCGCACCGACAAGGAGATTGTGAGCGAAGTCCGCGCGATGCTGCGCAATGTTCTGCTCATCGATGACCGCTCGGTGACGGTCTCTGTGCGCGATGGGGTGGTGACGCTGGCCGGGCACCTAGACGCCGAGGCCACTGGGCGGGCCGCCGTCAACCTGGCCAAAGACGTGCTAGGGGTAGTCGACGTGATCAACAAGCTATCGGGGCCGGTGGCGACCGGGCATGCCGCCGCTCAGTCCTGAGGCGGAACGGTCACAGTACGGCAACGGCACCCGGCGCGCCGGGTGGCGTCATGCGAGGAGGTTTTGCGGCGGCTGCGCTTTGCGGTGCAGCAAAAACAGAGCACCGGCCCGTACAATCCAGAGCCCAGAAAATCGGAGCCCGCATTTAGGTGCGGGCTCCGTGCGTTCGCCGGATGCTACATGTTCCGCATCCAGAAGAACTTTCGAATGTCGTCCTTGCCTGCCACCAGGGCCGCAATGACGACCACAGCGAGCGTTGTCCCTACGATGAGCTTCATTTCCGGCCCTTCCTTTCTGCTGGCACCGAATCTGCCCAGAGCCTGCTTGCTTGCCGTGAATACGGCCACGCTTTCAGTTCAGGCTGACCGCACCCGGCCGGATTGCTCAGGGCCAGAGGTCGGCATCGTGTGTGCCTTTAGCCCGGCCGGCTGGCGCCACAACCGTGGCCAGGTCACGGCGGCAGGCCCGCAGGGTCCCGTCGCTGGGCCGTTACGTGCCCGCCCGGGGTGGCCGTGACCTTGGGCGGGCGGGCCAGGGACGTAGGGCCCTGCGCCACATGACGGGGTCGGCAGATGCTGAGATGAAGCTCAATGGCGAGTGGGGGAACGGATCATGGCCAGCAGAACGATCGTGGTCGGCGTGGATGGCTCGGAGCAGGCGCTGCATGCTGTCGAATGGGCCGCGCGTGAGGCTGTGTGGCGCAAGGCCCCGCTGCGCATCATCTCGGTATCGGCGATGCCGTCCCGGATGCGCCCGTACGGCGGCACGCCCGCCACCGTGGCCGACACCCTGCACCAGATGTCGGCCCGGGCTCTCGCGGCGGCCCTCGCCCGCGCCCAGGAAGTAGCGCCGGGGCTGCTCGTTGACGCCGATCTGGTCACCGGGGCGCCCGTGCAGGCGCTGACCACGAGCGGCTCCGGGGCGTCGATGCTCGTCCTCGGGGCCCGCGGGGCAGGCGGTTTCGGCGCGATGGTGCTGGGTTCGGTGAGCCGCTATGTGGCCGCGCATGCACCCTGCCCGGTCGTGGTCACCCCGGAGGACAGCATGGCCGTGCACCCCGAGATCGTCGTCGGAGTCGGGGACCCGGCGCAGGCCGCCGACAGCCTCGGGTTCGCCTTTGACGAGGCGTCGATGCGCGGCGCCCGGCTGACCGCCATTCACGCCCTGGAACGGCTCCCTTGGGCTGCTCTCTGGGACGATGAGGACCCCGACCAGACCGAGGCGATGGTCATGGCCATGGAAGGCGCCGATGCCGCCAGCGATCCTGGCATCTTCGCCGCGGCCGATGAAGCAGCCGCCACTGCCGACCTGGCGGAGGCTATCGATGGATGGCGGGACAAGTACCCCGAAGTCCCGGTCAGCCAGCAGGTGATCCGCGGCCATCCCGGCCGCGTGCTGGCCCGCCGGTCCGCCCGCGCCGGCCTGGTGGTCATCGGCCGGCACGGTGACCCCGGCCGGGCCCGCCTCGGCTCGATCCAGCACCCGCTCCTCAGCCACGCCCACGGCGCCGTCGCCGTCGTCCCGTCCCGCAACTGATGGGCCCTTGGCCCCTGCTTTTCATATTGGCGGGATTTTAGCGTGGGCAGCGAGGATAAAACTGCTCCCCATACAGGAGGAAAAATGCCCGGGATCATCGTGGGGATTGACGGCTCAGGTCATTCGCAGCTTGCGCTGGACTGGGCCATGCGGGAGGCCAAGCTGCGCCGAGAACCGCTCTCCGTCCTCACCGTTGTGCACCTTTCCGCCACCGGCTGGCACGGCATGGTCGTCTTCCCTTCCAGTCAGGAAGTTGTGGCTGAAGCGCGGGAGGCGGCCAAGGAAGCTGCCGCCAAGGCCGCGGCGCAGCTCGGCGAAGCGGCGCCGTCGACCAGGGTGCAGGCCGTCGTCGGACAGCCGGCCGAGGTTCTGATCGACGCTTCGCAAGACGCCGATCTTCTCGTCCTCGGCTCCCGCGGCGCTGGCGGCTTTACCAGGCTGACGATGGGTTCCGTCAGCAGCCAGGTCAGCCAGCACGCGCATTGTCCCGTCGTCATCCTGCCCGGCGACCGGCACGCATAGATCAGCGGCACCCCGACGGAGCCCACCCAGCGGCCGGGCTCCGGTTGCACGGCACGGCGCAGAAATCCCGCGCCTCTCTGGCGGGACTTTGGTCATGAGGCTGTTGTGACGGCGGAGGTATATGATGCCGCTGGGGCCATTGTGCCGGGCCCGGCCAGCCAGCACCTGGAAGCCGATCAGCGAAAGAACGAGCAGTATGCCAGTGGACATGACCGCGATGAAGACATCGATCACGACGACGCGGTGGGTTTGCGGTGGGTCGGGCCCGTCTTCAGCGTGCCGCCCGGCGGCGAGCACGATCCGCACCGGGCCGCCGCACGGCCTTCGTCTACTTGTGGCCGAATCCCGGCCGCGAGGGACTAGCGCGTCCGGCTGGCCGCATGCATACTAACGGCACGTCGCACGAGACGGGGGGGGCCCGTCAGGCTGAGGGAGTGGCAATGGAGCCAGCCATGCATCACGGGAGCCAGCGGGTGATCGCCCGCGCGGACCTTGACCACCTATTAGCGGCGATCGCGCGGCGGGGGTTCCGGCTCATCGGGCCGACCGTACGCGACGGCGCCATCGTCTACGACGACATATGGACATCGGCCGACCTGCCGGCCGGGTGGACCGACGAGCAGGACGGCGGGCGCTACCGCCTGCACCGCCGGGACGACGAGGCGCTGTTCGGGTACGCCGTCGGCCCGCAGTCGTGGAAACGGTACCTGTTCCCGCCCACCAGCGTGGTGTGGCGGAGCGGCCAGGACCGCGCCGCCGCCGAAGCCGAAGCCGAAGCCGGGCCGCCGATGGCGTTCATCGGTGTGCGCGCGTGCGAGCTGCGCGCGATCGCGATCCAGGATCGCGTGTTCCTGGGCGGCCAGCACGTCGATCCGGTCTACGCGGGCCGGCGTGAGAGCGCGTTCCTGGTCGCCGTCAACTGCGGTACGGCCGGCGGGACGTGCTTCTGCGTGTCGATGGACGCCGGCCCCAAGGCGGAATCCGGTTTCGACCTGGCCCTGACCGAACTGATGGACGGCGGCCGGCACGAGTTCCTGGTGGAACCCGGCACCGGCCGCGGCGCCGACGTGCTGAGCGACGTCACCAGCCGGCCCGCGGGCCGGCCGGACACGCAGGCCGCCGACCTGGTCACCGAGCGGACCGCCGCGTCCATGGGGCGGCAGCTGGACACCGGCGGGATCAAGGACCTGCTGTACGACAACTTCGAGCACCCGCGCTGGGACGATGTGGCGTCACGGTGCCTGACCTGCGGAAACTGCACCATGGTCTGCCCGACGTGCTTCTGCTTCAGCATCACGGAAGTCACCGACCTGGCCGGGCTGCAGGCCGAGCAGCAGCGGTCCTGGGATTCCTGCTTCACCGTGGAGCACTCCAACCTGCACGGCGGCCCGGTGCGGGTGTCCGGCCGCTCCCGGTACCGGCAGTGGATGACGCACAAGCTGGCCACCTGGATCGACCAGTTCGGCACCTCGGGCTGCGTCGGCTGCGGCCGGTGCATCACCTGGTGCCCGGTCGGCATCGACATCACTGAGGAGGCCGCCGCCATCCGGGCCAGCGACGGTGACACGGGCGGAGGCACCGGTGGAAACCCTTGAGCATGAGCTGCGCTGCCACCCGTTCGTCGGCGACCTGCAGCCCGCCTACCTGACCCTGCTGGCCAGCCTCGCCACGAACGTGAAGTTCGCGGCGGGCGCGTTCCTGTTCCGCGAGGGAGCGCGTGCCGACCGGTGCTACCTGCTGCGCGAGGGCAAGGTGGCGCTGGAGATCGCGACGATGGCCCGGGGGCACATTATCGTCCAGACCCTGGGCGCCGGGGAGGTGGCCGGCTTCTCCTGGCTGCTGGAACCGCACGAGTGGCAGTTCGACGCGCGGGCCATCGAGCCGGTCCGGGCCGTCGCCCTGGACGGCGACGCCGTGCGCGCCAAATGCGAGGACGACCCGCG
>Ga0302320_10014875_pt1 | contig 16047 bp, 17 predicted proteins | sample Bog_T0_3_FD_202130 | JGI IMG/M metagenome (GOLD analysis project Ga0302320, IMG submission 202130) | Peat permafrost microbial communities from Stordalen Mire near Abisko, Sweden - Bog_T0_3 | ecosystem: Environmental > Terrestrial > Soil > Wetlands > Peat | place: Sweden: Abisko, Stordalen Mire... | reverse complement strand
GCACAGATATCGCCATTTTCCTCGACGATATGCCGCTGAACCTGCCGTCGCACGCGCACGGCGAGGGTTACTCGGACATGAACACCGTCATCCCGGAGTTTGTGAAGCGGGTGGATTTCGAGAAAGGTCCTTATTACGCGAATGTCGGCGACTTTGGCTCGGCTGCATCGGCCCGGATGGAGTTTTTCAAGACGCTGCCTGAGAACTTCGCCAAGGTGGAAGGCGGGACGCATACATACGGACGGGCTGTTTTCGGCGCATCGCAAAAGCTCGGCTCGGGCAATTTGCTGTACGGCGCAGAAGAGACTTACTATGACGGCCCATGGGTGCATCCGGATGCTTATAACAAATACAACGGCTTGCTCACCTACAGCGTGGGCGACGACGCCAATGGCGCCAGCATCACGGCCCACGCTTACCACGGAAAATGGAACTCGAGCGATCAGATCCCCCTTACCGCCCAACAAACCCCAGTCGCCGGCGAACCCTACGTTGGTTACTTTGGCACACTGAACCCGACGGACGGCGGCCACAGCCAGCGCTATAGCTTGCAGGGTGAATGGCATCACCAGGGCGCCGATTCCGAGTCGAGAATCGCGGCCTGCGTATTTTATTACGATATGGATTTATTTTCCGATTTCACTTACTACCTGGTGGACCGCCACAGAGGCGACCAGTTCGAACAGCAGGATAGGCGCTGGGTAGGTGGGCTGGACGCACACCACACGAATTCCAGTAGGTTGAATGGCCGCAAGATGTCAAATACCTTCGGCCTGCAACTCCGCAACGATTGGATCAACAACGGACTTTACCGAACGGACAATCGCAGGCGCACGATCAAAACCGATTATTCCGCCACCGGCATCTCTTTCAACGACACCATCTGCAATACCTACACATCCACTGTCAGTATCCGTGTGGATGGTGGCGCCCCTGCCACTTTTCCCAGCGCCTGCCCGGCTTTGCCTCCGACCACGGAGCAGGATAACTTTACGGACATGATAGGCAGCGCTTATGTGGAGAACAAGATCCAGTGGGCGAACAAATTCCGGTCGGTTGTGGCCGTGCGCGGCGACGACGATAAATTTGTCGTTACCAGTTTGGCTTACCCTACGGATATTGTTACACTGCCCGACGGCACCACCTCCACGGTGAACGCGGCCAATTCCGGCTCGGCCGTCAAGTTCCTGCCCAGCCCAAAAACAAGTTTGATCTTCGGCCCGTGGGCCAATACTGAGTTCTATTTACAGGGCGGATTCGGTTTTCACTCGAACGACGGGCGTGGCGCAACGCAACAGGTGGAACCGGTTTCGCCGGACAATCCATACCACGGTACACTCAACACGAAAATCACCCCTCTGGTCCAAACCAAAGGCGGGGAAATCGGCGTACGCACGGTGGCCGTCTCTCATCTGCAAAGCACCCTTGCACTCTGGTATCTCCGCAGTAGCTCCGAACTGTTGCAGGATGGCGACACCGGAGGCACGTCAGCTTCAGAACAGTCGAGCAACCGCTATGGCCTGGAATGGGCGAACTACTACACGCCAACGGAACATCTGGCTGTTGATTTTGACATTTCGGATTCCAGAGCCCAATTTACCCAAATAGACCCGGATGATGCGACACAGTACGTCACAAATAGCTCCATCACAATCAATGGCAGCCCAGTCGGCTCCTTCTATGCGCAACAGAGCGACCCCGGAGGCAAGCTGGTGCCCGAAGCGGTGAAGGTGGTGGTTTCATCTGGCGTCGCATTGCACGACTACAAAGGTTTCTCTTCGAGTTTGCGCCTGCGCTACTTTGGCCCGCGCGATTTGACGTCCGATGGACTTTATCAGTCAAGTAAAACGGTGTTGCTCAATGGGGAGGTCGGTTATCAATTTTTCAAGAAGTGGCACTTTACGGCCGAATTGTTGAATATGCTTGACCGCAAAGATGCCGACATTGACTACGCGTATCTCTACCAGATCGCTCCAACAGCCGCGCCGGGATTCGGACGCGTTAACCACCCCACCGAACCGTTTCTGGTGCGATTCTCGTTAGGAAGGAGCTTTTGATAACTGCCACGGTATCGACTTGCTCAAGGAGAGCCACGCCGGGCCGTCCTAGTGCAGATGTTTGTGCGTGTGCTTGCCCACGCCTTTGCGCGCCTGAAGGGCCTGTGCCGGCACGGTCATCACCAGCCGGCCGTGCTGCACGCCCTTGAGCCCGATCAGCCGGTCGGCAAACTCCGTTACCCGCGCGGCCGTGCCATGCACCATGAGTGCTTCGAGGCAGGAATCATGATCCAGATGAGCATGCATGGTGGACACCACGAGGTCGTGGTTTTCGTGCTGCGCTTCCGTCAGCTTCTCCCCGATGCCGTGGGCATGATGGTCGTAGATCAGGGTGATGGTGCCCACGACGATCGCTCGGGGATCGCTGGTCTGCTCGCGCACCAGCCGATCACGGATCAGGTCGCGAAAGGCCTCGGAACGATTCGTGTATCCGCTCTGCTCAATGGAACGATCGAACCGCTCCAGCAGTTCTGCATCTAACGCAATGCCAATTCGTGTCAGGACACCCATGCGCACCTCGGTGTCAAACTCATCAGTTCAGGAACATCGTCCGGTAGAGGGTATCGCGCTGGACGGGTTTGAAGCCCGCGTCGCGGATGATTCTCCGCAGCTCTTCCTCGGTGGTGCAGTTGCTGGTGCCCGCGGCCTTGACCACGTTCTCTTCCAGCATCACAGAGCCGACGTCGTTGCCGCCGAAGTGGAGGCCCAGCTCGAGAACCTTCAGGCCCTGGGTGACCCAACTGGCTTGCACGTTTTCGATGTTATCCAGATAGAGCCTTGAGATGGCCAGGACCTTCAGGTACTCGACTGAGGTTGCTTCTTCCCAGCCGCGCCCGCCGAGGGCTGTGTTCCCAGGTTGAAAGCTCCAGGGGATAAAGGCCGTGAAGCCGCCGGTTTCTTCCTGGAGGCGGCGAATGACTTCGAAGTGGTTGATGCGCTGCTCGAAGGTTTCGCCGACGCCGAACATCATGGTGGCGGTGGTCCTCATGCCCAACTGATGGGCGGTGCGGTGGACGCTGACCCAGTCCGCGGTCTTGCACTTGATGCGGGCAATGCGCTCGCGGACGTCGTCGTCCAGAATCTCCGCGCCGCCGCCGGGGATGGAGTCAAGGCCGGCATCGCGCAGGCGGACGATGGTGTCGCGCACGCTGATCTCGGAGTACTTGGCGATCGCAAGCACTTCGGAGGCCGTCAGGCAATGGAGCCAAATCCGCGGGAACCGCTGCTTGATGCCGGTGAAGAGGCGCTCGAACCAGTCGATCTTGAGGTCGGGATGGATGCCGCCCTGCATGAGCACGCCGGTGCCGCCCATCTCCTGGGTCTCGGCAATCTTCTCGTAGATCTTTTCGAAATCGAGGATGTAGCCTTCCGCCGAGCGCGGGTCATTTACTCCTTTCTTGGGGAGCGGCCGGTAGAAGGCGCAGAAGGTGCAGTACTCGGTGCAGAAGTTGGTGTAGTTGATGTTGCGGTCAATGATGTACGTGACCACGCCCTCGGGGTGGAGGCGGCGGCGGACGGCGTCCGCCTCAAAGCCCAGGCCGATCAGGTCGGGGGAGTGGAAGTGGTCGAGAGCCTGTTGGCGGGTGAGCGGCATAGTCCCGATTCTATCAAGTCTGCGAGTGCCGGGCGACCGGGTCTGCGACTGCCGGGCGACCGGGTCAGTGACTGCCGGGCGAGTGGGAGGTGGATTTGCCGGCAGGCTTGCGAAACAGGAAGAGCCCGTGGCTGCGCACTGGCCGCCCTTGCGTGCGGGAGAGGTTCGACGCCGTCGAGATGCCGCTGAAGAGAATGAAGAAGTCAAGAAACGCGCGCAGGAAGCCTTTTCTTTCTGCATTGGCCATGGGGAACAACCTCGCGGAATGGGCTCCTTCGAGCCGCATCCCTCACTGGATTCGAGTACCGGACAGGAACAGAAGTTGCACGATTTTTCAAATCGTGTGCCGGGGCTTGAAAAACGCGACCTAGGACGGCTTAGGGCTTAGGCGCCGGCTTGGCCGCCGGCCGCGGCTTTTTGGCGGGACTGGAAACGCCAAAGCACATGAGAAAGAAGCTGAAGCCTTTACGCAGTGAATCGATCATACCCATGGGGCGGTTCCCTTTCTGTTGCGTTGGAGAGTGCGCCGCGGCGCTAATTTGCGGGCGGCGTTGGTTTCCGCTTTTTCACCGGCGCGGAAGCCTTTGCGGCTGGCTGCGGCTCCGCGGGCGTTTCGCCGCGCAGAATGGCCACGGCGGCCGGAGGCAGAGGCTTATCGGCATTGGCCAGCAGCAGGCTCACCTGCCACATCTCGGTTTCGCTCAGGATGCCCTTGTAGCTGGGCATGCCCGTCAAGCGAATGCCGTTGGCGACCTTCCAATAGGTCTCACCGGGCGGGTCGTCGGTAACGCCCATCATGGTTTCTTCGCCGTGGTGGTGCATCTCAAAGAGCGGCGGCGCGTCGGGGTACATATGAGAGCCAAACACCGCGGGCTTGCCGTGAATCCCGTGGCAAACGGCGCACTGGTCGCGGTAAACCTGGGCGCCGGCGATAAAGGCACCCTCGTCGGGCTGGATGGGCGGGGTCTTGACCAGTTCGCGGTCGATGCGGGCGTGCAGCGGCGCCGCAGTGAGCAGCCGCTCCTGGGGCAGGGGCTTATCTGCCACGGCCACCGGCACAGCGCCAAACCGCAGCCAACCCAGCACTGCGATGGGCACCAACACGATTCCCAACAGAACTCCCAGCAAAATGCGACCCATGTAAGCTTAGGCCTCCATTGCCCTCATCGTAGAGCATTTGCCGGCTTATTGCGCGGAATTCAGGGATGGATTCCGTTATAAGGAAGGATGGACGGGCAAGGCAAAGGACTTCCGCGGCCTCTGCGCGGCTTGCCCATGCCGCAACGGCAGCCGCCGGTTGCAGCCTGCACGGATCGAAAAGGAGTTCCCCATGGTGGATCACTCGAAGATGAAACTGGGCCGCAAGGCGATCAAGACGGATTCACGGACGCTGGCGCTGGGCGACTACCTGAAGCGGGGCCTTCCGGCGCCGCCGCCCAAAGCCGACTGGACCAAGGGCATTGCCCGCTGGGGCACGATGCTCAACGACACGCTGGGCGACTGCACCATTGCCGGGGCGGCGCACGCTGTGCAGGTTTGGTCGGCGAACGCCGGCAAAAGGAAGACCGTGCCCAATGCCACGATCGAAAAATATTATCAAGAGTGGGACGGCTACGTTCGCGGCAAACCCGGCACGGACACCGGGGGCGTGGAACTGGACGTGCTGAACCACTGGCAAAAGCAGGGGTTCGCGGGGAACAAGCTGCTGGCCTTTGCCGACCCCAAGGCGGCCAGCCTGGTGGAGATTCGCCAATCGATCGCCCTGTTTGGCGGGGTCTATGTGGGCCTGGCGCTGCCGCTGACGGCGCAGACCCAAAAGGTCTGGGATGTCGCGCCCAAGGCGGCCGCCAAGGCCAAGGCCGGCAGTTGGGGCGGGCATTGCGTCTTTGTGCCGAAATACGACGAGAAGGGCTTTACCTGCATTACCTGGGGCGGATTGAAGACCATGACCCTGGCCTTCTGGAAGAAATACTGCGACGAGGCCCACACTCTGTTTGGCAAGGACTGGCTCGCGGCCAAGGGTTCGCCCGCCGGCTTTGACAAAGCACAGTTGGAGGCCGATCTGAAGGCGATCCGATAGCCGGATCGAGAGCAATTCCGTCTGGCGGGGTCCCGGCCAGTCCGGCAAATCCACAAGACTCCCCCCAAGGTGGTTTAATACCAATTGGGGGAAGCGCGGCCTTGAGCGGCAGTGTGCTTCCGTATTCCCGTGGAGGAAACCCGAAGCCGATGCAATCTTTTCAACGTCTTGCTCTTCTACTGGCGCTTGCGTCTCCAGCCATTCCCGCCGTTCTGGCCCAAAGCTCGAGCAGCGGCACCGCAACTTCTGGCGCGCCGCAGCAGCCGGCCGCCGCAACGCCATCGCAGGGACAACTGAGCGTGCAGGCACGCATCCGGGCCCGCCGCGAACAGCGACGCGCCGCCGCACTCCATGAGATCTATGGGCATGAGTACGAAGCGTATTTCGGGATGGGTTACCTGCGCTTTGAACCCGGCGCCAAGCTGGAGCGTGCCCACGAGTACGCCTGGAACCCCGGCTTTACCCGCTACCTCAATGAGCGGCTAGGCGTCACCCTCGATGGCCGCGGCTACTACGGATCAGCCTATGTCTACAACAACGTGGTCACCAACAGCGCCATCACCAATGCGGAAGTCAGCCAGTACGCCATCCTGCTTGGTCCCACCTATCGCTTCTATATGCAGCCCAAGTACTCCATCTCCGCTCGATTCATGGGCGGCATGGCCTACGGTAACTTCTCCGGGGACACCAGCGGCAACACCAAGCTTTCCACCGCACTGGGGCTCTGGCCCAATGCCGCTGTCTTTGCCGCAAGTGCCGCCGTCATCGGCGAGTACAACCTGACGCCAGCCGTTGGCCTGCGGGTGACGCCGGAGTATTTTCCCACCGGCTTCGGGGGCACGATTCAGAACAACCTGGGCTTCACGGCCAGCATTGCCTACCGGTTTGGGAAACGGTAACAAGTACAGTGGTCAGTAGTCAGTGAACAGTGGTCAGTAAAAGGCATTGCGGGAAAACGAGGGTCTTGCGACCCCCTGTCTTCCCGCAATGCCTTTTTAATTCCCGCCGCATTCGACCAGCCTCAGGCAACTGACAACTGTTCACTGTTCACTGCAGTATCGGAATTCCCGCAATCCGCCGCTGCCACTCGGCTGGGCCGGTCTGGTGCACGCTGGTTCCCTTGGTATCCACGGCCACCGTTACCGGCATGTCGCTCACATCGAACTCGTAGATGGCTTCCATGCCGAGATCGCCAAAGGCCAGCAGGCGCGAGCCGTGGATGGCCTTGGACACCAGGTAGGCCGCGCCGCCTACCGCCATCAGGTAGACCGCTCCAAACTCCCGAATCGCATCAATCGCCGCGGGCCCGCGCTCGGCCTTGCCCACCATCCCCAGTAGTCCAGTCTCGGCCAGCATCTGCCGTGTGAACTTGTCCATCCGCGTTGCCGTCGTCGGCCCGGCAGGGCCAACCACCTCGTCGCGCACCGGGTCCACCGGACCCACGTAATAAATAAATCTTCCCTTGAAGTCCACCGGCAGCTTTTCGCCCCGGCTCAGCATGTCGGTCATGCGCTTGTGCGCGGCGTCGCGCCCGGTGAGCAGCTTGCCGGTCAACAGCAGCACCTCGCCCGGCTTCCATGTCGCCGCCTCCTCGCGCGTCACCGTATCCAGGTTCACCCGGCGCGCGCCCTGTGGGTCATAGGTCAGCTTCGGCCAGTCGTCCAGGCTGGGCGGATCGAGATACACCGGCCCCGAGCCATCCAGCACAAAGTGGGCGTGCCGCGTGGCCGCGCAGTTGGGAATCATGGCCACCGGCAGGTTGGCCGCGTGCGACGGAGTGTCCAGCACCTTCACATCCAGCACCGTCGTCAGGCCGCCCAACCCCTGAGCGCCAATCCCCAGCCGGTTCACCTTTTCATAAAGCTCCAGCCGAAGCTCTTCCGCGCGAGTCTTCGCCCCCCGCGCAATCAGGTCCTGGATGTCGATCGGGTCCATCAGCGACTGCTTGGCCAGCAGCATCGCCTTTTCCGCCGTCCCGCCAATCCCAATCCCCAGCATTCCCGGCGGACACCATCCCGCGCCCATCGTCGGCACCGTCTTCAGCACCCACTCCACCACCGAATCGTAAGGCTCCAGCATGATGAACTTACTTTTCGCCTCAGACCCGCCGCCCTTGGCCGCCACCGTCACATCCACCTTGTCGCCCTTCACCAGCTCCACATTCACCACCGCCGGCGTATTGTCCTTGGTATTCGTGCGCTTGCCCGCCGGATCGGCTTGAATGGAAGCCCGCAGCTTGTTGTCCGGGTCCAGATAGGCGCGGCGCACACCCTCATCGACCATCTGTTGCAGGTCCTTCGCCTCTTCGCCGGGGCCGGGCTCGAAGCGCACGTCCATGCCCACCTTCACAAAGGCGTTCACGATCCCCGTATCCTGGCAGATGGGCCTGTGCCCTTCAAAGCACATTCGGCTGTTGATCAAAATCTGCGCAATGGCATCCTTTGCGGCATGCGACTGTTCCCGCTCATACGCTTTCGCGAGGCTGGTAATGTAATCCACCGGGTGGTAGTAGCTGATGTACTGCAACGCGCCCGCAACGCTGGCGATGAAATCTTCCTGCCGGATGACGGTCATGGTGTACTCCTCTGAACTCTCTAGGGTAATGGATGCGAGGGAGAGTGCGCAGGGTGCCTTCGGGGCAATCCACTGTTTCAACAGGGGACGATGCTACGCAGGCCGGATGTCCGTACGCCCGAAATCGTTGCCCTTCCACAACATGGGTTTCCGCTTTTCCCGCGCTAGGGCGTAGCTGAAGCAGTCGCCGGTTTTGACCCGGAGCGCTGGCGTCCCTCCGAAAGCCGGGCTAAACTGCTTGCAGCGGCCGTTTTGAGCCGCACCCATCGAGAGGAGGACGAATTTATGCATGTGGCTCTGCAAAACGTGGCCCTGCCCGCGCGTCTGCGTCCCCCTGTCCCCTTGTCGGATGACGAATTGATCGCTTTTTCCCAGGCGAACAAGCCGTGCCGGGTCGAGCGGCTGGCTTCAGGAGAGATTCTGGTGATGACTCCGAGCGGCTTTGAGAACAATCGCCGCGAAGCCTATGTTGTGCATGAGCTTTTTGCATGGGCGGAGCAGGATGGGCGCGGCGCTGCCTTCAGCTCGAATGCGGGCTTCAACCTGCCCGACGGTTCCACACTGAGTCCCGATGCGGGCTGGGTGGAGTCGGGCCGTCTGGCAGCCTTGACCGAGGAACAGCGGGAGCGTTTTCTGCCCTTCGCGCCCGATTTTCTGATCGAGATTCTGTCGCCGTCGGATTCGCTCCCCGAACTGGACGCCAAGATGGAGCAGTGGATTGCAAACGGGGTGAGCCTGGCGTGGCGCATCGATCCATTTGGCGGAACAGTGGCCGTCTACGCGGCGGGGGCTGCGCCGACGGTTCTGTCCCGGCCGGAAACGGTGGAAGGCGCGAGCCCGGTGGCCGGTTTCCGCCTGAGAATGGCGAGGGTCTGGGGCTGAGAGGGTGGTGGCGCCAGCGGGAACCTTGCCGCTGCGGTCTCAGGCCGGGCGGAGGTCGGTGTGCCCGAAATCGTCGCCTTTCCAGAGCATCGGTTCGCGCTTTTCCCGCGCCAGGGCGTAGCTGAAGCAGTCGCCGAAGTTGAGGTTGGCGGGGTGTCCGCTGCCTTTGCCGTAGTCCCGGTAAGCCTGGCGGGCGATCTTCGCCTGTTCTACTGTGACCGGCTCGATGACGATTCCTGTTTCCTCGATCACATCATCCAACTGTGCCCTCATGACCGCGTCACGGCGGCCATCGATCACGATCGCGGTCTCCAGGTACGAGGCCGCCGACATGCGCAGCCGGCCAGCAGCCTTCATGCGATCCGACAAAGCTGCCCAGTCCAGCTCGCGCTTGATGACTGCCACCAATGCCGATGAGTCAACGATCATTTTGGCAACCCGGTTTCTTCATCGTAGAGTTCGTTGATCAGTTCGTTTCCGCTGGGTCCGTCTTTGAAAAACGGCGCGCAATATTCGGAAAACCTCATCAGAGCCTCGATCCGGCTCACTTGTTCCGGAGCTTGTTCTTTCCTTGCCAGCCGCTCCATGACCGAAATCTTCACGGCCAGCGTCAGGCTTTCACCGGTCAGCTTCGCCAGTTGACTCGCCAGCCGGTGTGTTTCCTCGTCTTTGATGTTCAAGGCCATAAGAATGCCTCCTTTCCACCATTCCTTTCCACCATTCTACCACCAGGGGAGGAAAACCCGCGAATCGACGCAGCCAGCAAGCCAGAAACCGCTGGATGGCCTAAGCTAAAGCCATGGACGACCTCACGCTGGAAGCCAAGGCAACTGATAACGAAATCTTCGATCTTTTAGTCGTCGGCGCCGGACCTACCGGGCTGGCATGCGCCATTGAGGCGCAGAAGGCCGGGCTGCGGCCCGTGCTGGTGGACAAGGGATGCGTCTGCAACTCGCTCTTCCATTACCCCTCGCACATGACTTTCTTTACCACTCCAGAGCTGCTTGAGATCGGGGGCATCCCGTTTCCCAGCCCCAATCCCAAGCCCACCCGCAATGAGGCGCTCCAATACTACCGGCAAGTGGCGGCCTACTACCGGCTCGACATCCGCCAGTATCATCGGATGGAGCGCGTGAGCGGCGCCGATGGCGCTTTCACGGTCCACACCGCAGACCGCTTTGGCCGCCACGGCGCGCTGCACGCCCGCAAGCTGGCCATTGCCACCGGGTACTACGATTTGCCCAACTACCTGAATATCCCCGGCGAGAGCCTCAGCAAGGTTCATCACTACTACTTCGATCCGCACCCCTATTCCGGCACGGACGTGGTTGTGATCGGTGGCAAGAATTCGGCGGCGATTGCGGCGTTGGAGCTGTGGCGGAGCGGCGCGCGGGTGACGCTGGTGCATCGCAGCGCGGAGATGCATCGTCACGTGAAGTACTGGATCAAGCCGGACATTGAAAACCGGATCAAGAACGGTGAAGTGAAAGCCTACTTTGACTCCCACGTCGTGGAAATCACGCCGGACACGGTGGTGGTCTCAACGCCACAAGGCCTTGAGACGCTCAAGAATGACTTTGTTTTTGCCATGACCGGCTACCACCCTGACTTCACTTTCCTTGAAAGCCTGGGCGTGCGCATTGAGGGCCCCGACAAGCTGCCGGTCTGCAATCCGGAGACGCTGGAGAGCAATGTGCCGGGGATTTATCTGGCGGGAGTGATCGTGGCAGGTTCGCGCACCAACGAGATTTTCATTGAGAACGGCCGCTTCCACGGAGTGCAGATCGCCAAGGCGCTGGTGGCCGGTTAGAGAGGCTTCGTTGAGCCTAACGCAGGCCGGGCGAGCGGATGAGCCATGCAGTGTTTTCCCGCCGTCAATGGAGCAGCATATGCGCGGGTCACATGCAGACGGTCCATCACCACATAGCGGGCGCGCAGGCCGCCGATGGTCTGCGGCAGGTCGGCGGGAACCCGGTTGCGGTCCACGTAGACCACCAGCGCCGCCTCACGCGGGTTGTCGAGGGACTGGGCTACGCCTACGGCAAAGAAGGCGGGATTTTGCATCATGCTGATGGCTATCTGTTTTTTCACAGCCAGGGCCGGGCCCAGCGCGGCAGCCGTCAGGGGCGGGGCGGTAGAGATGGAGGCGCTCTGCGGCGCCGAGCCGAAGGCGACGGCGTGGGCCGTGGTGGGAATCATCTGGGTGCGCACCCCGCCGACCGTGGCCGGCACGCTGACCGTCATGTTCTCGTCTACAAAGATCAGGACCGCGCTTTCGCCGGCGGCATCGTTGCTCTTCCCCGTGGACACGCCCAGGATGCCGGCGGCGGGGTTGATCAGCGCGCGGGCTGCCGCAAGAGCTTGCTGCGCGCGCGCAATCTCCGCGTCGGCCAACGTGCGGCCCTGGGCCGCGGAAACGGTGTTGTTGCCATAGTTCAGGCAACTCACCTGGTGATCCGCCGCCCCCACAAAGCGATAACTTGCGCCACCGCCCACCTGCGCGCTCAACTCGCTTAATACCTCGGCCACGGGATTGGCCATCGCCTGGCTCACGCCGTCCGCATCGATTCCACCAGCAAAGTAGAGGCCCACCGGCTCGGCATTCGCGGCATCGACGACGAGGGCGCCGGAGTCGCCGGAGTCGCTGAAGGAGTTGCCGCTTACGGCCACCTGGCCCGTATAGATCTTGGTCAGATAGCGGCGGGTTTCGGCGCAATCGAGGTAGTAGTCCACGTGCACGTCTACGTCGAGGGCGGAGACATTGGCGCAGGTCAGGCCGGTGGTGCGGCCGCTCTTGGCCACCGGCTGGCTCAGCCAGGCAGCCTCGCCCTTGCCGCCGCTGGAAGAGATGCCGGGGGGCGCGGCGGCCAGCGTGCCATCCTGCTGCCGGACGCCCAGTTCAAGAATGCTGCCGGACGGGTCAACGGCGCGCGAGGCAACCTGCGCAATGGCCGCATCCGCGTTGGTCGCGCTGGAGTTGAGGGCCAGCCAGCCGGTCAGCGATGCCACCGGAGTTGTTCCCGGGCCGTCGCCGTTGGGGGTGCAGTTGTTGTCAATCAGCCCCGGCTGCACGATGGCGTCGCCCACGCCGGCCTGATCGCTCTTGGCCAGTACATGGTTGTTGCTGAGCAGGTACTGGCGGCCCGCACCGTCGGCAATCAGCGCTCCCAGGGTGCCGCTGCAACAGTCCACAATCTGGTTTCCCTGGGCATCGTAGTCGATGTTGTTGCCGCCCGAGGAGCCCAGAAGCACCTCGACCGGCATCTGCGCCTGGTGGGCCGTGGGATTGCTCGACACACCCACTGCGTTGACCAGAACCTCGGAAACGGTTCGAGAGGCCGACGCGCCCGCGGTGGCCACGATAAATGTGGCAGAAGTGGAGGGTACCGTGGCGGGCGCGGTATACGTCACCCGGCACCAGGTGAATGCCTGGGTGCCCCGCTGGCAGCTTGGCGTGCTGAGCGTGCCCAAACCGCCGGTTGCCCCGCCGGGGGAATTCGACAGGGCAAAGTTGATGCCGGTTGTCCCGCCCGCCTCGGCCAGGTAGCCGGTGATGGTCGCCTGGCCGTTGGCGCCGAGAGCAACATTTTGCGGCGTGAGCGGCTGCATGAACCCCGGCGTCAGCGTGAGCGCGGTGCTGGCCGTGACGGCAGGCTTTAGGTTTGCCGTGACCACCACCTCGACACGGTCCGCGGTCAGATAGCTGGGCGGGATGTACTCGCCGGTGGAACTGATTGTGCCGGGTCCGCTGACGGGATCGCCGCCGGCGAGCGACCAGGTCACCGTCCCGACCCCGCCGGGGAGCGTGGGGGTGAACTTCTGCACACTGCGTCCCAGCGCATTGGTCGCATTGCAGCCTGTGCAGTTGGTATCGATGGACGCAAAACCCGGGGATAGCGAGAACCTGAATGCGGTGGAGTTGGCGGAGACGCCACCGGCGCCGCAACCGGCAAGAAGTAGCAACAGCGGAGCCGTCAGCAGCACGGGAATGCGCAAACGCACGCCCGACTTGCGCTGGCCGCGAAGAACTGCGGCGAGACGTGGGAGGGGATGTTGCGGCCCGGTTTGCGTGCTCTGTGCCAAGTTGATTCCAAGCGCCTTGGGGGCGCGCTGCCGTTCTTAGTTTAGACGCTGGGCGTTCTCCCTGGGGTTCAATCCTGCTCCAGGCCGGGATGGAATGCCCAGGGATCGTCAACGCATCCCAAAATGGGGACGGCGGGATTTGTTTGGATTTTGTTGCGCGGGGCGGGATTGGTCCGGGCCTTCGGGGCGCAAATCTTCATTGGCGGTCTTTCCCAGCATTCCGCTGCGCTTCATGCTGGGCTATTCTCGCGTCCTCCCTCCGGGAGGAAATGCCGGGCCTTTTTGACCTGGCCCGATCCGGACAAAAAACACTCTGCATAGAAATAGAGTGGTTTATGCGAAAATTTGGGTTAAAGCGGCAAAAAAGCGAAGACACGATCTGGCGCTGAAAAGTGGCGGGAAAGCTTTGCTTTTCAAGCGGATACGAGGATGGGTGGCGGAGGATGGCGATGGGGAGAAAGTGCGAAATAAGCGGTTTTGTACGTGATTTGGACGAAGTTTCGCTGGCGTATCGCGTGGCGGGGCGGGGTTCGCAGCGGGTGGACGGGTGGGTAAGGACCGTGCGGCGGGCGGTTGGGGTCACGGTGAGGGAGCTGGCGGGGAGGCTGCACGTGACACAAGGGGTGGTGTTTCGGCTGGAAGACTCGGAGCGGGCGGGGACGATTGGGTTGGGCAAGCTGCGGAGACTGGCCGAGGGGCTGGGGTGCGAGCTGGTGTACGGGCTGGTTCCGAAGGAGGGAACGCTGGCGGGGATGGCGGCGGCGCAGGAGGCGGGGCGGGCGCAGAAGCGGGCGGAGGCGAAGGCGCGGCGGCTGAGGAGGGCCAAGGAGAAGCGGTTTGAGGCGGCGGAAGATGCCTGGGAGGAGCAGCGGGCCGAGCGGGAGGCGGCGCAGCGGATGGGCGTGTGGCGCGCGTGGAGGCAGGCGAAAGGCGGGATGCGGTCTCGGCCTCCGGAGCCGCCCATTATGGAGCCCTGCGGCGTGGAGACCTTGCGGAGGGCGGCGCGGAAGGTGCTGCGCAAGTATGGGTTCCGGTTCAGGTGAGAAAGGCAGTGGTTAGGGGTTAGGGGTTAGTGATTAGTGGACGCCTGGCGGCGTCTGGGGGTTGGCGGCCTTGCTGGCGCCGGTCGCCGTGGCGATGCGCGGGGAGGGCGGGACGGCGGAATTCCTGGTGAGAAGGTTGGGCTGTTCGCAATATTGCGGAATACGGCCCCATCCCATTCCTGAACGCTGGCCGACTTTCCGATACCATTCGCCCTGCGGCGGCGGCGCAAACTCTTTCGCTGCGCTTTGCGGATTCCTCTCCCCAGGCAAGCTGCGGTCCCTCTCCGCCAAAGACTTTGCTTGGCACTTGGGAGTTCACCGCGCCCCATGTCCGTTCCGGCAGTATGTCCCGATTCACTCGCGACCAGATTCACAAGGAGAACATCATGTCCAGCATGAAAAACAATGTCCACGGCAAGAATTGGAGGCAACCTCGGCAAAGACGCCGAAAAGAAGTCCACCCCGAACGGCGATGGATGCAACTTCAGCATTGCCGACCACTCGCACCGGGAAGACAAGGACGGCACCGAGCACAAGAACACCGATTGGTTCCAGATTCAGGTTTGGGGGCCGGTGGCGAAGTTCGCCGCCACCCTCAAGGCCGGGACGCCGGTCATCGTTCGAGCGATTCCAGAATAGCGATCTCCTCGCAGGCTTTGTTGAAGGTCTCCGCTCGCTGGTGCTCGCGTCGACTTGAGGGGATTGGTTTCGAATTACACCCATTCTGGAATTGCTGGGCAAGATCAAGCCCGAGACGTACACGGCTGACGGCGTGGAGCACAAGACGTTCTCTATCAAGGCCGACTACATTCGCAAGATCGATTACTCGGCACCGAGTGAAGCAAGCGAGAGCAAGGCGGCCAAGCCACCAAGAAGAAGGCCAAGTAGCATCCGCGCAACCTGGAGGCGGCTCTTCGGAGCCGCCTTTTTATGCCCGCTGAAAAACCATCCGGTGCCGCGTCAACGCCTTCGCTACCCTCCGCTTCCGTATGGCCTGGCACTGGACCGCAGACAATGAGATACTCGGCAGCCCTATGGGGCGTTCGTTGAGTGACTCGGCGATTTCGCATCATTCCAGAATCCATTCTGGCGACATCGGCGTTTCAGAGGAGCGATCCTGAAAGAGGCATTTTCTTCAATCCCGGTCCCTAATGGTGAGGGACCGGGGGCACCAACATCATGATTTGGTAAGGTCTCCGAGATCGGAGCCTCCCACCAGCACGCAAATCTCCCTTCGGGTCAATAACTTGTGCAGAGATCGGGTGCCAGTCTAAGATCTGTGCAGGTCGCGGAGCTCAAAACGGGTCCTAAGAACGTCCAGCCTTCTAATCTTCGCGATCCGTTACCACGATTCCGAACGATCAATCGCGAGACAGTGGTATTGCAGTGTGTGGGTTGGACCCGACATTTGGAGGAGGCAGGATGCGATTCACTAAAATCTCGATCAAGAATTTCCGCGCTCTGACGGACATTGAAGCGACTCTTAAGCCAAGATGCAATGTAGTCGTCGGACCAAACGCAATCGGCAAAACCACGTTTCTAGATGCAATCAGACTGGCTAAAGGCCTGCTCGCGCCCCGCTCCCAGAATGAACCGAACCAGATACTTTTTGGACTTGCCCCCATTTTTGAGACAACCGGTTAAGACTCAAAATCCAACGAATGGAGAATTGAGTCATGGGATTGTCACGCAGGAAGTTCACCAAGGAGTTCAAGCTGGCCGCCGTACGGCGTC
>Ga0302320_10014874_pt1 | contig 16047 bp, 16 predicted proteins | sample Bog_T0_3_FD_202130 | JGI IMG/M metagenome (GOLD analysis project Ga0302320, IMG submission 202130) | Peat permafrost microbial communities from Stordalen Mire near Abisko, Sweden - Bog_T0_3 | ecosystem: Environmental > Terrestrial > Soil > Wetlands > Peat | place: Sweden: Abisko, Stordalen Mire... | reverse complement strand
CGCCCCTGAAAGGACGCGCCTAGAGAGAGGAGCGGAGCAGTGGACCGCGCCAGGGCGGCTGCCGGTCTGCGGGCGCCAGCGTGTCGATCGAGGCGCGTTGCGGCTTGACCGCCGCGGGCGCGTCAAGATCGAGCGCGCCGCGCAACGCGCCGCGCGCCAGGGCGCCGACCGCGCTGTCGCCGTTTGCGCTCGCGACAGCGAGGCTGACGATCGCTGGCGCGGCGGCAGGCAGGGCGTCGCTCAGCTTCGCGTCGCCCCACGGCATCGCGTGGAAGGTCAAGCCGAGCCAGAACGCCGATCGCAGAAGGAACCGCATGGAACCGATCACGCCGTTTCACCGTCGATCTGTGCGACGGCGGGAAGAACCCTAGCGCGATCGCATTGCGGGCCGGCGCCGGAATTCCCGCGCTTTCGAACGATCGCGGCAACCGGATCGCAAGCGAAGCGGTATTAACTGCGCGTCAACCATGTCGGGAGGCAAAGCGCTCGCCTTCCGCCGCGCAGCTCGTTCCGCGCGCGATGCGTTGGTTCCCCTTAGCGTTGATTTAAGCGGCGGCTGAGATCGTCTGGCAGGGGCCGAATCTGCCCCTAGGTCCGCGGAGGCGGAAATTGGTGTTTTCTTTCGCCAGCGCGCGTCGACGCTTGGCAGCTCTCGTTCATCGGGACGCTCGAGCCGGCGCCGCCGTCGGCGGCGCCGAACGCTATGCCGCGCTCGCCGGCGCGATCGGCGATCTCGTGCTGCGCCACGACCGCAGCGGCGGCGTGCTTTCGGCCAGCGGCGAAGCGGCGGCGCTGTTTGGCCACGACGCCGCAAGCTTCGTCGGCCGCGGCTTTTTCAACTTCGTTCATGTCGGGGATCGGCCTGCCTATCTCGACGCGCTCGACCGCGCGGCGCGCGGCGACTGCGCGGCCGCCGTCACTGTGCGCCTGCGCGCCGGCCAGAACCAGCGCGAGCGGCAGTTCCGTTGGGCGGAACTGCGCGCCCGCCGGCTCGACGCCGACCTCGACGGCGCCGTGACGATGTCGGTCGTGCGCGACGTCAGCGCCGCCAAGACCGCCGAGGAGCGGCTGCAGGCCGCGCGCGCCGAGGCCGAGGTCGCCAACGCCTGGAAGGACCGCCTGCTCGCCAATGTCAGCCACGAGCTGCGCACGCCGCTCAACGCGATCCTCGGCTTCGCCGAAATCCTCGGCGAGCCCGAACTCGCGCCAAGCGACCCGGTCAAGCAGCGCGAATACGCCAAGATCATCCACGCCTCGGCCGACCATCTCCTGTCGATGGTCAATCTGATCCTCGACACGTCGAAGATCGCCGCCGGCACGTTCCGCATCCTGCCCGAACCGTTCGCGCTCGAGCCGCTGATCGCCGACTGCTGCGACATGCTCCGCCTCAAGGCGGAAGCAGGCGGCGTCACGCTCGAGCATGCGCCGATCAGCGAGGTGGGCGAGCTCGTCGCCGACAAGCGCGCCTGTCGTCAGATTCTGCTCAATCTGCTCGCCAACGCGGTCAAGTTCACCGATCGCGGCGGGCGGGTCGTCGTCGGCGCGGCGACGCGCGGCGACCAGATGCACATATTCGTCGCCGACACCGGCCTCGGCATTCCTGCCGACAGTCTATCGCGACTCGGCGACCCGTTCTTCCAGGTGCGCAACGACTACGACCGCAGCTTCGAAGGCGCGGGTCTCGGCCTGTCGCTGGTGCGCGGCCTGGTCGGACTGCACGGGGGCGCCCTCAAGGTCGAGAGCCTCACCGGCGTCGGAACGCGGGTCACCGTGCGCCTGCCGCGCGTCTGCCTGCCGGACGCGACGACCGGCGCGCCGGCGGCGCTGGAAACCGAAGCGCGCTTGAGCGGCGGGGTCGACGACGTCGACCCGCTTGCGGCCAAGGAGAAGAGAATTGCCTGAAGCGTCAGCGCGCCTGCGTCCCGATTCGACGCTCGCCGGCCGGTCCCGACCGGCGACCGGGCGCAAATCCGCCGCCGTCGTCGCCTCGGCGTTGAGACGTCTCAGCGCCACTCCAGCGCGCGGCTACGCCGCCGCGGCGCTGACCGCCGCGCTGGTCGGCATCGTCGTCAACGCGCTCGCGCTCCAGCACGCGCGCCATCCGGCTCCTTTCTTCGCCCACCCGCCGGTCGTCGCCTCGGCTCCTGCGCCGACCCAGACGGCGGCGCCGGCCCAGGCCGCCGCCGAATCGACCGCCGCGCCCGCTGCGCCGACGCCGCCGACGCGTCCGGTCCAGTTCAGCGGCGCGGCGGCGAGCGGCGGCGACGACGCGATCGGCGACATGCTGCGCTCCGACCAGGAGCAGGAGGCGCAGAAGCGTCTGGCGGCGGCGCAGACGGCGCTGGTCCGGCTCGGCTATGTGGTCAAGGCCGACGGCGAGCCAGGCGCGGCGACGAGCACGGCGCTGCGCGAATTCGAACGCGCCCACGGCCTGCCGCCGTCAAACGACGTCACGCCGCGCCTGCTCAAGGCGCTCGCCGCCGCCGTGAACGTCGCCGGACGCTGAAATCGGTGCGATTGCGCGCGGACATCTGGGTCGCCGCCTACCTGCGCCGCGTCGCGGTCGAAGGGGCCGCGGCCGTGCTGCGACGGCGCGGCGCGGCCGAAGCGGGCGCGATCTGGATCAAGATCGACCGGCTCGACGGTCGCGCGGCGCTCTACGGGCCCGCGCCCCAATCCGAGTCCGGCGAGCGCGGGATCGAACGGTTGTGGCAGCGCGTCCATTCCGAAGCCTGGGTCGCGCCGGAGGAGACCGAGCGGCGAGTCGCCCGCGAGGTCGCGTTCGACTCCGACCTGTGGCTGGTCGAGGTCGAGGACCGTGACGGCCGCTGCTGGCTCGATCTCGCCGAGCCCCCCTCGCCGTCGCCACGAAAGATTTAAAGACCATTAACCCTTATGACGAGTTTGCCGTTACGGCAGCGCAGAAACGCGCCGCCGGATCAAGTCGTTTAGATCGCCTTTACTTATGGGAAAGACCGGCGCGGCAGGGTTCTGCGGAGACCGGCCGTGCGCGTCGCGCGGGTCCGCTCTCAGCAGTAGGGGCTCGGCGTGATTCGGACGATTCAGGCTTTCCTTGCCAATCAGGATGGCGCGACGGCCATCGAATACGCGCTGATCGCTTCACTCATCGCTGTCTTCATCATCGGCGCCCTGGCGGCGCTCGGCACCAACCTCAGCAGCGAGTTCGCCGAAGTCGGCGCGGCGCTGAAATAACCAGCGCTCGCTATCGACTCCCACGATCGCATTAACTCGGCGCCAACCGAAACGGCGCCGGGTTCTACGACCCTTAGAATTGTCGGCACACGCTTAAGTGGGGCGTAGCCCGTTGCCGAAGAGATTGGCGGTTGCGCTCAGCGGAACGTCAGGGACGCTCAGTGCAGGTTCTATGCCTCCCCTGCGTGAGTACGGCCATGAGCATCCTTCTCAGATCATTCGCCAGCGACGAATGCGGCGCGACCGCGATCGAATACGGGTTGATCGCCGCTCTGATCGCCGTGTTCCTCATCGGCGCCTTGTCGGCGCTCGGCACCAATATGAGCAGCGAATTCGCCCAGATCGGCGCAGCCATAAAATAACCGGCGGCCCGGGTAACCGGCGGGCAAGCTTTGGTCGCTAGATTCGCCGCCAGCGAAGCCCTCGATTGCAACGGATGAACTATGGCGGCGACGATCCTCATTGCGGCGAGCGTGTTCTTCTTCCCTGCGGCGATGGCGCTGGCGGCGTCGATGGACGTGGTGACGATGACGATCCCAAACCGCGTCTGCGCGACGCTGGCGATCGGCTATTTCGTCCTCGCCGTCGCTGTCGGCCTTCCCGCGCAGACGATCTTCGTCAACCTCTCGTGCGGCGCTGCGGTGCTGGCGCTGATGTTCGCCATGTTTGCGCTTGGCTGGATCGGCGGCGGCGACGCCAAGCTGGCGGCGGCGATCGCGCTGTGGCTCGGCTGGGGCGTCCTGCTCGACTACAGCCTCTCGGCGGCGATTTACGGCGGCGCGCTGACCATTCTTATTCTGCTTGGCCGCCGGCAGGTCCTGCCGTTGTGGTTGTCGCGCCATGCCTGGATCGCCCGCCTGCACGATTCGAAGACCGGAGTCCCCTATGGCGTCGCGCTCGCTGCGGCGGGAATGATGTTCTATCCGCACACCGAGATCTGGCGCGCCGCAGCCAGCCTGTAACGTTGCGTCGCAGTCTTCAGATTTTGCTAACCAGTTGGATACGCCTGATTAACCGTAATTTGACGATTGGCGGGCCATATTGCCCTTGCGTAGCGTTTGAGGCGCGGAAGGGCCTGATTTCATGAACAAAGTGCAAATCGCCGTGCTCGGCGCGACCCTGGTCGCATTCGGCGGCGCTTATGTTCTCTTCAACAGCGCGCCGGCGACGGCCCCGCAGCACGCCGCCGAAGCGCCCAAGCTCGCCACCGACGACGTCCTCGTCGCCGCCCAGGACATTCCGATGGGCACGGCGATCAGCGAGGCCTCGGTCGCCTGGCAGATGTGGCCCAAACCGGCGATCTCGGAACTCATGATCGTCAAGTCGTCCGGTCCCAATGCGATGGAGGACGTCAAGGGCTCGCTCACCCGCGACGCGTTCATCCGCGGCGAACCGATGCGGCGCGACAAGCTGGTCAAGGCCGGTTCCGGCGGCTTCATGTCGGCGATCCTGCCCTCGGGCCTGCGCGCGGTCGCAATCAAGGTCGACAATTCCGGCGACGACTACGCCGGCGGCTTCATCCTGCCCAACGACCGCGTCGACGTGATCAAGATCTTTCGCGACGACGAGGCGACCAAGGCGCGCGGCGTCGAGGTGCTCGGCGCCCAGACCATTCTCACCAACGTCAAGGTTTTGGCGATCGGCCAGAACGTGCAGGAGGAGAATGGCAAGAAGGTCGTCGTCGGCGGCAACGCGACGCTGGAGCTCGATTCGCAGCAGGCCGAGCAGGTGATTCTCGCCGAGCGGGCCGGCAACGCCAATCTGCATCTCGCCTTACGCAGTCTCGCCGACAGCGCCGGTCCGGCCCAGACGGTCGGGGACCAGAACACCAGCGGATCAGGCCTGACGATCGTGCGTTTCGGCGCGCCGCAAACGGCGGCGCAGTGACGATGAGGCGGCGATGGCCTTCGACATGACGGGGACACGACGAATGGATACGCACGGCTTCGCGCGGCTGATCGCGCTGTCGGTCGCCCTCGCGGCGGCGCTCGCCGCCTTCACGCCGCAGCTCGCGCTGGCGGGTGAGGGCGCCTCGCCCAATTCCTATGTCGTCGCGGCGGGCGAAACGAAAAAGTCGCTGCAGCTCGGCGTCGGCCGCTCGGTCATCGTCGACCTGCCGCAGGACGCCACCGAAATCTTCGTCGGCGATCCGAAGGTCGCCAACGCCGTCGTCCGCTCGGCGCGGCGCCTCTATGTCGCCGCGGTCGCCAACGGCCAGACGACGATCTTCGCCCTTGCCGCCGACGGCAGCAAGATCGCGGCGATCGAAGTGACGGTCGGCCGCGACATCGGCGAGCTGCAGGAGCTGCTCAACGTCGCGTTGCCGGGCAACGAAATCACCGTCAAGACCGTCGCCGATTCGATCATCCTGATGGGCTCGGTCGCGTCGGCGGGCGAAGCGCAGAAGGCGCTCGACATCGCCAGCGGCTTCGTCGGCACGTCGGTGCTGGGGGGCGCGGCGAACGCCACGCAGGCGGCCCCGGCCGCCGGCGGCGCGTCGATGCAGCTCAGCATCTCGCCGTCGGGCGCCCCGGTGACCGGCAAGGTGATCAATTCGCTCACCATCCGCGGCCTCGATCAGGTCAGCCTGAAAGTCACGATCAGCGAAATCCGCCGCGATATCATCAAGCAGCTCGGCGTCAACATGGCTGGAGCGGGCGCCGGCGCGAGCAGCTTCGCCACGACCAACCTGTTCAGCGTCAACCCCACCTCGCCCTCTTCGTCGGGGACGCTGGGCTGGGCAATGGGCGGCATGAATCTGTCGGTGACTCTCCAGGCGTTCGAGCGCCAGGGCGTCGCGCGCACCATCGCCGAACCGACGGTGACAGCCGTCTCCGGCGAATCGGCCAAGTTCCTCGCCGGCGGCACGATCCCGGTTTCCAACGGCGAAACATGCAGCGCCGCAAACGGCTGCGTGTTGAGCTTCATTCAGCAGCCCTACGGCGTGACGCTGAACTTCACGCCGGTCGTGCTGTCGCAGAACCGCATTCAGCTCCACATCGCCACCGAGGTCACCGACATCGATTCGTCGCACACCATACTTGTCGCCAACACCTCGATTCCCGGTTTCCGCACCCGCAAGAACGAAACGACGGTCGAATTGCCGTCGGGCGGCTCGATCGCCTCGGCCGGCCTGATCTCAGACCAGTCGCAGCAGGCGATCGACGGCGTTCCCGGCCTGATGAATATCCCGGTTCTCGGCAGCCTGTTCCGCTCGCGCGACTATCTCAGACAGGAGACCGAGCTCGTGATCATTGTCACGCCCTACATCGTTCACGCGATCGATCCGAGCCAGGTGGTGCGTCCGGACGCCAATTTCAACGACGCCAGCGACCCGCAGACGTGGCTGCTCGGCCGCGTCAATCGCATCTATTCGACCTCCGGCGCCTTGCAACCCATGCCCGGCTATTCCGGCCGGGTGGGTTTCATCACCGACTGACGCGGACACGAAGCCCATGCCGTCCATCGCCAAGGATAGCCTCCTCAAGGAAAGCATCCCAATGTCGTCGCTGCTTCCTCGTCGCTCTTTCGCCCGTCCGCTCAGTTGCGCGGCGCTCTTCGTCGCGGCGACGACTTCGCTCACCGGCTGCGGTGTCAACTACGCCTCCAACGATTCGGTTCAAGTCGGGGACTACCACGCGCGCTTTCCGATCGTCGTTGGGGAGGCGCCGACCGCCCTCGACGTCTATCCGATCAGCGGCGCGCTCGATCAGCAGTCGATCGACAACATCCGCGCCTTCGCGCAACGCTATCGCGAGTTCGGCGACGGGCGGATCGCGATTCTCGCTCCGGCCAGCGAGCGCGGCCGCGACGGGCCGGCGATCGACCAGATCCGCCGTGCGCTGGCCGGCGCCGGCCTGCGCGGCTACGTCTCGGTCGGCTCCTACCCCGACACCGGCGCGAACCGCGCTTCGCCGGTCAGGCTGGTGTTCCAGGGTCTGAAGGCGACGGTTGCCGGACAATGCGGCCTTTGGCCGACCGACCTCGCCTCGGGCGGCACGATCGAGGGTTGGAAGAACGAGTCCTACCCCAATTTTGGTTGCGCGACCCAATCGACGCTCGCCGCCCAGGTCGCCGATCCGCGCGATCTGACGCAGGCCCGCGCCAGCGGCCCCGGCGACGTCACGATGCGGCTCAGGGCGATCGGCGACGTGCGCAACGGCGCCGATCCGGGAACCGACTGGAAGACCAAGCTTACGCCAATCGGTCAGGTCGGCGGGGGGAGCTGATCATGCGCGCACAAGCCGTCGATTCCATCGATCCGGGGCCGCGTTCCGGCGTGACCCCGCAGATCGATCCGGTGCCGCGCGTCTCGATCCAGGCGTTCTGCGAGACGCCCGAGACCGCTGCGATCGTCCAAACCGCGATCGCCGACCGGCGCATGGCCAAGACCCACGTCAAGCAGAACATGGGCGGCGCCGCAGCGGCGCTCGAGGCCTATCGCAGCGCGCCGACGCCCAACGTCATCGTGATCGAGGCGACCGCAAACCGTGACATCCTGATCGAGCAGCTCGAGGAGCTGTCGAACTTCTGCGACGCGGGCACCAAGGTCATCGTGCTCGGGCGGGTCAACGACATCCTCCTCTACCGGGATTTGATGGCGCGCGGCGTCAGCGAATATCTCGTCGCGCCGTTCACCGCGGTCGAATTCGTCCAGGCCGTCTCCAACCTGTTCCGCGCTCCCGGCGCCAAGCCGCTCGGCCGGGTCGTCGCGGTGATCGGCGCCAAGGGCGGCGTCGGCGCTTCGACGGTCGCCCACAATCTGTCCTGGGCGCTGGCTGGCGACCTGGAGTCGCCGACGATCATCGCCGATTTCGATCTCGGGTTCGGCACCGCCGGGCTCGACTACAACCAGGATCCGCCCCAGGGCGTCGCCGAAGCGGTGTTCGCCCCCGAGCGCGTCGACGCCAATCTGATCGACCGCCTGCTGTCCAAATGCGGCGAACGGCTTCACCTGCTCGCCGCGCCGGCGACGCTCGACCGGGTCTACGACTTCACCGAAACCTCGTTCGATTCGGTGGTCGACACGATGCGCGCCGCCGCGCCGTGGATCGTGCTCGACCTGCCGCACGCCTGGACCGCCTGGACGCGACGGATGCTGATCGCCGCCGACGAAGTGATCGTCGTCGCCGCGCCCGACCTCGCCAACCTGCGCAACGCCAAGAACATCATCGACACGATCCGCGTCGCGCGACCCAACGACTACCCGCCGCGCCTGGTCATCAACGGCATCGGCATGCCGAAGCGGCCGGAAATCGCTCTCGCCGATTTCACCAAGACGGTCGAGACGGAGCCGTTCGCCGCCATTCCGCACGACCCCAAGCTGTTCGGTTCGGCCGCCAACAACGGCCAGATGATCGCCGAGATCGAACCGAAGGGAAAAGTCACCGAGATCTTCGGCGAACTCGCCGCCAAGCTCGCAGGCCGCGCCGAAACGCGCGGCGCCAAGCGCGGCCTGTTCGATCCGTTCCTCGCCAAGCTGATGGGCAAGAAGGGTTGATCGCCGCCGGTCGCCGCGCCAACCGGCGCGGACGCTGACGCAAGGAAAGAAAGATGTTCGGCAAGCGTTCCAGTCCTGGCCTGAGCCCGGCGACGCCCATCGCGGCCGCGCCGCCGCCGGCGCGCGTCGAGACGACCTCGCCCGCGCCGACCGTCGCGCCGGACACGGGTGGCGCCCATAGCCAGCAGGATCGCCGCTCCGACGGCTATTTCCAGACCAAGTCGATGATCTTCGGCGCGCTGATCGAGGCGATCGACCTCGCGGCGTTGGCCAAGCTCGACTCGGAGAGCGCGCGCGAAGAAATTCGCGACATCGTCCACGAAATCGTCGCGATCAAGAACCTCGTTCTGTCGATTTCGGAGCAGGAGGACCTGCTCGACGACATCTGCAACGACGTGCTCGGCTACGGCCCGCTCGAGCCGCTGCTGGCGCGCGACGACATCTCCGACATCATGGTCAACGGCCCCACTCGGACCTTCATCGAAGTCAGCGGCAAGATCCAGCTGACCAACGTCCGGTTTCGCGACGCCGCCCAACTGATGAACATCTGCCAACGCATCGTCAGCCAGGTGGGCCGCCGCGTCGACGAAGCCTCGCCAATCTGCGACGCGCGCCTGCTCGACGGTTCGCGCGTCAACGTCATCGCCCCGCCGCTGGCGATCGACGGCGCGGCGCTGACGATTCGAAAATTCAAGAAGGACAAGCTGACCCTCGATCAGCTCGTCCGCTACGCCTCGATTTCGCCCGCCGGCGCGGAAATTCTCAAGATCATCGGCCGCGTGCGCTGCAACGTCATCATTTCCGGCGGCACCGGTTCGGGCAAGACGACGCTGCTCAACTGCCTCACCAATTACATCGAGCCCGACGAGCGGGTCATCACCTGCGAAGACGCGGCCGAACTGCAACTGCAACAACCCCATGTGGTGCGGCTGGAGACGCGGCCGCCCAACCTCGAGGGGGTTGGTCAGGTGACGATGCGCGATCTGGTGAAGAACTGCCTGCGTATGCGTCCCGAACGCATCATCGTCGGCGAGGTGCGCGGGCCGGAAGCGTTCGACTTGTTGCAGGCGATGAACACCGGCCACGACGGCTCGATGGGCACGCTGCACGCCAACTCGCCGCGCGAGGCGCTGAGCCGTATCGAATCGATGATCACCATGGGCGGCTATTCCCTGCCCTCGCGCACCATCCGCGAGATGGTGGTCTCCTCGGTCGACGTCATCATCCAGGCGGCGCGCCTGCGCGACGGCTCGCGCCGCATCACCCACGTCACCGAGGTGATGGGGATGGAAGGCGACGTCATCATCACCCAGGACCTGTTCGTCTACGACATTCTCGGCGAGGACGCGCAAGGCAAGCTGATGGGCCGGCACCGTTCGACCGGCGTCGGTCGTCCGCGTTTCTGGGATCGCGCGCGATATTTCGGCGAAGAGCAGCGGCTGGCGGCCGCGCTCGACGAGTCGGAAATTCGGACAGAGCCGTAGCGTTCGAGTCGAGGGCGGAGCGATGGTCAACAACACGGTTCTTGCGGCAGGCTTGGCGATCTTCGCCCTGGGCGGCGCGGCGTTCGTCTTCTCCGGCGGCAATTCGCGCGCCGACGTGCGGCGCGCCTCGGTGCAGAAGTCGGACGACAAGGCCAACACCGCCGTCGCCGATCGCGCCGCCAACAAGAAGAAGATCTCCGACAGCATCAAGGATCTCGAGAAGAAGTCGAAGCGCAAGGGCCCCGACCTCGCCACGCGCATCGCCCAGGCCGGCCTGCCGATCGACAAGCGGCAGTTCCTGATGATCTCGGCGGGGCTCGCCGTCGCGGTCACGCTGCTGGTCTTCATCAAGTCCGAGAGCCTGCCGCTCGCCGGGCTGGTCGGCCTGATGGCCGCGCTCGGCCTTCCCAATCTCGTGCTGTCGCGGCTGCGCATGCGGCGCATCAACAAATTCGTCGACATCTTCCCCAACGCGCTCGACATCATCGTGCGCGGCGTCAAGGCCGGTCTGCCGGTCGGCGACACGTTGCGGATCATCGCCAACGAATCGCCGGAGCCGGTGCGCTCCGAATTCCGCAAGCTGGTCGAGTCGCAGGCGCTCGGCCTGCCGCTTCCCGAGGCGGCGGAGAAGCTCGCCGAGCGCGTGCCGATCAGCGAGACCAACTTCTTCTCGATCGTCATCGGCATCCAGGCCAAGTCGGGCGGCAACCTCTCGGAGGCGATCGGCAACCTGTCGCGCACCCTGCGCGAGCGCAAGAAGATGAAGGGCAAGATCAAGGCGATGGCGATGGAGGCGAAAGCCTCGGCGGCGATCATCGGCGCCGTGCCGTTCATCGTCACGCTTCTGCTCTACCTTTCTTCGCCGAAATACATCAGTCTCTTGTGGTTGACCCAGCACGGCCGCATCGTCGCTGCGATCGCCTGCTTCTGGATGAGCATCGGCGTGGTGATGATGCGCAAGATGATCAGCTTCGACTTCTAGGGGGAGACAGGCGATGCTCGATCTGGTCCTCAACAGGCTCGGCGACGCCCACTTCATGGCGTTCCTGCTCGCCGCGCTCGGCTGCGCGGCGACGGCGCTGACCGTCGTCGTGCCGATGCTGCAGACCGACAATCTGTCGCGCCGCATCCGCGCGGTCTCCGACGAGCGCGAGCGCATCCGCCTGCGCGAGCGCGAGCGCCTTGCCGCCAAGGACAACCGGACCCCGTTGCGGTCACGCCCGAGCTCGACGCTCAAACGGTTGGTCGACACGCTCAACCTGACCACCTGGCTGAGCACCGAAACGGCCAAGGAGACGCTTGCCAAAGCCGGCTTCCGCGGCGCCGGGGCCGAATACGCCTTCGTCGCCGGCCGGCTGATCGCCCCGATCGGCTTCGCGATCCTGGCGACGACCTACATCTTCGGCATCGCCGACTGGCAGCAGCCGCTGGCGATCAAGCTCGGCGGCGTGATGGCGGCGGTCTATCTCGGCGTCAAGGCGCCGGAGATCTATCTGCGCAACGCCACCACCAAGCGCCAGAAGTCGATCGAACGCGCCTATCCCAACGCGCTCGACTTGATGCTGATCTGCGCCGAATCGGGCATGTCGATCGAACATTCGGTGCGCAAGGTCAGCAGCGAGATCGGCGTCGAAAGCGTCGAGATGGCGGAAGAGCTGACGCTGCTCTCGGCGGAAATGTCGTATCTCCCGGACCGGCGCACGGCGTTCGAGAATCTCAACGTCCGCACCGGCCTCGAATCGATCCGTTCGCTGACCACCGTGCTGATCCAGTCCGAACGCTACGGAACGCCGCTCGGCGCCGCGCTGCGCGTGCTCGGCCAGGAGAGCCGCGACCAGCGCATGAACGCGGCGGAGAAGAAGGCCGCGGCGCTGCCGCCGACCCTGACGGTGCCGATGATCCTGTTCTTCCTGCCCGGCCTGTTCGCGGCGATCCTGACGCCGGCGGCGATCCAGATCAACAACTGGAACTGACCCGTCGGGAGCGGCGGAAACCGATTCTCGTTGCTTAGCGTGGGCTGGCGAAGCATGATTCGCCATGGTCCGCGATTCCTCTTCCGCCCCGGTCTGGCCCGATCCGGCCCCGCCCGAGGCGGCGCCCCGGCTGTCGGCGCGCGCCGCCGCCCATCTTAGCGCCCGCTATCTCGCCGGCCTCAATCCAGAGCAGCGCCGCGCGGTCGAGGCGCTGGACGGGGCGGTGCTGGTGCTGGCGGGCGCCGGCGTCGGCAAGACGCGGGTGCTGACGACGCGCATCGCCCATCTCATCGCCTCCGGGCGCGCGCGGCCGCACGAAATCCTCGCCGTCACCTTCACCAACAAGGCGGCGCGCGAAATGCGCGAGCGAGTCGGGATGCTGACCGGCGTCCCCGACGGCCTGCCGTGGCTCGGCACGTTCCATTCCGTCGGCGCCAAGGTGCTGCGCCGCCATGCCGAGCTGGTCGGCCTGAAGCCGAACTTCACCATCCTCGACACCGACGACCAGCTGCGCCTGCTCAAGCAGGTCCTGCAGGCCGAGAACGTCGACGACAAGCGCTGGCCGGCGCGCGCGCTGGCGGCGCTGATCGACCGCTGGAAGAACCGCGGCCTCGATCCCGAGCACGCGCCGGCCGACGAGTCGGCCGGTTTCGCCAACGGTCGCGGCGCGGCGCTCTACCGCCTCTATCAGGGGCGGCTCAAGGCGCTCAACGCCGTCGATTTCGGCGATCTGCTGCTCGAAGGCTTGCGGCTGTTCCGCGAGCAGCCGGAAGTCCTCGCCGACTACCAGCGGCGCTGGCGCTATCTGCTGGTCGACGAATACCAGGACACCAACGTCGTTCAGTATCTGTGGCTGCGGCTGTTGGCCCAGGGCCATCGCAACCTGTGCTGCGTCGGCGACGACGACCAGTCGATCTACGGCTGGCGCGGCGCCGACGTCGACAACATCCTGCGCTTCGAGCGCGACTTTCCCGGCGCGACGGTGATTCGGCTCGAGCGCAACTACCGCTCGGGCGGCCATATTCTCGCCGTCGCGGCCGGTCTCATCGCCCACAATCGCAATCGCCTCGGCAAGACGCTCTACACCGAGGCCGGCATGGGCGAGAAGCCAACGGTCGGCGGGCTGTGGGACAGCCAGGAGGAGGCGCGCGTCGTCGGCGACGAGATCGAAGCGGCGCAGCGCGCCGGCGCGCGGTTGAGCGAGATGGCGATCCTGGTGCGCGCCTCGTTCCAGATGCGCGAGTTCGAGGAACGCTTCATCGCGCTGGGCGTGCCCTATCGGGTGATCGGCGGCCCGCGGTTCTACGAGCGGGCGGAAATTCGCGACGCGCTCGCCTATCTGCGCTGCGTCGTCCAGCCCGACGACGACCTCGCCTTCGAGCGCATTCACAACACGCCGCGGCGCGGCCTCGGCGAAGCGACGCTCAACCTGCTGCATGTCTATCGACGCAACGCCGGCGTGTCGCTGACCCGCGCGGCGCGGGCGATGATCGAGACCGAAGAGCTCAAGGCGCGGCCGCGCCACATCCTGCGCGACCTGCTGCGCGATTTCGATCGTTGGGCGGCGGCGGTCGAAACGACGCCGCACGACGAACTCGCCCAGACCATTCTCGAAGAGAGCGGCCTGATCGACATGTGGAAGGCCGAGCGCACCGCCGACGCCGAAGGGCGGCTGGAGAACCTCAAGGAGCTGACGCGGTCGATGGGCGAGTTCCCCAGCCTTGCCGCCTTCCTCGAGCACGTCTCGCTGGTGATGGAGGCCGAAAGCGGCGAGGGCGAGGATCGCGTCTCGATCATGACGCTGCACGCCGCCAAGGGGCTGGAGTTCGACATCGTCTTCCTGCCCGGCTGGGAGGAAGGTCTGTTCCCGCACCAGCGCGCGCTCGACGAGAACGGCCGCGCCGGACTCGAGGAGGAGCGTCGCCTCGCCTATGTCGGGCTGACGCGCGCGCGCCGCCTAGCGAAGATCTATTTCGCCGCCAATCGCCGCGTGCACGGTCTGTGGCAGAGCTCGGCGCCGTCGCGCTTCATCGACGAGCTGCCGGCCGATCACGTCGAAGTGGTCGAGGGTCAGGGCGGCCCCGACGTCTATCCGGTGTCGCGCTTCGATCGCGAGCCGGCCTTCGCTTCGCGCTACGAAACGCCGGGCTGGCGGCGCGCCCAGGCCAATGCCGGCCACGCCAATGCCGGCCAGGCCAAAGCAGGCCAAGCCAAAGCGGGCCAAGCCGACGCCGGGCGCGAGGCGAAAGCGCGCTCGCGCGTCATCGAGGGCCGGGTCGTGGCGCGCGACGCGCCGTCGGGATCGTTCGCGGTCGGCGCGCGAGTGTTCCACATCAAGTTCGGCAACGGCGACGTCGTCGCTGTCGACGGGCCGAAGCTGACAGTCGAATTCGACCGCGCCGGCCGCAAGATGGTGCTCGACAGCTTCGTCAGCGCCACGGGTTAGAGCGCCTGGCGGTTGCCTGGAATCACCTGGCGGCCCACGCCCCTCGTCCTGAGGCGCCGCGAAGCGGCCTCGAAGGACGCTCCAGCTCGCACGGCCGCCGGCGCACGCTGGACCATCCTTCGAGGCCCTCGCCAAACGCGAGGGCGCCTCAGGATGAGGTCCGAGTATACCTAAACGCAACCCGCTCGAGGGCGCGCGCGATTCGCACTTGGCCCGGCCATGACGGCGCAAATGAAGCGGACGGCCGCCTTCGCGGCTTACGCCGCCTTCGACTTCGGCGTCACCTCGGCGGCGTAATCGGCGATCAGCGCCGCGGTCAGCGCGCCGGGCGTGAACTTTTGCGCGACGATCTCGCCGACCGGCGTCACTTCCGCCGCCGTGCCGGTGATGAAGCACTCGCTGAAGCCCGCCAGTTCTTCGGGCATGATGCGCCGCTCGACGACCTCGACGCCGCGCCGGCGCGCCAACTCGATCACCGTCTGGCGGGTGATGCCGTCAAGGAAGCAGTCGGCGGTCGGCGTGTGGATGACGCCGTCCTTGACGAAGAAGATGTTGGCGCCGGTGCATTCGGCGACGCGGCCCTGCCAGTCGAGCATCATCGCGTCGGCGTAGCCGCGCCGCTCGGCGCGATGCTTGGAGATGGTGCAGATCATGTAGAGGCCGGCGGCCTTGGCCAGCGACGGCGCGGTCGCCGGGTCGGGCCGGCGATATTCGGCGAGGTCGAGGCGGATGCCCTTCATGCGCTGGGCGGGGTCGAAATAGCTCGGCCAGTCCCACACTGCGATCGCGAGATGGATCTTGTTGTTCTGAGCCGAGACGCCCATCATCTCCGAGCCGCGCCAGGCGGTCGGCCGCACATAGGCGTCGACGAAGCCGTTCTTCTGCAGCGTCTGGGCCTTGGCCGCGTCGATCTCGGCCACGCTGTAGGGAACCTCGAAATCGAGGACGCGCGCCGAATTGCGCAGGCGCTCGGAATGCTGGGTCGATTTGAAGATCTTGCCGCCATAGGCGCGCTCGCCCTCGAAGACGGCGCTGGCGTAGTGGAGCGCGTGGGTCAGAACATGCACTTTGGCGTCGCGCCACGGGACGAGCTTGCCGTCGTACCAGATCCATCCGTCGCGATCGTCAAAAGTCTGGGCCGCCATAGCGCGCTCCTCGGATTGGCCGGTTAGGTTTTGATTTTGTCCCGGCGCGGATTAAATAGCCCCGCAGGTCTGGCGGCAATTGCTAGCAGGAGCCGGGCAATATGTCAACATTGCTGACCTAAATGACCGAACCGACGCGCATCGACGGCCGGGCTGTATCTTCCTCGGCCGCGGCGCGGGAAGAGGCGCCGCCGCTCTATGAGCTGATCGAATTGCTGTTCTTCGCCTACCGCGATTTCGTCGGCGACGCCGATCGGCTGCTCGAGGCCTTCGGTTTTGGCCGCGC
>Ga0302320_10014871_pt1 | contig 16052 bp, 19 predicted proteins | sample Bog_T0_3_FD_202130 | JGI IMG/M metagenome (GOLD analysis project Ga0302320, IMG submission 202130) | Peat permafrost microbial communities from Stordalen Mire near Abisko, Sweden - Bog_T0_3 | ecosystem: Environmental > Terrestrial > Soil > Wetlands > Peat | place: Sweden: Abisko, Stordalen Mire... | reverse complement strand
GTCTAATCCCCGGACTGCAGCAGACTTTAACCAAGGTACGGGTGGTACTTTGATCATTGTTCCATCCAGTATTGTGAGTTAAGCAAATCTTCCAATAATCCCTAACGTACTAATTTATCTTTTAGGCTGCCCAATGGATGTCTGAAAGTTTAAAGCATCTCGCCGCCCCCAAACTAAATGTGATGATATACAAACGCAGCCAGAACCTTCATAGAAACTTAGTTGCCACCTGTGATATTGTCGTTGCGACATATGAGCAGCTTCGAATGAGCATTCCTTTCCCCAAAGGACAAACTCTGGCTATGTTATCAGGAAAGTATGACAACGAGCGCAGGAAGAAAGGCGAAGATCCAAAAGCTGAGGATTCTACCTCTCTTGAGAAATGGATCAAAAAGAGCAAAATTGGGGCACCAGAAAAGGACGTTGGGGTTTTGCAAAAGATTTCTTGGTACAGAGTGAGACCAATTCCTCACCAAATTCCATCCTTGAGAATACTACTAATAATATTTAGATCGTCCTTGATGAAGCCGTGAGTGATTTGCCAGTAGGAATTCCATATCATTTACAGCTCTAATATTTACAGCATTTTATCAAGAATCATATGAGCCGCACAAGCTTGGCAGCCGATGCGTTGGATAGCCGTTATAGATGGGCCATGTCCGGTGTAAGATATATCCTCTTTATGATGATCGTTGAACCAGTATCTGACGTTAATAGACACCGATAATGAACAGGCGAGAAGGTTGGGGCGGCTAACCTATTTTTTTGAGTGCGATCACTAACATCTGTCCTAGAACTATACGCCTACTTTAGGCTTTTGAAGGACCCAGAAACTACAACTTATGCTGTGTTAGTTGAATCATTTGAAGTGAGAGATTAAAGCTAATCATTATCTCTAGATTCAAGCGTCAATTCTGTAATGAGAAGGATGTAAGTACTCCATATCTCGAGATCTCCTTTTATACTAACACTACAAATAGAAAGAGTGCGACGCCCGTTTAGATAACTCCTTAGCAGATAAAGTTATTCGGTAAGTACTATATTTTCTCGCTCTTATTTTGGATGGATTTCCTAACTTGTAAAGTCGAACCATGAACGACAAGGTCCATGGCAAACCGATTATAGAGTTGCCAACTCCTCACCACAATGACTTAAAGCTAGAGTTTTCCCAGGGTGTAGAGATTCTCTATCGAGCTGTTGAGTCGCGCTTTCGCGATCTCACGATGAAGGAGCTCGAGAAGGGAGATCCTCAGTACAGTATGACATATCAAATAGTTCGCATCTTGCGATTGAGACAGTTAGTTTACTCTGGTTATTGTTCAAATCAACTTGCTGATATTTGAAATAGGTTCACTGCCTCTCCAATCCTCATGGAAAGAACTATGAAGTCATTGTTCGACATCGCGGATCTTCTTGCTATTAAGAATGAACTGAAAGACCTAAGCCCTGCTATCTCAAATCGTTCGTATCTCACAGAAATATTCCAGAAATATTCTAGACCTAACTGTCTTCGCAGGACTTCAGTTATGGATTAATGACAAGATGGAAGGGAACCATGCAGAAGAAGATCCCGTCATAACTGATGACACCCAGTGCTATATCTGCCGCGATTTACCAGAAGATCCGCAGCAAATTATCAGTTGCGGACATATCTTTTGCGGCGGTTGTATCATGACAAATGCTCAAAGACAGGAAGCAGAGGGTCTCGATGTTGATATTCCAAACCCACACTAATTCATAAATATCTTGCTGACTTGCAATAGAAACCGCTTTGCCCGGAATGCAACAAAGCATTCGATATTGAACGTCTCAAATCTCTCTGTCCTGATAGTGAGACAAATCACAATGCAAAGAAGGGCAAGGATGCGCTGAATTACGTCGTCAAGCTGCCGCAGCGGTCTCGTTGGCTAGAAGATTTTGAGGTCGAAAAGGCTGAGTTACCAGAAAGCCCGAAAATAGAAGCCATAAAGAAGCAAATTCTCAGATGGAATTCAGACGTCGCAAAGAAGCACAAAGAGGAACACAAGGAGGGAGAAAGACCCAAAAAGCATCGCCGAGATAAAATCGTCATTTTCGTACAGTGGCGCTTGATGATGAGACTCATCGGCATTATGCTCGAAGAGCAGAAGTTGAAATTTCTTTATTACACGGTGAGTCCCAAAGCTTCACCACCTCTAACTCACCCAGCTGATAATATTCTAGGGCGATATGAACACCGAGAGCCGCGATGAGGCCCTGAAGCTGTTCGAGGAGAGCCCTAGTGTCAACATTATGATCATGGGCTTGAAGGTGGGATCGCTTGGTCTCAACATTGCTTTTGCCAATAGGGCTATACTAGTGTACGGAATTCCCAACGTTCATCAGTTGACCTCGTTCCTTCTGCTAATCGGCTCACAGTGATCTTTGGTGGAACGCTGCGGTGGAGTCTCAAGCTTACTCGAGGATCTTCCGAATTGGCCAAGACCGCGAGTCTTACTACGCCAGAACCATCATCAACAAGACCATAGATGTTCGGCTTTTCAGGAGTAAGTGCCACACAAATTTCCCCTGTGCAGCTGGGTGCAACAGCTAAAACCTCACTAGTGCAAAAGAAGAAGACTGCCATGATTAACAAGACTTTCGGATTACCTAAATTATCTCGAGAGGATAGACTAAGCTTACTTGGAAACGTCATCTATGGTATGCTTATTCATCAGTCGGCTTTTCTATCAAAATGTCTAAATGAATCAACTACTAACCACAATGTGGTCGCTCAGACGAGGATGGTAATGTCGAAGATATCCAAGGAGATTACGACAATATCGACCTAAATGCCATGGAGGACGCAGATGCTAATGACGGCTTCGAGCTCGGAAACGAAGATTGGTAAACGGCAAAAGAACCAGCCGTAGAGGAAGTCTGTACATCTTAAGTTCTGCACCCCTTCCAGCCAACACTGCTTTCTCCATCAAATCATCGTCGATCGACTCGACCCTTCACCAACCCCACAACTACATTTCCCACCCGCTCTTTCAAACCCGCTTCGTCACAAAAGGAAACGCATCGCATATTCAACAATTCCTATGCCTTAGTCTTTCCCACATCGCCAGCCGACTCCAGAAACCCATTTCTCCTTTTCCACCAAACTCAACTTCTCTCACCCTCCTCCGGACGGACCTCTTTCCAAATTCACCATTGCACATACACTACCCTATCAGTCGAAAAACCATAAGAGCTGTGCTCTTTCTCTCTCTCTCTCTTTCTTTCTTTCATATTCCATTTCTTTTCCATTTTCCCGCACATTAGAGATCCGCCTGATTTGATCGTCATTGGGTCTTCAGAATTTTCCTATAACCAGATTGCGTTGTTACCCGCTGCGCGGCACAGACATGCTCCCCCTCCAAATTCCCCATTACAAGATACATAAAAAACAAATACCCAGCATATTCTATCCGAGAGCTCAATCTCTCCATACAACAAGATGACCCTAAAAGCCATTGGCGTACACTTTGAAGATAACGTAGATGGCATAGTTAGAGGAATTCACTAATTTGAAAATCCAACATGTGCGGTTGATCTATTTGAAAAACTATTCTGCTATCTTCCCTCAACACCAGGAAATGGAATTTTTCAATTTTAAAGTTATAAGGCAAAAAAACATTGATAAAGAATGAATAGAATTTGTATTTCTACCGGATATAGGCGGACCTTTCATGTCTTGGCATCCAAAATTGAGAATAGAACCATCTTCGATCAGAGACCATTACTTTTACACGCGAAGACACCCCCAACAGTTCCGGCATCGTACGCATCAATGATGCTCTGTACCGATGTATATGTTCCTGCCCTGCAGAAGATATTTGAAGTCAGCCTTGTAATGTTGAGAAGCTGGGGAAGCTTGTAATGTCTCTCGAATATTCCAGAAATTTTTGAAACATTGGAAGCCCGCCTGAGATGGAGCTAGACATGGAGGAAGCTGTATTGCAAAAGGACAAAAATAAAATCACTTACCCCAAAAAGAATAAGCCAATTATAATAATAACCACATTCAAAGCCAACATGCTATACCCATATAAACTCTGTTCCTTCAACCACTGAATACCTCCATCAACCCTTCGCATCCGGATATAAGCTAATCCCCAAAATATAAAGCCAAAGAAGCTATCAAAAAGCGAAGACATAAGCGAAAGCAAGTCGTTGAAAAAAGGGATCACTTCAGCAATGATGAAAGCTCCCAACCAAGTTGCACCAAGGATAAGAGCCCATACTGTCCAGCCCCAAACAGTGTGCTCGGTCTTATGTCTCGTACCCTCGAAGATGCGGAAAAATATGAAGCGAGCGGAGACTGAAGCATATAGCACTCCGAGGAAGATCAGAGTTGGGATCATGAAGCTGAACGAGACCTTTTTGTACACTTCATTACCGAGAGAACCGAATGCTGGGGCGGTATTGTATTGATTTCCCGTGTAGGCGTAGACGACGGCTCCCACGCAGCTGAAGAGGATTATTTCGGCGATTGTTACCGCCCAAAGCGCTTTTGGAAAATCTCGGGGATTGCGCATTTCTGCTATGAAAGAGGGTAGGGTTATTTGGCCAATAAACGTGCTTTTTGATTAGGAAGTTAGTTTCTGTCTAATAGAAATAGTCTAGAATTATGAGAGAAGGAGGAAGCTTTCGAAACTCGTGCAGGTGCAGCAACACACACAAGCCATCCACTTGGAAATTAGTGAGCGTAGAACAAAAAATAGATTATACGCACTATGAGATGTTCAAGAAAGCATTCATGCCTGCTACAAAAGTTATACCCTTAGTTGGAATAGCTGTCACGATTGGTTCACCTCCATGGATTCCAGTTACAGGATCATAGAAATTAGGGCCTGGATTGTAGCCTGCCGGGTGAGCTTCGATTCCTGCGAATATAGCAGCGAGTAGTACAGATATGAAGGTGAAGAATGCAGAGGCTGTGCCAAGTTTGGAGAGAGCAGAGAAAGTGCGTGGCAAAGAGGCCACCCAACAGATTAGGGTAGCAATTACGGCGAATACAATGGTGCATTGGCTGTGATTGGTGATGGTGTTTAAATATTTCGCACTGACAAGAACGTGGAGACCCTAATGTATGTTAGGAATGAGGGAGGTTACTCTATGAAGACAATAATCACCTGGATGAAGGTGTTGTTCAAAACGAACATGACGGCGGTAGCATACCAGACCCAGGTTTTCCCCCAGAATAGCATCTGTCCTATATCACAGACATCTCTATTTAGAGTTAGTATTATAAAGGTTACAAGAGGAAGATGATAGGGGTCAAGAAGAGAGGAAGGGGGGAAAATCTCAAGAACTAGAATCATTCAAATTTGAATCTTAAAGAGTTCTCAAGAGGTCTCTATCCCAGAATTGCCAAAATAAATTTTAATTGAAGGAATTTATCTTACCTCACTTCCGGATGGCGGAGACAAAATTCCCAAACCACCATCGAGGTATACAACACCAACGCGGCCACAACGACCGTCAAGATTAACCCCGGCACCAGCCCTAACACCGAATAAGAATATGGAAAGGACATAATAGCCAAACAGATATATTCCGAGAAGAGTAGAGCCGCAGTTTTCGGCCACGAGCAAGTTCGATATTGAATGCCATTGCCCGCTTCCAATTCAATCTGTTTGCCCAAAATATCGCTTCCCGAATCTTCACTCCCGAAGTCATAATTTCTCAAGTGCGGCAGTACGGGAGCGATTCGACCGCCGACAGAGATATCACTTGCGCCCAGTCGCTTTCGAAAACCTCTTTTGGTTGTAGAGCCATGTTCCAGGTCTTGAAGGTCCCCATTTCCCCGCTTCTCATCATCGAGATTATTGCCCGATTCGATAATGCTTTCTTTCGTATCAGTGATGGGAATATTATTGCTTGAGAGAGGAGGAGAATTTTCTAACGCCATTTTCGCGATGGGAAATGGATCAGAGGGATATAATGCGCTGGGTGGCCTTTTGGAATTGTGCGCGGCATGAACTACGACTTTTTGGTTCTTTTGGAAATTACGAATAGCGAAGCTCAATAATAGAGTTGCTTGTATTAAGATCTGAATCAATAGGAGAGATGGACAATGACGACGTTTTCGACACAACAGAAGGATAATGTTCGCGCGGATAACAGGTGCATTAAGAAGCTTTTCTTGAAGTACCAAGTTTTGACACTAAAGGTTCCTTGTAGAATCAACAGCTCTAGGGTAAGAGCTATCCTTGAAGCTACCGTCCCTTAGCTTAAGTATTTTTCGCGGCGATTCGTAAAGTTGAACAAGGAGGAGCCTGCAGGTGTCACTTCTTGGGGTCTTCTTCTCCGCCTATCATGGCTGTCGGAGTGGCCGAAGAAACTTTACGGTAACACTTGTTTCGGTAACATGCAACTTTGACGATCTCTCATCCGCCCCTTGTCAACAGCAATTTTCTTGGATGCAACATGCAATGATTTGAGGCTACAACTGGTAAGCGTCGATGTCGCAATCGATAATGGATGAAAGGCGTTCTAGAGGGGTTTTTTCTCATTACCTTAAGCTATTACCTTAAGTTTTGACGAAGTGGATTGAAGACCTGCTAAGAAGCCTTTGAAGCTTTGAAGTCCCGTCCTCAACGGCAGGACTAGTTGCTGAATAGCCAATAGAGCCGACTGAATTCGCTACTGTGGCGTTCCGGTCAGCTGTGGCTAAGTATTTGTCAATAGGGCAATGATATTAAAAACTGGTGACGATGATCGCCACAGCCTTCCCGCTTCTCGAGTCTCATGTTTTGTGCTCCTCCATATAAATTTTGACTGCCCGATGCACCATTATTGATGAACCGTAGACTGCAACGCTTCAAATGGACTACTGTAATATCAAAATATCAAGATCGTGACCTCAATAAATTCTGAATCTCCATGCTCTGTTTCACCCTAGCCACAATCAAACCCTCTGTAAACTCCACAAACCTTTCGTAGCCCTCTTCACACTCTCTACTCTACTCCCCTCTCTCGCTAATCTCTCGCCCCTCGGCACCGCATCATCATCTCTGATTTCCCTCTCCCTCATTTCCTTTCTCCCTTCCTCTCCTTTCCCATCTCCCAATCCTAAATTCTCCAGTTCCTCAATTTTCCACGCTCTTAAAAACCACGTACATATCGCCGCAGCAATGTACATGAACCCCGTAAATAGCTGAGCGTGCAAATAGATGTTGCCAGTTTGAGAGCGTAATTCGAGACCGATGGATTCGGCAAAGGTGCCAGGAACGACCAAGATGAGCCACAGAATAGAGAGAGCGGATGGAAGGTGGGCGAGCCCAGTAACTTCGGAAGTCACTGGGGCGATTGTTGCCCAAACTGTGAGGGTAGAAGAAGTCAGTGATTTTCGCGCCACGAAGAACAAGGAGGGAAACTCACAAGTTCCGGATACAGTGCCAACGAGAATAGCAAAGAAGATTAGGACGCCATAGGATTTGGCGAAAATCCAGAAGACGAGGCAGAGGAAACCAGCGAAGAAGGTACATGTTCCCGCCATATTTAGACGGCCGAAAGCATCTGAGAAGTAGCCTACGAATGGCCGACCGAGAGCTGTGGGTTGTTAGAAGGAGGAGCACTTATCAGAGAGGGCAAAAGACGAGAAATAGTGAAATGATGCATACCTTGTCCAAGATTCAAAAGAGCCACAACAACTGAACCTCGCTTTGCAGAAAGTCCGACACTGACTGCATAATTCGGTAGCGAAAACAGAAGCATGATATACGCAAGCATACTGAAGAATCCCCATCCAAGCAATAAGAGGTATTCTACCCTTTTAAGTAATTTCCAGTCAAATGCGAGTTGAATTGATCCAACAGCTTTGTTACGATCTCTAATAAGACACGTACAAATCAGATTGACGGTACAAGCAATGATTGCCAGAACTCGGAAAGCCCATGCTAGACCAATGGATTGAATCATTGCGTTAGTCGCTAGGGAATAAATCAGGCCTCCAACACCAGATCCGGAAGTCGACATTGCATTCGCGAAGGACCGACGTTTCGAAAACCATTGGGGGAGGATCCCAACATATGTGATATATTGGAACCCTATCCCGAGGCCGTAAGCTAGGCCTTGAGAGAGAAACAATTGCCAGATCTCTTTAGCAAAAGAAGCCCCTAAGAGACCTGCTGTTTGAATGGCAATTCCAATCAGGAGGGTGGGATGCGTTCCGAGCTGACGATTGGAGATTGTCACTAGCGGTCCAACGATTAGAGCCATAGAGACGGAGAGGCCGCCGACAAATGCGTACTCCAAGGGGGTTGCGCCGGGAAAGGTGTTGTCGGAGAGGTAATGGGCTAAGAAGACCCCATAGGACTATATAGTGTGTTAGAAGACTAACAATTCAAATTCCACGGAGTATCAGTGATGTCCATAATTGACGGACCACTTGTGCTCCTGACCTCAACTCAACGCATTGCTCTTTAAATGTTTTATACCTTTTCAAAGAAACATTGAGCTTTGAATGTTCCTTACTTTCTGAAGTACTTGGATTTAAATGTTTTTCAATATATAGAGCATTGAAAGGGTTAAGCGGCATATCCAGCAATTTATCAACTGTAACCACCACTGGTAGAGGACTGTTCATTTGACGAGAGGAAAGCGAGAATTTCCTTGGGGTGTCCGATATAGAAATTATTCTCAACTCCTAAGCAAGCCCACAACTTTTGAAAGCACTCGCTTTCTGGTCTGGAGACCATTTTAATTCACAAATCAGCTTTGATAAAGTATAATCTAGGAAATTCCTTCACGCACACTATTTAAGCCCCATGTATGGGCTTGCATTAGAAATACGCAAGCAACGCAGACCCATCCATATCCCCCATCAGGGGGAACATCCTCCGCCTTTGCGTCTTCTTGTGATAGATCTAGGGAAGTTGACATGATTAACTTCTCTCCTCTCTCAGCTCTTTTTATGTGCTCTCCAAGGTCGTTAATCCGGTGTTTGACACTATAATCAGATCGTTCCAAGTTCATAGTGTATCTTCTAAAAAATTATGAAATAAATGAAAAGATGAGCGAGGCAATCAAATATGTATACCTAGCCTTGTATATGTATAGAATGAGAAGGAGGAATAGCACTATTCACTAGAATTATTTATCCCATAATGACTGAATATATAATGTCAAGGAATAATAATCAAAACTTCGAGTTCCCCTCACTTTCATTCCACTTATTAGCTTCGGGATCCGAGGACGGACTTCTCGCGTCGTGTGTAGTCATCGAAATTCATCCTCGAGGTTTTCATCAGGTCAGCTTGGAATATATATTAATTAACATAAAAGTGGATGGATGACATGTGATTATGCGGCTACACCCAACCAAAAATGGACGATGGCGAATGGGAATAGCGAAGTAGGTCTGACGTGTTTGTGGTGAGAAACCACGTGTTTTGATATCCACGGTACCTTGAGTGAAAAGTACGTAGGCAATGGAGAGAGAGAGAGAGAGAGAGAGGGAAAAGGAAGTTAGATCATAAGCTAAGCATTCTACGTGTTTCCAAGTATTTATATGTCGAGAAGTCGGTGTTTTTCTGTGCAGGTATAGGTTCTACTAGGTAGGCGTGATAGGTATGTACTTTGTATGTATTGTATTGTATCGACTTCGCTTCCCCTTTTGTCGGTAGCGCATGGTTTGTGCCTTGTTGCTGTGACTACCATCAATTTTTCAACATCAAAACACAAGAAATCCAGCCAGAAAGAACAAAATGTCGTACTGACTCACGATCCTAGATAACCATGCATCGCACCGTTGCTCTGTTTACCCTATAACATCGATCTGTTATACTTTTTAACATCAACACCACCAATATCCATATCTTTCATTGACGTTCTTTTGCTACCTATAAACAAACCTAATCGGTCGTTCCACCATCATCTCTTTCTCCTTTCGCATCGCAAACAGCACCCTACAAACTTAAAGTCCTTTCTTTGAACAAAACTAGCAACCTACTCGAACATTCCAGATTGCAATTATTTCCCTACAAACACGAGAGACCGCCATTGCTAAGGGTATTTGGGACGGAATCGCAAAACACAAACACGACCGTCGAATTCTCTCGCATTAGCTTTTCAAAATGCTGCTTGGTAGAGGGAGGTCCAAGGAACGAAATGTTACACCTCCAGGACCATCATACATGTCAAACGATCAGTTTGGTGAGTGGACTAACCCCCATTCTTGCCATCGAAGCTCCATGTTACGCGGGTCAGATTTTACCTAAATGCCATCACTTCTTCCGATCTGAAATGAGAGGGAGATTGCTAATATACACCAGCCCAATATCTTGCAGACCTGAGAAACAACCGCGTTACAAGACCCAGCGGTGCCAGACCTCAACCTATAAGCAGTCGCCGTCAATCAGATAGAGTGATATCACAAGTGTCTACACAACCCGCACCGACCACTGATCCGCAAGACAGCCCATTAGGCGAATTCCCATCTCGGCCCGGGAGTGCTTTCTCTCACAGACGAGCTCAATCATCCCTATCTACATATTCTTCGGTTGGGTCAAAACGAGGACGGCAACTTCTTCAACAACAGCTACAAGCAGAAACTATTGCTCCATTGAAACCCTCCGAAGTCGTGCCGTCAGCTACATATGTTGAACGGGGACAAAGATGGATGGAGAAAGAGGAAGCTGTGTCTCTACGAGAAGCCATGGAGGATATGGATCTAATAAAAGAGGAAGAGGAAGCCCGGATTCTCGCAGCAGCACAAGAAGAAGCTTCAGAATTAGTATGGCAGCACCAAAATGGAGAGTCTCCTCCGAAGCCAGATTCCCCCTACAGATACAAGGAACATTTGAAGAAGAACAGCTACGCTCATGCGAGAACTCAAAGTGTTGGACGGTATGGAGAGATAAATACTGGGCTTGCTCGAGATATGCCCCCACGTTCCGTGTCTGGGGGATCGAATAGCAGCGATGATCTGCAATCCCCTCGAGGTAGAATATCAAGCGGCTGGTCCAACACTTCCCATCTCGAAAGCAACATGAGTCCCGAATCAGTCCGTGGCTCTTTGGATTCTCGACGAGAGTTTATGACACAGCGCCCGCAACCTATGGCCAGAGGGTCTTTGGATTCATCACGGGACGCTATAGCACAGCAAGCAAATGGAAAATCCTATGGCAGCATTGGAAAATCAAATTTAGGCACCCTCAGAAGAACTAGTGGCAAGAGAAATATTTCTGGTGAACCAATGGGTAGCTTTAGTGGTGAGCAAATCTGGGAAGAGCCAGAAGAAGAGAGTCCAGATCGTGGCCGCTCACCAGAAGCACGAGATATGCCAGCACCACTACGGCTGAAACCACGCAATCCCCTGAATCGTGTTCAATTTGCATCAGAATCATCTCCGAGGTCAAACAGTACTCCTGCCCCAGAAACAAGCAAAAGGCTCTCTAAGTATGAGATTCACCGCAATCCTCCCTCACAGTCAAAGAACCCTTCCTATACTGCCAATCCTCCCCCAGCCAAGGCACCTGAGCAGCCTGAAGAGCAAGCAAAAGAGATCAGAAGTGATGAGATTCGGCAAGCTACAAGCATGCGTCTGAAGGATCGAAGTCCCAAACTGCCAACCCCAACAGTTGTCAGTGACAAGCCGGGGCGTCCAATAGTAAGCTTTGATAAAGATTGGAAGCCGAAGGAGGCTGATGACAAGCCAGAAGTGCGAAGAAGATCACCGTTTGATCGGCGCTCCGGTAGCCAGAAACAGAGCTCGCCTGCTCGACCGGTTCAAGCGCCTGTCTCTACCCCTATCCCTACCGTTCAGCTTCCTAATATCTCCCCAGCACAAGTGAACCGTACACCCCTTGTTTCCGTGCCAAGCATCAATATTTCTAACCCTCAGTCGCCTGTCCCTACCATAAGTCTTCCTGTGTCTGCACGACCATCAGTCCCTACAATAAATTTCCCAGATTCAACACCATCAATACCAACTATCAACTTCCCCGACTCCACGCCATCAATTCCTACCATCAATCGCCCTAATGCGCCTCAAATATCTGTCTCAGCACCTGCTATCCCGACCATCAGCGAACCAGGATCCAGTCAACCTCAATCCACTAGACCTCTGCCAGATCCTAAAACTGCATCCAAAAGACCACTCCCACGCCATGGCGCTACGGTATCAATTCCGAGAGGCCACTGGTCACCAACAGCTGGCAGTCGAGCCACTGCAACTTGTCATCAATGTCAGCTTCCCATTGAAGGCCGCGTAGTTGCCCTCCGTGGAATTCCAGAACGTTTCCACCCCCAATGCTTCATCTGCTTCACTTGCGGAACAAGCCTCGAAGCCCTTGAAATCAGTCCCGAGCCTCAACACAAACGCAACGAACGACTCGACCGCATCAAGCGCCGAGCCCAAGGCGAGCAAATTCCAGACATCGAAGGCCAAACCGAAGCCGAAGACGGAGATGACAGATTACGATTCTACTGTCATCTTGACTGGCACGAACTCTATGCCCCACGATGCAAACATTGCAAAACACCCATTATCGGAGAACATGCCGTAGCTCTAGGTGAACATTGGCATTACGGCCATTTCTTCTGTGCTGAATGCGGTGATCCCTTTGAACAAGGCATGACTCATATCGAGAAAGATGGGTATGCATGGTGTCTGAACTGCCAAACTAAACGTACTGAACGCCAAGCTCCTAAATGCAAAAATTGCAGGAAACCGGTGATTGGGCAATACGTTCAGGCTTTAGGTAGCGAATGGCATGATGAGTGCTTCCGATGTGCCACTTGTAAAGGGGGTTTTGAGGACGGACAAATTTTTCCAAAAGAAGTGAGGGGAGAGACAATTGTGCTGTGTACGGGGTGTATGGAGAGGGAGTTGAAGGCTTGAGTTGGGATCTATCTTTTCATAAAGTCATACATACATCCACGAGACCGATGAGAATCCGCGATTCATGCCAATCATTTGCAGTTCCTTTTGCGTCTGTTTTGGTGCAGCATCTTTTGGAGAGTTTTAGGGGTATCTTTGTTTTACTTGTGAATCTTTCAGGTGTGGGGTTGTGTAATAAAATCAAGCGTACAGTACATATAATGCTAGCGAGCATGCATAAATTATTTATTCTTCCTAATTACATCCATTCCATCACCAACTATGAATACAAATATTCGCAAGAGAAGACAAAATCAGATCTTCGTTTTCAACCAAGCTCATCACCTTTCCTTCAACTCAGTACAGGATTTGTCAAGTTGGTTCGAATCAATTCAAAGCATCCCAAGGCTCCATTAATGCATTCCCTTCCACCCCCTCAGGAAACGCCTCTTCCCCAAGAACGGTTGTGTGAGCCCATGGTTTCAAGGTATTTTCTTGGCGGATTGTTGCGGCGAAGCATTCTGTGGATTGTTAGTCTCGCTAATATATATATATATCGGCTGGGATTGAAAAGAAGGGGTTTGGGGAAGGGCAAATGGGAAGCGAGGAAGGAGAAGAGGGAGAGAGGGGAGAAACATACGAGACCAATGTTTTCTTGGGTAAGCTTTCACTACTTCTTCTATTGTCTGGGTCGAGATTAGTTGTGGGTTGATTCCCATGTTGTCTATTTTGTTATCACATCATTAGCTTCCTGTTTCCTTTTTCTTCCCTTTCCACTCCCCCACCCCCCTTCTCTAACACAGCAATAATAATCAATCAACGAGAAGAAAGAAAACATACCGAAGACAGTAGCCAACTGCACCAAAGCCCCAACCCTCGTAATCGATCCCACGTCACCCAAATCTTGATGTCGAATGACGGCTTCTGCTACCGCTTCGGCCTGTTCGACTGGTGCGCCTGCATCCTTTAATTTCGAGAGGGCGAGATAGCCTCCGTACCATTCAAAAGAGAGGAGTGTGGAGACTAGATTCTTAGGCGTACAGCCGATATCGTGGAAGAGTGCTGTGAGTGCATATGTCTCTAAAAAGCTCTCGGTAACCCATGTTGGGAATGCGTGAAGGAGGATGGCAACGCCTGTTGAAGGTTAGCGAAGGGGAAAAGGAAGAGCAGGATGAGTATGTTGTCTGTTTTGGAAAATAGGGGATCTTACCATAATGATACACGCGCATGGAATGATTGAATGTTTCAATGGGGAGTTCTTTGGATACGTAGGCGCGGATGGAGGCTACGAGCGGCGAAGAGGGAAATGGGAGAGAGGAAATATTGTACGCTGGGGCTGGAGTGGAAGGGAGTGCAGTTTGGGAATCTGAGAGAAGGGTGGTGAAACTGCGGGGGACGGCGGTCCAGCCGTATTTGGAGATGGAGGAACTGCGTGTGGTCATTTTGGATTTGGTCGGTGTGAAGGAGGGGGTTGGAATGAGTATTAAAAGGAGATGTCCTGTGGAAGAGGGATATATTCGTCGGGGAAGGCTTCGATATACGTAGGTAAACGATTTTAGATTGTAATACTTCAACTTGATCCTCGATTCACACTTCTACGGAGAAGAAAGCCCTCTTAATATATATACATTTCCATCATCCAACTACCTGCCTGTCACACCTTACTCTTCTTTCGTAACAATAGAAAAAACTTACTCATCCCTCTTCATGCAAAGTGATTATGAAATACGAATAGCCAGGTTGCCCTGTTTGGAAAACAGCAAATGCCGAAGAGAGAGAGTGTGTGTGATGCTTCTCCACGGAGCCGACCAAGAAAGAAAGAAATGAACGTGGGGTTGGCGATGTTGTCGTCATTTTAGGCGAGGTAACCCCTGAATTTGTTCATATTTTTGACGGAGCCACGCGGAGTTACAGTCGAGGGCGGAATGTATTATCGGGTTCGGGTTTAGGTGGAGGTATATTAATTAGGTGGATAGCTCGTGGGTTGCGATTCGGGATTTGAAATCAAGTTCAATAAATAGCGGGCGCTGAGTGTACAACAGACTTTCGTAGCACATTAATATTGCTCCATACACGATATGCACCTCTACTCCGCAACTCGGACCTCATGATCACTAAGTGAAAATCACTTCATATGAAAGGTACACATAAATTTAATTGGACGAGAATTTATTTTTCTTCCAAGCTACCTATAGCAGGCCAAAGCTCTTATTATAGTCTCTAATTAACATTCTAAATGTAGATTTGTGAAAACCCTTTATCTACCTTCTGTCTTATCTATTTGCCAGCTCTATAGCTTTCGCAGCAGCCTCTTCAAAATCGTCAAATGCGTGGAGAGGTAATCCACTCTCCGCAATCTGCATCTCTAGTCAGTAGCCACACTCTTCTTGCCTATTCAACACAGAAATTCGAATTTAAAAGGTATGAAAGAACTCACAATCTTCTGGCCCTCCTCCTCCCTCGTGCCCCTAATCCTAACTACAACCGGAACCTGCATCTCCAATTCCTTGAACGCAAGCAAGACCCCATTCGCAATCATATCCCCGAGCGTCAGTCCCCCGAAAATATTAACAAAAACAACCTTAACCCTCTCATCCCCCAACACGGCCTGGAAACTCTTCTTCACCGTCTCACTCGTTGCCTTACCTCCAGTATCTAGAAAATTCGCCGCTTTGCCCCCAGCAGCAGCTAATGCGTCGACTGTATTCATCGCTAATCCGGCGCCGTTTACTAAAGTGCCGATATTGCCTGATCCAGAGAGTTTGATGTAGACAATTCCGTCGGTCTCGGCTTCTACTTCGGCGGGATCTTCATCTTGGATACGGCGGAGTGCGTGGATATCAGCTTGGCGTTTGGTGCTTTTGAATGCAGCATCATCGAAACCGAAACGCGCACAGACTACCTTCAGATCGCCGAGGCGTTCCACGAAGGTCGTTTCGATGAGAAAAGCTTCTTTAGACATGTAGAGGGAGATGAGGCCATTGAGTAGTTTGGGGAGGGAATCGGCCGAAGTACCACTTAGTTGGAGGTGTGAGGCGATGCCAGGGATTTGAGAAGCAGGCAGTCCTTTGCGGTAATCGAATGGAAATTTCTTGGACTCGGTGTTGAATTTGGAGGGGTCTGAAGCCGCGGAGGTGATTATGCAAGGAGAGAGGGTATTGCGGTCGATGGCGACTGCGAGGAGACGCTGGCGTCCTTTGCCGGAGTAGGAGGAGGCATT
>Ga0302320_10014870_pt1 | contig 16053 bp, 17 predicted proteins | sample Bog_T0_3_FD_202130 | JGI IMG/M metagenome (GOLD analysis project Ga0302320, IMG submission 202130) | Peat permafrost microbial communities from Stordalen Mire near Abisko, Sweden - Bog_T0_3 | ecosystem: Environmental > Terrestrial > Soil > Wetlands > Peat | place: Sweden: Abisko, Stordalen Mire... | reverse complement strand
GCTGTCAGATCGCGATAATGTTCGCCGGGATCCTTGCCGGTGACGGCCGTGATCTCCGCCGCCAGCAAGTCCATGATCGGCCCGTCCTTGTCCGTCGTCCAAACCGTGCCATCGAGCCGCAGAAAGCTTGCCCCCGCACTTTCCTCGCCGCCAAAGCAGAACGAGCCATCGAAGAGCCCGGTCGCAAACCATTTGAAGCCCACCGGCACTTCGCAAAGCTGGCGACCGTGTTTCTGAACCACCCGATCAATCATGCCACTGCTGACCAGTGTTTTGCCCACCACCGCGTGTGCCGGCCAGCCCGGGCGATGCGTGAGCAAATAGCCGATGGCCACCGCGAGATAATGATTGGGGTTCATCAATCCGGCGGAAGGGGTCACGATCCCATGCCGGTCCGCATCAGGATCATTGGCGAAAGCGAGCCGGTATTGATCCTTGAGGCCCACGAGCCTGGCCATGGCATACGGGCTCGAACAATCCATGCGAATTTTTCCGTCATGGTCCACGGTCATAAATGAAAATGTTGGATCGAGTTTCCGATTGACGACCGTAATGTTCAGCTTGTAGATGGAATTAATCGGTTCCCAATAAGGCAACGATGCGCCGCCGAGAGGATCGACGCCCAACTTCAGTCCTGCCGTACGAATGGCCTCCATGCCCACAACGTTCGGCAGATCGTTCACATAAGGCAGAACAAAATCTTCAGCGCGCGTGGTCGCCGCCTTGATTGCCGCGTCATACAGCATTCGCTGCACGCCTGCGTTCTTGCCCCGTAGCAATTCATTGGCGCGATCCTGAATCCACTTCGTCACATCAGTGTCGGCGGGCCCGCCGTTGGTCGGGTTGTATTTGAATCCCCCATCCTCCGGCGGATTATGTGAAGGTGTGACCACAATGCCATCGGCCAGTCCCGTTTTGCGTCCGCGGTTATAGACAATAATCGCACGCGAAATCACCGGCGTCGGGGTCACCCCGTCGCCCGGCTGGATAATGGTCACGACACCGTTGGCCGCGAGGACTTCCAGCGCCGTGCGTTGGGCCGGAGCGGACAACGCATGCGTGTCCTTCCCCATGTACAGCGGACCAGTGATGTCGTGTGTGCGACGGTAGTCGCAAATGGCCTGCGTAATCGCCAGGATGTGGGCTTCGGTAAATGTCCCGTTCAGCGACGATCCGCGATGGCCACTCGTGCCGAAGCTGACCAACTGGTTCGGATCGGACAGATCAGGCCGCCACTGATAATACTCCCGTTCAAGCCGCACCAGATCCACCAGCATTCCCTTAGGAGCCGGCTGGCCTGCGAGAGGAGAAATCGTCATGTTCATTCACATTCCAGTACATTCTTCAAAAACCTGAAGCAGTTCCTTCATGGAGCGATATGAACTCTTGCAACGCGATGGCGTTTCCTGGTTGGGGCTATTTCCAGATCAGTATCTCTGGTTCCTTCCGCGGAACCGGTGGTGCAACGCCTGCTGCAAAACCTAGGATAATTGGAGCAAAGGCGGTCATACCTGACGGGATAGCAAGTTCCTTCTTCCATTCCGGAGTATTCAAAGCTGTGACCACCAAGCCAATAACGCACGAACCAATCCCATTTGCATAAGCCGCAAGCATCAGGTTTTCCGCCGCCAACCAGCAATCGGAAACGACAAAGGGCCCCATTGGCCTTCCGCAGATGACGATTAGCGTCTCAGCATTATAGAATGCATTGAAACCAGGCGTTGTGAAATGGCCATGCGCCGCGTTACCGTGCACAGGATGGATCGGATCGGTGCCATGAGTCAAAAGTTCCTTCGCCTTATCTGAAAGACGATTCATGAGGAGTTTGTCCTGCACGACCACAAAGGCCCAAGCCTCCTCATGCATCGCGGTGGGAGCCTGAACGGCAGCATCTACCAGTTTGCCCAAAGTGGCCCTGTCGATTTTCTGCGGCGTATAATCACGTATGGATCGACGATGATAAATGGCTTCCGTGACGGTCATGGGAACAACGGTCTGGGCGTTTTTCGGCGGACGATTCATAATTCTCTCATTGTAGATGGTTGCGAGGCGCCAAAGTGTACCCGGCAACACCTCTGAAAAGTCGTCACTCCAAATTCGCAATCACTCGTCTATCTCGCAGATAATGTCGACGGATAGCTTGCCTGCCGCCCGACAATTTCTTGTTCGAGCACTTTGATTTGGATAAAAGGGTCACCCGACCCCGGGTGATTGCCGGCTAGAGGCGATGTATAACATTCATCAGTTCCACGAAAATTGCCTCCCTGTCCGTCTTGTAGCGGGCGGTTTTCAGCTCCGTCGCCAGTCGAACGAGTTCCTCTTTCAGCTTTTTTCCTGTGGTGAGCTTCTTGGCCATCGGATTTCCTTTCGGTGCATGTGTGCGTTGTGTCAGTCATCGCCTTACTTCGCCAGGTGCATGACCAGGAACCACACCTGCAATTCATTGGAGCGGATGATGTCGGAGACGATCAGGTCGTTGGTCCCGTCATCGCCGCTCTTGACCGCATCACGGGCCATGGCGCGGGATTCCTCAAGGATGATCTCATGGGCATGAAGCAGGCGGGCGATCTGGGTGGTGGCATCCTCACGCCCTTTGGGCGGGCGGGGAATGAGTGTCGTCTCGGCCACATCGTACGCCATGGCGATCGCCACACCGCCGAGAATCTGGACACGTTCGGCGATCTGGTCGACTAGTTCCAGTTGCCTCTCAAAATGCTTATCAAACAGGAGATGCAGGGGGTAGAACGTGGGACCAGAGGCCTGCCAGTGATGCTTTTTGTACATGTCGCGCAGCGTCATGGTGTCGGCCAAAAGCTGGTTGAGGTCTTCTATGCTGCCCTCGCATGCGACATTTTCCAAGGCGATGGGATGTCTCTGCAGGGCGGTGAATGCCTGGATTTCGTGGTGTTCAAACGGCTTGATGGCCGTGGAACGTTTAGAAATGACAGGACGGGTAACTGTTGAAGTTGTCATGTTGAAGTTCTTTCCGGCGGAGTTCCCCCGCCCTTGTCATGGCTGCGACCGCTGACGCTGATCGCGAAATACCCGGGAAGCTGGAAATGGGGCGAACGCCGTCTATTCTGGGCGGCGTTCGCCGGTTTCACGCAGATTGATTAATGGGATGAGGCGGAATGTTCCGCGCAGGCGGCGCATCCGCATCCCTTGGCATGAACGGCCGTTTGACCCGCGTCGCCAAAGGATTGCTCCGCCTGCTGCCAGTTCTGCTTGCACTGGCCCTGCTTGCTTCCACCCTTGACATACAGGTCGTAGGCGCGTCTGGCGATCGCATCATGCGTCGGTGCCGCCAGGGGCACCGCGGCGTTTGACGGCCTATCGTGCCGGACGGAGCTGCTCAGGTCGGTGTGTGACGGGGAATTGTGTCTGCTCATGGAATTCCTTTCGTGGGGTATGTGGACGCGACTGGCCGTCCGAAATGAAACAACTGGTAACGCCGGCTCAAACAAGTGCCGCCGATTCCTGAACATGAATGTGGGTTTCAATCGCCTTGGCGCGGTCGAGCACCTGCCGGGCGTTCTCGACCTGCTCGGACGTGCCGCTGCAGATCAGCACGAACTTGCCGCTGCGGATGGCGGTTTCATAACTGAGGATGCTATCCTTGGGGATGCCCGCACTGTACAGCGCCGCGCCCAGCGCGCTCAGGCCGCCGACGACCACCGCACCTTCAAGGCCGCCGACGATCCAGCCGACCAGCGGACCGGCAACGACCAGCGGACCGATGCCGGGAATGAAAAAGAACGCCGACCCAAAGAGGAGGCCCCAGACACCGCCCCAAAACGCCCCCTGCTTGCCCCAGTATTTCATGCGGTCGCCGGCGTTGTAGTAGCCGACCACATGTTCATCGGTGTGGTAATCCTTGGCGATGATCGAGAGTTTCTTGATGTCAAAACCTGCGACCTGCAACTCCCGGATGGCCTCTTCGGCCTGGACGTGCGACGGGAAAATGCCTACGGACGAACAGTTGGTGGACATGACTGCTCCTTTGGTTTGTTGGTTGTCGAGCCGGCAAAATTGCCGGCATCGCAGTTGAAATCGGTTGGGGGAACGGCGCCCTCTGCGATGGCGTCGGTTTTCGGTTGCCGGGCGAGGTGGAACACCTGGACCATGGTTCCGGTGGTAAAGGCATGCATGACAACACCGGAAGCGGGTTCCACCTCCGCGGCGGCCTCCCGCACCTCAATGCCGGTGATGCGCGTGATTTCATGCCGCAACGCGTCCGACGAACCGGCAAACAACTGGCGGTGGTATTCCTGAACCAGGGCCGCGCCGGTGGCCGTGCGTGCCAGGATTCTTTCGGCCGGTGATAAGGCACCGTTCAGCGTAATCACCAGCGTCTCCTGATCCATGACAACGGTGACAGACTCGGGCGCGTGGCCCGTCTGGCTGAGCTGGAAACTGGTGGCAGCGTCCGCAATTTGCTGGGCCATGGCGTTGGTCAGTGCTTCCATGTTGACCTTTCCTTCCGACTCAATCTTCGGACGATCCCGAGGCGGATTTGGGAGCAAAAAAAGCCGACGTTGTTGCAGGCCCAAGGGCACGCAACAACGTCGGCTTACTTCGCAACGGACTTCCCGGTGGCCGGGCCGCCCTTCATTCAGTCTTCCAACTCGGGGTTGGCCGTCATCCGTCAACAAACCCCGATAAATGAGCATAGGCTGAAATTGGCGGTAGTCAATGTAAATCGCGTATTTAGTTCACGAATTCAGAATTCACAAACTCACCGATATTTGGTACATTTGTGCGAAATCGACCGTTCGTGGAGCATGTTTCCACAGCCACGTGATCCGGGAGTTTCATGAAGTCTTCAGGCGAAATTGAAGCGGCCGTCTGCGAGGGGATGAGCCATTTCCAGCAGGAATACATGGGCCGGGGCCCCAAGGACATCCGCGCACATTTGATCGACAATCTGCTGGTGGTGCGCCTGCAAGGGGTCCTGACCGCCGCCGAGCAGCACCTTGTCAAGACGCTCTCGGGCGAGAAGGGGCGCGATCTGCTCAAGCAGGTCCGCACGCACCTGGTTGAGACTGCCCGTCCCGCGATGGAAGCGATGATCTCCGACATAGCCGGTGTAAGAGTAGTGAGCCTGCATCACGACATCAGCACGATCACCGGCGAGGAGGTTGTGCTGTTCACTTTAGATGAGCCACCGGTATTCCGGGAGATCGGTAGAAAGTGAACGGCACGGGTCTTTGTCACCGCAGGTTCTTCACGCATCCTATTCCTTCGTTAACGTGGAAATTGGGCGGTATTGAATTGGCCTGTGTTAGATTTCACCCCTCAAGCACTCTGCGTTGTGGTTTTGGAGCGAGCACGCCCCATTGGAGCATCGCGACCTTCATGGCGTCGTTTACGAACAGGCACGAAATCATGGCGTAGCCAAAGATCGTGAACACGAGTGCCCATGGCAGCGGCTTGAGTCCCGGCAGACCGACGCGTGTCAGGAGGGTGCCTATGGCCGTGTCCGCGAGAAGGGCCGCCACGAGAGCTTTGCTCGGCAACGTGGACCAGAACCAGCGGCGCTCCCGGGCGGAGACCACCGAAAAAGCGGAAAAATAAAGCAGCATCAGAAAGCTGAATGTGTAAAGGGCGCTGTCATCTTGCCCCAGCCCAAAATGCACCCACCCGATCAGCAGAAGCACCAGGTCCTCGGCGACCATTGCCATTCCCAGGACCACGGCGACCGCCACGAAACCGCCGATATTCCAAGTTTCGGGTTTCTTGGATGGCCGGACATGGTCGGTGGCCAGTGATATCTTCGCGAAGTCCGTCATGAAGGTCAGCAGCAGCATGGCAAAGGCGGACACGACAAACTTGTGGGTCAGCACAAATGCAATGGCCACAAATGCCGCCTTCGACACCGACCGGCTGATCTTGTTGATGATCCATGTCAGCAGGCGCTGGTAGATGGTCCGTCCCTGCTCAATCAAGGCGACGATGTTCGTCAAACCGGGCTCGGTGAGTACGACGCTGGCGGCACCCTTGGCCACATCGGTGGCGGTGCTGACCGCGATGCCCACTTCGGCCTGGCGAAGCGCTGGCGCATCATTGACGCCATCGCCAGTCATGCCGGTCACATGGCCAGCGGCCTGAAGGTGCTTGACGACGGTGTATTTATCCTCGGGAAAGACCTCCGCGAAGCCATCGGCGCCGGCGAAGGGATCTGCGGTGTTGCCGGCTGCGGCCTTCAAATCCGACATGTGCCGAATGTCAGGCAGGCCGACTCCCGCACCAATGGTCGATGCCACGGCCAGAGCATCGCCGGTCAGCATTTTCACCGGCACGCCCAGATTGCGGAGTTGGGCGATCAATTCCCGGGCGTCGGTCCGGGGCGGATCGTAGAGCGTCACCAGACCGAGCAACATGAAGGGGCCGCTTTCAGGACCGCGCGCCACCGCCAGAGTTCGAAATCCCTTCATGGCGGAGGTACTGGCCAGCGCCTCCAAAGCCGCGATTGCCGCGGGTTGCAATCCACATGCCTCGGCGATGGTGCGCACGGCGCCCTTCATGACGCGCAGGCGCTGGCCATTCTGCTCGACAATGGCTTCCGTGCGCCGGTTCTTGGCATCAAAGGGCGAGAAAGAGACTGGTGTAGCCTTGGGAAGGCTATCGTACACGCGCCGCCCCTTGGCCGCGTCAAGGCATGCCATATCGATGGGATCCTGATTGGACTCCTGGGACGCCAGTGCGCCGGCGAGCAGTATCTCGGCCTCTGACGCATGCTCCAATGGAATCACGCCGGTGACCGCCAGTTGGTTCATGGTGATCGTCCCAGTCTTGTCAACACAGAGGACATCCATCGTGGCGGCGTCCTCCACCGCGCTGAGGCGGGTGATTAGCACACCGCGCGCAGCCAATTCCCGCGATCCGTAAGCCATACTGACGGTCATCATGACCGGCAGTGCGACAGGGACCGCGCTCATCAGCAGCACGAGCATCAGGGGAACCATCTCCAGCAGTGGCGTGCCGCGGATCAGCGAGAGAACAACGACGATGCCCAGCAGCGTGCCGATAATTACAAAAAGCCACCGGACAATTCTGGCGACCACCGCTTCAATATGCAGCTTGGGCTGGGCCTGCTGGACAAGTTCGGCGGTGCGGCCAAGAGCGGTCTTTGCGCCGATCAATACGACGACACCATTGCCCTCCCCGCGGCGGACGACGGACCCCGATGGCAGCACCTCCCCGGGCGTTTTGTCAGCATCCTTTGATTCGCCGGTAAGCGTTGACTGGTCAATGCTGAGCATACCGGCCAGGAGCTTGACATCGGCGGGAACGATATCGCCGGCACGAACGCGGACGATGTCGCCTGGAACCAGCTCGCGTGCGGGAAGGGCCTGCCAGTTCGCATCCCGCAGCACGCGCGCATTGACCTGCAGTCGCTTCCGCAACGCCTCCACCACGCCGGCGGCCCGGTGCTCCTGGAAGAAGCTCACCATGGCGTTGATGACCAGCAGCGCGCCGACGATGGCGAGTTGGGGGTATTGCCCGAGCACGGCGGACAGAAGCATGATCAATTCCAGCATCCACGCGGAGATTCCCCAGAACTTGCCGAAAAATCGCCGGACTGCATGTTCCCGTTTGGGGGCCACTTCGTTGTAGCCGCACGCCTTCCGGCGGAGGTTCACCTCCGCGTGCGTGAGCCCGATGTTCGCGTCGAAATGCGGCGATGCAACTGTATCGGGAGCAGAGACGGCGGGGATACTCGGAGGCCCGCGATCTTTTGGCGAAGGTGATTGTGGAGCGGGTGGTGGTTCATTTGAGGGCATATGGTGCTTTCTTGCGGGTGGAATCGCTTTCATCCAACGCCAGTAAGCCTTTGTCGCCAGCATCGAGAGTGTGGGCTGTTTCCGCGAGATCATTGGTGTTCATTTGCGTTGGCTCCATTTTGAGTGGTTGTGCCAGATGGGCTGTCAGCGATTCATCACCTACTCCTCATCCTTGTTGGCCTTGTTCCGATACATCCAAAGGAGATGCACGCCATAGAACAGCGCCACGATGTAGCCGAGGGCTCCCGGAATTGATATGGTCCAGGCAAGGGGCGGAACGTTGCGGCTCATGAGCAGGGCCGAGGAGAGCAGAAGCGAACTGATGAACAGGCCGCCCATGAGCCGGTTGACCGCGGATTTGAGGTTGCGGTGTTCCAGACGTATGGCGAGCTGGCCGTCTTCGAGCCGGTCCATGGCGTTCAAGACAACTCGCGGGATCGCTTCGGCCAATCGTTCCCACTCGACGAACATCCGCCTGAGCCTCTTGAATCGAGCATTGAGCGAAAAACGCTGGCTCACCAACTTGCCTTTCCATGGTGCCAGCAGGCCCGCGAGGCTGAAGGTGGGGCTCAGCAGGTGGGCAGTGCCTTCGAGCAGAACCAGGCATTTGATCAGCGTCGACATCCGGCTGGGCGTCATGAGCTTGTGGCGGTGGAGAATGGCCATAGTTTGGTTGAGCAGACCACCCAGATCAAATTCCTCCACCGGCTGGGTTCCATACTCCTGGAACAACTCGCCTAGTTCGGCACTCAGGGCCTTGCGGTCGAAATGCTGCGGTCTCCCGGTGATTCTCAGGACGTTGTCGGTCAGCCGCTCGGCATCCTGATCACCTGCGGCCATGAGGATATCTTCGATCTGCGTGCGACACTGCTCATCAATGCGTCCGACCATGCCGACATCGATAAGCCCAATTTTCCCGTTCTTAAGAATGATAAAATTCCCCGGATGTGGGTCGGCCTGGTAGAAGCCATCGCGAAAGATCATCTGGATGAATACCGTGGCCCCGTTTAGGGCCAGTTCCTGCCGGTCGACTTTCAACTTGTCAAGGTTTTTGCCGTCCGACACCCGGCAGCCCTTGAGCAGGTCCATGGTCAGGACGCGTCCGCTGGTCAGGTTCGGATATGGTCGCGGAAACACGACCGTCTCATCTTTTGCAAAATTGCGCCGAAACGTCTGGAGGTTCCGCAGCTCGCGGCGAAAATCCAGTTCATTCAGCATCGCGTGCCCAAACTCACGGATCATGCCCGCCGGCTGAAAACGTTTCAGCGTGTCACTGCTCTCGGCGATTTCGGCAAGGAAACGAAGAATGTCCAGATCCCGGCGGATGACTCCTTCGATCCCCGGATGCTGGACTTTTACCACCACGCGCCTGCCGGACTTGAGCTGGGCCTTATGGACCTGCCCGATGGATGCCGACGCGAAGGCTTCAGCATCGAAACTCGCAAAGCATTCCGAAATCGGCCGCCCCAGCTCTGCCTCAACTATTTTGGCGGCCACCTCCGGCGGGTCGGGCGGCGCATGCCTCTGGAGTTTGCTGAGTTCTGCGGCGAGCGCCGGTCCGACCACGTCCGGCCGGGTGCTGAGCATTTGCCCCAGCTTGATGAAGGTCGTTCCCAGGTCGGTCAGCGCCAGTCGTACGCGGGCCTCAAAAGGCTGGTCCGATAGAACCTCGCCGCCATGACTCTTCAACGCATCATGTACCGGGGCCCAGTTGACGTCTGTGAGCCAACCGGCCAGCCCGTACTTCACCAGCACCCCGGCCACTTCCGCAGCCCGGCCCAGATCGCCGGCAAAGCGGTGGCGGGAACTTGTCATCGTCTGCAACGACATGGAATCATTCTGAAGCCTCAGGCTTCTCTCAAGCTCGAACCAACTTGCGGCCGATCGGCCTCGCTTTGGCACCCCTCTTCCGAGAAGCCGTCACCGTTGACGCAGGCTTCGACTTTTTTCCCGTGACGTCTTCACGGATGGTCTCGTGAATCGCGTCGGCGACTCTCGTCACCTCGGCATCAAGCGCCTGCCGGATCGTCTTGGCGGCCTTGATGGATTGAACATGAATTTTGCGGGCAATCTGTTCACCTTCAATTGCTGAGATATCTGCTTTCTTGCGAAGTTCCTGCCCGAGGTCCTTGACCGCATCGGTTCCCTCACCCAGGAAGCCCAAGCCGGCGTAGATCGTTCGTTTGATGAGTGATTCCATTTTCATGACGATTAACCTCAAAAGAGCAACGGCAGGAAAGACGGACTGTCTTTCTGACATTATTCGCATGCGTTCAATTCTAGGGTTCAGTTTTGCGACACATGACGTAAATCAAAAATAACCCCGATAAATCCATCGAAATGTTCCCGCTGGACTTTGCGGCGAACCCGATGGATGGCGCTCACGGCACAAGAACGGCGGCACCATTGAAACGACCGGCGCGGAGATCCGTGAGAGCTTGGTTGGCTTGACTGAGCGGATAGCGTGTCGTTTCCGTGACAATGCCGATTTGAGGCGCCAAGCGCAAGAAATCAACTCCATCCTGCCGCGTGAGGTTGGCGACCGACATCAACTGCCGCTCCTCCCAAAGCAGGTGATAAGGAAAGCTCGGGATGTCGCTCATATGGATGCCTGCGCAAACGACGCGGCCGCCCTTGCGAACTGCCTTCAACGCCAGGGGTACGAGGTCCCCAACGGTCGCGAAGATAATCGCGGCATCAAGCGGCTCAGGCGACATTTCGTCGGATCCACCCGCCCATGCCGCGCCCAAGTGCCGGGCAAAAGCCTGGGTGGTGGCATCGCCGGGGCGGGTGAAGGCGAAGACTGCCCGCTCCTGCCACCTTGCAACCTGCGCCACGATATGGGCCGCTGCGCCAAACCCGTAGAGCCCTAGTCTTTTGCCAGCACCCGCGATCGCCAGGGAGCGCCAGCCAATCAGACCGGCACACAACAACGGGGCAATGGCCACGTCGTCGCCTGCCGCACCAAGCGGAAACGCAAATCGCGCATCGCACACTGTCGCTGTTGCGTATCCACCATCGCGTGTATAGCCGTTGAACAGAGGATGATCGCAGAGGTTCTCCTGGCCGCAAGTGCAATAGGAACAAACACCGCAGGTATGCCCAAGCCATGGAATGCCCGCGCGGTCGCCGATGTGCAAAGCGTCAACGCCCGCGCCAACGGCATCGATTCGGCCGACGATCTCATGCCCCGGGATGATTGGTACCCGCGGGTTGGGCAGTTCGCCATCGACGACATGCAAATCCGTGCGGCACACGCCGCACGCCGTCACCTTGACCCGAATCTGGGCGGGGCCAGGCTGCGGATCGGCGAGTTCGGTCCATTCAAGGGCCGTCCCGATCTTCTTTAGCACCATCGCAAACATGGCATACTCCATTTTGTGTCAGCGGCACCAACAACCACATATATGTATGTGGCCGATGGGGGCAATCCCAAAGGTCTCATAGCTTCTCCGCTGGTTGGGCTTTCTGTTGAGCCACCCACTGTGCATAGTTCATTCGCGGAATATGAAAGAACGAATCTCGCGTTCGGACATATGCACCCAGACCGTTCATGCGACCGATCGCGTGGAGTTGCTCCGCGCGGATATAGGGTCCAGTTGGATCAAGAAACTCGTCCTTGATATGAATGGCGACGACTTGCCCGAGGATGATGCGAGCATTGCCGATCTCCAGGGTCATAACCTCACGGCATTCCAGGCTTGCCGGTGATTCCTCGATTCTGGGCACTGAAACAATCGATGATGGAACGGTCCTCAATCGGACGATCTCCAACTCGTCAACTCCCGGCGGAAAATCGACGGCACAGGTGGCCATCGACTGCGCCAGCGCCTCATTGACGACGTTGATCACGAATTCCCGGGTGTTCCGGATATTCTGGGCTGTGTCCTTCCCCACCGCGCCGGGGCCGGGACGATTGCCAACACCGATGGCAACCAAGGGCGGATCTGTCCCAACGTAATTGTACGCGCTAAACGGAGCCGCATTGACTGTTCCCGCCAAATTGACGCTGGTAATCCAAGCAATGGGCCGCGGCGCAATCAAGCCGTTCAGTAAATTGTACGTTTGATGGGTCGCCATCTTCGCAAGCTCAAAAATCATCGGATCTCCATTTGATTATCAACGATAGACCATGCCGCCGTCGATGATGGGTGACTGGCCCGTGACATAATCGGAATCCGGACCCGCAAGGAAGGAGACGAGAGCGGCAACATCATCCGGCGTCTCAGCTCTGCCGAGGGCAATTCCGTCGACATATTTCTTGTAGGTTGCGCCGATGGCCGCGCCCGTCACCGCGGCCATGCGCTTGTCAATCTCCACCCACATGTCGGTGCCGACAATGCCGGGACAGTAAGCGTTGACCGTGATGCCATCGTACGCGAATTCCTTGGCGGCGGCCTGGGTCAGGGCCCGGACGGCAAATTTTGTTGCCGAATAGATGCCCAGCAGGGCAAAGCCATCATGGCCGGCAATGGAGCAGGCGTTGATGATCTTCCCCTTTTTGGCCCGGGCCTTGAATTTCGCGGCCGCCGCCTGTGTGCCCCATAGCACGCCCTGGAAGTTGATCTTGAAGATGTGCTCGACCTCCTCGGGTGTCACGTTGGCAATCGCCTTCACCTGGGCGATACCGGCGTTGTTCACCATGATGTCGAATCCGCCGAGTTGCTTCTCGACATGGTCAATGGCGGCATAAACCTGCGCGCGGTCGCTGACGTCGCCTGCAAAAGTGGCCGCCCTGCGCCCCTGCGCTTCAATTTCCTTGGCCACGACGGAGAGCGTGTTGGAATTCACGTCCATGATCGCAATGTCCGCGCCATCCCTTGCCAGACGCAACGCAATGCCGCGACCAATACCCTGTCCGGCACCTGTAACCAGTGCTACTTTTCCTGCAATGCTCATGGATCTATCCTTTTCTGAATGCGCTCCCGCATGATGGCCAGTCGGACCTCGCGGCTCATGATATCTGTCACGTTCGACTCCTCATCAATTCGGATCAGAGAATTTGCACCAGGTGATTACGAAAGGGTTGCCAAGGCTTCCTTGCTGAAACTTCGCAGCTCGGAAGTCCGCCCTTCATGGATCTTCCGCGCCCATGCCGCGTCGGCCAGCAGCGCCCGGCCCACGGCCACCAGGTCAAAGTCCCCCCGGTCAAAACGCCGAAGAAGTTCATCCAGCGACTGGGGTGTTGCGGTCTCACCCTGGAATGCGGCAATAAAATCCCCGGATAGCCCGATGGACCCCACGGTGATGGTCGCCTTGCCGGTCAATTTTTTCGCCCACCCGGCAAAGTTCAGATCGGAGCCGTCGAATTCGGGATCCCAGAATCGGCGCTGCGAACAATGGAAGATGTCCACGCCCGCCTCCGCCAAGGGCACCAGCCATGCCTCCATCTCCTGAGGCGTGTTTGCGAGCCTGGCGGCATAATCCTGAAGTTTCCATTGCGAGAGTCGCAGGCAGATCGGAAAGTCCGGCCCCACGGCTTTGCGCACCGCACGAATGAGTTCCACAGCGAATCGGCTGCGTTCCGCCAACGTGTTGCCGCCGTAGCCATCAGTGCGTTGGTTGGTGGGGTGCCAGAAGAACTGGTCGATCAGATAGCCATGCGCTCCGTGGATTTCCACGGCATTGAATCCCAGAACCATGGCGCTCGCCGCCGCCTGTGCAAAGGAGCCAATCGTCTTGGCGATGTCAAGTGCCGTCATCGCCACGCCGCCGACCTTGCCGGGCGCGACTAAACCCGAGGGGCCTTCAAACGGCGTAGGCGGCAACCAGCCGGAAGCATGTGGAGCCACCACGCCCATGTGCCAGAGTTGTGGGGCCATGGCGCCCCCGGCCGCATGTACCTTGTCAATGACGGCCTTCCAGCCGGCCAATGGTTTTTGACCATAGATATGCGGAATATTCGGGTCATTGGAAGACGCCGGTCGATTGACCACGGTCCCTTCCGACACGATCAGGCCCACTTCCCCTTGCGCTCGGCGCGCATAATAGTCGGCGACGTTCGCCCCCGGCACGCCGTTGGGAGAAAACGAGCGCGTCATGGGCGCCATGACAATCCGGTTTTTGAGCGTCAGCGATTTCAGCCGGAAGGGCCGGAAGAGTTGGTGCGCATCCGTGGCTTGTTTCGCGCCCAACACGTCCGGGGCCTGCACGGAATTGTCGGAGTCAGGAGTGTGGATTTTGGATGGTTCTTTCATTACGGGTGTGTTCATGAGTCATCTGCTTTCAATGAAGTTGGTGTAAAACGGGCATGAGTTCATAGTAGGGTCGGATGATCGGCGAATTGGACCGTGCGAAGGCGTCGTAATTGTCGTCGAAACAAATCCGACCCTCAGAAAGCATGACGATTCGCGGTTGCAACCGCCGCAGCAGGTCGCGATCGTGGGTGATGATGATGGACGTACGCAGCGTGTTACATTCCGGCCGCCGTAAATGGACGGCCAGGATCAACTCCTGGATATCCGCCATCAGACGCGGATCCAAGCCGCTGGTCGGCTCATCATAGAAGATTACAATTGGGTCCATGGCGAGTGCCCGCGCGATTGCGACACGCTTGGCCATTCCGCCTGAAAGCTGGTCCACATCGAGCTGCAGATCCTTGTCCGCATCCAGTTCGACCGACTGCATCATGTCCGTAACCCGTTTGCGGATGCTCTGCTCGTCCATCTGCTCGATGTTCCGCAGACCAAAGGCGAGGTTGTCAAACACGGTCCCGGAAAAGAGCGCATTGCCTTGAAACACAATCGCCCAATGACGCCGAAGGCGGTTTAGATGTGCTTCGTCCAGCCCAGCCAAATCAACCAGCGGGGCACCAGTCGTTTCGTGGTCGGCCACCTTCACGTGTCCTTGATCCGGGCGCTCCTGCGCCGTCAGAAGTTTGAGCAGCGTTGTCTTGCCGCTGCCCGAACCGCCAATAACGGCAACCATCTGGCCGCCGGGCACATCCAGATAAATGCCCCGGAATACGCTCTTGTCGCCAAACGACTTACAGACGTTCTCGACGCCGATCTCCAAGTGAGGTGCCACCGGAGGCACCACCTCATCGTGGGCCTGGACAATGGGGAGCATTTGAGGCAAGGTAAGGCGCTCCAAAAAGCAAAAAGCCGACGCAAGGGGACACCAGCGGTGTCCGGTTGCGTCGGCTTACTCATTAACGGGCCTCCCGAACAATCGGGCTGCCCCTCATCTAGTCATCCGACTGGAGGCAAGGCCGGGCGTGGCACGAGCTCCAGTACCACATGCATTGTAGCGGGTGAAAGGCCGAGCCTGCAGAAATATGAATAATTTAATTGTGTTGATATTCAGCAATCACCGTCCTACGGTGAAATGTGGCGCGGGAAACAGATGTCCCTGCGCGAAGGATAATGTCAGATCGTCGATTGACTAAATAAATGGCATCCCGGTTCGCCGGGAGGCCAGTTAAAGAGTACGCCGACGTGGTCGAACACATTTTGTGTGCGGCTACGTCGGCTTTTTTTTCGCCTCAGGCGAAGACAGGATCGAGATGAAAACCGATGCACAACTCAAGACCGACGTGATCGAGGAACTGAACTGGGAACCCACCGTGACCTCCAAGGACATCAATGTCTCCGTGGATAAGGGAGTCGTGACGTTAAGCGGCACGGTGCCCTTTTATGCCGAAAAATGGGCGGCAGAACGGGCGACACAGCGCGTGGAAGGCGTCAAGGCCATCGCCGAGGAATTGGAAGTCAACCTCGCTGGCAGCCATCAGCGCAAGGATGCCGAGCTCGCCCGAGCCGTCGTGCAGTCCCTCCGCTGGCATGTGTGGGTGCCCAGCCACATCATGGCAACTGTCGAAAACGGTTGGGTGACTCTGACGGGGACAGTCAATTGGGGATTCGAACGCAGCTCCGCCGAAGAAGCCGTGCGCTTCCTGTCCGGAGTCAAAGGAGTCTCCAACACCATCGCACTCAAAGCCAGCGTTCAACCGCCGGCGGTGAAGGATGCGATCGAGAAGGCTCTCAAGCGTAACGCCGAGATCGATGCCGAACACATCGATGTGTCGACCGACAACGGCAAGGTGACTCTTGCCGGAACGGTCACATCCTGGGACGAGCGGGAAGAAGCCGGACTGGCGGCCTGGTGCGCGCCCGGTGTGACCGAGGTGGAAAACAATCTCCTTATTTCCTGACCAGAAACCCGCCCCAGGCTTCGCCGGAACGTGACGAAATGTACCGGCGAGCCTGGGTTTTATCGTTTGTCCCAATTCCTCCTCTTCGGGAGACATCCCCATGATCCACGTTCAACC
>Ga0302320_10014868_pt1 | contig 16054 bp, 14 predicted proteins | sample Bog_T0_3_FD_202130 | JGI IMG/M metagenome (GOLD analysis project Ga0302320, IMG submission 202130) | Peat permafrost microbial communities from Stordalen Mire near Abisko, Sweden - Bog_T0_3 | ecosystem: Environmental > Terrestrial > Soil > Wetlands > Peat | place: Sweden: Abisko, Stordalen Mire... | reverse complement strand
TGGTGCGTAATCCCCATTCCACTGGAGGCTTGATGCCTCCTCCATCCTTCACTACTCTCACATCAACCCTCTCTCTCTCCATAGCTTATTTTAAGCTCCCTTTGGTCCGACAACAGGGTCCACCTCACCCAAAGACACAGTCGTAACCCTCGTTGAGTTTCTCCCAGTAACGAACAACATCCCGGCTGTCATCGGACTCGTCGGCCATCATGATCACCACGGCATCTCCGGTCATGGCATCGAGACCGCGTGTAATCGCCCGGCCAAAGCCGTGAGGGCCGGGACTTTTTACGGGGAGCAATTGGGGAATCCTGGCCTGTTCGTTCTGGAGAATTTCCCAAGTTCGATCACTGCTGCCATCGTCCACAACCACAATCTCGTGGGGAACTCCACGAAGCTCCAGCTCCAGATGAAGATGCTCGAGAGTCGAAGCAATGCACCCCTCCTCATCTCGCGCCGGAATCACAACGGAGAGGAGCTTAAGTCTCTCCGAAGTCACTCCTTGCTTATTGACATTTTCCATCGAGCAATTCCTATCGGTTCATGAGATGAGGGCTGTTACGCCTTTCGTGCGACAACTAAAAACTGCTTACCGAGAATACGCCATAGAAAGGGAAAACGAAGGTAAAGTGAGATGAAACCAATCGGTGGTGTACCCCCTTGAGACATGGAATAAGGAAGAAAGCGAGGCTCGACCCGCTCTACTGCAAATCCAGAGAGGGTCAAGATCTCAATCATCGAGCGGTCCGTTAGCGGTACGAAGTGATCCCAGAAATCCCAGTAAACTCCGTGCAAAAAACGAATGTTTGGGCCAAGGCAGATAATACGGCCTCCATCCTTCAGGCAACGCTTAGCTTCTTGCAGCGTCCTCCGAAGTGCATCCTTGTCGGGAAGATGTTCAAAGAAGTTGCTCGTGAATACAACATCGAGTGAAGAATCCGCAATCTGCCAAGATTGCGAACAGTCCTGTAGAAGCGTCTCCACTCCTGAACCAACTCTGGAGGGCATATCAGGATTAAGATCCATCGCAATCCTTCGGTGGGCTTGGATGTGTCGTATAAACTCTCCCCAGCCGCTTCCTAAATCGAGAACCGTCGCACTCGGATCGACATAATGCTGGAAGAACTCACGCACCAGAATCTTCCATACAGAATCACGGTATGGAGCCAGTGCAGCGAATCGGTGCTGATATTCGTTCCCGAGGTCTTGTAGTGTTTCCATACAATTCTTAATAAATACTCCGTCTCTCAATCATCCTTGTTTATGAGAGCTGTAATTTGCTCTACAAAAACCCCATGGATCTTATCATGAGAAAGATCGCCTTTTGCAAGTCGCTTGGCTCCTTGAGAGAGATCTTCCCGGAGATTAAAATCCTCCCTAATTTTCATCAATGCCTCCACAACCTCCTTCGCATCAGGAGTGGTGATCGCCCATGCTGCCGCCTGTTTCTTGATCATGCGAACAGGAGCGCAATACTCCGGTCCCCACATGATGATCGGTTTTCCAGCCTTGCAGTAATCCAGAAGTTTGGTGGTGAAACTCGTCCGCATCATCACCTCCAGAGCCGGATCGAAGCTCATCACCGCGAGACAGACATCAGCGGATGCCAGTTCCTCTTTGAGTTTCTCAAAGGGAAGAAATCCTCTGTAAAGACCGATTTGTTCCGCTTGGGCAAGCTCATCCGCTGGCCAATCTGGCCTTGCTCCATAAATAATGAGTTCCCAAGTCTCCGAATTCCTCAGTTCTTTGGCAAGCGAGCGGAGCATCTCTCCGTAAGAACCAAAAGCTGTACCAGTATAAATCAGACGACGCTTCCCAGAGATATTTGATTTCAGTTCTGGAACATGATCGACACTCTCATTTTCTCGTGCACCAATCGGATAGAGCACATGACTATTGGGATGAGAGCCAAGAAATTCTCTCATCCCCTCACTGGTGCAGAATGCCAGCGACGACTCCCGATAAAGACGGCGAAATCGCTCCTCAAACAAGGGCACCAAAAAGGAATAGGGGCGTTCTTGGGCGTAATAGAACTGACCTAGCGGCCACCAATCCTGGAAATTCGTAATCAATGGCACCTTCAAACGATGGGCCAATCGCCTGGCTGCTTCACTCAACGACAGGTCTGCAACTGTGAAAATCGCATCCGGCTTGAAAGCTTCGGCAGCCTCTACCAGATCATGAGGTAGTCTTTCGGACCAAAACAGCATCTCAAAGTTCTGCACCAACCTCCAGAAACGGGTGCTTCTGATACGCTTGAGCCATGCCGGTGAGAGCAAGCGAAGCGATGCCACGCCGGGCTCGTCGAACTCGCCACTCGTTGCCACAAAGAGATCAAGATCATCGTGCTCCACAAAATGCCGCCTCATGGCTAGCGTCGCCCCGCTTTTCTTATTGGGGGGAGTCCAGGCTAGATAGAAAATTCTTGGTTTCAAAAATCGCTTTTAGTAAGGAGCCTATACCCCCAAATTTCTCACCCCTCCTCGACCTGCCATTTCGAGATCGACGAGTTCCATTTCTTTCGGGCATCCAGCAAAATGCAGGAAATGACAGTTCAATAAGGCCGATGTAGCACAAAGGACAGATACCCTCCGTTCATAGTTATTTCCCGACCAAGTTGCAACCCGCCGCAAGATCTTGTCAGCCAGGGTACGAGGGGAGGATTCCTGGAGAAACGGATAATGCAACATCTTCGACCATGCCCAGATGTGATTGAATTTTGGATCAAGCCAATGAATCCAATCGCCTTTGATTAATTCATAACTGAGAGGAACATTTTCGTAATAGGTATGCTGACCACGATCATCATAATTCTCATAAACGAAGCGCCAGACCTCTGCATGATGTTTAGGCGATGCCACCAGTACACCTGCATTAAGCATCGCTGATAATGGTTCGACTGGAGGACCGTACTGGAGATAGACATCCTCCGGTTTCTCATATTCACCGAGAGCAGCGATATTGCTCACAGAACGGTGGATGTTCCAAAAACGCTGTAACGCCACCTGATTCTCTTCACTTGTAGGATCAGAAAACGAATTCACTGCGCCCACCTTCTCTAAAGGAACATCATGAAAAACATCTGGAGCGGCTGGATTAAAAAGAATATCGCAATCAATCCAGGCAACTTGATCATAGTTGCGAACAGCCGAATCGTTTAAGATCAAACACTTCTGCCACGCCGGAGATCGTCGCAACGCTTTTTCTGAGTCATCGAGTGAATGATCGATGACGATAAGATCGCATCCATGTTTTTTTGCATAGGTTTCCCAATTCTTCCTGCACACTTTTTCCCAATGAGACTTAAATGACTCACCAACAGCCAAAGTAACAATCGCCTTTGTATTCATCATGGTAGTTTTGAAAAATAATCCATCAATGCTGGCTAAGTCCGACAGGATGCTAGCCTGCTATCCTCATCTTCCAGATCATCAGCAATCTTCTTCGCACACCGAGCCAAAGCCATTGAAGATATAAACGGCGATACCATAGTCGATAAAAAGTATTTGGATTGATTGAGGAAGCCAGACGCCTAATATTCTTGAGTCGAGTTTTTGGAATCTTTTCATTACCAGAGATAATAACCTCCACATACCAACAAGTCAGTCTTTCACGAATATCGAGGAAGGTCTCACGGGAAATCGAAAAGTTCGCTAAAACATAGGAGGCGATCCTATAAGCATCCTCAATCGTCACTCCTGTTCCAGTATTAGCATGGCGGGCAGTCTGTTCGTGATAGCGATAATAGTTCAAGGGAGTTGCGATATAGGCCAGATCGGATCGTTGGAGTAATTTGATCCAGAAAAGCCAATCACCACTCAGACGGAAGGATTCATCGGCTGGCCCGGCAGCTTCCGCCACGGATCGACGAAAAAGAACGGCGCTCGCATTGGGAATCATATTCACAAAGAGCATTTGCTCAGCCACAAACTCTTTTCCGAGCGCTTTAAAGTCTTCGTTGTAGTGCTCCGAGAATCCACCGTACCATCTTTCACGCGCGGTCGTGCTCTCACCGTTGCAAACCCTGAAGGAATCACAAAATGTCAAACCAATATTAGGATCACCCTCCAGTCTTGCAACAAGAGTTTCCAGAAACTTGGGATCCGAATAATCATCAGATTCTGCAATCCAGATATATTTCCCTTTGGCCATTGAGAGCCCTTTATTCCACTGCCTGAAGACACATCCGCTATTCTGTTCGTTAAAAACAATCGTTATCCGAGGATCGGCTTCATAACTCTTGATTATCTCCCGACTATCATCCTTGGAACAATCATCCAGCAGAATGACCTCAATATCCTGAAATGTCTGAGTCAACACAGAATCAATGCGCTGCCTGAGGTAGGGCGCATGATTGTAGTTGGGAATGATGACTGTAACTAGTGGCATTTTATCAGACACAGAATTTACCATTGCTTTTATCAACTTAATTCAGAAACCAGAGCACTTTTGCCATCCTGGGATGGCGGCTTAAATATGTGGATAAAAAAGGGCGTATGATATTGATACCCCGGTTGCCCCATGCCAGTCGTAGTAACTGATGATCAATGGAACCTCGATTACTGGCCCTCATTCTCGCCACCCCGAGATCAAAGTTTTTCCTCCTCAATTCTGGATCCTTCAGGATATTCCCTGCACGCACTGTCATCTCGAACATCCCGCTCCACATCGGATCTCGATCCTGACTTGCGCTCTCGGGGTGTATCCGAACAAGAGCCAGCGTGTCAGAAGCTGGGGCAAAGTGAAAAACTGTCCCAGCTGCGGCACATCGTAACCAGTAGTACCAATCCTCCATATGGTTTAATGTTTCGTCGAATAATCCTATGTTGTTAATGACTGATCGCCGAATCATTGGGCAGTGGATACCCATGATGTTGGCATGAAGCAGTTTCTCCACCATGGAGCGTTCATCCAACCAAGCTGGCTCCAGCCACGGCTCATCGGGATCAAAGAGGGTGAAGCGGCGTTCCTCGGGTGCCCCTGTACGAAAATATCTCACATCACCATAAACAATCCCGAAATCAGGGTTCGTTTGGAGAATGTTCTCTTGCCAGGCAAACTTTCTCGATTCAATCAGGTCATCCGCATCCAAAAATTGAATGTACTCCCCTCGGGCTTCAAGCAAACCAGAATTTCTGGCACTGGAAATCCCTCCGTTCGGTTTCTCGATAATACGAAATCGCGGATCCTTCTGAATCCATTCTTGGGCTACGGTTGCCGTATGATCAGGAGATCCATCATTGACAATAATGCACTCCCAATCCTGAAATGACTGCGCCAGCACACTGCCAAGGGCCTCCGACAAGAAATGAGCCTGCTTATAGCAAGGGACGATGACACTGATTCTAACCGCACTTGACATGTTGATTTAAAAAAAAACGAACTCTCCTCTTCAATGACGAGAACAAATTGGGAGTCGCTCCTTCAGGAAAAGATCTCTTGATGGAAATGATGGTAGAGGACTCTCTGACTTTGTATTTCTGAAGTGCATCAGAAATGAATTGATGAGTCTGTTGCTTGTTATCACCCAACGGGATCGTACTGAATAGAGGTGAGGGAAAAGCCGTCGATAGTAAAGAAAGAGAGGCTCCATGAAGAGAGTTTTGCGCACTGCATTTTTGGGGCCATGAAAGATGCCTTACAGCTTTCGTGGATAGGTGGACTGTTTTAACTTCTGCTATATATTGCAAGGCGTACTGAGCGGTGAGAAGAGCTGGATCTTCGTGTTCCAATCCCTTCAATGACTCAACAAAATCGGCAGAAAGAACAGTATCGTCAGGCAAGAGGGTTACATAGCGCGATTTCACATCATAAGATGGGAGATCAGATTGATGGATAATCGATATCTTTTCCTTAAGAGATTCCGAATAATCAGCAATAACCGAAATAACATCTTCCTTAAATCGATCGTCTTGTAGAATGAATGCAATCGTAAAGTCAGAGCATTCCTGTGCTTGCAAGCACAGCAGAATCTCTTCCCAAGAGAGGCGATTCCCTGAAATCACAGGAATCAGAACTGTTAAGAAGGTTTTCTCCGAAGTTGTCGTCATCTCATTAACAATGAGGATTGTAACGATGTTTGGCGTATTGCCCATCGAGAAAGGTGGCTATTCGATGGTCCTTATCAATTGGCTGCGGCATCCTCCCCTCTGAGATCCGTTGTTTCAGAGCTTCTAATACCGATAAATGAACGGGATCAGAACTCTTTTCAAAGTCTGCTATGATAGTCTCATACAGGTCAGGACGAGACCACTTATAGGCCATAAGCAAGCTGGCCTCGGCTGAATAATAGATTTCTGATTGTGTGGGGAGCCAGCCGGCATTTTCAGAGAGTCTCTTGTCATGGAAAACAAGTGCGGAAGGCTGAAAAATTATTTTATAGCCAGCGAGACGAACCCGCCAGGAAAAATCAACATCATCACAATAGAGAAAGAAGGTCTTCTCATCAAAACCATCAACAAGAGTATAGATGCTTCTTGGAAACAAAACGCAGGCGGTTGAGGCCCAGGAAGTTTCTCCGGTATGGGTATTGTAATCTTTGGGATGCTCAATCGGAACTTGTCGCGCTTCTACAAGGCCAACGGTAGGATCATTGAATGGCCTTGTGAGTTCATGAATTGTTCTTGGCGAATAAATGAGATCGGGATTCATAATCATATGAAAATCAACATCAGTTAGATTCGCTAGAGTATTATGACCTTTTGCAGTTCCAAGATTCGCATTAAAAAAAGAATAGACGACCCTCAGTGCATCACCGGCAATTTCTTGTAATTCTGCAATTTCAGAATCTGTGAAAAGAGGTTTGGCCGAGCTATCTCCGTAGCTAAAGATGACATCACCAAAAAGGCCTTCTTTTTTTGCGAGACGAAGAGAGTGTAAAACGGAATGAAAAGAAGTCTTGATAGCATCTTTCCTATTTTCATAAAGAACAGTCTGAATCTGTAGGGATGTCCTCTCTGTAATCATGCCACTTTTTCATCAATCCATCCGCAGAGCTTCTCCAACCCTGCTTCCAATGATACTTTCGGCTTCCAATCAAGAGATTTAAGAGTTTCTGTGATATTACAGCCTGCATGACGGACATCACCGTTACGGAATTTTCCACAGACATGAGGTTCAGGAGCGTGATACCGCTTGGAAATAATCGTGGCAATATCTGCTATTGTGCTGGATGTCCCTGTCCCAATGTCTGAAATAATATCTGATGCCCCCTCGATCGCGGCAAGAATAGAAGTGGCTACATCATCAATGTAGATAAAATCACGCAACATCTCACCATCTTCATAGAGGGGAATACTTTTCCCTTCTTTTGCAATTCGAACAAATAATGAGACAATGCCTGTATAGGAGTTAATCAATGATTGACCAACACCATAAACATTCTGAAATCTGCTAATAACAGGGCGAACATTAAATGAATACGCCCAGGATTTTAAGATATGTTCCTGAGCCAGTTTGGTTGCCCCATAAATGCTTGTCGGAGAGGGTCTATTTTCTGTTGATGAACTGGGGAGAAACTTTGAGCCCTCAAAGTCCCATTTGGATTGCTCCAGTTGATTCTGTGTGCGTTGACCGGGATAATAGATGTCACCGTTACTCCTCTTCCAAGCACCTTCTCCATAAACGGCGCGACTGCTCGATAAAAATATTGTGTGAGGGAATACTTGCTTTCGCACAAGTGCATCAAGCATTTGCGTTGTTCCTACAACATTCGTCAGGGCATGCCGTGATCCTTCAGTCAACGATTGACCAGTCCCTGTCTCAGCAGCCAAATGGATAATGAGAGATGGCCTCTTGGCGGAAAGCAGTCGATCCCACGCTTCTGGGATCGTAATATCGCCAAGAATGAAATCCACCTCTTCATGCAACATTGCAGGTCTATCATGAGAAGCGTGAATTTGTGGATGCAAACTATCCATGACAATCACATGATATTTTTCAATGAGCAATGGAGCGACGGCGCAACCTATAAAACCTGCTCCTCCTGTAATGAGACATATTTCTTTCATAAAAGAATTCTTGTTTTCGGCTTTATTGAAAGCATTTTCTTCTCAAGAAGATGCCATGATAAAAATGCGCAAACAAACGCTATTAATAAACCAAAAACAAAATTCAGCAGAGGCCCCGAGGAGACTCCTATCTTGCAGGAAACAGATTGTTGTATCAAAAAACCATAAAGATAAAGGCCATAAGAGTAATCTCCATAGTTGTTAAGGCCTGAAAAGAATGCCTTTTCCGATAAACCTAAAGATAAAATAATGTATGGAAGGAAGAAATAATTAAGAATCTCTTTCAGATGAAGGTTCATCTCCGGAAGAACTAGAAGGAATATTAGTAATATAAAAGCAACTTGGAGGTTTAAATATTTCTGAAAACCAGAAACAGCAATAAAACTTCCCATAAAAAAGAACGGCAAAAGTCTTACCAAATCTACAATACGAACACCATAAACGACAAGCTCCCTGTTTCTAAATGTTATTTGAAGTGCCACAAAGACAAGAAACACAAAGAATGAGCAAAATGTTTTATATTTGTTTTTATATAAGGTGAGTGCGATCGGCACTAGAATGATATATGCAAAGATTTCCACAGGCAGCGACCATAAACTTCCATTAACTGCAACGGGATATGCATTATCAGTAAACACTCCAGGTAAATTATAGCGAACCAAGAGAAAGATATTTGAAAGATATTCGCGAGTATAGGGGTGCTTAAAATATGTTATTAACGAAAGGGTGGTAAAAAGTGGACCAATGATAAATACAGAAACAAGTACAACTGCAAACAAGGCAGGAAAAATGCGCAAGAAACGCCGTATTGCATAACGGATAACATGAGGGTCACTCAACCAACTTTTTGTAATAAGATAGCCGCTTATAATAAAAAATATGTCGATACCGAGAATTTGAACTGTCTCTATATAGAAATTTGGTGAAGTATTTTTAGTAATTGGAAAAGAGTGTCCATAGATTACAAGAATAGCCCCAACGAGCCTCAAGAAACTAAAATTATTCTTATACATTTTCATCTTCCCATCTGAATCACTCGATCACACCGTTCCAGGGTACTCAATCGATGAGCTATGGTGAGCATGGTCAGGGAGCCTTGTAATTGATGGATGGTTTCCATCACGGCTTTTTCTGTCGCGAGATCCAGGGCGCTAGTGGCCTCATCGAGAATGAGGATTTTAGGACTGTGATAGAGTGCTCGGGCGAGTCCGATGCGCTGGCGCTGGCCTCCCGAGAGTCGCACGCCCCGCTCTCCTACCGTTGTCTGAAAGCCATCGGGCAGCTCTTTCTCGATGAATTCCAGAATCTGCGCCCCTTTGGCCGCCGACTTCAAAGCGGCTTGATCGACTTCCTCGGGATCGAGTCCGTAGGCGATATTGGCCTCAATGCTCGCGTCGAGCAGATAGATGTCCTGCGGTACATAGCCGATCATTCGTCGCCATGCTGCCATATTTCCGGGGGTTAGAGGCTCTCCATCGATGAGTATCCTCCCACTCTGCGGCCTGTGAAGCCCAAGAATGAGATCAATGAGCGTCGATTTACCCGAACCCGAGGGGCCTGCAATTCCCAAGGATTCGTTCCGGGCAATCGTTAGAGAGAACTCCTTCAGGATCACCGCCTCGGGATCGGGGTAAGAAAAGGTGAGCTTATCCAGGGTGATCTCGCGATCAAAAGTCAGCGACTTTGCCAAAGAGTCTCCCGCAGGTATTGCTCCTATTTCTTCCTCAATGTGGTGAATCTCATTCTCCAATGCCGTCAGGGAATAATTGTTTGCAGCCACCGTTACCAACTGGCTGAAGAGAAGCTGTAGGGAAGGGAGAAGGCGATAGGCTGCCAGAGCCATCACGGAGAGATTGGGCAGAATATCGGAGAAGGAACGACCTTGCAGGGCCAGGACAATGACAATGGCTACAAGGCCGCCGAAGGCAATTGGTTCGATGAGATAGCGAGGGCCATTACTGTAGAGGGGAACCTTGCTCAGGAGTTTTCCGATTTGAGACGAATGAAATAAGGCCTTCTCCATGAAGTAGCGACTTTTCCCATGAACAAAGACGGTCTTGATCCCGTTGAGAAAATGGGCGGTATGCTTTCCGAAGCCAATGGAATGGAGCGCCATGGACTCCCCGATGATTCGAGTTCTCGGACGGAGCCAGAGAAAAACACCCAGATAGAATCCCCCGAAGAGAAGCGTTGCGCAAAGAGCGATCATCGGCTGCACCAGAAAGACTCCCCCCAGAAGAAGGAAAATCATCACGATTCGTGTGATAATCTCTCCGATTGGCAGCAAAACGCTCTGAACGAAGGTCATGGCGTCGGCTAATTTTTGTGCAAGCTCGGACGAATTTCTGCGAAGGAAAAATCCATAGGGACGGCTGGCATACGACTCGAAAAGCCGCCTCCTAAGCCAATGGCAAAATCCGTAGGAGTAACGGATACGGATAACCTCGCTCACGATACTCCCAAGACTGGCGAAGAGCAGCATGGCGATGGAAAAACAACCCGCCACAACAAGCAGATGATTGGTCGAGAGAGGGGGAAGAAAGTGCAGAAACCAACGACCGAAATTGGAGTTGCGAATGCGATCGGGTTCGGCCGCCAGGGCAAAGAAGGGAAAGACCGAGGTGACGCCGACCAACTGGAGCAGACCATTGAAGAGAATCAGGCCCAGCACGGAAAAGAGTTTCCATCTACCGTAAGGAAGTGCCAGTCGATAGCAGCGGCCAAGCAGGAGAAAAAATGAGCGAAACATGGGAATAAAAATTAAAGGATTCGAGACAAAAGACGGCCCTCGATCAACCTGCGGAATCGATCCGTATTCCGCTCAAAGCACCACCAGATAGCAGCAGCGTAGAGAATAATGATCACCAGAACCGCACAAAAGATTCCTCCCCCCGCCAAGCCGAGAGGCATCTGCCTGCCGCTAAAGAAGGAATAGAAGAAAAAGGCCATCACGGGAAAATGAACAAGATAGAGGGTATAGGAGAATTCCGAAGCCGCAGCCGAGACGCGCGTAAAGATTCCCGCTGTGGCAGTCCTGACCGCCAGAGCTGCAACCAGGGGGGTAAAGCCAATCGCGAGAGTCATATCAAAATGCCCCCCCAGCTTTCCAAGCCGACTCATCACCAGAATGAGAAGAATCAACGCAATACTCGCCATGCAGAAAAGAGGATGGGAGGCCACTTTGTGAAAGCGCACATTTTGCAGACAGAAGAAGACCGCTGCCCCAAGTCCCCAGGCCAGTCCCAACGACAGAATCGTCCAGGGGAGAAACTTGCAAAGAAGGGCCAAGAGTAGGAGATAGCCCACTCTTACGATCCCCCTGCTGGGAGCGAATACCGCCAGGAGTATTGGAAAGATCAGGTAATACCAGAACTCATTGGAAAGACTCCAAAACGGCCCATTGGATCCATAGACAGGCACAACGATTGTCTGAAGGAAGAAAATATTTCCGAGAAACGCCGCAAGTCCGTGATTTGCCGGGGTCGCGGGATCGGGACCGGAGCCGGAGATTTGAAAAAAGGCTCCGTGATACCCAGCCTGATTGATTCCTTCACCAAGAGTGTCCCAGAAGAGAGTCAGAAGGAGCGCCGGTATCAGAACAACCCAGAGACGAGTCAGTCGTCTCAAAAGATATTTTTCCCAAGACCACCGATATTGCTGAAAAAGCTTGATCACACTTCCTCCAACCAAAAACCCGCTCAACACAAAAAAAAGAAGCACCGCCTGATGTCCTAATGTCGAAAAGAAATAGAACACTTTCTCAATAGATCCAGGAGAGGATATTTGATTGAACGGGATAAAGAGAAAAGCGCTCAAATGCGAGATGCAGACAAGAAGAGCCGCCGAGCCCCGCAGAAAATCGAGATAGACAAGTCGATGTTTCAAGGATTTCTCCATGCTGCCGCCCTTGGCCAATCTCCTCGGGAAGGAGAGGCATGGGACAAGAAAGGAATGAAATGGGAAACCAACACTGAAAATCGGCACCCGTTGGGAGAAAAATCCCTACGCGAGACGAACGCCATTGTTCATAACTTTTTTTACTGTAATCACCAGCGTAATTTTAGATTTGATGGTCCAACGGGTGCTTTTCCTGATTTCCTCTTCATTTTACCATCCAGCATACTAGCTCACGAGCTCCAGCCACCTGGGATTTTGCTCTGCATGCTTGGCTATTTCTTCAAGAATTTCACTCGCAGGCGTCTGCGGTTTCCAGTTCCAAGCATGTTTTGCAGCCGAGGAATCGAGCACCATCCAGGGAATATCAAAGGGGCGAGGCGTGCCATCCGCAGTCACCGCATGCGCACCAAGACGCTGATGGCACCAGTCGCTGAGCTGCGCCAGCGAGTGCGCACTCTCCGCTCCTCCACTGATATTGAGGATCGGTGCCACGGGACGAGCGGCATCGCTCATCTGCTGGATCAAGAGAGGCACGAGGTCGCGAGGATGAAGACAATCTCTCACCTGATGCCCCATGCCGCCAAAACCGATGTATTTAAGCGGGCGACGGCGAGCCCAGGAATGAATCCAGAAACTGAAAATTCCCTGATCAGCCTTGCCAAACTGCCCCGCACCAGCCAAGACCCCACAGCGGTTAATCCGCACGGGAAAACCAAAGGTGCAGCCGTATTCCAGCGCGAGCAGCTCCGAGCAGCGTTTGGAACTTCCATAGAGCGAAATCGGAGGTTCCGTTGAGAAGGACTCGGTAAGGCCAAGAGGGGAAAGAGCAGATCGAGAGTCGAGAGTCGAGGGTCGAGAGCTTGATGAAAACGAAGGTTGAAGGGAAAAGGCTACAGGCGAAGAAGTCACAAGGGATTCTGAGTTTTGTGATTCCTGTGCATTTTGTGGCCAATTCCCCATTTCAAAAACAGGATGGAAGGCCTTGTCAATGACTTGAACTTTGAGTCCGGCAAGCGGCGGGATGGAATAAACTCGGCTCGTACTCAAAAGCAGAAATCCGGCACCATGTTTGCGGCAGTATTCCAGGAGATGGATGGTGCCGCCGAGATTATGATCCAGGAGTTCCTTGGCGCTTGTCTGCCCATCCACTCCCGCAAGGACACTAGGGTTCGCCGCGCAATCCAGCACCCAATCGACCGGTGGAAGCGATTCCAGATCTTCGGCCTTGCGGATATCCCCCACGCGGAGATCAATCCCAAGCGCTCGAAGCGGTTCGATGTTGGTCTCGCTTCCCTTACGGATCAGGTTGTCGATGCCGACGATCTCAATTCCTTCGAGATGGTCCAGCAATCCACGAGCGATGACGGAACCAGCAAAGCCACAAATTCCGGTGATGAGGAGACGCATAAAAAGGCGAAAGGCTGAAGGCGTAGGGCGAAAGCTGGAATGACTAAAAAGTCAGCTTTTATTATTTTTTGCATTTTTTCCTATTGTCAGAAAAATTGCGATCAATTCACGGCATTCATTAACTCGAGTTGAGTTCATTTCTGTATCTTGAGCCTTAAGACTTGAGACTTACACCTTTTCAGCCCCTTTTCTTCCACGCCGCCACAATCTGCCTGATGGTTTCTTCCAGGCTCTGGGTGATTTCCCATCCGGGATAATGTGACTTCATCTTGCGAAGATCGCTGTAGTAGCAGATGTGGTCACCCATGCGATTCTCCTCCACATAGGTGTATTTTTGCGCATTCCCACTAAATCGTTGAGCGATCTCAAAGGCTTCCAGAATGGAGCACGAATTGGCCTTCCCTCCCCCCAGATTGTAAACTTCCGCCACTCGGGGAGCCTTGATGAAGGCGGCCATAAATCTTGCCACATCCAGGGAGTGGATATTGTCGCGCACCTGTTTTCCCTTGTAGCCAAAAACACGGTATTCACGCCCTTCGAGATTGCACTTCACAAGGTAGCTCAAGAAACCGTGCAACTCGACGCCGGAGTGATTCGGCCCCGTAAGACAACCGCCCCTCAGACAACAGGTGGGCATTCCGAAGTAGCGCCCATATTCCTGAACCATGATATCGGCAGCCACCTTGGAGGCACCGAAGAGGGAATGTTTGCTCTGATCGATGGGGAAATCCTCAGCGATTCCATACTCATAGGAGGTTTCCGCGTAGTCCCAACGAGTCTCCAGTTCGGTCAGCGCGATGGTGTTGGGACGATCCCCATAGACCTTGTTGGTGGACATGTGGACAAAGGGGGATTCGGGACAGTTCCGACGGGCAGCCTCCAGGAGGTTCAAGGTGCCCACGGCATTGGTGTCAAAATCATCAAAGGGAATGGCGGCGGCACGATCATGGCTCGGCTGCGCCGCCGCATGGACGATGGCATCGGGCTTCACTTTGGCCACCAGATCCAGGACTCCCTGACGATCCCTGATGTCGAGTTCGTGGTGAATGAACCCCTTTAGATCGGCTTGCAAGCGCTGCTGATTCCAGCGTGTATCCCCTTGGGGTCCGAAGAAAACGGCACGCTGATTATTGTCCACGCCATGGATTTCATATCCTAGTTGGGTGGCAAAGTAATGGCACACTTCCGAACCGATCAGGCCGGAGGATCCAGTGATAAGGAGTCGAGGTTTCATAGATAAAGGCTAAAAGCTAAAAGCTAAAAGCTAAAGCTGAAAGGTGGAGAGACGAGGGGAAAACTGAATGCAGAGACCGAAGGGAACGGGGGAGATGAATTTGGAACTCAGAAACTCAAGAAGGGGTAACCAAGCCGCTGGGAAGCGGCGCGGAAGACTGCAACGAAGTTGCAGCCCTGGCGGCACCGCTTTGCGGGAGCAAAGTGCCGTCAATGGTGAAGGGTTTCTGTATTATTTTTACCTTTTACATTTTAATTCAGTCGTTTTCGTCGTTGCGCGAGAACTTTCCCCCTCACCCCTCACCCCTCTTCCCCCTTTCAGCCCAGGCTCCCGTAAACACCCTTGCTGCCATAGGTGCCGTAGAGGCTATAATGTCTGCCATAGTAATAGTCGTACGATGATCCCGATCCCGTCGGCAGACAGTTCAGGACAATGCCGGCTGGCGTGACATGAATCTCGCCGAGCAACTTAAGGGCACGAGTCACCATCTTGCGCGGCGTCATGAAAGAACGCACCACCAGGCAGAGAATATCGACGGAGTGGGCAACCAGAAGCGTGTCGCTCACGGGAAGCAGCGGCGCCGAATCGACGACAACGCGATCGTAGGTGAGGAGGGCCTCTTCCATCAGTACACGGAAAGGATCTCCTGCCAGCAATTCCGATGGTTTTTCAGAACGCCCGCCCGCCGTCAGAATCGTGAGGTCTTGAATACCGGAAGAGATGACGGCTTGAGAGAGGGGGATCGTCCCCAGCAGCACCTCAGAGAGGCCAGGTTTGCGATTCATGCCAAAGAAAAGGCGTGAGATGGAAGGCTTCCGCAGATCAGCATCAATGAGCAGGGTCTTGAGTCCCTGATGCGCCAGCGTGATGGAAAAATTGGCGCTTGAGAAAGATTTGCCCTCCGAGGGGAGAGCGCTCGTGAAGAGGAAGGACCGCTGGTTAGCCATCCTGTCATTCATCGCAATCGTGGCCCGCAGATCACGGAATGCTTCAGCCACAATACCGCTGCGCTCTTCCTTGACCACGAGAGCCCTCCCCTGGGGCAGGGCCGTGATTCGACGAGGATTGGTAATCATGGTCAGGACTGGATGGAGGATATCCCAGGTCTCAGCAAGGCGCATGGTAAGGGAACGACCCTCTTTCTTGCGCCATAAATTGGCAATGGCCGCATGGAAGCCGGCTCGCACCTCCTTCCACTGCTCTCTGGAAAGAAGTCCCAACGCAAAGGAAGAGGTATCTTTTTCTTCGTAGCTCACCTGCGGAATCGCCGCCACCACGACGAGTCCCGTGGCGAGTTCCACCTGATCGACTGTTTTCACCGAGGAATCCAGTTTATGGAGTCCCAGCGTGATTCCAATGCCGATCGCAAGTCCCAAGAGGATGTTATCCATCATGATCTTCCGGGGAAGAAGACCGACAGGGAATGCTCCCATTGCCGACTCACGAATTTGAAGGGGAGACTCTGAAAGCTCCTTGGTGATATCGACCTCCTTGATACGGTTGAGCA
>Ga0302320_10014867_pt1 | contig 16055 bp, 10 predicted proteins | sample Bog_T0_3_FD_202130 | JGI IMG/M metagenome (GOLD analysis project Ga0302320, IMG submission 202130) | Peat permafrost microbial communities from Stordalen Mire near Abisko, Sweden - Bog_T0_3 | ecosystem: Environmental > Terrestrial > Soil > Wetlands > Peat | place: Sweden: Abisko, Stordalen Mire... | reverse complement strand
CGGGCTACCCCGGCAAGGTCTATCCCGATGGCGTCGCCGCCCTGATCGACACGGTCGCGAAATCCCCCTCGCCGGTCACGATCATCGCCATCGGCCCCGTCTACAGCCTGGCGCTTGCGCTGGAGAAGGATCCCGGCCTCGCGGCCAAGTGCAGGTTCGTCGGCATGTTCGGCAGCTTCGATCGGGGCTACGGCGACGGGCCTCCGGTCCCGGAGTTCAACGTCAAGGCGGGGGTCCGGGGTCTGCGCAAGGTCCTCGCCGCCCCGTGGCGGGACGTCCTGATCACGCCCCTCGACACCTGCGGCCTCGTGGACGTGGAGGGCGAGCGCTACCATGCGATCTGGAGCGCCACGGGAGATCCCCTGCTGCGCGAGCTCATCCAGAGCTACTGCATCTTCTCCCAGAACCAGACGTGGATGAAGTGCGATTTCTTCGCGACAAGGTCGACGACGCTCTACGACTGCGTGGCCGTGTACCTGGCCTACTCCGAGGAGTTGGTGGACACCGAGACCCTCTCCTTCGAGGTGACTGACGACGGCTACACCCGCCGCAACCCAGCCGGCCCCTTCAGGGCCCGCGTGGCCCTCCGCTGGAAGAACCTCGACGGCTTCGAAGCCGAGCTCGCCGGCCGCCTTCTCGCCGGCCGGTCACCCTGACGCCGTTCGCCTCACTGCGCGGCTTCGGCCGGCAGGTCCACCCGCCTTCCGGTGCGGGCGGATTCGCGCGCCGCATCGAGGATCTCGTTGACCACCAGATTCACTCCCACGGACGACAAGCCCTCCGGTCTGATCTCGCCGCGGACCACGGCCGCAAAATACGAAATCGAATCCGCATAGGGATCCTTGAGCGCGGGCACGGGGGCATCGGCCTCGGCATCGTCCCAGTGGCGCAGGCGCAGCGTGTCCCTGTCGGGCACCAGGAGCGTGCCGCTCTGGCCGTAGATCTCCATGTCCTTGCGGCCGTGCGCCCAGTTCCAGGACGCCTGGATGATCCCCTGCGCGTGCGGGTACGTCAGGACGATGGTCGATTCGTCCTCCACCTTCGGGTAGGCCTCGGGCTGGAAATTCTGGGAGACCGCGAACACCGACGTCGGACGCTGGCCGTGCATCAGCCACGTGATCAGGTCGGCGCCGTAGCAACCGAAGTCCATGGCGGCGCCGCCGCCGTTGAGGACGGGATCAGTCAGCCAGGCCAGGAAGGCCGGCGAACACCCGATGGCCCTGGGCCCCTTGTGGCCGTCGTGCACCACGATCTTCCGCAGTTCGCCCACGGCGTTCCTGTCGTTGACCAGCGCGTAGGCCTCGTGATTGCTCGGGTACCAGGTCGTCTCGTAGTTCACGACCACCTGGATGCCGCCCTTCTTTGCAGCGGCGTCGATGGCCCGCGCGTCCTCGAGGCTCACGGCCATCGGCTTCTCCATCATGACGTCGATTCCGCGGGGCGCGCAGAGCTCAACCACCCGGCGATGGTCGAGCGTCGTCGTGAACGTGGCGACCGCCTGCACCTTTGTCTTCGCGAGAAGATCCTCGAGCGTGGGGGAGAAAAGCCCCGGATCCAGGTTGAAGCGCATCGCATAGCCGGCCCACAGCGACCTGTCGGGCTCGACGATGCCGACGAGCTTCACGTCGCTGCGGCCGACAAGTGACGGGAGGAACCCGCCGACGTGGTCGTGGACCAATCCCACGATGGCGAGCTGGATGGGAGGGGGGGGCTGCTCGGCGGCCGCGGGGCGCGCCAATGAGAGGAGGACCGGCAGTGCGAGGGCTGCCGCCAGGAGGCTGCGAAGGATGCGGGTATTCATTTAATTTTCAGGGCAGGGCGAAGGCCACGTAACTGTCGCCCTTTTTGGTGAACAACTTGGTTCCGCCGCAGGCGATCACGACAAACTGCTTTCCTGCGGCCGTATAGGTGGAGGGCGTGGCGAAGCCGCCGGCGGGGAGCTCCGTCTGCCAGAGCAGGGCGCCGGTCCTCTTGTCGAAGGCCCGAAACATGCCGTCCTTGGTGGCTGCGATGAACAGGACTCCCCCCGCCGTCACGACGGGGCCGCCGTAGTTTTCGGTGCCCGTGGGAGGGATGCCCTTGGCGGTCAGCTCCTTGAATTCCCCAAGGCGGATCTGCCAGAGCTGGTTGCCGGTGTTGAGGTCGATCGCGGTGAGGGCGCCCCAGGGCGGCGAAATCGCCGGGTAGCCGTTGCTGTCCATGAACTTCACGTAACCGTCGAGGGAGTAAGGCTGGTATCCGGGAGTGGGCCCGGTCTCGGGGGCCTCTGGCGCCGCGAACACCCCTGCCGGTTCCGTGCCGAAGAGATTGTCGATCAGGGCGCGCCTTTCGGCGTCCTTCAGCATCGGGAATCCCGGCATCCTGTCCTTGCCCTTGACGATCTGCTGAAGCACCTCGTCGCGGCTGTGCCTCTTTCCTATGTCGACCAGCGAAGGGAAGCTGCTCGCAAGGTTTCCCTTCTTGTCCGCCCCGTGGCAGGCGATGCAATAGAGGGTGTAGATCCGGCCGCCCGGGGTCAGTTTCGCCATGGCCTCGTCCTTTGGCGTGTCCTTGAGCCGGGCAATCCAGGCCAGTTCGTTCGTGTTGGCGTAGAGCACTCCCTCGGGGTCGACGGCGGGGCCGCCCCATTCCGAGCCGCCGTCAAAGCCGGGAAACAGTATCGTGTCGTATTTCCCGAACGGCTGGAACCTTCCCTTTCGGGCCTGGCGGAACCTTGCCAGGAGCTCGGCGCGGTTCTCAGCGTAGGGGCTGATGTCGGCCTCGGTGAGCGTCTGCCGAGCGTAGGGAGCCGGCCACTGGGGCACGGGCTGGGTGGGGGAGGTCTGTTCGCCGGGCAATTCCGACGGGGGGACGGGCACCTCCCGGATCGGGAAAAGGGGCTCGCCGGTCACGCGGTCGAAAAGAAAGAGGAATCCCGACTTGGTCACCTGCGCGACGGCATCGACCTTTTTCCCATTGTGCAGCACGGTCACGAGGGCGGGTGGGGCCGGATTGTCGCGGTCCCATAGATCGTGGTGGATCATCTGGAAATGCCAGATCAGCCTCCCGGTCCTCGCATCCAGCGCCAGGAGGCAGTCGGCAAAGAGGTCGTTGCCGATGCGGTCCCCTCCCCAGAAGTCCGGGCTCGCCGAGCCGGTCGGCACGTAGAGCATCCCCCGCCTCCTGTCGACGGACATTCCCGTCCAGCAGTTGGCGGAACCCACGGTGATGTTCTCGTAGGCGTCCTTGGACCAGGTCTCATAGCCGGGGCGGCCCGGGCTTGGGATGGTATGGAACACCCAGGCCAGCTTCCCCGTCCGCACATTGAAGGCCTGGATGAAGCCGGGCGCCGCGTCCGCCGTCTCCGTGACCCGCGTCGGCATCACGATCAGGTCCTCGAAGAGTGTCCCCGGCGTCGTCGAGACGACCCACTTCGTCTCGGCCATCGGCCCGAGCCCCGCCTTGAGGCTCGTTTTTCCCCCTTCGCCAAAGGACGCGATGGGCCGGCCGGTGCCCGCGTCGAGGGCGCACAGCCAGGAATCCCAGGAGAAGAGGATCCGCCGGTCGTTTCCGTCCGTCCAGTAGGTGAGCCCGCGCAGGATGTAATTCGTCTTCGGGCCCGGGGGCGTGAAGCGCCAGCGCTCACTCCCCGTCGCGGCGTCGAGCGCGAAGACCCCGTTGGTGGCGGTCAGCCCGTACAGGACGCCGTGCACCACGATCGGGTTGCACTGCATCTCCCCGGCGTCGCCGGTGTGGTACTCCCACGCTTTCTGCAGGCGGCCGACATTGCCGGCGTCGATCTGCGAAAGGTTCGAATAGTGGGTGCGCTCCGGGCCGCCCGAATACTCCGGCCAATCTCTACCCGCGCCGGCCTTCTGGCAGGATGCCAGCGCGAGCGCCAGCAGGGGAGCCAGGGTGACGAAGGCCTTCCTCACGGCGTTGCAGCGGCGGCCTCCAGCAGGCCCCGGCTGCGCATCCAATCGGCCAACCGGGCCGGCCAAGTGGTCACGTAATGTTTCGTCGGCCGCATTCCATAGCCGTGTCCACCCGTGGGATACACGTGGAGTTCCATCGGGACAGCCGTTGCCTGGAGCGCGATGGCGTAGGCCAGCACCTGCTCCACATGCACGGGATCATTCTGGGCCATCGCCAGGAAGGTGGGCGGCGTCGAGGGCGTCACCGAAACCGCGGGACTGAGGGTCAGCGTCCTGGGGACGATGAGGTCGCCCGGGTAGATGAGGACCTGGAAGTCGGGCCTGGAGTTGACGGCATCCGCAGCGTCCACCGCGGCATAAACCCGCGGAGCCCCCGCGCTTGCGCATACCCGGGCCGAGAGGCCTCCGCCCGCCGAAAAGCCGAGTGTGCCGATCCGGTTCGGGTCGATTCCGAATTCCGCGGCGCGCGAACGCACCAGTCCGACGGCCCTCTGTCCGTCCTCGAGCGCGGCGGCGAACTTCTCTCGTCCCGGCCTCACCGGCACGCGGTATTTTACGAGCACGGCGGTCACACCGATGGAATTGAGCCAGTTGCAGACTTCCGTCCCTTCGAGGTCATAGGCGAGTATGCTTATGCCGCCCCCCGGGAAGATGACGATCCCGGTGCCCGTCGCGCGGTCCGCGGGAGCGGTGTAGACGGTCATCGTCGGTACCGTGACATCGCCCAACCTAATGATGGGCCTGCCGGCGATCAGGTCGTGGCCGGGCACGGAGGTGTCGTGTTCGGGCTCGAACCTGCCCGTCTCGCCCGGCGGTGTTCCCGGCCAGAGGTTGATGGGGGTGGGGTCGGCCCCACGGGAGGTGCACACGGCGGTCATGGCAATCGCAAGGCAGAGTAGGGTGGGGTTCATGTGTCCTTGGCCGGACGTTTCAGATCAGCTTCGGTGGGCGCATGGCAGCGCCGCGGGGCAGTGCCCCAAGGTCCCCTCCTCCGGCCGATCGTCAAGCCTCTTCGGCCGCTGGCAATGTTGCGGTTTGGTGGACAGAGCAGGAGCTTTCAAACACCCCATTCAAAAACCGGGTATGCTCACCCGGCCTGTTGGGACATTCTGAACCTTCCGCAGCCGGCTCACTGATCCATTGCGCCGGAGTCCCGGAGAGTTTTTCAACAGCCTGCTAGCGGATGACGCGGGCGCCGCCGCCCGAGATCTGTTTTTCGACCTCCCGGCGGGTGGCCATGGAGGTGTCGCCCGGGGTGGTGGACGCGAGCGCGCCGTGGGCCGCGCCGTAGTCGACGGCCTTCCTCGCATCGTTGAATTCCATGAAGCCGAACTGCAGGCCGGAGGCGAAGCTGTCGCCGCCACCCACCCGGTCGAGGATCTCGAGCTCAGGGTAGGGCCTGCTTTCGTGGAAGAGGCCGTCGTGCCAGAGGATCGCGCTCCAGTCGTTCCTGGTCGCGGTGATCACGCGTCGCAGGGTGGTGGCGACCACCTTGAAGTTCGGAAAGGCGCCGACGGCCGTGCGGATCATCGCCTTGAAGGCCCCTGTGTCGAGGGCGTCGTGCTGCTTGCCGGCTCCCTCGACCTCAAAGCCAAGGGACGCCGTGAAGTCCTCCTCGTTGCCGATCATGACGTCGATGTGGGGCGCGAGCTCGCGGTTCACCTGGCGGGCCTTCTCCAGGCCGCCGATGCCCTTCCAAAGCGACGGCCGGTAGTTGAGGTCGTACGATACGATGGTGCCGTGCTTCCTCGCGCACGTCACGGCCTCCAGGGCAAGCCGGGCGGAATCCGGCGAGAGGGCTGCGAAGATGCCGCCCGTGTGGAACCAGCGCACGCCGAGTTTGCCGAAGAGGTGCTCCCAGTCGAAATCGCCGGGCTTGAGCTGGGAAGCCGCCGTGTGCCCCCGGTCGGGCACACCGACCGCGCCGCGGATGCCGAAGCCGCGCTCCGTGAAGTTGAGGCCGTTTCGCACGGTGCGGCCGACGCCGTCGTCCTCCCGCCAGCGGATGAAATCCGTGCCGACGCCGCCCTGCATGATGAGGTCCTCGACGAGGCGGCCCACCTCGTTGTCGACGAGGCCCGTGCACACGGCAGTGCGCAGCCCGAAGCATTTGCGCAGGCCGCGGGAGGTGTTGTATTCGCCGCCGCCCTCCCAGACTCCGAAACGGCGCGCGGTCCGTAGGCGGCCCTCGCCGGGATCCAGGCGGATCATGACCTCGCCGAGCGAGATCTGGTCATAGGCGCAGGCGATGGCGGGCTTGAGGGGTAGCGGCATGGGCGGGGGTCGGGCGACCTCCACCGTTTTATCCCGGGCTCCGCTCCCGTCGACCAAGTTTTTGGGAGGCCGGCCCGGGCGGGGGAGTCAGGTGCCCGAGGGCCATCAGGGCGTTGCTCAGCGGGGTCACCCAGTATTCCGCGGTGTTCCACTGGACGTTCCCGTCGAGATCGAGCTGCGGCTGGTCGTCGGCGGAACCGTTGAATCCGTTGCAGAATCCGCCGGGGAAAGTGCCGAGGTATCGGCTGTGCGGCATGGGATTGTTGTAACCCACGCCGCTGATCATGCTCGAATTGCAGGGGTTGCAGCCGATGAGCCAGTGGAGCTGGCTCCAGGCGAGATCGAGGCATCTCTGCTCGCGCAGGACCTTGCCGGCGAGCGCCAGACCGTGTGCCCAGCTGGTCCAATGGCCGCCGAGGCCGTGATTGATCCTCTGCTGGTGATGCTCGGGCATGAAGAGCCGGTAGGTGTAGCCATCCCTCCACGGACGATAGAGATCCCCCTCGCTTGCCGGGGCGGCGTAGGCACCAAACGGCATGATCCGGAACGGGTTCAATTCCGCCAGGGGAAACACATACCGCTCCATGCACCGGCGCAGCACACCGATCGCCATCTCCCGCCACTTGGCGTCATCCGCCATGCGCGCGATGCCGGCCAGGGCGATGATGGGCTGGGCGGAGTGCAATATCCCGCGGTAGGGTTCCCGGCTGCCGGTCGAGTTCCGCCAGAAGCCGAGCACCGGGTCGAAGTTCTCGAGAAGGGCGGCGGCCGCGGTCACCACCTCGGTCCAGGGGAGGAGCCCCGCCCGGTGGAGCTCGGAGGCGGCAATGCACCTCCAGCTCCGCACCGCCGTCCACTCGGCGAAGTTTCCACCACCGGGTTCGACGAGCGCGGGGTCCGGGTCCAGACCGAGGCGCCATCCGCGTTCCGCCGCCTCCGCGCAGCGCCGCGCGCGCTCGGGATCGAGGGGCGCGTAGGTGCCGGCCGCGAGCGCGAGGATCGCCACCGACGTGAACTGGGCAACGGGGTTGTACTGCACCCGCACCGGCCGCTCATCCCCGCTGTCGACGAGATTGTCCGTGAACCGGTTGTCGGCGTTGTCGGCATAGCAGCCCGAGTGGTTCGCGTACCACCACGACATGCCGGGCCTCCAGCGCGAGTTCCTCCCGCCGCCCACGTCCTCGTAAAACATCCCGGTCTTCGGGTCCTGCATCTTGAGGATGAAATCCAGGCCCCAGCAGGCCTCCATCAGCCACGGGGACCATCCCGGTTCCGTCCTCTCCCACTCCGTGTACTGCCAGGGCAGCCGCTCGTGGGCGTTCATGAAGGCCATCGCGGGCAGGTTCGAATGCACCATCCACTTGCGCACGTCGCCCGCGTCGTACCAGCCGCCGACGGCGTCGATGATGCCTCCGTCGCTGCTGCGGCGGGCATCGTCCAAATGCGTGGGTCCCCGCCAGAGGTTCTCGTGCGGGCCCGAACGCCAGTTGCGCATGAAGCCGAGGAACATCGGCGGCAGCCACCCGAACGCCCCGTCGGTGACGGCAAACTGGTACGAATGCTCGCCGGTGCCCGGGAGCCTGATCCGGTAAATCCCGGGGGTCGTCCACTTCGAGAAATCTCCAACCGAGAAGGCTCCGAACGGGGACTCCGCCGGCTTGAGCCTGCCCGTGAGCACGGTCTGGAACTTGTCCGGCTCGTTCATCCCGGCGGGCAGCATGAGCGCGAGGTCTTCGAGTTCGAAGACGGCATCCGACTTTCCCGCGAATATGACTTCCTTGCGGGCGTGGCAGGGAAACCCGAGGTGGTTGACGAGGACTCGTCCCAACCTGCGGGTAGTCGTGTGGGCTTGTTGGGCCATCAGGAGGGCCTCAACCCAGTCCGGTTTAGCGGCTGATTCCAAGTCTCAATTGTGTGCCCGGATCCGCGACGTAGCGGGAAAAACGGCTTGGGAAACGTGGGTATGCCGATCCGTAAATCCGAAGCGTCTGATTCAATGGCCGGGAAAGGGCTCAGGCTGCGGAAGGTTCAGAATGTCCCAACAGGCCGGGTAAGCATACCCGGCTTTTGAATGGGATGTTTGAAAGCTCCTGCTGTTCCTCCGTGCCAAAGTGGCGAAGCGATGAGGGACTGCTCGCCGCGCCGTAGTCCCGCGCCGCGGGACGAAGGCGGGCAGGGCGTCCGTCATCGGTTCGCCGGTATTCGGTCTTCTTCGTGCGCTTCTTGCCTTCGTGCGAAAACGGTTTGGAGGTATTCTTCGCGAACATCGCTGCCTCGCGGTAAAATGTCTCGGAGGGGATTGAAAACATACCACGACCGCCTCCGGCGATCTCAGTGCGCCAGCCCCCAGCGCCTCGTGAACGGATAATAGATGAAGATCGGCCGCCCGACGACGTCGGCCTCGGGCACGAACCCCCAATACCTTCCGTCCTCGCTTATCGCCGAGTTGTCGCCCAACGCCATGAATGAATGCGGCGGCACGGTGGCTATTTCGCCGCGCAGCAAATAATGGCCGCCGCTCACCGGGGCGTTGAAATATCCTCCGTAGAGCCCCTCGCGGCGCGCGTTCCTGCCAAAGGCCGCCGCTCCCTCGATGGGTCTGCCGTTCCTGTAGAGCACCGGCTCGCGGATTTCCAGCGTGTCGCCCGGCAGGCCGACGAGCCGCTTGATGAGGAACTGGTCCGACGACTCGTTGCTGACATAGTCGGGTATGTTCTCCGTCTCAAAGACAAAGCCCGATCCGACCCTGGGGCGGAAAAAATTGTAGCTGAAGCGGTCGACGAAGAGCATGTCGCCCTTCATGATGTCGAAGCGGATCAGCGGATCCCCCGCGGCCACCTGCCTGCCGAGCGGCATCTTGTACACGCGGAAGTGCTGGCCGCCGCTGCCCGTGGCGTCCAATTCCCTCACCAGGCCTCCCGAGACCGAGCGCTGCCATTGCTTCTGGAAATCGCCGGGCGTGGGGAAATACGTTGCCTCAAAGACCTTGTCGAAATCGTGGAAATCCTCGGGCACGCGCAAGGACACCGGGACATCGTCCACAAAGAAGGTGTACTGTGCGAACTTGGCGGGGATGACCAGCCACGACCTCCCGTCGACAAGCGAGGGGACCAGGTGGGGTTTGCCGGCCGAATCCGGGTAGACAACCGCCGAAACCTCGCCCGCCCCGGGTGCGTCGGCTTCCTTGCGCACGGCCCCGTAGGCGAGCAGGCGGGCGGCGCCCGAAAGCAGCCCCGGAGCGGGAGCCCCCGGCGGGAAGTTTTCCGCTGTCATCCCGTAGTACGAGGGCAGCATGGAGTTGGTCGGAATGACCATCGGCTGCAGGAAGTAGCTTCGCATGCCGATGATCGCCAGGGCCGCCACCAGCACGAATTCGACGTTTTCCGCAAGCGAGCCCCTGGGGTAGACCGTGCCGCCCGTCTTCCGGAGAATTGCCTCGAGCGCCTTGACCCCCGCCTGGAGCCTGCCGGGGTCCGCCCTATCCTTCACCAACCGCTCCAGCTCGCCCCTGCGCCGCGACAGCTCCGCGGCATCCGCCGGGGCAATGATGTCCCGCCTGAAGTTCCATACCGACCTCGCGGTCTCCAGCCACTGCTCGGCATTTTTCCGGGCCTTTTTTTCCGGAGGGCTGAAGAATTTGAACACGTGGGATTTGTTGAAGGCCGGGACGAAGGGTGGCGGATTTGAATCAACTCGCCCGGGCTTTTCAACTTCTGACTGGTTTAAAGGGTTCAGCCCGCTACTTGTTGGGTCGGCTGCCAACCTTTCCCTCCCAAGCCATGAACGACAAACTCGACTGGGGCATCCTGAGCACGGGGGCCATCGCACACACCTTCGCCCGCGGCCTGGCCCATGCCGGGAAGAGCCGCCTCGTCGCCGTCGGCAGCCGCACCGCGGAGTCGGCCGGTGCCTTCGCCGCGGAATTTGGCGGGGTCCGCGCCCACGGTTCCTATCCGGCCCTGCTCGCCGACCCTGGGGTCAAGGCCGTCTACATCGCGACGCCGCACCCCCAGCACCTCGAGTGGATCGTGAAGGCGGCCGAGGCGGGCAAGCACATCCTCTCCGAGAAGCCGATCGGGCTCAACCACGCCGAAGCCATGGTCGCCGCCGAGGCCGCCCGGGCGAACGGCGTGCTTCTCATGGAGGCCTTCATGTACCGCTGCGCCCCGGTCACGGCCAGGCTGGTGGAGCTCATCAGGCAGAAGATCTGCGGCGAGGTGAAGTTCATCCAGGCCACCTTCAGCTACCGCGCGGGCTTCAATCCCGGCATCAGGCACTTTTCCAACGCGCTCGGCGGCGGCGGCATCCTGGATGTCGGTTGCTACCCGGTTTCCTTCGCCAGGCTGGTCGCCGGCGCCGTCGACGGCCGGCACTTCTCAAATCCGATCGAGGTCAAGGGTTCCGCGCTCCTGAACGCCGAGACCGGGGTCGACGACCATGCGGCGGCCACCCTCAAGTTCGCCAACGGCATCGTCGCCCAGGTCGCGACGGGTGTCGCAGTCAACCAGGACAACTCGGCGCGCGTCTATTGCACGGACGGATGGATCCACGTCCCCTGGCCCTGGATTCCCGCCCGCGAGGGCGGCACGGAGAGGATCATCATCCACAAGGCGGGGGAGCAGCCCCGGGAGGAAACCGTCGAAACCACCGAGTGGCTCTACGGCATCGAGGCCGATTCCGTGGCGGCTGCGCTCGCCGTGGGCGCACGGGAGGTTCCCTTCATGACGGTGGCCGACACGCTGGGCAACATGGCGACCCTCGACGCCTGGCGCAGCTCGGCCGGACTCGTCTACGAGTCCGAGAAGCCCGAGGCGGTCGGCCGCATGAACACCGTCCGTCCCCGTGCCGCGACTGCGGCGGATCGTATGCCCGCCGCGTCGCTGCCCGGACTGGCTAAACCCGTTTCCAGGCTGATCATCGGCTGCGACAACCAGCAGTCGATGCCCCATGCGGCCGCCCTCTGGGACGACTGGTTCGACCGGGGCGGCAACGCCTTCGACACCGCCCACATCTACCTCGATGGGCTCCCCGAGCAGCTGCTCGGCCACTGGATGCGGAGCCGCGGGGTGCGCAACAGCGCGGTCGTGATCACCAAGGGCGCCCACACGCCCTTCTGCACCCCCGAATGGCTCACCCGCGAGCTTCTCGTCACCCTTGAGCGCCTCCAGACGGACCATGCCGACATTCACATCGTGCACCGCGACAACCCCGAGGTTCCCGTCGGGGAGTTCATCGACGTGCTCGACGGACATGTCAGGTCGGGCCGGATCGGTGTCTTCGGAGCCTCGAATTGGAGCGTCCAGCGGTTTGAGGAGGCGAACGCCTACGCCCGGAAGCACGGCAGGAAGGGTTTTGCACTCCTCAACAATAATTTCAGCCTGGCGAGGATGGTCGACCCGGTCTGGCCGGGTTGCATCAGCGCCGGGGATCCGCAGTCGCGCCAATGGCTTCTGGAGCACAAGGTGCCCCTCTTCGCCTGGTCGAGCCAGGCCCGGGGTTTCTTCACCGACCGCGCCGGCCCCGACAGGCGCTCCGATGGGGAGCTCGTCAGGTCATGGTATGCCGACGACAATTTCAGGCGGCGAGACCGTGCCATCGCCCTAGCCGCAGAACTCGGAGTATCGCCCATAAATATCGCCCTGGCCTACGTGCTTTGCCAGCCCTTCCCGGCCTGGGCGCTCGTCGGTCCCCGAGAGATCTCCGAAACCGTCTCCACCCTCGGCGCTTTCAAAGTGAACCTTACCCCCGCCCAACTCTCCTGGCTGAACCTCGGGTCGGACTGAGCGAACCCGCCTTCGTCCTGCTGCGCAGCACTACGGCGCGGCGAGCGTCCGTCATCGTTTCGCCGTATTGGATTGCTTCGTGCGCTTCGTGCCTACGTGCGAAAACGGTTTGGAGGTATTCTTCGCGAGCTTCACTTCCAGGCGGGAAAATGGATCGGAGAGGATTGAAAACATCCCACTGCCCCTCCCGTCCTCACGGGAACTCGTAGATCGCGCAGAGGGCCACGCCCGTGCCGCCGTCGGCGCCTACGACCTGGGCCGTGTAGCCGCCGGGCGGCAGGGTCACCAGTATCTCGGAGTCATTTGAATTGGCCTGCAGGACCGGGCTTGCATAGACTGCCGCCGCGGCGCTGAGAAGGGTCTGGCTGGAGCCCCAGCCCGTGTTCGAATAGATGACCTTTCCCGAAGTATTGAAGATCGACAGCGCCGGATGCTGCAGGACGCCCGATACCCCTTCGCCGGTCATCGCAGGCCCCAGGGCCTGGATCAGCACCGTGCGGGATGTCGTTCCGCCGATGTAGAACCCACCGATGAGTATGGCGTCCCCGGTTCCCACGAAGCCCCTCGCGGACAGGTTGACGATGGTCCCCGGGGTTTCACCGGAGCCAACGGTCAGACTGGCGGCCGCGCTCGGATTGCTCCCGCCGGAGTCCGTGGCCACGCAGACGTAGCTTCCCGCGCTGGCCGAAGTCGCGTTCGTGATCAGGAGCACGGGCCCGGTCGAACCCGATATCACATCGGATGTGGTCCCGGCCGCGCTGTCGGTGAGCACCACGCCATTTAGCTCCCATTGGTAGCTTGTGGCTCCTGTCGCGGCGGCGCTGAACACGACCGTCGATCCCGAATTGAGTTTCTCGCTCTGCGGCTGGGTCGTGAAGGGCAGGTTGAGGGAGCCGATGCGGATCGAGTCGTCGCCGGTGTCGGCGACGTACAGGTTCCCCTTGGCGTCCACGGCGATCCCGGTGGGATCATAAAAATGGGCGCTGTTTCCAGTTCCATTCACGTCTGTCGCGGCCATCGGCGGGGGGGCAGCGGTCCCAGCCAGTGTGGTCACAACGCCCGAAGTTGTGATTTCCCTGACCAATCCGTTGGCGGATCCTCCTACGTCTGTGACAAAAAGATTCCCGCTCGCGTCGACGGCCACGGCAGTCGGGGCGAGAAAGAGGGCGGTTGCGACGGGCCCGTCGGCGAGCCCGACTTTTCCAGGCTGTCCCGCCACAGTGGTGACCCCGCCGCCCGGGGCGATTCTCCGTATCGTGGAGTTGGCCGTGTCCGCGACATAGAGATTGCCGGCACCGTCCACGGCGATCCCCGACGGACTGTTGAAAAGCGCTGCCGGGCCGGTTCCGTCGGAGGAGCCTGATGTTCCAGGCGTCCCTGCAAGGGTGGTCACAAGACCTCCGGGGGTTATTTCGCGAATTGTGTCACTGCGGGAATCCGCAACATAGACATTTCCCCCCCCGTCGACAGCCACCCCGGTTGGATCATTGAAGCGGGCGGCTGCCCCTGTGCCGTTCGCGCTGCCCGGGGACCCCGGGGTGCCGGCCAGGGTGGAAACCACATACGAGGATGTGATCTTCCGGATGGTGTTGTTTGCCGAGTCGGCGACATAGATATTGCCGCCGCCGTCCACAGCAACGGCCCCCGGAAGGTCGAACGTCGCCGCGCTGCCATTTCCGTCAAGGCTGCCCCCCTTCTGGGCGATTCCAGCGATGGTGGTGACGACCCCGTCCGGTGTCACCCTGCGGATTGTGTTGTTGACGGTGTCGGCCACATAAAGGTTCCCGCTTCCATCGAGCGCGACTCCCGAGGGTCCGTTGAACCGGGCGTCATATCCGGTGCCGTCCGAAGATCCGACCGTGGAAATGCCGCCCAGCGTGGTCACCACTCCCGAGGAGGTGACCTTCCTGATGGCATTGTTGCCCACGTCCGCGACGATGATGTTGCCATCCGCATCCAATCCCAGGCCCACCGGATTATAAAACGTCGCGGAGCTTCCGGTTCCGTCCGCAAAACCTCCCCCGTTGGATCCGATCGCACCCGCTAGGCTGGAAACCTCTCCGTCGGCCGTGATTTTCCGGATCGTGAAGTCGGTTGAGGTAGTGAAAAGGCCTTCCGTATAGGATCCAGAGGTATCCGCCACATAGACGTTGCCAGCGAGGTCGACAGCAATCCCCCTAGGGAAATTGAAAATTGCCGATGCGGCCGCCCCGTCGTTTTGGCCAGCTTCAAGGAGATTTCCTGCATAGGTCGTCACAACACCGCCCGGAGTGATCATCCGGATCAGGCAGTTGCCCATGTCCGCCACATAGACGTTGCCATACCTGTCGACCGCGACACCCGAGGGTTCGGAAAACTTGGCTGTGGCCCCCGGCCCATCGGCAAAGCCCCCGGTGTAGAAAAGGCCGTACCTGCCGGCGTCCGAAATGCCCGCAAAGGTCGTCACCACCCCTCCGGGGGCAATCTTGCGGATGTTGCTGAAGTGACTGTCGGCGACATAGAGATTTCCCGAGCTGTCCAAGGCGACCCCCGTGGGGGTTCCGAAAAGGGCGGCGCCGCCCGTGCCATCGGAGCTTCCCATCTGGCCGGCGGTGCCCGCGAGGGTGGAGACCGTCCAGGTGGTGACGCCGTTCGCGACGCTCGGCTTCAGCTCCCGAATGGTGGAATTTCCGGAGTCACCCACGTAGACATTGCCGCTGGCATCCACCGCGATCCCGAACGGGCTGTTGAAGCGGGCGGTGGATCCCGGACCGTCGACGGATCCGGCGACCCCGACGGCTCCGGCTATGGTCGTGAAGATCCCCGCGGGGGACATCTCGCGGATCGTATTATCCCCGGTGTCGGCGATGAAGAGGTCTCCGCTGGCGTCCCCTGCGACCCCCGAGGGCCCCGAAAACTCGACGGCGAATTTGTCGCCATCAGCGCCGGGGTCGTTTTGCGCACCGGCGAGCGTCGTGAATTGGTAGGGCGTATACGTGACCTGGGCTTCGAGGGGGACGACGACTCCGAGCGCCAGCAGTCCGACGAGAGCAATGCTATTGAATGTCGCCATTTGGACTATTTACGATAACTCTATAGCTCGGCAGCGCAACGCCCAAATGGATATTATTAGACGGCGGTATGGCCGTCTATAAAAGGCGTTCAATATTGGCTCGGGGCGCGCCAACGCCGTACACCCTGTCAGGGCCTGGCGGGCGCGGCAGTCCCTCCCAGCATTGAGCTGAGGTCGATCTTCTGCACTCGGATATACTCCGCAAGATGGACGCTCGTTTCGATAAGCTTGTACGGAACGGTGATTGTAACCGTTGACCTGGCCTGGCTTGCGGCAACGGCGAAGGTCACCGGACCGCCGGCGGCGAAGTCACCCTTGAGGCTGTCGATCTCCGCCTCTGTGTCCTCGTCGTTCAGGTCGAGCTTTGCCCCGACCGCAACGGCATCCACGAATTTCCCGCCATTGAGGGATCCGAAGGCAATGTCGTCGCCCTGGAGCCCGGCGATGCCGTCGGGAAGCGGGATCTTGGACAGCAACTCCGGCAGGTGCGCCTGGAGAGCCTCCTGGCTGTCGGCAATGATCAGGTTGCCTTCGGCTACGCCGCTGTACTGGGTCTTTTCCGAGACCTCCCGGCCGTTCACCAGGATGGTCGTCGTGAACGCGTCGAAGGCGTGGCCGGACACGGTGACGGCGTTTTCCGTGAATCCGAAATGGATGTCCATGGCGTTGACGCCGTGGCTGGCGGCCACCTTTGACTGGATCTTCTTCAGGACGCCCTCCGTGAGATCCCTGATCCCCTTCATGTACGCCCTCGCCGTTTCGGTTGTGAAGTGTCCGGAAATCACGGCGAAAGTCTCCGCGGCGGACTTTTTTGGGCCATTTGTCGCCGAAATTCCCGGGGCCATGTCGACCACGCCGACGCACCCGCCGTCGCTATTCTCCGCAAATGCGGCATAGCTTTTGCGGAGTTCCCTGAGCCGCCGCGCCGCCGGAGGGTAGTCCACGGCGAGAAGGGGCTCCAACAGCGCCTGCGCCAGGTCCGCGGTCGCCTTTGGAGTCCGGCGGGACACGAATGTCGCCACGGAGTTTGCG
>Ga0302320_10014863_pt1 | contig 16058 bp, 20 predicted proteins | sample Bog_T0_3_FD_202130 | JGI IMG/M metagenome (GOLD analysis project Ga0302320, IMG submission 202130) | Peat permafrost microbial communities from Stordalen Mire near Abisko, Sweden - Bog_T0_3 | ecosystem: Environmental > Terrestrial > Soil > Wetlands > Peat | place: Sweden: Abisko, Stordalen Mire... | reverse complement strand
ATTACTTTGTTGTGGTTGAATAAACTTGTTCAGTATTTTCCACTATAGCTTCTAAGATTTTTACATTTTCAAACAACTATTTGAAGTTATATAGAAATTTTCAAATTAATTTTACTTCAGTCACAAAAAAAGGATTGTTTTTGATAAGATTTGACTCCAAAATCTTATAAATGTTTCTCTGTAAGACATTATTCCACTCATAAATGAAAAGCAAATTCTGGGTTAAAAATAAAAATGTAAACATTTATTTTACAAATATTATAAAATAAAATTTACCACAGCGATTCCGATCGCCTTTTTGTCAAATAATATTTGGTTAACCTTTTCACTTCGATATCTCAGACAATTCTCAATGATCTCCAAAATTTTGAATCTTTCATCTCCAAAAATTTTGAGTGATGTGCCATATGTTGTTTTAATTTCTAATCCCTCAAAAAGAACGTAGCAAAGCGAAACAATGAAAACAAAAGCATTATCAAATCAAAAAATTAAATTACATATCCTTCATTCAACCCTATAATTAAACTCTCCAGGTTGTCCATCAAAGCATGAATGAATTCGATTTCCTCATAGTTTCTTTGGAAAAAAAATTTGTTGTTTTCGTTTTTCGAAACATAATCTTGATAATCATTCATCTATTTCAAAAATTTTTATTTTTATTAAATCAAATAAAAAATGAATGATTTTATACCAATGAAGATTCATCTTCAAAAGGACAATAATAATTGCTTAAAATGCTGATGATATCCAAAAAATATTTCCGATTGCAACTTTTCTAAATGGAACTTTACTAATTTAAACTATGAAAATTTACATTTTGTTTCAAAGCATAGAAATAATTTTGGACATTCTCTGGAAGCAGAAAAAAATTCAACATATCAGTTCCGTCCCAAATCAACGAATATCTTTTTAAAATGTGCGTGATGATAACAGACGCGTTTCTCAATTCCTAAAAAAACAACATTTATCACTAATTTTAATATAAAAGCACTTCTGAATTTTCTGAGGTTGATAAAATATTCAAAAGTTCCCTCACAATTTCAATTTTTCTTAACTAAATAAAAAAAGGTGGCTTTTTTCTTCAAACATAATTTTTTGTTACTTTATATTCCTCTATTTTTTCGTCGAATTTCGTGCACTCCACTGCCATCAGGTTTGTAAAGACATCAGCTATCGTTTTTACAGCTAATTGTCTACGAAATTTCCAAAGGAGGTCTTTTTGAGAGTAAACATATTCAACAAGCTATTTTTAAAATAAGATAGACCAATTTATGAAAAATTAACCTCTTTTGTCTTCTTCCTATAAAGAGAAAACAATACCTTCTCATAATATCCAGCCAAAGTGTCATTGAGCTCGACTTTCGAGTCCATAATTGAAAACAAATAATTTAACAGCGAATATTTTTTTATTTTTGACTCAGATTCGGTTTCTGTCTTTTCATTTTCTTCAGAATCCTCTTGGAAAAAAATGTTGACGATGTTCGTTTCAAGCTCAAAAATCTCACTGGCTATGAAAGGATATCTAAGTCATAAAAAATCATTTCAATGATAATTTGGAAATTTACTTATAACAGCGTTTGATATCCCCATAATCAGATGGATCCTCAATAATGAAGTTAATCAGCCTTCTTACATTCTCCTTATTATTTGAGAAACTTAAAGACAAATATTGTTGAATAATTAAAACAGCAAATTACAAATCTAGAAGTTTAGGATTCATTTGCTTGAATTCCATTAAAAGTTCCTCCTCATCCAATAACATTTCGACTTTGAGGTCAGGTTTGTTAAAAATGTCGTTAAAATTGTACACTGGTTTCATTAACCCAAAGTTTCCCCATAGCGACAAAAGACTAAACCAAATAAGAAACTAAAAATAAGTAAAACTGATCTTTATACCCGTTAAGAGACATTGCTTTTAATTTATTTTGCTTAGTTTTTCAAGTTTAATTTTGAAATTAGTGAAATAAAATAAATGCATTTTATCATAATTTATAAACCCCAAAAATAAAATCGTAAATATCTGATTTTCATGGAGATAGAAGAAACCTCTGAGCTTTTACAGCATTTTCAAAGAGATATAAACTGCTTAATGGAGGAAGTTTATTCCTTTTTTTTCATTTAAATCAAAATAAATATTAAGAAATCCCTTTATTAGGATCGAAATTTGAAAAAAAAAGGCCTAACCTCCATTATGAACGATCTGTTCAAAGAAAATGTGAAAGCCCATGTTTCCTTGGAAATTTTCCAAAAGCATGTTTTAAAATATTTGGTGAAACTTTTTGATGACAAAATCGAAAAACACCGCGAATTTGTTTTGACCATTTTAGAAAAGTTTTTTTTTTCAAAATTAAACATTAGAAAAGCTTTTAAACATTTAGATATTTCATCCTTCTTTGTAGCAATAATCAATATTTGGAAAGAGAATGCTTGGAAAATATTTTAAAGGGTCTCCTTCAAAGATTAAATACAATTCCATATAACGAGCCAAGTAACCATTTTAATTTTTTTTTGCAGGGAGTGAATTTAATGATAGGAAATAAAAATTTTAATAAGGTGAGGAATTAAGGTTGAAGATTTTGCAACTTATAACTAAGGCCGTTATTGAATTTCCTGACAGTTTTATTTCAATCATCTCAGAATATTCTTTCATGTTGATAAAGATTCTTTCGGATTCCTCTCCTGACTCAAAAAAAGCACAACTTTCTTTTGAACAATAAATGAATTATAAAAATTTAATAATAAAGGAAGCAGCCCATTTAATTGTTGTTTCTTCTCAAAAACTGAGAAAAATTATAGGGTTTCATTCAAACGGTATTTTGAAAGCATTGGCTATAAATTCCAATCATCAACATTCTAAAGTGAGAAAAGCTACTTTAGAGGTTATTTCTAAAAAAAATCATTTGAAATAATAAAGTAAAAAGGCGATTGGGACTTTAATTTTGGCAGAAGGAGCAGGGGCCAATTTAGAAGTGATATACAATTCCCTGAAAATTTTGATTAATGATAAAATTATTGACGTCAGGAAAACTGCGATCGAATGCCTAGCCAAAATAATAAACGGCTTATCTTTAACAAATTTGAGGGATTCTGAAGCTAAATTGGTTTATTTGTTATTAACAGGATTAAGCGATGAAAATGAAGATATTGTGAGGTGTACAATAAAAATGATTGAGGATGTTGGAGAGAAAAGAAAATTGCTAGGTTTTGAATTAGGAGAAATTTCTGAAGACCTTCAAATTTGATAAATATAAACTTAAGAATTTATATAAATACAGTTTTCTTTTTTAATAAAAATGAACAAAACTCAAACCTACAAAATTAGCAAAGAAAATAATGAAAAAAAATCGATATTTTATAAATGGTGTGTTTTTCGATTAGTCTTGAACAAAAATTTCGAGATGGTTCAAATATTAGAAACTTCTGACATTCATTTTTCACAATAATTTTTCAAAATATCAAATAATGCTTATAATGGGTTCGAATATTTTAGAGCACAAAAATAATCGTCCAAAATTCAAATTTCTTTTGAATGGGCAGATGTCATTCAAAGAAAAAAGACCCTCCAAAACCACAAGAAAAACCACTTTTCGTTTCAATCAACGTCGAAATTACTGTTCCAATAAGGCCACCTCTTGTCAGAAAAACCAAAACAACGATTGCAAGAACCAATTTTTCGGAAGTTTTTGTCAATGTAATAGATGACATAAGAGCTAAATTTCATGAATTACCGAAATTATCTAATGACATGGGAGATTATGTAATAGTACTTGAAGGAAAAAATTCCAATCCTTTGTTTTTGATGGATGTGCTTAATGAAGATGATATGTTAAGACTGACCAGTAGAAAGTTATGAATATTAGCATATTTATTATTGATTTTTTAATTTTAAGAGAACCAAAACCAATCTTCAGATTTCGGATCCCTCAACAAAGAAAAACAGAAGGAATTAATGGATTCGAAAAATTAAAGTCCATTAAAGAGGAATAAATATTGCGAATTTTGGAATTATAATCGCACATATAAAATAAGAAATTTTTTGATAAATAGCATTTTGAATTTAATTTTTTCCCTGCTAAAAAAATTCATAATTTTTTAGAAATAAAGTTTGAGAAGTATTCAACAATTTTTTAAAATAACCAGTTAATTATCCAGTCTACAAAAATAAAAATGAAGAAAATTACCACCGAAAGCAAAAATTAAAAATAAAAAAACAAATAAATAAGAATAAATTTTAGTCAATTTTTTCCTTTTTAAAAAAATATAAGACTCTTGATAATATAGATTTTTTTGCGGGTAGAGACCAATGAGAATATGCTGTTCCCATCACTATCTTAAATATCATCAAATAAAAATATCCAAGTAATACAAATGTATAGGTCGAAATATTGAAAGGCATACTGAAATCTGGTTCTGGAATTCTCATCAATAAATTTGGTGTATGAATGATTTTGTATTCTGTGCTATCAATTTTCTCATTTAAATAATAAATAATCGGAGTTCCAATTAATGGGTGTCCTCTGGCAGAGTCATGAGGATAATTTTCAAAAGATTTCATGAGTTTTTTTATTGGAATTTTTAAAGAATAAAAACTGTTTTCTGGTATTTCTATTGTAAATTTCAATAACATGGTTTTCACAAAATCATCACTTTGAATGGTTTCAATATTAAAATTAGTCTCGTTTTTTTGGAAATTCAAATAACCGGAAATTTGATGCAACATTGGAGAGAAATAATAAGGTAAATATTCAAAAATAAATATTTTGATGGGTTTCTCTTTCGTTTCGATTTCATAAATAATATCATTTTGAAAGCTATAAACTGGTTGAGCAATGAATTTTTCCACAGTTAACATTTTCTTTTTTCCCGTTGAATTTCTAATATTTTCTTGAAGTTTTATAAATGGCAAATATGTAAATGGCATTATTTTCGTTTCTAATAGATCGAAAATGTCAGAATTGGCTTCATTCTTATTATTGAAAGAGAAAATTTTGGCTTCATCATAGATTGAACAAGCTTCCATATTCTTTGTCTGGAAATAATCTTCCTTATTGTCATAATTAACAATAGTATTGATTTCAATGCGATACTTAACATTTTTCGATGTTTCATTATAGTCCAAATACCCCACAATTGAAAAATAATCAGATTTCATGATCTTATTAACATCAATCAAGCTAAAAATCCCTTTAGACCCATAACAACCAACATATTCTCTGATTTTTTCAAAGGTTTCAACGCAAAGGAAATCATCTGGAGAATGAGCGAAAATAAACTTTGTCATTAAAGAACCCTCCCTCCTGGAGGATTTTTGAGAATCTTCTGGTAAATCAATCAAGAAATGATTTTGTTGTAAAATAGTTTTTCTTTCAAAGGAGAAAATTTCGCTGAGAGTGTTAATTGCATGATCATAATTTACATCCGCATTCATATATATTTTAGTTCCAGAGATAGGAACTTCAAATGGAAAAATTAAGGAATCATAAAAATAAGGGTTCATTTGTCCATTTGCCATTTGAATCCTCATCGTTTTTATCTTAGCTTTCTTCAATAACTCTTCAAAAACGCTTCTTGGCCATACATTTGTGTCAAAAACCAAACTGTCCAATTTGAGAACTTCCTCGAAATTAAAGGTAAAATGCAGGAGGTTTTTATTGACTCCTAAAGGGAATATTTCAAGTTTTTCAGAGTTTTTGGTTTGACCCTGCAAAATAAATAAGCAAAATACAAAAATATAGAAAATTTGGATTTTCATAATTTCAGGAAGTGTGATAGTTTCGAAGAAAGTTTTTTTATCTTAAATTTTCTGGGATTCTATAATGCATATATAAAATTGAATTTTTTTCATCAAAGATCAAAAGATAAAGCCAAATCTAACTAAAATGGCCGACTTTTTCTTGCCACGATCTTCATTGAAGCTGAAACCTTCGAACACCATCACGGAAGAAATCTTGGAAAACAACAATCTGAGAAAAATTTCCATTCCCACTGAAGGGAAAAACAATTTATTCAAGGCATTGTCCTTCGCACTGTTCATGTCTTTAAAGGAAGAGATGCTCATTCAAAGTCGATTGATCACACAACTCAAGATCCTCATTCAAGAAAAAAAGCTGCCTTTGAAACTGGCGATGTTCGAGAACGATTTGATGCTTTTTAAGGATTATTGCTCAAATAACCACTTTCATGGTTTTGACAAAGTTTGCTTTTTATTTAATTTTCCCCATCTTTTTCATTAATTTTTTCTTTAAGACTTCGTTGGAATTGGCAAGCCATTGTTTTGAAGTTAGAATACTCGTATATTCAATTTCGGATGAAAACTATCTCAATAGCACGATTTACAATAAAAGATTTGAAAAAACCATCAGCTTATTAAAAACAGGGACTCATTTCGACGTCGCTGTTGAAAAACCCAAATTTGAGATAATGAGTTTCGCACAAAACCTCGTTTATGAAGTAAACTTTTTATTCGGGCATCTCTTATTAAAATGAAAAAACAGTTCTTATTAGGAGTGTTGGGAATCGAAGGTCTTACAATTAAGCCTTATTTTATCGCGGAATTGGAAGTAAATTTTTTAAAAAATTTCTCTTAAATTGATTCAAAAAAAAAAACAGAGTCCTTATGATAGACAAGAGCCATTTTTTGAAAATTACGATGGAATGTCTCCTCCAACAGAAAATAGATTAAAGCCCAAACATAAAAAGTCCAGATCAGACAATTTCAATGTTTCCGACAAAAATGAAGACAAAAGCTCTTATTATAACTTATTCCTAAATCTCCAAGCTCCCAAAGACTTCCTCACGAACATCACTCCTTCAAATAGCAGCCGATTTGCCAAAGCATTCAACTCTGAAAAAGGTAAAGATGAAACGATGTACCGTTTTCCCAATTTCACTCCGGCAGATACACAAAACCAACTTTTTGTTGGTTTAAATAAAGCCAAGGTTTTCGATTCTGAAAAGGAAATTCCCAACAAACCTCCAATGTTTTATGTCGGCACGACTCCACCTGGACTGACACCCAAAAAGCAAAACATCGGAGGACCGTTGAAAACTAACAATGAAGAGGAACTCCAGATGTTTCAAAATAAAAGCCAATTCCAAATTCCAGAAAAAGTTCTTCTTTATAATTTTTTGAGTTTTTTGTTATTAAATCTTTTTCAGAAAAAATTGAAATACTTCAAAGCAAATGAAGAAGGAATGCCCCTATACCAAAACAAAAATCAATTTCAAATGCCAGATTCAGTTTTTTTTTTAAATATTTCTTTGAATTTTTCTTAACTTTTTGGTTTTTGAAGAATGTTTCGATGGGAGGTAATCAACTTTTTGAAAACTTTGGATACAAAGGAGTCCCACAAAGCAAATTCTACCCTTTCCAAGGCAACACATTTCTTGATCAGGAAAATGCCAACACCTTCAACCTAAATAAAGAAGAAAATAATTTTAAATCTGCTGCTGGACTTGCCAATTTCCCTCAAAAACCTGACATGAACAAGCTCGGGCAGAATTATTTCTATCCGAATTTCAAGTCCAACGCACCTCAAATAATCCAAGTAAATAATAGGATCTATTTGTAAACTACTTATAAATTAAACAGACAGAAGAAATTAAACAACCGAACATTTTTGATTCTCCTTTGATAAATACAAAAAAAACAGGAAGATTGAAATTCTTTGATGAGGCGAAGAATTATGGATTCATAATAATGGATGATGATGGCAGTGATATTTTTGTGCATTTTGATGATTTGGCAAAGGCAGGAGTTGCAAAGGATTTGTTGAGAACAGCTAAAGCAGGAAATATCATACGATTTTCTTTTAATTGTATGAATTATATTGGGAAATACAACAAAAGCAAGAAGGCTGTTGATTTAACTCTTTTGAGCCCATTCGTTTAGAGTGAAATAAATATATTATTGAATCGAATAAAATGTGGAAATTATCACAAATTCTCCTATTTAACCATTTCTTATAGAAATTCATAAAAAAATGGGTTGTTTTTTGCTATTTTATTAAAAACCAAATAAATATATATTAATAATACATATTACAAAAAAAAATTAAGGCAAGAAGTGCTTTGTAAACTTTTTTTAAGGGGATCAGAAAAAAAATGTTATATATATATTTTCCAAATTATTTTTCATTATTTAAGATTTTCATCCTTCGGCTGCATTATTTATTATATTGATGATTTAATTATCTTATTTTTGCAAATTAAGCAATAGTTGATAACTTTATTTTTTCAGAATATAGAAAAATTCCTAATATTAGAATATTAGATTAGCTAATCAATAATAGATCAGAAAAAGGAAATTCTGTGAAAAATTATATCAAAAAATGATTTTTTTTTTGAAATTTAGCAAAACATAGGGTTTAAGAATAATTAAACTTTTTTTTTTTTTTGTGGGTGTTCTCCAGGAATTTTCCTTGTCATAGAAATCAAATCTTGCTTGTCGATAGGATCTCTGATACCATTCATGATGCTTAAACCTGTGTCAAACGCATTAGGATCAGATTTATCATGCCTCCAACCATAAATTTCCCACCCTCCCCTGAATTTGCTTGAAACATAATATTGCATGTTTTCTTCAAAAACCTGCATATATTTTTGACTGTCTCCTTGCCTGAAAATTCCACTTTTCAATAAAATTTCGGTAAACTTCGCAGGGCTAGCATAATAAATATTCTTCAAGAAGGAGTTATCCAAATTTTTATTGAATTTGCATTCTGCGATTATGCCACAAACAGCGGCATCTGAGTTTGATTGCAATTTTTCGATTTCTTGGGACACAAAATTATATTTTTCTTCATCTACAAGCATAAAATCAAAGAGAACACGTTCAGAAGTATTGAATTCTTTATTGTATCCAATTAAATAAAGATCCAATATTTTATTAGCGAACTGGCCTTCGTAATTTTTGGGATTGTTGAATTTCTGATTGTTAATCAAAAGAAAATCAATCGTTTGCTGTGAAGCATCTTTCCATTTTAATATATCGTCATTCCTTCCAGGTTTATAAGGTGTTTGGTTTTTTGTGAAAATCAGGCCATCTTGTTTATGAGGCAATTTATTGAAATAATCATTAAATAAGAACTCACAATCTTCTTTTAGGAAAAAGTCCTTCAAGGAAAGTTTGATTTTATGGGACTCATTTTCCAAAGGCAAATATTTCACTGCAATGTTCTGGTTAGATTTGATCATGCGTTTGGACATTTTCAGAAATGAAAGAAACCTTCTCGAAGCTTCCAAACGATCATAGTAGTCTCTTCCGAAAGTTCGAGTATATTCAAAGATTATAGTATCAAAAATCAAAAATTTTATCAAGGTCTTGTTCTCATAAGAGTCTAATATCAACTCTCCGTCAAAAATATATTTGATTTTCAATTCCGCACCTGTCTCATTGAAATTTACAGGCAATTTCAGATTGGCTGAAAAAAATTGCAGCTCTTGCTTAAATTGATTGTCTTTTGATTTGACGAGATTCCGGCCATGCAAAAAGGCTTTCCCATTATTCAAAATAAGCAAAAAATATCGAATCCCGTCAGTTTTTTCACAAACTAAAAAATCATCCTTTATGATATTGTCAATATTGGTTCTATTCATGCTAATCGGATGGGCGCCAATAAAGATATTTTCCCCAGGATCTGATTTTTTTTCAGCCATTAGGCAATACAGTTCCTTTAAATTACTACAGAGAAATCTAGAAAGATTTCCGTCTTCAACAAGTTGGCCCGGAGAAAGAAGGAATTCTTCATATTGATTATTTGTTTTTTCTATTTGCATTCGTTGGTCTTTTGATGATTTTTTAGATTTTTTTTGGTTAAGAAATTATTTGGAAACCCAATTTCATTTTTGTTTTTCAATAATTTGATTTTTGAATTTTATATTTTAAAAATTCGATATTGTTTGACTATTGTTTTTAAATAATAATTTTAAAGAATGCAAATCATTTATTTTTTGTCAACATCGTTAAATTTCAAAAATTAAATAAAAAAATCCAAATTTAAATATAAATGCAATGAATTCCCAAACAAATCCCGAAAAATTCATAATTTTCTCTTCGACACGTCCTGCATACGAAGAACAAAACACTTCCCAATTGGACAAGATCAGTTATCTTTATAAGGACAACCAGAAAATCAACGATGAAGTTTCTGAAAAGGTTAACTTTTTGTTGGAGGAAAACAAGAAATTAAATTCCATAATTTTTGATCTCAATGAAAAGAATCATAATATCCAAAACAATTTACTTCAAAAAGATGTTCTTATTGGTGAAAAGAACAAAGAAATCCATTATCTCAACAATAAAATTACTTTTGTTGAAAACGAATTGGCCACAAGATTTTCAGATTATGAGCAGAAATTTCTTCATCTTAAACAAGTTAATTCCAATTCAGGGAATATGGAGTCTCGGCTTCAAGAATTAAATGAGAAAATTTTCGAAATGACCAAAGATAACCAAGACTCTTACAACACAATTCTGAAAGCAAATGAGGAAAAGAATGCCTTGCAAAATCAAATTTCCGATCTAACAATCAGATTTAATGAAAAAATCGAAATAATCTCGCAATTAAAAGGAGTGATCCATGACATGGAGGTCACAAACGGAAAATATGTTACAGATATCTCAAATCTTCAAAATGAAATCCATGTACTTCAATGGGCCAAAAAAAGTTATAAAGAGAATCTCGAAAATTTATTAAATGAAAATGCCCGGCTTCAAAATACATTTCTTGAAAAAACAAAGAAAAGTGATAATTCTTTCAATTATTTAACTCAGGAACTCAGCAGGAAAAATTTCACTCTGGCAGAATACGAGGATTTTGTGAAAACAGCCAACGAAAAAATTAAATTTTTGGAAGATGAAAAGGGAAAGTTAACTCTGGAATATGCTTTAGAGAACCTGAGGAATGAAGAAAAAATAAAAGAAGACAACGATAAAATCAAAGAAATAGCTTCAACTGCAGAAATTGTTGAGAATATGAATAACCTATTATCAGAGAAAATCGATGAAAATAACCAACTAAAATTTCTAATCGAAAATCTGAAGAATGAAGTAATCACAAAGGAAGAAGAAAAGAATAGAAAAAGCGCTCTTATTGAAAAACTACAAAAAGGACTGGAAAAACTTTTATCTCATGTGGATTCTTTAAACCTAATCATTTATAATCAAAAGGGAAAGATCGCAACCATGAATGATTCATTGAGAGTTATTTCTTATGTTTCGGAAGAAATCAAGCATTTTCGAGCTTTTTTATTAGGAGAAACAGAAAGTGATTTTGACTTTGAGTTGAAAAAGGAAAATTATCATGAGACTTTCAGTGAATTCAGAATGATAGTTCGCGATTCCAAGGATAAAATATCAGTTTTAAAGGAAAAACTATTCACAATGGTGATAATTAATGAAAATCTAGTGAAAATTCTAGAAAGTCAACCGATTTTTTCAGAAGATGAAGATAAAAAACCCATTGAAGAGAGAAAAAAATATGAACTGATCATTGAAGATTTGAAAAAGAAAATAAATTTGATTCTTGATGAAAATGTAAAATTAAATAAGGCTTTCGAAAATATTGATAGAACTCGAATATTTAAATCATGGACTGAAGGAAGAGAAAAAATTGAAAGTTTCGGTCTTCATAATGAATTGGCCAAGGCTAAAAGGAACATTCTTTTGTTATTGAAAAATAATAAGGATCTGCTTGAAAAATTCAAAGGAAAAACTGAAACAAGTTTTAAAAATATGGCTTTTGATAAACCTTTGATCAATACTAGAGTAAATTCGGATCGAGTTCATATGTTTGAAGGTGAGAATAAGGAAAAATACGTCTTTCAGATAAATTCGTTGAAAAAACAGAATGATATCTTGAAGGAAATGAACAAGAATAGAGGAATGGTGATTGATAACCTTTTGAAGAAACTAAAAAATCAGAAAATTTAATTTTACTTAATTTTTGTTTTTCTCAGAAAAAAATAAAGCTTTCCTAAAACCAAATTTTATTAGTTTTTTTCAAGTTAAAATTGAAAAAGCAAAAAACTTCAAAATATAAATCAAGAAGATAAAACCAAATATGACTTTTGAAAAAATTCCTAAAAAATAAAAAACAGACGGACAGAGCATATTAAAAATCAAAGATTAATTCAAATAAAAAAAAAAAAAAAATAATAAAAACAAAAGATAAAACCATTCCCCAAAAACAAAAGTTCTAAAAAAAATGGAAATCAAAACAGATGTAAATGAATAGGCTAAATAATTCGCAATGTATCTCAATTTTTTTTAGTTTGCAGGGAGAGGAAATCAAAAAAAGCAGAATATTCCTCAGTTTCAAGCTCCAGACAACTCAACGATATATGAAAACATTCAAAAAATTCATAAAATGATGGGAGTCAAGGATATTTTGTTTATTTGCCAATGTCTCAAATCTCACTTTCTTTTTTTCAATCTGTCAGAAAATGATCTGTAAAAAACTGATAAAAATAAGTGACTTCATTTTTTCATAGAGAAGAATTGGTGAGTAAAATGTTTCATTGCCAATGCCAAAAGGATGATTTCATTTTTAAGCAAAATGATGATGCATCCTCATTTTTCCTTATAGGTTAGATTTTTTTATTGTTTACATGTAAAAATTATTAATTTCTTATCAGAATCTGGATCTTTGGAAGTGATCGTGAACAATCAAGTCAAGAAGGTCATAAAAGCCGGAGAATGTTTTGGAGAAATAGCTCTCCTTTATCATGCAAAACGCTCAGCCTCAATCAAAGCCAAAGAAAATGTGAAATTGTGGGGGATTGACAGAAGAACTTTCAGAAAGGCTGTGGAAGAAATGGCAGCAAAGGAATATTCGGAAAACAGAGTTTTCATTGAAAATATTGAATTATTTCGTAAGCTTCATTCTTTTTGCTTTCTTGATTTTATATAAATAGAAAATTTGACTCTACTGCAAAAGGATTCTCTAGCTGGTGCTTTATCCACTTTGAAATACAAAAAGGATCAGACCATTGTCACAGAAGGAGAGCCAGGATCTTCATATTATATTATTAAAAATGTTGAATTAAAATATTTTTGTAAATTTTCGTTATGATTAATTTTAGGGACAAGTCAGTGTTTTGAAAGGAGATAAAGAAGTTAGAAAATTATCGAAGCAAGAATCTTTTGGAGAACAAGCTCTATATAATGAAGCGAACATTAGAACAATGACAGTTAAAAGTGTTGATGATAATGTACGAAGAAAATTTAATTTTATTATATTGTTTTATTAATTTTATAATGTTTTTAATACTTAGGTGATTCTGCTTTCGTTAGGAAAAGATCAAATCACCAAAATTTTGGGAGACCAACTCCAAAACATCATTTACAGAAATAATCAGAAATGGGCTTTAGAAAACAATGGTCTTTTGCATAAGTTGACAAAAATTCAAATGGAAAAGTTCAATGATCGATGCATTATATCCAATTATAAAAAGGGTGATATTCTTTTGAATAAATCTGCTACTGGCATTCGCAAAATCATAACTGTTATGCGGGGAAGCTTATGCTATGTATATTTTATTTTTTTGAAAAATTATGATTTGATTTATCAAGGGACCTGAAGTTTTCGCAGCTCGAAAAATTTTCCATGAACTTTTTTTGTTGGAAAAAAACAAAATGAAAAAGTATTTTTTTTTTAATTTTTCTATAAACTTAATGATTTTTTTAGACTGGATTATGATTTGGTTTCAGAAGAAGACTCAGTTGTTTCCGAAATTAAAGTTGAAGATTTTGAAAACATTATTGGTGGAAGTTTGGAAGTTGTGCTCCTAAATAATGAGAAATCTCATGAAAAAAAAATGACTGCTTTGACCAACCCACAAGGTCACCCTGCAAATTCTGTGAAGTTGGAAGATCTTGTTTTTATTAAAAAATTGGGTATTTTTCTTTTTATCTTAGTTTTTTTTCAAATTTTTAACCAAAAAAAAGGTTTTGGTCAGTTTGGATCTGTATATTTAGTCAGACCAAAAAATAAGAAAGATTTATATGCTTTAAAGAGCGTATCAAAACAACAAGTTCTTGAACAAAAATTAGAGAGACATGTTCAGGTTATAAAAATAACTAATTTTATTTCGTTAAATTATCATTTACTTAGCAAGAAAGAATCGTTTTAACTTTCGTGAATTTTCCTTTCATAATGCAGTTTATTCGAACATATAAAGATGATTACCAGGTTTTCTTTTTATGTGAGTACATCCAAGGAATGGAGCTCTTCGATGTTATCAGAGAAATAGGTAATTTTAAATTTAAAAGTAAAAATTAAATTCAAAAAAACTAAAATAGGACTTTTATCAACTTATGATTCTCAGTTTTATGTTGGATCAATGATTTTAGCAATTGAATACTTGCATCTCCAAAATATAATTTACAGAGATTTGAAGCCTGAGAATATTATGATTGATGAAAACGTTTTTATTTATTGATTTTATTTTTTTTATTTTGATTAATCAGGGCTTTTTAAAATTGGTTGATATGGGCACAGCTAAAATTTTGAAAAATGTTATTGGGAAAGAGTCTAGAACCTTCACCATTATTGGAACACCTCATTACATGGCTCCGGAAGTTATCACTGGCAAAGGATATAGTTTTCTTGTTGATCTATGGTCAATTGGTAATTCGATAAATCGTTTTTAATGAAATTTGCATTCTAATTAATTTTCTGATCATTTACTTCTTATTAATTCCACAGGGATAATCCTCTATGAATTCATGTGCGGCATGGTCCCTTATGGAGAAGATGCAGCTGATCCATATGAAATATACGAGGAAATAAACAAAAAGATAATTTCATTTCCAAACTATGTGAAGGATAAAGGAGCGAAAATGATGATGATTCAATTATTAAATAAAGTGCCAGAATTAAGGTTAGGGTCTTCTTTTGCTGGTCTCAAAGCAAACGCTTGGTTTAACAATTTTGATTGGGTGAGTTAAATATTTGTCATATTGAAAAAACTTTTATATTTTTTTAGGATAAATTAATGGACAAAGACTTAAAACCTCCTTTTTTGCCTCCTAAAGATAAAATTATTTCAGATCATGAAATCGAAAAGCAGGCGATTCAAGAAAAAGCTGTAATTGAAGAGATTAAAGTATGTTCTACATAAAATCAAAATATTAAAAATTTTGAAATTATTAATTAGATCGAGCAGGGAAAGGCGAAAAAAGTGGTGAATGTTGAATGGGATAAAGATTTTTAAGGGATCCTCAAAACAAACTTCTTCAATTAATATAAATAGTAATAAAAAAAATAAACAATATTTGACCAAATCCAGTTTGAAGTTGTTTTTTAAATATATTTTCCCTTCTTTTGTTTTTAAATTTGCCTACATCTGATCTCTTTATTTATAATTTAGTTTCCATTTTTAAATAATAAAATTAAGGTAGACAACTAAAAAATGTAGAAACAAAAATTTAACAAATGATTTGCTATGTCGAAAGGAAAATTAAGAAATTGTTGTCGAATATGAGTGAATTTAGAAATTTAGACAGACATTAAACTGTTTATTAACTTTATTCTCATTGCTTTCCAATTTTTCCTTCCTTTTTTTTTCGCAATAGAAAATTAATATAAGTAGTTATATAAAAAATAATACATGGCCTAATTTATGCATTTCACCTCCAATCTGTTTAAGTCTTTCCGCTGCATAAGAAAAAACCTCCAATTCAGGAATATTTTTGGAAACAATTTCAGCAAAAATAATTTGAAATGCTAAATTCAGGCCTGACCCTTCGACATATTTTTTAAATTTATCTGCCTATAAAAGAATTTATAAGTATTCTTGATAGAAAAAATCTCTGCCTCTTTAATTCTTTTGTTTTTTTCTATTTCTGCTTCTTGTTGAATTTCTGTAACATCCATTGATTAAAAAATTTAATAATATTAAATAAAAAAGAATATATTCAATATTCAATATCTAGAAAAAACCTAAGTTTTTTTTTTTCTTCAAATTGTATAATTAAAAATAGTGCTGAGAATATGCGAAATTTAAATTTTTTTGTCAGTATAATTAATTAATATTAAAAATTGTTTGAATTTTTT
>Ga0302320_10014862_pt1 | contig 16059 bp, 11 predicted proteins | sample Bog_T0_3_FD_202130 | JGI IMG/M metagenome (GOLD analysis project Ga0302320, IMG submission 202130) | Peat permafrost microbial communities from Stordalen Mire near Abisko, Sweden - Bog_T0_3 | ecosystem: Environmental > Terrestrial > Soil > Wetlands > Peat | place: Sweden: Abisko, Stordalen Mire... | reverse complement strand
CTTCACAGAGTCCAAGGTGGTGGAAATCCTCAAGGACGGCGCAAGCCGAGCTAGGCTTCGCGCCGAGCGGACTATGCAAGAAGTGCGCGCTGCGATGCGGATGCCACTCCCAGCCGACGCAAGTCAGTGAGAAGGGCCTGAGTTGGCGAGGAAATCCGAATGCCAGAGAAGACGATCCCGTGGTGGCGAAAGGCCCTGAGTTATGCTCTGGACGGTATTCGCTCGGGATTCGGCCTTTTCTCCCGGCCGGCGAAACCGACACCTCAGGGAGAGTATCAAATCTTGCACCCGAGCGTAGCACCGAAGGGAATTGAAGAAGCATTGGACCATCCATCCCCCCAACTTGAAGAACCTGCCGCAGAGCCCGGAATCGAAGTAGATCAGGCCTCTGCCGCTGAACCGATCGCTGAGCCAACCGTAACTCCCGGGGTTGCGCGGATTGACGAGGTTGAAGAGGCCGTCGTTATCGAGACCGTCGCCGAGCCTGCCGAGTTGATTGCCAAACCTGCGCCTGCGGATGGAATTGCCCTTCTTGCGAATCCGCCCGCGGAAACTCGCGTCGAGCCCGCCTTGGCAAACGAGGAGGCTTCTTCACCTGAATTCGTGCCCGAGCTTGCTCAACAAGTCGAGCCGGAACCCGAGCCTGCCTTGGATGCAGTTGCCGAGCCCGAGCCTGTGGATGAACCCGATCTCCCTTCTACTGTCGAATCGTCGGCCGCGATTGAGCCTGTTGAGCCATTCGCGGAGCCCGCTTCGACCGAAGAAGTGGACTCGGAGCCGGTTGCTGATCCAATTGGATCGGTCTACTTGGCAAGCGAACATTCTGAGCCCGAACCAGAGGCGGAACCCGAAACTGAGCCCGAGGCGGACGGTGAAGCGGAAGCCGAAGTTGAGTTCGAAGATTCGAGTGCTTCGGAGTCGGCTCCTTCAGTTGAAACAGAGGCTGAGGCGATCGATCTTCCTGGTGAATCTCCGGTAGAGACGGAAGATGGGGCGCTTGAACTTGAGGAAATGGTGATTGAGCCAGAGGCGATCGCCGTGCCTGGTGCTCCAGTTGAGACCGCGCTAGCGCCAGAGCATGTTCCTGCGATTGAGATGGAGCCGGAGATAGCCGCCGAGAATGACGGCCAGCCAGAGGAATTATCGGTTGAGGGTGAAGTTGAGCAGACTGTTCCGATGCCGGTCGGTGATGCGGAGGCAGAGGCCATTCAGGCAGATGTCGCTGAACCTGAAGGTACCGTCGAGGAAACGACTGCCGTTGAGATCGCAGCCACTTCTGAGCCCGTTGCTGAGGCTGAGTTGGAAGCAGAAGTGGCCGCCGTAGCTGACGATCAGCCTGCAGAAATAGATCGGCCCGAGGAAACGGCGGCTGAATCGGAGGTTGAGAAGATTGAGCAGGTTGCTCTTGAGCGAGAGCCGGAGGCTAATTCAGAGCCAGAGGCTATGCACGCAGACGTTACCGAGCCGGAAGCTATCGTTGAAGGGGTGGCCGAAGCAGAGCCCGCGACTGAGATCGGCATCGGGACCGACGTTGCGCCGGTGGCGACCGCGATTGCTGAACAACCAGCCGTCCCGGCCGAGGAGCCTGCGCCCCAGCTCGTGCTCAGCTCCAAGCCGCTGATCAAGCTGGAATCGCGCGATAATGAAGCCGATTTGTCGCCCTTTTCCGTCATTGTGGACCAGGTGTATGACGGCCCGCTCGATCTGCTGCTGGACCTGATTCGCAAGCAGGACATCGACATCTACGACATTCCCATTGCCAGAATCACGGCACAGTTCCTTGCCTATGTGAATCAGTTGAAGGCCACCGACGTGGATGTAGCCGGCGAGTTCATTTACATCGCCTCGCTGCTCATTCACATCAAGAGCAAAATGCTGCTGCCGCGCTCCCCTTCAGGGCCCGACGATGCTGCCGAGGATCCTCGCCGCGAGTTGGTGGAGCGGCTGCTGGAACACGAGCGCTTCAAGAATGCCGCCCAGATGCTGCAGCAGAAACAGATGCTCGAAGCCGCTACATGGACCAATCCCGGTTTCCGCGAATTCCGGGACGATGCCGACGCCGAGCCGGAGATCGCCGCCGATACGGTGGACCTTGTGCGCATCTTTCGCGACATTCTGGAGCGAGCGCGCAACCGGCCGATTCTCAATGTTGAAGAAGATTCGGTGACGGTGGGCCAGATGATCCAGTTCCTAGCCCGCCGCCTGACCATGGAAGACAAGCCTGTTGCTCTGCGCAAGCTCCTGAGCCACACTCGCTCCGAGCGGGCGCTGATTGCCATGTTCCTGGCGCTGCTGGAACTGGTTCGCCTGCAAGCCGTGCTGCTGCGGCAAGACCTGGCCTTCAGCGAAATCTTCATCAAGAAGCACACGAACTTCGAATCGGTGATGAACGAAGGGCTGGCCAACGCGCAGGATGACTGGCGATAGTACGGCGTTATAACTTATGTTATACTTCGGTCATCGAGGAGGCTTCTCATGGCCACAACCACCAAAATCATTGCGATCGGTAACTCCGCGGGGATCATTCTGCCGAAAGAGATAATGGCACGGCTCAAGGTTGAGAAGGGCGATACGATCTTCATTACTGAGGGTTCCCAAGGGATCCGGTTGATGCCGTTCGATCAGGAATTCGCCACGCAGATGGAGGCGGCGCGCGAGATCATGCGCGAGAATCGCGACGTACTGCAAAGGCTTGCGGAGTGAAAGAGCCCGTCTGGATGAGGCTGGACGTAGTCTTGACCATGCACGAAGAAGCTTTAATGCTTCATGGCGGTCCGGAAGGTGTGCGTGACCTGGGATTGTTGGAGTCGGCCTTGGCACGCCCGAAAAATCTCTTTGCGTATTCTGAGCCGCCGCCTTCTGCCTCCCGGTTGGCAGCTTCTTACGCCAAGGGGATTGTCGCCAATCATCCCTTCGTGGACGGTAACAAGCGCACAGCCTTTACTGTCTCTGCAACATTTCTGCGCCTGAACGGTTTTCGACTCACTGCAACGAAAGAAGATCGCGTTCTCACGTTTTGGGGTCTCGCCGCCGGTGAGATTTCCGAGGAGCAGCTCGCCACTTGGTTTGAGCAGAACACAGCGCCCTGATGATTGCTACCGTCCCTGATTTCCACCGCTCCACGCTACCTTCCCCTATCCGGTGTAGAATCAATAAAGCAGAGCCAGAGTTCCGGCTCACCGAGCAAACAACTGCGCGATCCCGCAAGAATGTAGTTGTTGGGGTTTTATGGACGCCTATTTATCCGGCTCTTCTCTCTCCTGCCACACTTCATCTCCTTTGCATTTGCTTCGAAGACGCGTCGTTGCGTTCAGTCTCTGGAGGTCCAGACGCTCCCGGAATGGTTCCGGCCGTCTTGGAAGCTTCTAATGGCAGACCTGGCAACGCTCGTCGAAACCATGCCCGCGACCGCAAGGGCCGCCTCGGTTTCGCCGCTCCCTGCGGTTGCTACGCTCCCCGCGAATATAGCGGTTTTACCTGGCCCTGTTCTCCTTGACCGCAATCGGAAGAAACCAGCGAGCCGTGCAGGCGTGGTGGTGTTCCTTCTGGCTTTGCTGGGCGCGCTCAGCTACATCGGTTTCCATGTGGCCAGCGATCTTGGCTCAGTGACCGTGACCAGCGTATGGCCTTATGTGCTGCTTGGCATGGCGCTGCTGATTGCGCTTGGCTTTGAATTTGTCAACGGCTTCCATGACACTGCCAATGCGGTGGCGACGGTGATTTATACGCACTCGCTGGAGCCGAACGTCGCCGTGGTGTTGTCGGGGATTTGTAACCTCGCTGGGGTGCTGGCCTCGACGGGCACCGTGGCCTTTGCGGTGATTACGCTGCTGCCCGTGGACCTGATTCTGCAGGTAAGCTCCGGCGCCGGCTTTGCGATGGTTTTTGCGCTGCTGATTGCAGCGATTCTGTGGAACCTGGGCACCTGGTGGTTCGGGCTGCCGGCCTCGAGTTCGCATACGATGGTGGGCTCCATCATTGGCGTGGGGATCGCCAATCAACTGCTGAACCCGCATTCCGGCGCCTCCGGCGTTGACTGGGAGCAGGCCATCAAGGTTCTGAAGGTTCTGCTGATATCGCCTGTGATTGGTTTTGGGCTGGCGGCGCTTTTGATTCTGGTGTCGAAGCGGCTCATCAAGTATCCGGCGCTCTATGAGGCGCCCGAGGGGAAAAAACCGCCCCCGTTTCCTATCCGCGTGCTGATGGTGTTGACGTGCACCGGCGTCAGCTTCTTCCACGGATCGAATGACGGACAAAAGGGCATGGGCCTCATCATGCTGATCCTGATCGGCACGGTGCCGACGGCCTACGCGCTGAACCACGCGGTTGGCCCGATGGAGATACACGAGTTTATTGCCGCGTCAGAGCAGGTTGGGCACATCCTCGACCGGCGCGTTGCGCCCAACGCTGCAACTGTTCCCGACGCTCGCGCGGAAGTGACCAACTACGTCCGCACGCAAAAATTGCAGCCTGCAACGTTTCTGGCTCTCAGAGAGCTGGTTGAGGATTTGAACCGCGAAGTGACGCTCTATAAAGTTTTCAAGTCGGTTCCGGCGAAGGACCAGACCAACGTTCGCAATGACATGTACGTGACCAGCGAGGCGCTGCGGCTGATGGAAAAGAACCATAACCAGGGCTTTAGCGCCGAGGAAACTGCGGCTCTGGACACCTACAAGAGCGAGGTGGACAAGGCCACCAAGTTCATTCCCAATTGGGTGAAGGTGGCTGTGGCGCTAGCCCTCGGGCTGGGCACCATGGTTGGCTGGAAGCGCATTGTGGTCACGGTGGGCGAAAGAATCGGCAAGGAGCATTTGACTTATGCGCAGGGAGCGAGCGCCAGTCTGGTGGCCATGATCACCATCTTTGCTGCGGACAGGTTCGGCCTCCCGGTGAGCACAACCCATGTGCTCAGCTCCGGCGTGGCGGGAACCATGGCGGCCAACGGCAGCGGACTCCGTCTTTCGACCGTCCGGAACATTGCCGCGGGGTGGGTTTTCACGCTGCCGGCCGCGGCGCTGCTTTCCGGATTGCTTTATTGCCTCTTCCGCGCCATCTCCTGAGCGGTATTCCACTTGCTTTCAAGGGCTTCCGGTGACCCCGGGGTGCTGTTTTTCTTCGCTTGTTGCGCACCCCAGACCGCATTGCACAGACAGGCATCGTACTATCCGGTAGGATATTGAAGGTGCCTATCGCAGAATGAGTCTTAAAGCCAAGCTGGAAGCTGTTATTTACGCCGCGGAGGAGCCGGTCACACTGGCCCAACTCGCCGCCCTGTTTGCCGAAGACGCCCTCGAGTGGAAGGCGCAGCAGGCAGCTGCGCGAAGCGAGCAGAACGCCGAGGCGGCGACTGCCGACCCGATGCCTGCGCTGAACGAGGCCTTTGACTACCTGGAGCTTGACACTTCTCCAGTTGCAACGGAGCCGACGCCCGAGACCGGCGAGGCTGTTGCGGAGCAACCGGATGAGCAGGACGGGACCACTGACGCCGTTCCGGACGCTGTGCCAGACGCTGAGCAGGGCGCCGAGGCAGGGGAAGATGCCGATGCGGCGGCCAACCCGTCGCCCGTGGCGGACGCCAGACGCCTGGCGCGGTTGCGTGACCGCGAGGTACGGGGCATTTTGCGCGAGTTGCTGGACGATTTGATCGCGGTGTATGCCGCGGACGGGCGGGGCGTGGAGATCCGGGAGATTGCGGGCGGATACCGCATGGCTACCAAACCGGAGTGCCACGACGCGGTTCGCTTGTTTGTGAAGAGCCTGAAGCCGGCGCTCAAGCTCTCGCTTCCGGCGCTGGAGACACTGGCGGTTGTTGCCTATAAGCAGCCGGTCACCGCGCCTGAGGTCAACGAGATTCGGGGCGTGGATTCATCGGGCGTCTTCGGTTCGCTCCTGGCGCGCAAGCTGATTGCGACGGCCGGCCGCAAGCCAGTAATTGGCCGTCCCATCCTCTACAAGACGACGCGCGAGTTTCTGCTCCGCTTTGGGCTGAAGGATGTGTCCGAGCTGCCCTCGATGGAGGAGTTCGAGAAGATGGCCGAGATGGAGTTCGATGAGCCGGAGATGGCCAGTACGGAACAACCGTCGCCGGAGATGGTTGAGGATTTGAGTCTGGAAGTGGACGAGATGGACGGCGCAGAGCCGGAAACATTTGAAGTGAATGAGACCGCCGCGACGGCGGACAGCAACGAGCCCCAGGACCATCCGGGACCGCTCCAACAGTAACCCCCTAGAGGCACCCTCCTGCTGCGCCTCATCCCACAGAGCAGGCAGAAACCGAGATGTTCCCGCATGACCGATGAATTGAAGCGCAAATCCCCTACGGCCAAGAAGAAAGCCACACCCAAAACCAAGAAAGAAAAGCTGCCGAAGGCACCTGCGAAAACATTGCCCATCGAAGACGTGGAGATTGATCCGGCGCCGGAACTTTTGCCTGAGCCGGAGCTTGAAATGGAAGGCGAGCTCGAGGCTGAAGTTCCGGCCGAATCCATGCTAGCCGGCGAGACCGAACTGGAGGGCGAACTCGAGGACGAGCTGGAAGACGAAGCCGAGGGAGAGATCGAAGGCGAACTCGAAGGCGTGCTGGAGGATGATGCTGAGCCGGATTTCATCCCCAAGCCACGGCCTCCGGCGAAGCTCGAGCGGCTGCAGAAGATCCTGGCCCAGGCCGGCGTCGCCAGCCGCCGCAAGGCCGAGGAGATGATCGAGCAGGGCCGCGTGCAGGTGAATGGCAAGATTGTCACAGAGCTCGGCACGAAGGCCGACGCCGGCCGCGATCACATCCGCGTGGACGGCAAGCTGCTGCAAGGCGCCGAACGGCTGCGCTACTACATGCTGAACAAGCCACGGGGCTTTGTTACGACGGTCAAGGATCCCGAGGGCCGTCCTACTGTGATGCAATTCTTTGAAAAGATGCGCGAGCGGCTTTACCCCGTAGGCCGCCTGGACTACATGAGCGAGGGGCTGCTGCTGGTGACCAACGACGGCGAGCTTGCCAACCGGCTCACACGCGCGGCGGCAGGTGTCGAGAAGACGTACCTGGTCAAAGTCGCGGGCCAGCCCAGCGAAGCCGAGCTGGACATTCTGCGCGGCGGCGTGGCGATCGAGCGCGGCAAGCCGGGATCGACGCGCGTGCGCACCGCTCCCGCCCGTATCCGCCAGGTTCGCCAGGGCGACAACCCGTGGTATGAGGTCGTGCTGATCGAAGGGCGTAACCGGGAGTTGCGCAAGATGTTTGAAGAGGTCGGCCACTTTGTCGAGAAGATTCGTCGAGTGGGCTATGGGCCCCTGGTCCTGGACCAGGAGCCGGGAAATCTCCGCGAGCTGCAGCCTGCGGAGTTGGAACTGCTGCGCAAGGCCGCCGATGGAACCCTGCGCACCCCGAAATCGAAGGAGCTTCGCCGCCGGAATGCAATGGACGCGGCCGGCCTGCCAACTGTGCAACCCCGCCCGACGATCCACCCACGCCCAGCCAAGCCCTTTGAACCGCGGCCGTCTGCCGTCAAGCCAGGGGAATTCAGCCCGAGGAAGTTTGCTGGATCTGAAAGACCTTCCCGCCCGGCGCGCCCATTTGGCACAGACTCGCGATCGCCGGGTAAGGATTTTCGCCCTGCCGCCGGACGCCCCTCGGCACCGGGGACTGACCGCGGCCCGAGTCGCGCAGGCGCCCGCCCACCCGCCAAAGACTTTCAGCGCGGAGACTTTCAACGCCGCCCCAGCGCGGGCCCGGCAAGGTTCGGCTCTGAGAGAGACACCCGTCCCGCCCGTCCGTTCGGCAACGACTCTCGCCCAACGTTCAAAAAAGACGACCGCCCAGTCCGCCCGTCGACGCCTTTTGGAGCGGAATCGACCGGTGATAGCCGTCCCCGCGCGGGTGGTTCGGCCGGATCGGGCAGGACAAACACCGGCCGCTCCTTTGGAGCCAAGCCCGCATGGAACAAGCCCGCGGGCCGCGGAGATCGCCCGGAGTTCAAACGGCCCGCAGGTCCGCGCCGGGATGCTCCGGAGCATGACGACGATCTGGGGCCAGTGAGGCCGCCAAACCTCCACATTGAAGAGATTCAACAATCCGATCGTCCCGCCAACAGCAGGCCGAGTTCATCACGGCCCTATGCGGGCCGGTCCGGCTCGGGTTCTGGCCCTGGCCGTCCGAGTTCGCCTCGGCAGTCGTCTGATCGGCCATTTTCAGATCGCCCCAGTTCGAGCGGCCGCCCATTCCGCAGCGAAGGCGGACTGCCGCGTGCCTTCACGACCAGTAGCGGGAAACCACGCCCTGGCGGCGCACGGCCCAGCAGCAAACCCGGCAAGCCTGTCGGGCGCTCGTATGGCGCCGGATCAGCCCCACGTCCCGGTGCGGGTGGCGGATCGATTGAACCGCGGACCGGTTCAGGGTACAGGCCGGCTCCGGGCGGCAAGCGGTCGTTCGATGGGCCGAGGCCCAGCTCCGGCGCGGGTCCTGCACGTCCCTTCAAGCCGCGCACGGAAGGCGCATCCGGTTCGAGCTTCCCCAACACGAAGAAGTTCGGGGGCTCATCCTCAACGCGCGGATCGGGTCCGCGCAGCGAAAGCCCTCGAGGCGAACGAAGCACCGGGACGGGATGGAAGCCCAAAACCAGATACGGGGGAACTGGTAAGCCGGCCTCCGCTGGTGGATCGAAACCCAGAACGGGCGGTTTCTCCAAATCCGGTTTCAAGAGCAAACCTGGCGGCTCTGGGCCGAAGCGCACTGGGTCGCGGCCCGGCGGCAAGAAGCGCGGATAAGAACTAACTGTCTGGTGTTGAAGGCGGGGGCTGCTCAGACGCGAATTTTGTTACTCGGCCCTGCCCCCGCGCATCTTTAAGACTATGAGCATTGAAAAGGCTACTTTCGGAGCTGGATGTTTTTGGGGAGTCGAAGCGGCGTTTGCCGCTATCCCCGGCGTGACTGCGACTGCTGTCGGCTACGAGGGCGGCCAGCTTGATCGGCCAACCTACAGGGACGTCTGCACGGACTCAACCGGGCACGCCGAAGTGGTTGAACTGGACTTCGACCCGGCGCTGGTCGGCTTCGAGCAACTGTTGGACGCTTTCTTTGCGCTGCACGATCCGACAACCTTGAACCGCCAAGGTCCGGATTGGGGCACGCAGTACCGCTCCGCCATCTTCTTCCATTCGCCGGAGCAGGAGGCGCAGGCTCTCGCCAAAATCGAGCAGCTTACGGCGGAAGGCAGGTTCAAGCCGAAGCGCGTGGTGACGATGGTCGAACCCGCACAGACTTTCTGGCGGGCTGAGGAGTACCACCAGCGCTACCTGGAAAAGCGCGGGCAGGCTAGCTGCCACATCTAAGAGGCAGGGAACAGGGATCAGGGATCAGTAAAAAGCGGTCCGCTAAGCGGGGAACTTCTACGGCTCTTTTTCTGGCTCGGTGATCTCCCCGACTTCTTCGTGTTCGGTGACTTCCGCATCTTGGGTCGAAGCTGGTGGGGCCCCTTCCGATGGGGCTTCCGCCGGAATCTGCTCGGGCGGTGCGGCGACCTTGGGTGCCGCTCCCGGCTCGTCGATCCAGAGGCAGACAATCCACCACAACAGAACAGGCACGTAGGCAGCGCTATTGGCGTTGAACAAGTGCTCGCGCAAGCCAAGGATGCGCTCATATTCCGCCCGGCTTTGGGGCGCGGCCGTCAGCGCGATCACTTGCCAGACTCCCTGAACGACGAGTTCGCCGATGGCCACCGTTGACAGGCCGATCATGATTTGCTGCGTATGACTGCGCCAGCCGGCCTTGAAACGGCGTCCAAAGAGAACAATCAGCAGGCCCAACTCCACGGTCAGCACGTTCAGCAGCAAGTCGCCTTTTTGCGCGATGAGTTGCAGCAACCTGAGTGCCGACACGGCAGAGAGGGAGGCAAAGGTCTTCCACGCTGGCCACGCACCCCATGTGGCCAACACGACTGCACCCACCGTGAGTACAACCATTGTGGAGATGATCCAGGATCGCCGCTTGGCGTCGCCAAACGCCTTTCGCGCCAGCTCAACCAGCACCAGCAGGCCGACGATGACCCCCAGGTCGGCAAGCGTGATGAAAATGGCACTCAAGGGTATCTGCGCCATTCTGCCGAAGAGCATTCTGGCCGCCAGCAAGCGCAGGGCGATGAGCACAATGCCGGTTGTGAACCAGGGGAAGCGCCCTGCCCGGTCCCTTCCCAGCAAGACAACCAGCAGCACCAGCATGGCTGCAAACGAAAGCGTCCAAATCACCTGAACGGTGGTAAACCCAAAATTGAAATGCATTTTTGCCTTGTCCGGGCCGCGCGTCAGATGCGGAGCAGGCCCTTTTTCAGTCTAATTGCCCCCGGCGCGGGTAGCCGCCTGCTGCCATAATGCAAAGATGCTGATTTTGGCCTCAGCCTCGCCCCGCCGCAGTGAGCTCCTCTCGCAGGCAGGATTCTCGTTCGAGGTTCGCCCGGCACACATTCCGGAAGACCCGCTTCCGGGGGAGGACCCCATTGCCTACGTCGTCAGGCTGGCCCGCGAGAAGGCCGAAGCGATATTCGCTCAGTTTGCCGCGAACTCGGATTCAGTCTCCAGGATTGCGGTTATAGGCGCCGACACGACGGTGACCCTCGACGGCCACATTCTGGGCAAGCCGGAGGACTCCGCCGATTCGGCGCGCATGTTGCGCCTGCTCTCCGGACGCACGCACCGAGTGATGACTGGCGTCGCCGTGGTCACATCGGAAACTACTGAAGTAGCCGCTGAAGTGACAGCAGTTCGGTTTCTCACCTTATCGGATGAAGAGATTGCCGCCTACATTGCGACCGGCGAACCCATGGATAAGGCTGGAGCGTATGCCATCCAGGGCCGTGCGGCTCGCTGGATTCCACGTATCGAAGGCTGCTATTTCAACGTGGTCGGGCTGCCCATTGCGCTGGTTTCCACGCTGCTTGAGGGCGTGAACATGTAATTCCAGAATCCACACCGCTGGCGGTACCCCCTCTCCGCTCCCACCCCGGTGTTTTTGGACAAAACTCCTGTTTTGAATGAGTTAGAGGCAGCGATCTGCCGCAAGTATCTTGTTTTGAAGAACCTGAAAGTCAAAATCCTGAAAACAAAGATTTTCTGCGAGCGATGCAAGACTCGATGCCGGCGACCTGCCTACGCTCGAATTGCAGCAATACCAGAATAGCTCCTGGAGAGAATTAACCTGCAAACGAATTTGTGGGTTGAATCAATTGAAAACAAAGGAGAAAAGGAGGTCATGGGGGCGGCGGGGACTTGACTGCGAGTGTGGCGCCCTTTTGGTGACAACCTTGCCACGACGGCGATAGGAATGGGTGACCGCAATTCGTGGGCCGGCAAAGCCGGCGGCGGTCACAACACGCGACCCATCCGCCAGGTATGCGCTCGATGCGCCTGAACCGCGGCCATGTGACAGCGCGCACAGGTCCTGAGGTATTGCAGGTTTCCTCTTGCATATGCCGCCTTTTCCGCCCAAAGTAGAGTCAACACGAATCAGCCAAAACTAAACGCTCTTGCCGTTGACTTCCGCTTGTATTCAAGCAAAGGGAAAAACTCATGCGGGTATCCGTCTTACAGTGCAAAGTCCTCCTGCTTCTTGCGATCACTTCGCCCGTGTTCGTCCGTGCCCAATTTCAGCAGCCCACCGACGAGGAACTGAAGATGACCGCCGACCCCAAGGCTCCGGGGGCGGCTGCAGTCTTCCTCGATTACGAGGAAGTCACCGACGACCAACTGCATTACTACAGCATTTACGAGCGCATCAAGATCCTGCAGGAGAAGGGCAAGGAACTGGCGACGGTTGAGATTCCGTACCAGCGCGGCGACTTCAAGGTCACCGATATCAAGGGTCGCACCATCCACTCAGATGGAACCGTCATTCCGCTTACAGTGAAGCCTGAAGACCTGTTTTCGTCCAAAGCCGGGGATAAACAGATTGGGCGTATGGTTTTTACGCTTCCCAGCGCTGAGGTCGGGAGCATACTGGAAATTCGCTACGAGATCCGCTATGACGACAACCGGTACTCCTCACCATATTGGGCGGTTCAGAGGCCGTATTTTGTTCACAAGGAACACTTTGCGTTTACTCCGTTCAAGGCCTTCCTGCAGGGCAGCCAGAATGAAACCAGCCGGTACCTGGTCGATTCCAAGGGAGACACTCTGAACACCCTCATCTGGTGGCCCGTCCTGCCTCCTGGCGGGGCGATTCAGACCGATGCGATCGGCCGGAAGAGCCTGGATTTGACCGACATCCCCGCGAGTCCGGATGAAGAATGGATGCCGCCAATTCGCAGCATTCTCTACAAAGTCATCTTTTATTACAAAGGTTCCTCGAATGCCCAGCAATTCTGGCTGGACGAAGCCAAGCGCTGGTCAAAAGACATGGATCATTTTGCCGAACCATCCAAGCCGATCAAGGAGGCCGTGTCTGGCCTGATCGCCGCCGGCGACAGCGATCTGGACAAGGCAAAGAAGCTGTACAAAGCGGTGCAGGCTCTCGACAATACCGACTATTCCCGCAAGAAAGAGCAATCGGAACTCAAGGAACTCAAGCTCAAGGAGGCCAAGCGGGCCGAGGACACCTGGAAGCTGAAGAGCGGTTCCAGCGAGGACATCGCGCAGTTGTACCTGGCCATGGTGCGCGCCGCGGGGCTCCAGGCTTTTGCCATGAAGGTGGTCGATCGGAACCGGGGCACCTTCGATCCCACTTATCTCGACATCGACCAGCTCGACACAACGGTCGTCATTCTCATGCTCGATGGGAAGGGAATCCCGGTCGATCCCGGCGAAAAGATGTGCCCGTTCCAGACTTTGAACTGGAGGCATTCTCTGGCCTATGGCATCCGGCAGGCTCCCAACGGTCCGTCCCTGGCCAACACGCCGCAGCAGGGTTACAACACGAACTCAATCATGCGCACGGGTGACATCGATCTGGACGCCCACGGCGCGATCACAGGCAGAGTTCAATTTGTCATGAACGGCCAGGAAGCGCTTCGTTGGAGGCAAACAGCACTTCGGTACGATTTGGACGAAGTAAAAAAGCGGTTCGACCGGGAATTGGAATCCAGAGTTCCGCAAGGAGTGGAGGCGCACATTGACCACTTCCTGTCTCTCGACGATCCTGACACCAACCTGATCGCCGTGGTCGATGTGAAAGGATCGATGGGCACGGCGACCTCAAAACGGCTGCTGCTTCCCGGACTCTTCTTTGAGACCCGAGCCCATCAGCCCTTTGTGAATCAGGAAAAGCGGATGGTACCGGTAGATATGCAATATGGCGAAAAGATCACCGATCAGGTGGTGTATCACTTCCCCCCAGGCCTTACTGTGGAAGGCGCGCCGCAGGACACCAACAACCTTTGGGCGGGTCACGCGGATTACATCGTCAAGACGGTGCCGGCGCCTGGGCAGATCACCATTGCCCGCTCATTAGCCCGTGCGTTTACCCTGGCCAAACCAGACGAGTATCAGGACCTTCGCGGGTTCTATCAGAAGGTTGCTGCTTCCGATCAACAGCAACTGGTTCTCGTTACATCGGCGCCGGCAGCCGCTTCGGGAGGGAAGGGCAACCGATGAACCCGGTGCGCATCCATCTTCCTGCGGCTTCAAAGCGCTGTGCCGTTCGGCTCCGTAACTCAGCGCAATGGCTCGTCATTCTTCTTGCCATTGCGTCGTCTTCTCAGCTCCGCGCCCAGTTCAAGCAGCCGACCGAAGAAGAACTCAAGATGACCGCGGACCCAAAAGCGCCGGGCGCCGCTGCCGTCTTCCTCAGCGTCGACGAAGTTACAGACGATTCAACCGGGATAGACAGCACCTACGAACGAATCAAGATACTCGGGGAAAAGGGCAAGGAACTGGCCACTGTCGAAATCCCCCATCTTAGAGGCGACACGAGGATCACCGACATCAAGGGCCGCACGATCCATGCGGACGGAACCGTGGTTCCGCTTATCGTCAAGCCTGAAGACCTGCTGGCATTCAAGGCCGGTAGTACGCAGGTCGATCGAATGGTCTTCACGTTCCCCAGCGTCGAGCTTGGCAGCATCCTCGAGTTCAGATATCTGACTCGGCACGATACGAGCATGTACTCCTCGCCTCATTGGGATATCCAGCGAGCCTATTTTATTCATCAGGCGCATTTTGGCTTCACCCCGTTTCCATCGTTTATGCATTTCAGCGGCGGTTACAGGCTGTTTGAAGTGGATGCGAAGGGAAAAACGAAATCCGTGGATAGCCTGATGTGGTGGAAGACTTTGCCGCCGGGAGCGGACATCAAGTCCGATGCCATGGGACGGATGAGTCTCGACGCGACCGACATTCCACCGATCGCAGATGAAGAATGGATGCCCCCCGTTCGCAGCGTTCAATACAAAGTGCAGTTCTACTACTTGCCCGCTACGAATTTCAACGATTTCTGGACCAGCGAAGCGAAGGATTGGTCGAAGGACCTGGATCATTTTGCGGAGCCTACCAAGCGAATCAAGGAGGCGGTGGCCGGCATCGTTGCAATTGGCGACAGCGATCTCGACAAGGCGAAGAAAATTTACAATGCCGTGCAGGCCCTCGACAACACAGATTTTTCCCGCAAGAAAGAACAATCGGAACTCAAGCAGCTCAAGATCAAAGAAGCCAGACGGGCGGAGGACACCTGGTCACAGAAGAGCGGCTCCAGCGAGGACATAGCACAACTCTACATCGCCATGACGCGGGCCGCGGGTCTCACCGTGTATGCGATGAAAGTGGCCGATCGCGACAAAGGCGCGTTCGATCCCACCTACATGAACTTCGATCAGCTCGAGACCACCCTTGCCATCGTCGTCCTGAACGGCAAGGAAGCCATCCTCGATCCCGGCGAAAAGCTGTGCCCATTCCAGACCTTGAGCTGGAAGCACTCGAATGCCTATGGGATTCGGGAGAGCGCGGCGGGCCCCAACCTAGGGCACACGCCGTCGCAGGAATTCACTGCAAATAGCCGTGTCCGCACTGGAGAGATGGACCTCGACGCGCGTGGCGCGATCACGGGCGTCGTTCGGCTGGTCATAACGGGACAGGAGGCGCTTCGCTGGAGGCAACTTGCGCTTGAGAACGATTTGGGAGAAGTGAAGAAACAGTTCGATCAAGAGCTGGGATCGACCGTCCCTGAGGGTGTCGAGGCCCACGTGGATCATTTCCTCGACCTCGACGACCCCGACTCTTCCTTGATGGCCATTGTGAATGTGCAAGGTTCGCTGGGAACGGCAACTTCCAAACGTCTTCTACTTCCCGGGTTTTTCTTTCAGACCCGAGCCAACCAGCCATTTATCAATCAGGAGAAGCGGCAGCAGCCGGTTGATATGCACTATGGCGAACAGGTGACAGACCAGATTGTCTATCACCTGCCAGCGGGATTCAGCATAGAGGGTGTACCTCAAAATAGGAACGATCTTTGGCCGGCGCACGCAGCGTACGTCGTTACGACGACATCGCAGCCTGGGAAGATCACAGTGGTCCGCAAGTTTGCCCGCGCTTTCACCCAGGCCAAGGCCGAGGAGTATGCAGATTTGCGCATGTTCTACCAAAAAGTGGCATCCGCCGATCAACAGCAAATCGTTCTCACTACATCCACATCCGTCATGGCGGGGAAGGGCAACTAATGAATCGACGTCTTCAACCTCTTGTACTGCTTGTGATGGGCTCGTTCTTGATGGGCGCGATGCCTCTGCTTGCGCGGGATACGGCTGGCCCTGCGCCGCAATGGGCGGTGGACGCTGCAAAGACACCGACTCCGTCCAAGGTTGGCGACGCGTCCGCTGTCGTCCTCTTCGACGAATACCTCATCACCGTGGACGAGCAGAATCATGCCGTCGAGCGCGAACGCTTTGCTGTACGCATCCTCAAGCCGCAGGGCCGGGAGTATTCGCACTGCGCAATCTTTTACGACGACGATGCGAAATTGAACTACTTTCATTCGTGGACGTTTTCATCGAGTGGGCAGCAGTTCCAGGCGAAAGAAGCGGACTTCACAGACAAGGGTGCCTACGAAGGCGCCGATCTGCAGTTTACAGAGCGGATGCGCAGCGTTACTCC
>Ga0302320_10014861_pt1 | contig 16059 bp, 16 predicted proteins | sample Bog_T0_3_FD_202130 | JGI IMG/M metagenome (GOLD analysis project Ga0302320, IMG submission 202130) | Peat permafrost microbial communities from Stordalen Mire near Abisko, Sweden - Bog_T0_3 | ecosystem: Environmental > Terrestrial > Soil > Wetlands > Peat | place: Sweden: Abisko, Stordalen Mire... | reverse complement strand
ACCGTCATCGACTCGGTCTAAACGTGTCGGCATACCGCGGCGTATCTCCTAAATCCCCGCCATCATCACGTATTTGATCTCGACATATTCTTCCATGCCGTGATGCGAGCCTTCGCGCCCGAGGCCGCTTTCCTTGACGCCGCCGAACGGCGCCACCTCGGTGGTGATCAGGCCGGTGTTGACGCCGACCATGCCGGACTCCAGCGCTTCGGCCACCCGCCAGACTCGGCCCAGATCGCGCGAATAGAAATACGAGGCCAGCCCGAACGGCGAGTTGTTGCACATCGCGATCACCTCGGCCTCGTCCTTGAAGCGAAACACCGGCGCCAGCGGGCCAAAAGTTTCTTCTTGCGACACCAGCGCATCGGGCGCGACGTTCGAGAGCACCGTCGGCTCGAAGAAGGTGCCGCCGAGTGCATGGCGTTTGCCCCCGGTGACGATCCTGGCGCCGTGCTTGACCGCATCCGCGATGTGCTTCTCGACCTTGTCGACCGCGTCCATGTTGATCAGCGGCCCCTGGGTCACGCCGGCTTCCGTGCCGTCGCCGATCTTCATCGCCGCGACCTTGCTCGACAGCTTTTCGACGAACGCGTCGTAGATCTTGTCCTGGGCATAGATTCGGTTGGCGCAGACGCAGGTCTGACCCATGTTGCGATACTTCGAGACCATCGCGCCTTCCACCGCGGCGTCGATATCGGCATCGTCGAACACCACGAAGGGCGCGTTGCCGCCGAGTTCGAGCCCGAGCTTTTTCACCCCGACCGCGGCCTGCTGGTAGAGGATTTTTCCGACCTCGGTCGAACCGGTAAAGCCGACGAAGCGCACCGCGGGATGTTCGCACAATACCTTGCCGATCGCGGACGAATTGCCGGTCAAGATATTGAACACGCCCTTGGGCACGCCGGCCTTCTCCGCCAGCGCCACCAGCGCCAGCGCGGTGAGCGGGGTTTCATTGGCGGGTTTCAGCACCACGGTGCAGCCGGCGGCCAGCGCCGGCGAAACCTTGCGGGTAATCATCGAGCAGGGGAAATTCCATGGCGTGATCGCGCCGCAGACGCCGATCGGCTGGCGGATCGCCAATAGCCGCGCGTCCGGCCGCTGCGTCGGGATGGTTTCGCCATAGACGCGCCGCGCCTCCTCGGCGAAGAACTCGACATAGGCGCCGCCGATATCGACTTCGCCGAGCGCTTCCGAAAGCGGCTTGCCCTGTTCCGAGGTCAGGATCAGCGCCAGATCCTCGCGGTTGGCGATGATCAGGTCGAACCATTTGCGCAAGATGTTGGAGCGCTGCTTGGCGGTCAGTTTGGCCCAGGCCGGAAACGCGCGCTCGGCGGCTTCCACGGCCTGCGTGGTTTCCGCCGTGCTCATCACCGGCACCTTGGCGAGCTCAACGCCGTTGACCGGATTGGTCACGGGCCGCGACGGCGTGCCGACCCACGCGCCGTCGATATAGCAGCGGTCGCGCAGCAGCGCGGGATCCTTGAGGCGGTCGTGCAGCGATGGCGCAGAGGTTTTCGGAGCGCGTGCGGCAGCGGTGGGGGTCATGGCGTTACTCCTCGGATTTTGCCGGATGTTTGTTGGGATGTTGCTCGGCCTTGAGGCCGAATATAGGCCCAAACAGGCCGCGATGCATCGCCCGCCGGTTGAGGGCGGACGGCTATTTCAGGGCAAAGGTTCCAGAGCTAAGGCGGGTCATTCCGGGGCACGCGAAGCGTGAACCCGGAATCTCGAGATTCCGGGTCTGGTCCTTCGGACCATCCCGGAATGACAACTGCCCTCAAATCAGGCCGCGCCGCTCATATAGGTTTCGCGGCGGCCGATCATGCGCTCGGCGGCGGCCTTGGCGTCGGCCTTCGACGAGGTGGCGCAGGTGCGATATTCCAGGTCGGGCACCTTCGCCGGCTCGCGCCGCCCGAACCAGGACTTGGAGCCGACCGCAATTTGCGACAGCGCCTGGGCGACATTGTCGACGGCCTCGAACGAATGCAGCGCGCCGGTCCCGGCGTAGCGGACTTCATAGATGCCGGGGCTGATCGGCGCCTCGATATTTTCGCCACGCCCGGCCCGGGGATAACGCTTCCATTCGCTCCAGGTCGAGATCATCTTGGTCCCCTCGCAACTCCAGAAGCAAAAATCATTTTCGTCGAATCGCCCGATGATCAAACGTCGCGCCGAAAATCGCTGTTTTTGCGGCGATCCAAGGCCCTTGGTGCAAAATAAGTTCCAGCTGCAGTACAACTGGGAGGTTATCCCCGATGGGATGGGAGGTCACCGGCCCTGCGGCCCCATCCACCACAAATTATGGCGAGTGTTGCAGTTCGGCCTCTCCCCGCGGGCCGCGATCACGAGATCGCGACTGCTGTGCCCGGACCAGGGGGCCTGGAAACAAAATCGCGAAAACAACCCCATGCAAAGTAGAAAAATCGCCCCAGCTGTGCGCATTTTGCCGATACGCGCCAGCCGGCGCGACGGCCAAAGAGAATTTGACACGCCGGGCAAATCACCGGCATCCGTTGATGATCGAGTTGCCCATCGGCTTTGGACTGAACCGAACCTGATGCCCGCCTTCGCCCGCACCATCGGCATCGACTATTCCGGCGCGGAAACCGCGACCGCCGCGCTGACGGGCTTGCGCGTCTATCTGGCCGCTGGCGATGGGCCTCCCGTGCAAGTTCCTCCGCCGCCGAGCTCCCGCAGATACTGGACCCGCAAGGGCCTCGCCGAATGGCTGGTAGAACGGCTGGCCGACGACGTGGCCACGCTGGTCGGCATCGACCACGGCTTTTCGTTCCCGCTGCGCTATTTCGAGGTGCACGGGCTGTTGCCCGACTGGCCGCAATTTCTCGACGATTTTCAGCGGCACTGGCCGACCGACGAGGATCACCTCTATGTCGATTTCGTCCGCGACGGCCTCCACGGCGACGGTGCGGCGCGGATGGGCGATGCCCGCTGGCGACGCCTGACCGAGCAACGCGCGGGCAGGGCAAAATCGGTGTTTCACTTCGACGTGCCGGGATCGGTGGCGAAATCCACCCATGCCGGGATTCCGTGGCTGCGCTTCATCCGCCAGCGCGCCGGCGACCGCGTGCATTTCTGGCCGTTCGACGGCTGGGACATACCGGCGGGGCGCTCGGCCATCGCCGAGGTCTATCCGGCGTTGTGGTCGCGCGGCTTCGCTAATGAGGGCCGCACCGGCGACCAGCACGACGCCTTCAGCATCGTCGCCTGGCTTTCGCGCGCCGACGGGGATGGCCGCCTCGCGGCGTTCCTGAAACCCGATCTTTCGCCCCCGAACGCACGCTGGCGCGGGTGGAGGGCTGGATATTGGGTATTCCCGGCTTGTCGATCTGAGCCTGGTCGAAAAAGCCGGGTGCACTGAGGCAGTGCCCGCAAGCGGGGCGAGGTAAGGAGACGCCTACACCGGCAGCCCGTTCTTCACCGCCAATTCCTTCAGCGACACCTGCGGCCGTGCACCAATATGCTGGATCACCTCGGCCGCCGCCAGCGCACCCAACCGTCCAGCATTCTCGTGGCCCGCGCCGCGCACCAGGCCGAACAGAAATCCGGCGGCGAACAGGTCGCCGGCGCCTGTGGTGTCGACCATCTTTTGAATCGGGAACGCCGGCACCGCGATCACGCCGTCCTTCGAGGCCACCACGCAGCCCTTTTCGCTGCGGGTGACGATTCCGAGTTTGGCGTCGCGGCGCAATTGCGTCAGCGCGGTGTCGAAATCGGAGGTCTGGTACAGCGAATGCAGCTCGGCCTCGTTGGCAAAAATCAGATCGACGGTGCCCTTGCGCATCAGATCGAGGAATTCGTCGCGATAGCGATCGACGCAGAAGGAATCCGACAGCGTCAACGCGACCTGACGGCCTGCGCCATGCGCGATGGTCGCGGCCTTGACGAAGGCATCCTTGGCGCTTTTGGGATCCCAGAGATAACCCTCGAGATACAGCATCGCGGACGCCGCGACCTGGGCTTCGTCGATATCTTCGGGCGTCAGTTCCTGCGCGGCGCCGAGATAGGTGTTCATGGTGCGCTCGCCGTCCGGCGTCACCAGGATGTAGGAGCAGCCGGTGGCGGGGCCGCCGATGGCGGCCTTGGTCTCGAACGCGACCCCGGCGGCGCGGATGTCATGGGTGTACAGACGGCCGATCTGGTCATCCCTGACCTTGCCGACAAAGGCGGTGCGCGCACCGAGACCCGCGATGCCGACAATGGTGTTGGCGCCCGATCCCCCCGACATTTCGGTGGCCGGTCCCATGTCGCGGTAGATGGAAGCGGCGCGGGTCTCGTCGATCAGCGCCATGCCGCCCTTGGTCATGCCGTGGGCTTCGAGAAAACGCTCGTCGGTCTGCACCAGCACATCGAAAATCGCATTGCCGATGCCGAGAACGTCGTATTTGGCTGCACTCATCGGGATTATCCGGTTGAAGGTGCCGCGACCTATCACGTTCCTCCCTGCACCAGCAAGCGCGGCTGCTATAGATGGCCCCATGATCCGCTCGATTCTCACGGTCTCCACGGGCACGCTGGCCTCTCGGCTGCTCGGCTTCGCGCGCGACGCCATGATGGCGGCGCTGCTCGGCACCGGCGCGGTGGCGGATGCATTCCTGCTGGCGTTTCAACTGGTCAATGTCATCCGGCGGCTGCTCACGGAAGGCGCGCTCAATGCCGCGCTGGTGCCGGCCTGGCTGCGCGCGCGCGAGAGCGATAGCGTGGCCGCCGCGGCCTTCGCCGGCCGCGTGCTCGGCACCCTCAGTGCCGCACTGGTGCTGGCCGTGGCGATGCTCGGCCTCTCCATGCCGGTGGTGATCTCTGCGCTGGCGCCGGGCTTCGTCGGGCACGAAACCCTCGCGTTGGCGGTCGATGATAGCAGGCTGATGCTGCCCTACCTTGCCTTCGCCGGCCCCGTCGCCGTCATGATGGGCCTGTTGAATGCGCAAGGCCGCTTTGCGCTCACGGCCTTCTCGCCGCTGTTGTTCAACACCGCGCTGATCGCGGTGATAACAGCGCTGTTGCTGTGGCGGCATGATGCATCCACCGCCGCGCTGGTCGTGGCCGCGACCGTCGGCATCGCCGGCCTGTTGCAATTGCTGATCCTGATCTTGCCGGGCGGCAGCCTGGCAACGCCGCCGATGATTTCGCTGGACGCGGAGATGCGCGGCTTTTTCGGCAAGGCGATCCCCGGCATGGTCGCGAGCGCCGCGCCGCAATTGCTTGTCGTCGCCGGCGCGATCATCGCATCATCTTCGCCATCGGCGGTGTCGTGGCTTTATTTCGCCAACCGCCTGATCGAACTGCCGCTCGGCATGGTCGGCGTCGCCATGGGCACCGTTCAGGTCGCCGAACTGACCCGCGCGCTGCGCGGCGGCGATCCGGCTGATGTCGCCCACGCCGAGTCGCGCGGGCTCGAACTCGCCGTCGGCCTCGCGCTGCCGGCCACCTTGGGATTGATCGTGCTCAGCGCGCCGATCGTGCGGCTGTTGTTTCAGCACGGCGCCTTTACCGCGGCCGATGCCACCGCCACCGCGCAGGCCCTGATGTGGCTGGCGCTCGGCCTGCCGGCGCAAGTGCTGGTCAAGGCGCTGTCGCCGGCGTTCTTCGCCCGCGACGATACGCTCACGCCGCTGTGGGCGACGCTCTGGGGGGTCGCGGTCGCGATCGCTCTGGCGCTGGTGCTCGGCCGGCTGTTTGGCCCCGTCGGCATCGCCGCCGGCATCGCGTGTGGGGCCTGGAGCAGCGCGCTGACGCTGATCCGGCGCGGCGCGGCAAGCTTCGGCTTTTCGATCGATGCCGCGGCCCGCCGGCGGCTGCCGCGGCTTGCCGGCGCGGCGCTCGGCATGGGCGGGCTGTTGTGGCTGGTGGCGCGATGGCTGCCGGATGCAAGCCCGCATGTCGTCGTGCAGGCTGCAGTGCTGACGGCGCTGATAACAGGTGGAATTGCGCTTTACGGCCTGTTGCTGGCGTGGCTCGGGGTGTTCCAATGGGGCGACGCGGTTGCCGCGTTGCGACGGAGCACGACCTCCGGCTTGCGCGGCTGACGCGCACGTGGCAAGGGGACGGCGCGAAACAGACAGGCTGCGGGTAACGACCAAATGGCATTCGTCGAACGGGTTTTTTCAGGCGTCCAGCCGACCGGCAATCTGCATCTCGGCAATTACCTCGGCGCGATCGTCAACTTCGTCAAGCTGCAGGAGACCCACAATTGTCTTTACTGTGTGGTCGACATGCATGCGCTGACGCAGCCGGTGGAAGTGTGGGGCGGCCCGGCCGAACTGGCACGCAACACCCGCGAAGTCACCGCGGCCTTCATCGCCTCGGGCATCGACCCGAACAAACACATCGTCTTCAACCAGAGCCAGGTGTCGGGACATGCCGAGCTGGCGTGGGTCTTCAATTGCGTGGCGCGGATCGGCTGGCTCAACCGCATGACCCAGTTCAAGGAAAAGGCCGGCAAGGACCGCGAGGCCGCGTCGGTGGGCCTCTACGACTATCCGGTGCTGATGGCGGCCGACATCCTGCTCTATCGCGCCACCCATGTTCCCGTCGGCGAGGACCAGAAGCAGCATCTCGAACTGTCGCGCGACATCGCGCAGAAATTCAACAATGATTTCGGCGATTCGATTCGCAGCCACGGCTTCAACGACGGACTGTTCTTTCCGCAGCCGGAACCGCTGATCACCGGACCCGCGACGCGGGTGATGAGCTTGCGCGACGGCACCAAGAAGATGTCGAAATCGGATGCGTCGGACAATTCGCGGATCAATCTCACCGACGATGCCGACACCATCGCGCAGAAGATCCGCAAGGCCAAGACCGATCCGGAGCCGCTGCCGTCGGAAGAAAAGGGGCTGGAGACGCGCCCCGAAGCCGACAATCTGGTCGGCATCTTTGCAGCACTTGCGGGCCGCAGCAAGTCCGACGTGCTCGGCGAATTCGGCGGCGGTCAGTTCTCCAATTTCAAGAATGCGCTGGTCGAACTCTGCGTCGCCAAGCTGTCGCCGATCGCCTCCGAGATGAAGCGGCTGGTCGCCGACCCCGGTCATGTCGATCAAATCCTGATCGACGGCGCCGACCGCGCCCGCGTCATCGCCGCCGAAACCATGAAGGCGACCAAGGACATCGTCGGTTTCGTCCGCAAGCCGTAGCTGCACCGCTTCCTCCGAGGCGTGTCCCGGACGCGGTGCAGCGCCCCTTGCGCTGCTCCGCAGAGCCGGGACCCATGACGATGCGAGCTCGGATCTGGACCCCGGATCTGCAGCGCACCGCGAAGGCGCGCTGCACTGCGTCCGGGGAACGCGTCCCTCGCACAGCCGCTTGTCTGACATGGCCGCGCCGTGGCACCATGCGGGCTGCCTGGCGCAGCATCGGGACATGCATGACCACCCAGCGACAAAGCTACGAGACGGGTCACACGCCGAAATGTCTGGTTATCGTTGACGACACCGCGGAAGGGGACCGCGCGGTCTATTATGCCAGCCGCTGGGCGATCCGGGCCGGCGGCGGCGTGGTGATGCTGCGCATCATCGAGACCGAGGACCAGAATCAGCAATGGCTGGGGGTCGCCGACATCATGCGCGCGGAAGCCCATGACGACGCCAATGCCGCGCTCGATCGCGCCGCCGGCCGCGCCAACGGCATCGGCGCCATCACGCCGGAGCGGGTGATCCGTGAGGGCGACCCCACCGAACAGATCCTCGACGTCATCGACAAGGACGTCGATATTGCCAAGCTGGTGCTGGCTGCCAATCCGGGGCCGGAAGGCCCCGGCCCGCTGGTCACCATGATGGCCGACATCGCCGGCTCGTTCCCGATCCCCGTCACCATCATATCGGGCGATTTGGGCGACGCGGATATCGACGCGATGTCGTAGGCCTTTGATGTGGCTCGGGAACCCTCTTGATCGTGCGTTTGCCGTCGCCATCTGATAAGGGAACCTTACGCGCCGGCCTTGAACCGGCGACGCCGGAGAAAACCATGTTCATCCAGACCGAAGCCACGCCCAATCCCGCCACCCTGAAATTCATCCCCGGCCGCGCCGTGCTCGACAGCGGCACCCTGGAATTTGCCAGCCGCGAGGCGGCCGCGCGCTCGCCGCTGGCCGAACGGCTGTTCGACGTGCAAGGGGTCACCGGGGTGTTTTATGGCTCCGACTTCGTCACCGTGACCAAGGACGACAGCGACTGGCAGCATCTCAAGCCGGCGATCCTCGGCGCCATCATGGAGCACTACATGTCCGGCGCGCCGCTGCTCGCCGACGGCAGCGCCGGCAGCGACGAGGCCACTGATGAGGAGGACGAGTTCTTCAACGAGGCCGACGCCGAGACGGTTGCCACCATCAAGGACCTGATCGAAACGCGGGTGCGCCCGGCGGTCGCCAATGACGGCGGCGACATTACCTTCCGTGGTTTCAAGGACGGCATCGTCTATCTCAACATGAAGGGCTCCTGCGCCGGCTGCCCGTCCTCCACCGCGACGCTGCAGCACGGCATCCAGAACCTTTTGAAGCATTTCGTCCCTGACGTGGTCGAAGTCCGGCCGATGTGACCGCGCGGCGGACTCGTTCACCCTCCTGCGGCGCTTGAGGCGGCGCAGAGGTGTTTGATGATTGGCGGAAGCGGTGGACGGACGTTCGCGATCTAAACGGGGATCAAGGCGATACTGGCGTATTGTTCGCGGCATTGTGGGATTGTTGGAAAAATTCCAAATAATCGGCCCTGCTGATTCCAAGCGCCTTCATTAGTTCACCGGACAGATCGGCGATATTTAGGACCGTGGAATTTAGGCGGACTTGATTGTATTTCTCTATTTTGCTCGTAAATCTATTCTTGGTTTTCCGTCTGTTGAACCATATCTGGTTGGCGCTGCCGCCGATGACGCTGTGCATGATGTCGTTGCGATCTTCAATCCCTTCTACCTCTTTCAGAATGCGGATGGCCTTCGAGTGTTTGGACGGGTCGCGGTTTAGGAGGCTCATGAGAATAGAGACTCTAGTCCGGAACATAAGGCCCGCTGTTACAATCGAAGTTTCGAGCGGTTTGGTGCCCAATTGCTTTCCTATGCCAATCTCGATGGCCGCTTCAATGAGGGACCATGCCATTACGAAATGGCCCAGCATTTGAGCTAAGCTCTGATTTGGCATTTCCCAATTCCCGGTGGGGGCCGGCTCTAGAGCTTTGCTCATGACAGAAAAATTACCCTCGCATTGATAGGGGTACGGTCAAGATCATGGAGAGCCTGGTTAGATTGCCGTCCAAGCCTCATGAGGAAATGAAGCTTGGCAGCAATCGCAAAATGCCCAAGCGCACGAAGAAGAAGGCGGCGAACTAACGGCCCATCCATCCCGTCCCGTCATTTCCGCTGCCACCACCGCCGCGTCGGGCTCTGGTCCAACTACTCTCGCGTACTCGGACGCCCGCGCTCTGCCGAACGTGCCCACAACCCTCGCAAACGTGCGCTTTCTGAGATTCATTCCAGAGCATGAGTGGCGGGGGAAACTTGCAATCGTGAACCCGGAACCCGAGTTCTTTGGCGGACTTGGAGCGCGCCATTGCCAACATGTCTTCGGCGCGTTTCAGAATTTCTTCCAAGGCGGCGCGACGATCAGCGGGAACTGCGGCGGTTGCAGTTTTCAATTCGCCAATGACGCGGCGAACGAGTTCTTGTGGGTCTAGGAGTTCATAGGAATCCATGGCGGCACCTCAATGCATTGAGAGCCGCTTGACGGAATCCGCGTCCGCGAATAGTTTGCGGTGGCTTGATGCGAATCTTCTCGCGCGGCTCACATTCCTTGCGAGAACGGCCCTGGTGGATTGGCGTCCACCGGGGCCGAATCGCTCATAACCTAACATATTGACCGGATTCACGCATTCCGCTGGCGTCTCTTTCACCAGCAAATAAACCGCTTAGCGGCTTGCTTCTTTTGGGTAATTTTAGTGAGTCGGCCGGTACGTCAGGCGCTTGCAAGTATATAATGCCCCCCGGGAGGGGAGGGTGAAGCAGGACGGGTCATCGCGAAATATGACGTGACCTCTGCGGGTCTGCTATACCTCGCCCCATGTTGATCCTCGCCATCGATACCGCGCTCGATGCCTGCGCCGCCGGCGTGCTCGACACCGAGACCGGCAAACTGGTGGCGCAGGAATCGATCGCCATGAAGCGCGGCCATGCCGAGGCGCTGATGCCGCTGATCGCGCGCGTCATGAAGGCATCGGGCCTTGCGTTTGCTGCCCTCGATCGCATCGCGGTGACCACGGGCCCCGGCAGCTTTACCGGTTTGCGGGTCGGGCTGTCGGCCGCGCGCGGCCTCGCGCTCGCCGCCAACAAGCCGGTGGTCGGCGTGACCACGCTGAGCGCCTATGCCGCGCCCGCGCTCAGCGAGAGCGGCGAGCAGCCGGTGATAACAGCCATCGATGCGCGGCATGACCAGGTTTATTTTCAGGCGGTCAGCGGCAACGGCAGCTCGTTGATCCGGCCGCGGGTCGCGCCAATCGAGGAGGCGCTCGGCGCATCGCGATTCGGCGCGCCGCATCTGCTCGGCAACGCCGCCAGGATGTTGGCGGACCGCTGGCCGGTCGATGCGCTGCCGCCATTCAAGGTCGACGCGCAGCCGGCGCCGGATATTGCCTGGGTGGCGTGGCTGGGCGCCGCCGTCAGTCCGAACACCGCGCCGGCCCGTCCGTTTTATCTGCGCGCGCCGGACGCCAAGCTTCCAAAGGACCCGCTGCCGAGAACTTCGCAACCATCGGCGTCATGATGACATGGTTGTCCGAATGGTGGCGCGGCGGCACGGCGGTGATCGAGCCCGCGACGTTGCGTGACGCGGCCCGGCTGGCGCAGTTGCATGGCGCCTCGTTTCACCGCGGCTGGGGCGAAGGCGAATTCGAGACGATGCTGATCGAGCGCAACACGCTGGTTCACCGCCTCAGGGTCGGGCGCAGGATCGTCGGCTTTGCGGTGTCGCGGCTGGCGGCGGACGAGGCCGAAATATTGTCGATCGCGGTGGCCGCAAGCCATCGCGGCCGCGGCCTGTCCCGGGATCTGCTTTTGACCCATCTCGGCCATCTCGCCGGCCGCGGCGTGCGCACCGTGTTCCTCGAGGTCGAGGAAAACAATCAGCCGGCGCGGCGGCTTTACGCGCGCGCCGGATTTGGTATTGCCGGCCGGCGCGAGCGCTATTACCGGCAGGCTGACGGCCAAGATTTGAACGCACTTCTGATGCGCCGCGACTTGTCGTAGCGCCCGCGCGGTGGCACAACAGACGACGTTGCAAGGCAGAAACCCATGACCGCCCTGAAATCCACCCCCGTGCCCAAGGCCACCGGTATCGAGGCGCGCTGCGCCGCCACCGGCATGCGCATGACCGAACAGCGCCGCGTGATCGCGCGCGTGCTGGCCGAGTCAGCCGACCATCCCGACGTCGAGGAACTGTACCGCCGCTGCGTCGCGGTCGACGACAAGATTTCGATCTCGACGGTCTACCGCACCGTCAAGCTGTTCGAGGATGCCGGTATCATCGAGCGCCACGACTTTCGCGAGGGCCGCGCCCGGTACGAACAGATGCGCGACAGCCATCACGACCATCTGATCAACCTGCGCGACGGCAAGGTGATCGAATTCACCTCCGAGGAAATCGAAAAGCTGCAGGCCGAAATCGCCCGCAAGCTCGGCTTCAAGCTGGTCGATCACCGGCTGGAGCTGTATTGCATTCCGCTGGAAGACGACAAGTCCTGAAGCCGCGTGCCAACGCCGAACCCGAATTTCGATCTGGTTATTTTCGATTGCGACGGCGTGCTGGTCGACAGCGAGGTGATCTCCTGCCGCGTCCATGCCGACGTGCTCAGCCGTTACGGCTATCCCATCACCGCCGAACAGGTGCACCAGCGGTTTCTCGGCCGCACCGCACGCGATGCGGCCAACGAGGTCGAGCGCGAGCTCGGGCGGCCGCTTGCGGAAGGCTTCGATCTCGAACGGCGAACCGTCCTGCTGGCCGCACTTGCGGAGGCGGTCGAAGCGATCCCGCATCTGCACCAGACGCTCGACGCCCTCGACACCCGCATCTGCGTCGCCTCCAGCGCCGCGCACGACAAGATTTTCACCACGCTGTCGCGGGTCGGGCTTTACCAGCGTTTTGCGCCGAATATTTTTTCCGGCACGCAGGTGAATTTCGGCAAGCCCGCGCCGGACCTGTTTCTGTTCGCCGCGTCGCAAATGGCGACGCCGGCCGGGCGCTGTCTCGTGATCGAGGACAGCGTGCCTGGCGTCACCGGCGCGCGTGCCGCCGGGATGGCCGTGCTGGGCTTTCACGGCGGTAGCCATTGCCGGCCGGGCGACGCCGAGGCGCTGCGCGCGGCCGGGGCGGCCGCGACATTCGACGATATGCGGCTATTGCCCGATTTGATGGAGCGGATCGGGGCGGAATAGAAGCCCCCGTCATTCCGGGGCGGCTCGCAGAGCCGAACCCGGAATCTCGAGATTCCGGGTTCGTCCTACGGACGCCCCGGAATGACCGTAAACACTGGATTTTCGCCGCTTTAGCCTATAATTGAACAGCGCGCCGCAACCGCGCCGCTTTCCCGATCCATTCAGGTTCCATGAGCCCGCCGCGCAAGCTGCATATCAAGTCCTATGGTTGCCAGATGAATGTCTACGATGCGCAACGCATGGTGGACACGCTGGCAGGCGAAGGCTTTGTCGAGACCGCCAGCGTCGATGACGCCGATCTGGTGATCCTCAATACCTGCCACATCCGCGAAAAGGCGTCCGAGAAAGTCTATTCGGAACTGGGGCGGCTGCGCGCGGTCAAGGATGAAGCGGCGCGCCAGGGCCGCGCCATCAGCATTGCGGTGGCCGGCTGTGTCGCGCAGGCCGAAGGCCAAGAGATCATCCGCCGCGCGCCGGTAGTCGATGTCGTGGTCGGGCCGCAAAGCTATCACCATCTGCCGCAATTGCTGGCGGATGCGAAACGTCATGGCCGCGCGCTGGAGACCGAATTCCCGGTGCAGGACAAGTTCGGATTTTTGCCGCCGCCGAAACCGGATGCGATCCGCGCGCGGGGCATCTCCTCCTTCGTCACGGTGCAGGAAGGCTGCGACAAGTTCTGCACCTTCTGCGTGGTGCCCTATACCCGCGGCGCCGAGGTGTCGCGCCCAGTCGCGAAAATCGTCGACGACGTGCAGAGACTCGCCGACAATGGCGTGCGCGAAATCACCCTGATCGGCCAGAACGTCAACGCTTATCATGGCGAGGGACCTGAGGGCCGGACCTGGCCGCTCGGCGCCTTGCTGCGGCGGCTGGCGGAAATTCCCGGCATCCTCCGCCTGCGCTACTCGACCAGCCATCCCCGCGACGTCGATGAAACCCTGATCGAGGCGCATCGCGATATCCCGGCGCTGATGCCGTTCGTGCACCTTCCGGTGCAGTCCGGCTCGGACCGGGTTCTGGCGGCGATGAACCGCAAACATACCGCCGCCGATTATCGCCGGGTCATCGACCGGTTCCGTGATGTCCGCCAAGACATTGCATTTACATCGGATTTTATCGTGGGCTTCCCCGGCGAGACCGAGGAAGATTTTTTGGCCACCCTCGCGCTGGTCACACAAATCGGATACGCTGGCGCTTATTCGTTCAAATATTCGCCACGGCCAGGGACGCCGGCGGCGGACATGCGGGAGACGGTGTCAGCGGCTGAGATGGACGAGCGATTGGTGCGGCTTCAGGAATTGATCGACAGCCAGCAATCGGCCTTCAACAGGGCTGCGATTGGCAAGACGGTCGATGTGCTGTTCGAACGCGCCGCCCGCAATCCCGGCCAGATCGTCGGCCGCACCGCCTACCTGCAGCCGGCGCATGTGATGGCACCCCACGACATCATCGGACAGGTGCTGCCGGTGAGGATCGCAAGCCTCGAGCGCTACAGCCTGCTCGGTGAACTCGCGGCTGCAGCGCCTGCGCTGGCCGGTTTTTCTCAAACGACCCCCTCTCAAATCACGCTTGCTCAAATGACGCCTTCTCAACTGACAACGGGAGCCTGAACCCTTGCCAAAAAGCGCATCGGATTCGCCTTCGCTCGCTCCCAGCCGCAAACTTGACCGCGAGATGCAAATTCCGCCCGAGACCCAGGTCGTCATCGACTTCGACGATAATCGCGCGGCCTCGGCGCTGGTCGGGCCCTATGGCCAGAACCTGGCGCAGATCGAGCGCAGGCTCGGCGTCGTGGTCGATTCGCGCGGCAATCACATCACGATCGCCGGATCGCGCGACGGCTGCGACGCCGCGCGGCGCGTGCTGGAGACGCTCTATACACACGCCACCCAGGGTCACGAGCTGGCGCAGGGCGATGTCGAGGGCGCGATCCGCGCCGTGATCGCTCAGGGCACGCTGTTCGAATTCGACGCCAAGTCCGTCAAATCATCGTTCGAGACCATCAACCTGCGCAAGCGCCCGGTGCGGGCGCGCACCGCCGCGCAGGACACCTATATCCGCGCGCTCAAGCACCACGAGATGGTATTCGGGATCGGCCCGGCCGGCACCGGCAAGACCTGGCTTGCGGTCGCGCATGCGGCGCAATTGTTCGAACGCAAGGAAGTCGATCGCATCATCCTGTCGCGGCCCGCGGTCGAGGCCGGCGAGCGGCTCGGTTTCCTGCCCGGCGATCTCAGGGAAAAGGTCGATCCTTACCTGAGGCCGATCTACGACGCGCTGTACGACCTGATGGATTCGCGGATCGTCGAGCGCGCGCTGCAGGCCGGCGAAATCGAGATCGCGCCGCTCGCCTTCATGCGCGGCCGCACCCTGACCAACGCCGTCATCATTCTGGACGAAGCGCAAAACACCACCTCGATGCAGATGAAGATGTTCCTGACGCGGCTTGGCGAGAACAGCCGCATGATCATCACCGGCGATCCCTCGCAGGTCGATCTGCCGAACGGCCAGACCTCGGGTCTTGCCGAGGCCGCCAGACTGCTCGACGGCGTTGAGGGCATCGCCCAGGTGAAATTCACCGCCGAGGACGTGATTCGCCATGAACTGGTGGCGCGGATCGTCGCCGCCTACGAAGGATTGCCGCAACGGCCGGCAACCAGCAGGCCTTGATGCGAAAAGCCGCCGCCGAGAGCGCGCCGGAGGCGAATTCCGGCCGCAACAGAAATTTTGGACCGATGGCGTCCCTTGCCCTTCCCATCACCGAGGTTCTCGTGGTCGCCGATTGCTGGCAGGCCGAGCCCGGCGCGGAGGCGGTGATCCAGCGCGCCATCGCGGTCGCGGCCGAGATGGCCGACGCCGATACCGGCGCCGCCGAACTCGCGGTCATGCTGACCGACGATGCCGGGATCCGGACGCTGAACAATAACTGGCGCGGCATCGACAAGCCGACCAACGTGCTGTCGTTTCCGGCCTTGCCTCCGACCGGTCCGCGCGGCCCCGACGACGCGCCGCACATGCTGGGCGACATCGCCATCGCCTATCAAACCACCCGCAAGGAGGCCGATGACGAGCAAAAGCCGTTCGATCATCATCTCGGCCATCTGGCGGTCCATGGTTTCCTGCATTTGATCGGTTACGATCACGAAAACGACGACGACGCCGAAGCCATGGAAACCCTCGAACAGGCGATCCTGGCGCAACTCGGCATTCCCGATCCGTACGCGGATCGGGAGCGGATGGACTGAGATGGCGGACTCCGAACCGACCCACGACAATCCGCGCAATACGCGCAACCTGCCGGCCGTGGTGGCGCAAGGCGAGGTGTTGCGTCCCGCCGCCGACAACTGGCTGACGCGCGCGATCCGCACCCTGTTCGGATGGAAGCCGGGATCGGTCCGCGACGATCTGCAGGTCGTGCTCGATGCCTCTACCCCGGACGACGTCGGATTTTCCGCGATCGAGCGCACCATGCTGCGCAATATTCTCGGCCTGCACGAGCGGCGGATCGCCGACGTCATGGTCCATCGCGCCGACATCATCGCCGTCAAGCGCGACATCACGCTCGGCGAATTGATGAGCCTGTTCGAAAGCGCGGCGCATTCGCGTCTGGTGGTCTACAACGAGACCCTCGAT
>Ga0302320_10014859_pt1 | contig 16062 bp, 14 predicted proteins | sample Bog_T0_3_FD_202130 | JGI IMG/M metagenome (GOLD analysis project Ga0302320, IMG submission 202130) | Peat permafrost microbial communities from Stordalen Mire near Abisko, Sweden - Bog_T0_3 | ecosystem: Environmental > Terrestrial > Soil > Wetlands > Peat | place: Sweden: Abisko, Stordalen Mire... | reverse complement strand
ATGCCGCCCAGCTTGCGGTCCAGCGTGGCGCGATCAATGTGCGTGAGGTCGAGATAGACCATCGGCTGGCCCTGGATGCCGAGGCCGAGTTCGTGAACCACCTTGTGAATCGCGCGGGTGGCAATGTCGCGCGGCACCAGGTTTCCGTATTTCGGATACCACTCTTCGAGGAAGTAGAAGCGGTCCCCCTCGGGTACTTGCCTGCCGGGGCGGCTCTCACTCGCATTGCGGGGAACCCAGACGCGGCCGCCTTCGCCGCGGGCCGACTCGGACATCAGGCGTAATTTGTCTTCGCCGGGAATGCAGGTCGGATGCACCTGGATCATCTCGCCATTACCGTACGCCGCACCCTGCTGATAGAGCGCGCCCTGCGCCGAGCCGGTACAGACCACCGAGTTGGTGGACTTGCCGAAGATTGCGCCCACGCCGCCGGTGGCCATAAGCACGGCGTCAGCCGGGAAGGTGGTCAACTCCATCGAGCGCAGGTCCATGGCGCAGATGCCGCGGCAGACGCGCTGCGAATCCAGCACAGCGGAGAGGAACTCCCAGTACTCGTATTTCTTTACCTTGCCTTCGGACTCAAAGCGGCGCACCTGCTCATCCAGCGCGTAGAGGAGTTGCTGGCCGGTGGTGGCCCCGGCGAACGCCGTGCGGTTGAACAGCGTGCCGCCGAAACGGCGAAAGTCGAGCAGTCCTTCCGGAGTGCGGCTGAAGGGAACGCCCATGCGATCCAGAAGATCGATGATTCCCGGTCCCATCTCGCACATCTGCTTCGCCGGCAGCTGATTGGCCAGAAAGTCGCCGCCGTATACCGTGTCGTCGAAGTGCTTCCAGGTCGAGTCACCCTCGCCCTTCAGATTCTTGGCCGCGTTGATGCCGCCCTGTGCGCACACGGAGTGCGATCGCTTGACCGGCACCAGCGAAAATAGATCGACATGGCCGCCCAGTTCCGCAACCTTGATGGTGGCGGACAGGCCCGCGAGTCCACCGCCTACGATGATGATTCTTGGAGTCGTTGCTGCCATAAATTCTCTTTCGGCCCGGCCTATCTTGCCTGGCTGCTAGGAGTACTGGAAGGAATCATCCGGCTCTGTTCCGCAGGCGCACTGCCGGTATGCTGGTCCCATGCCGGGTCACGCTGCTGCGCCGGGAACTTGGCGGTGAAGGCATAAATCGTAAAGAGCCCAACCAGAACGAGCAGGACGGAAACAGCGATTCCGACGCTCTGCGCCCGCTTCTGAGCCTTGGCCCCGGTCACAATCCCCCACTTGGCCGCAAACAGGAAGAGTCCATAGCCGAAGTGCCAGGATGCGGCAGTCACGCCCACCACATAAATAGCCAGCGCCAGCGGATGCGAAAGTTCGTTCTGCACTTTCCAGAACGCCGCATCGGAATGAGTGACCAGGTGAACTCCGGCAAATCGCATGTACCAGATGTGGTACGTCACATAGGCGAAAACAATGATTCCGGTGTAGCGTTGCGCCGTGTAATACCAGTTGCCCGTCCACGGATAGTCGATGACGTTGTTTTCCCCGCGCCACCAGATATAGACCCCGTACAGAGCGTGAAATGCCAGCGGAATGAATATGCCGAAAATCTCCAGGCCCAGCCGGAAGGGAAGCCCGGTCAGAAACTTTACCTGCGCGTTATAAGCAGCCGCACCGTTCGCCGCCTCTGCGTTAGAGATGAAATGTTCCAGCAGAAACAAGCCGACTGGAACAATGCCCGACAACGAATGGAGACGACGCCACAGGAAGGAATTGCCGGTGCCGGCGCCGAGGGGTGAAACACCCTTGGGCAGGGTCGTACTTGTCGATTGAGTGGTAGAGGCCACATTGTCTCCTTGAATCCGGAAAGGTGACGAGATCAAGCAACTATAGTTTTGTGCTGGATTTGAGTCAACAAATTAACTGAATGTATCTTGGGAGCATAGCAATAACTTGGCGGCACGCGCAAATGAGTATCGCGGTTGGTTCCAGCAGTGTGGGCCGGAACGCGCTAGAATGATAATTCGCTCCACAGGTTCCGTTTGCGCTTGATTGATGTGGCGGGTTGAGTCCTGGGGGCAGAATCAAAAGCAAGGCTTTTGCATGGAGAAATAGCAATGTCAAACACCAATGGCAACGGACTGCGGCTCAAGATCGGTCTCGCGGAGATGCTCAAAGGCGGCGTCATCATGGACGTCATGAGCGCGCAACAGGCGGAGATCGCCGAAAAAGCCGGCGCAGTCGCCGTCATGGCGCTGGAGCGCGTCCCGGCCATGATTCGCGCCGAAGGCGGCGTGGCCCGCATGGCTTCGCCCAAGGTCATCAAGGAAGTCATGGCCACGGTGAACATTCCGGTCATGGCCAAGGCGCGCATCGGCCACTTTGCGGAGGCGCAGATTCTGCAGGAACTAGGCGTCGATTACATCGACGAGTCCGAGGTGCTGACCCCTGCCGACGAAGAAAATCACATCGATAAACACGCCTTCAAAACGCCTTTCGTCTGCGGCGCGCGCAACCTGGGCGAGGCGCTGCGGCGCATTGCCGAAGGCGCCTGCATGATCCGCACCAAGGGCGAGGCGGGCACGGGCGACGTGGTTCACGCCGTCAAGCACATGCGCCAGATCGTAAAAGAGATGTTGCAACTCACGGTGATGACCGAACAGGAACTCTACCTCGCGGCCAAGACCCACCAGGCTCCTTACGAGTTGATTCGCATGGTCGCCAAGGCCGGCAAATTGCCGGTGCCAAACTTCAGCGCCGGCGGAATCGCTACCCCGGCCGATGCTTCGCTGGTCATGCAATTGGGCGCCGAAGCGGTCTTCGTCGGCAGCGGCATCTTTATGAAGGGCGGCGCAACGCCGCTTGATCTGAGCATCCCCAAGGAGCGCGAAGAAGCCGAGTCGCGCGCCAAGGCCATCGTCATCGCGACCACCCACTACCTCGACCCGAAGATTCTGGCCGAGGTCAGCGAGCAGATGACCGGCTCGATGAAGGGCTTGGCTATTTCCGGCATTGCCGAGGCCGATCTGCTGCAGACACGCGGCTGGTAAGGCCCGGAAGCACTTCAGGTAAGACAGAGGCGCGGCTCCCCAGTCGCGCCGTTTTTTTCGCGCTTAACTTTCTCAGCTGCACAGTGCGTTGCTATCGAGGGCCAATCGCTTCCCGTGCGGGATTGGCGCACGCGGCTCTCTGTGGTTGCATACGGTCGCCGAGCAGAGAACGCTGGGCGCAACCTGATAAATTAAATAGCAATGATGAAGATAGGAATCCTTGCCCTGCAGGGCGACTTCGATGCGCACAGCCGGCGCGTGGCCGAACTCGGCGCTGAGCCCGTTCTCGTGCGCAACCCTGAGCAGCTGGATGGTCTCGACGGCCTCATCATTCCCGGCGGCGAGTCGTCCGTCTTCTTGAATCTGCTGGGAGAAGCGGGCTTCAAGAAGCTCTCCGAATTTGTTCTGGCCAAGCCAACGTTTGGAACCTGTGCGGGCTGCATTCTGCTCGCACGTGAGGTCGAGAACCCAGCGCAGAAGGGCATTGGCGCGCTGGACATCACGGTGCGGCGCAATGCCTACGGACGCCAGATCGACTCGGCAATCCTGGAAGGACCGAGCACGCTTGAAGGCGGCCCGTTGGAGCAGGTCTATATTCGCGCGCCGCGGATTGAGCGCGTCGGTCCCGAAGTCGAAGTGCTCGCCGAACGCGACGCTCACCCCGTGCTGATTCGCCAGGGCAGCCTGCTGGCCGCAACCTTTCATCCCGAACTGAGCGACGACACGCGGGTTCATGCGGAGTTTCTGCGGCTGGTCGCGCAGCACAAGAACGCGCACCGCAATAAATAACGACGTACATTTTCCGCAGCCGACGGCGACCCCGCAGGCCAGCGGTGTTCGCGCCGCCGCTTGAAACTTTCACGGCATCCACGCGAGTCTTATGTTGCGGTGCGGCCAAGCGCCCTGCCCAAGATGTCGCGCTTTCAAGCGCTTCTGCCCCTGCCACTAGTGCCGGTCTTTGCACTTGTTTTCTAAACATGCTATTTTGAAGTGGTTACAACATTGAAAAAGAAGAAGCAGGAGCGCGTCAGTTCCCAGTGTTAGCACGAGAGCAGAAAACCAACATCATCGAGAAGTATAAGACCCACACCTCCGACACAGGCAGCCCTGAAGTACAGATTGCCCTTCTCAGCGAGCGCATCGGCCAGTTGACCGAGCACTTCCGCACGCACAAGAAGGACCACGCCTCGCGGCGCGGGCTTCTTATGATGGTCAGCAAGCGTCGCAGCTTGCTCGACTATCTGAAGAAGTACGATACCGAGCGCTACAAGGCTGTAATTCTGAAGGTGGGTATCCGCAAGTAAACGTCCGCCGGAGCCTGGCTCTTGAGTCTGGCTCCCGTAAATTTTGCTGGCGCCGCTCCGCAATGAGCTGCGCCAGCGTACTCCCAACCTGCTGCAGCGCCGTCGTTGGCCATGCTGCTTGGGAGTGGCGGCAAAACTCGCAGCGGCTGGAACTGTTCCTGTTCGCATTCTTAACTGCGGCTTGACGCGCACTGCTCGCGCTTGCTGTGGTGGAGTGCTCCTATCGTGGACGCGCCCCCTGGCGAAAGGGAATACATGAAACAAGAAACAAGCGTTACACTCTCCGGCGGTAAAACCATTTCATTTGAGACCGGTCACTGGGCTAAGCAAGCCCACGGATCCACGGTTGTTCGCATTGGCGAAACCGTCGTTCTCGCAACCGCCTGCGCCAACGCCGAGCCCCGCGTCGGCATCGATTTCTTTCCGTTGACCGTTGATTATCGTGAATACACTTACGCCGGTGGGCGCATTCCCGGCGGCTTCATCAAGCGCGAAGGGCGCATGAGCGAGCGCGAGATTCTGACCAGCCGTCAGATTGACCGCCCGATTCGCCCGCTGTTCCCGGATGGATTCCGCTCCGAGACCCAGGTGATCGCGTTCGTGCTCTCTGCCGATACCGAAAACGACCCGGATGTCGCCGGAATCAACGGCGCATCGGTTGCGCTCGCCATCTCCGACATTCCCTTCGCTGGTCCGATCGGCGCCGTGCGCGTCGGCCTGGTCAACAATGAATTCGTCATCAATCCCACCTACGCCGAACAGAGCGAAAGCAAGCTGAACATCATGGTCGTCGGCACCGCCGAAGGCATCGTGATGATTGAAGCCGGCGCCGGCGAGGTTGACGAAGACCGGGTCGTGGACGCCATTGAGTTCGGTCACGGCGAGATCAAGAAGATTTGCGCCGCTATCAGCGAGTTCGCGAAGACCGTCGGACAACCCAAACGTGCCTTTGTTGCTCCAGTGGTCGATCAGGAGTACCTGGACGCACTGCGGGCCAAGGTTGGCGAGGCCCTGGCCGATGCCGTGAACACCGAGAAGTACACCAAGATCGACAGCTACGCCAAGATCAAGGCGCTGAAGGACAGCGTTAAGGCAGAGTTCCCCGAGGACCAACCGGAAGCGCGCACCAAGGCCGGCAAGTACTTCGATCAGCTTCGCGAACTTGTCTTCCGCGAAGAGGTCACCAAGAACCGCCGCCGTCCCGACGGCCGTGCGTTCGATCAGATTCGCGCCATCTGGAGCGAAGTCGGCGTCCTGCCGCGTACGCACGGCTCGGCCGTATTCACCCGCGGTGAGACGCAGGCTCTGGTCACCACCACGCTAGGAACCAGCGATGACATGCAGCGGCTGGAACGCTTCCAGGGCGAGACCAAGAAGCGCTTCATGCTGCACTACAACTTCCCCCCGTTCTCAGTCGGCGAAGTTGGCTTCCTGCGTGGCCCCGGACGCCGCGAAATCGGCCACGGTGCATTGGCCGAGCGCGCGCTTACCGCCGTGCTGCCCAGCGATGAAGACTTTCCCTACGCCATGCGCGTCGTGAGCGACATTCTCGAATCCAACGGTTCGTCGTCGATGGCCACCGTCTGCGGCGGTTCGCTCAGCCTGATGGATGCCGGTGTGCCTCTGCGCGCTCCGGTCGCCGGAGTTGCAATGGGCTTGGTAAAGGAAGGCGATGACTACGCCATCCTGACCGACATTGCGGGCGCCGAAGATCACTACGGTGACATGGACTTCAAGGTTGCCGGAACCCGCGAAGGCATTACCGCGCTGCAGATGGACATCAAGATCGGCGGCATTACGCCGCAGATCATGCGGGAAGCCCTGGCGCAGGCCAAGCGTGGACGGATTTTCATCCTCGACAAGATGGATGAGTCGATCACCGCCGGCCGCGAAAACGTCAGCACGCACGCTCCGCGCTTCTACACCGTGATGATTCCGACCGACAAGATCCGCGAACTGATCGGACCGGGCGGCAAGGTGATTCGCGGCATCGTGGAAGCTACCGGCGTCAAGATCGATGTCGAGGATAGCGGGCAGGTTCGGGTTGCTTCGAGCGACGCGGCGGCCGCTGAAAAAGCTCTGCAGATGATCAGCGACATTACGGCTGTGCCGGAAGTTGGCCGAACGTATCTGGGCACTGTGACTCGCCTGGCGGAGTTCGGCGCGTTTGTCGAAATCATTCCCGGCACCGATGGCCTGCTGCACATCAGCGAAGTTGCGGAGCATCGCATCAAGGACATCAAGGATGAGTTGAAGGAAGGCGATCAGGTTCTGGTCAAGGTTCTTTCCGTGGAAGGCAACCGCATCAAGTTGTCGCGCAAGGCCATCCTGAAAGAGCAGCGCGCCAAGATGGAACCTCAAGGCGGCGCAGCCCCCGCGGCACCCGTTGCAGAATCGTCCGCTGCACCTGTCGAGGAGCGCTCGCTGGAAGGCTCAGCGGCGACCTTCGAAGGCGGCTTCGAGGAAGGCGACGAGGACGAGGACGAGGATCCGAACTTCAACCGTGAGGACACTCCGAACGAGCCACCCAGTCACGACTCGCGTCCCGTGACTGCAGGCGCTGCCGCCGGTGCGGGCGATCCGCGCCGCCGTCGCCGTCGTGGTCCCCGTGGTCCGCGCGCTCCTCGCCAGTAACTGGAACGCTTCTCCAGAAGGCCACGGTTTTGCGCCGTGGCCTTTTGCATTTTCTGCGGCTAGCCGGTGTTACAATCCTCCGGGATTTCTCCGGCAGGGCGACAAGCGCCAACAGTGACGCAACTCGAACCGCAGTCGATACCCAGGCACCCCTCGTTCGCTGCCAACCGACAGGAGCACGCATTGCCACCTATCTCCCGCATCCCCTTCGTCAAGGCAAGCGCCTACGGCAACGACTTTCTCATCATCCGCAAGGAGTTCCAGGGAGTCTACGCTCCGGCTCTGACGCGTGCCCTGTGCGATCGCCATAACGGCGTGGGCGCCGATGGCGTCGAGTGGCTGAGCGGCGAGGAAGGACATGCCGCGCGCATTCAACTGATCAATGCCGACGGCTCCTCTGCCGAGCTTTCCGGCAACGGCACGCGCTGTGTCGCTGCGCACCTGGTTGCCAGTGGCGCCGCCGAAGATCTGCTCATCGCCACCGATGCCGGCACAAGGCGTTGCCAGCTCACGGGCCGCAGCGGAAACCGTTTTGATTTTCTGACCGACATGGGCACGCCGATTGTCGAGGAGCCCTTCGATGTCGATCTCGGATACGTTCGCTACACGGGCGTCCCGGTCTCGATGGGCAACCCGCACTTTGTAATCTTCGTTACCGAGTTTCCCAAGGAGTGGCAGAAGGATTCGCAGAAGATTCAGGCCCGCACCGACCTGTTTCCGGAAGGCATCAACGTGGAATGGGTACAGTTCAAGCGCGCGCCTGACATTATGATCCGCATCTACGAGCGCGGCGCGGGCGAGACCATGTCTTCCGGCACCGGAACGTCTGCCTCCGCCGCTGCCGCCATCGCCGTGCGCAAATGCGCCGGGAAACTGGTTGTGGTGGCCCCTGGCGGCGTGCAGCGTGTCGAGTGGCAGCCCGGCACGCCTCTGATGCTCGAAGGCTCGGCGAACCTCATATGCAACGGAGAATTCTTCGTCTAGCCGTTTCGTTCGACTTCATTCGTTTAACATCAGACGATGCATTCAGACCCCCAGTCCGGCAGGCGTGCTCGTGCCCTTGGGCCCGGCGGCACCTTTGGCGTCGTGAGCCTTGCCAGTTGCGTCGACCGCGCCGCCCTGGAAACAGGATGCACTGCGTTGCGCACGCTGGGCGGTTGGCAGGTCGAGACGCCGCCGGTTGCGCTCGACTGCGCGGACGGCTTCGCCGGAACTCCCGCTTCGCGCGCGGCTGCCCTGATGCAGATGTGGCAGCGCCAGGACATCGATGCGATCGTCTGCTCACGCGGTGGATACGGCTCCAATTACCTTCTGCCGCTGCTCGATTTCGATGCCTTGCGCGCCGCGCCCAAAGCGTTTGTCGGATACAGCGATAACACCTCGCTGCTGCTGGCGCTCGACCGGGCCGGCCTGGTGTCGTTGCATGGTCCCATGGTTGCAAGCGACTTCGCCCGTGGATGTGTAGATGAGTATTCCTTCCTCGCCGCGCTCCGAGGCCTGCCGCTCGATTTCGACTTTCCTCCCGCCTCGGCCGTACAGTCAATGGTTGCGGGAGAGGCGCACGGTCCCATCACCGGAGGCTGTCTCTCCGTGGTGGTTACCTCGATCGGGACTCCCTGGGAGATCGAGAGCGCGGGAAAGATTCTCTTCCTCGAAGATGTGAATGAGAAGCCGTTTCGCATCGACCGCATGTTGATGCATCTTCTGCTGGCGGGAAAGTTTCGCGAAGTTCGCGGCGTCGTCTTTGGCGCAATGCTCGGCTGCGCGCCCGCCTCGGCGCAGGAAGAGACTGTCCCGCAAGTAATCCGGCGCATTCTCGGCGGCCTGGGAATCCCAATTGTTCTAGGCTTCCCTTCGGGGCACGTCGAGCAAGGAAACATCACGTTGCCGTTTGGAGTTCCGGCCGTGCTGCACAGCTCTGGAGCGGGCGTCCGGCTGCAGGTCGAGCCTGCAACCTTGCCTGCAACCCAGTCTGCAACTCAGCTCTCACATTCATAAGGAGTCAGTCGCATCGATGAAGGCACGTAGCATCCATCTGATAGGAATCTGCGGTACGGCCATGGCCTCGCTCGCCGGGATGTTGAAGGCGCGCGGCCTCGATGTGCGCGGCTCCGACCGGGCCGCTTATCCGCCGATGTCCACGTTTCTCGATTCGCTGGGCATTGCCGTATTGCAGCCGTTCAGCGAGCGCAACCTCATTCCGGCTCCTGATGTCGTGGTTGTCGGCAATGCCATCTCGCGCGGCAATCCTGAGCTTGAGTACCTGCTCGATCAACGCATTCCCTTTGTCTCCATGGCGGAATTGATCCACCAGGAATTCATTCGCGGCCACCACTCCCTGGTCATTGCCGGGACTCATGGCAAGACTACGACAACCAGCATGGCGGCGTGGATATTCGAGTTTGCCGGACGCAATCCGTCATTCCTGGTCGGAGGCATTGCGGAAAATTTCGGCTCCAGTTTTGCCGTCACCGATGGCCGGGAATTCATCATCGAGGGCGATGAGTACGACACCGCATTCTTCGACAAGGGACCAAAATTTCTCCATTACTTTCCCGACTCCGTGATCCTCACCTCTGTGGAGTTCGACCACGCCGATATCTATCGCGATCTCGATGCCGTCAAGCTTGCCTTCAAGCGCCTGGTGAACCTGGTCCCTCGCCGTGGCCGCGTCATCGCCTGGGACGCCTGCCCCAACGTCAGCGAATGCGTGGAGCGCGCATTCTGTCCCGTGGAGCGCTACGGCTTTCAGTCCGATTCCTTCTGGCGGATCGAACACGTGCAGTATGGAGCGGAGAGCACGCGCTGGATCTTGTTCCGCGAGGGCCGGCATTTCGCCGAATTCGAATTTTCCCTGGCCGGTGAGTACAACGTGCTCAATGCCACGGCTGCCGTCGCGCTTGCCGACTCCTGCGGGATTCCGGCGGAAACCATTGCGCAGGCGCTGCGCGGTTTCTTGTCGGTGAAACGCCGCCTGGAAGTGCGCGCCGAAATTGCGGGCATTACGATCATCGACGACTTCGCCCATCACCCGACGGCGATTCGCGCCACCCTGGGCGCGTTGCGCGCCCGTTATGCCGGACGCCGCCTGTGGGCCATTCTGGAGCCGCGCTCCAACACCCTGCGGCGCAATATCTTCCAGCAGGAATTGGTCGAGAGCCTCGCCCTGGCGGATGAAGTTGTGATCGCCGGCGTATTCTTCAAGACCACCGACGCACTGAAGCCGGAGGAACGCCTCGATGTGGAACGCGTGGTCGCCGACCTCAACGCCCGCGGGGTTGCGGCCATGCAACTGCCCGATGTTGCGGCCATCATCAGTACCGTCATTCCAAAGCTGGCGGCTGGCGATGTGCTGGCGATTCTTTCCAATGGCGGCTTCGATGGCATCTATGAGAAGCTTCCGGCAGCGCTGCAACTCCATGCGGAAAAATTATGCGGAAGCTGAATCGCAGGCTGTTGATTGTCTCCGTCTTGTTTTTCACCGCCGCCCTGGCGGCGCAGGAACCTGTCTTCTGGTGTCCCGCCGAGGGTGTTGCGTATGGGATCTCGCTGCAGCGCGCCGCGGAGCATATCGTGCATGTGGATGCGGTGACCCATCAACCGGCGGACGAATTTCAGCTACCCGTTTGGAATGCGCTCTACCAGGTCCGCAATTTTGCCGTGAACATGAACCACGTAAAGGTGTACGAAGGCGTGCCGGAGTGGCTCTGCGACCGCTGTGACACGCGCGATGGGCGCGCGGAAAAAATCGACAAGACCACCTGGAAGCTCTCTACTTCCCGCAATCATCCCTGCGTCACCTTCAGCTACGACATCACGACCAATGACCCTGGTCCCTTCGGCTCCAGCCTCGATCTGCAGCACGGATTCTTCAACTGGGCGGAGGTCCTGGCGTACCGCCCGGAGCAGCGCAACGCGCCGGTGTCTATTCGCATCCTCGACGCTCCCGCCGGATGGACGATGCGCGACGGTGGCGTCTTCGGGGCGCGCGCTGACGAGGAACTCGTCAACGCATCGGCCAGAGCGCCGAGTTACGATCGCCTGGTAGACTCGCCAGCCATGCTTGGAAAGCTGTTTGAGAGCACCTTTCAGGAGGACGGCGCCACCTACCATGTAGTCGTGGATTCGCCCGAGGTCGATCTGCCGGGCCTCCAATCCATGCTGCGCAAAATTACAGCCGCCGCCGTGGACTGGATGCAGGACCGTCCCTACGACGAATACACTTTCCTGTACCTGGTAGCTCATGGCATGGGCGGAGGCGGCATGGAGCATGCCTACTCCGCGGCCATCGATGTTGACGCAGACCGATTGAAAAAGGATGTGCTCAGCGTCTCCGGAGTTTCCGCCCATGAGTTTTTTCACCTGTGGAATGTGAAGCGCATCCGTCCGCAATCGCTGGAGCCGATTGACTACACGCGCGAACAGTATTCGCGCGCCCTCTGGTTCAGCGAAGGCGTGACCAGCACGGTCGCCGACATTCTGGAGACTCGCGCGGGACTCTCCGACGAGAAGCGCTCGCTCGCGCATCTTGCGTCGGTGATTGCAGGCTTGCAGTCACGCAGCGCCCGGCTCACGCAATCGGTTGAGGAGTCCAGTCTGGATACCTGGTTCGATGCCTACCCTGGGTATCATCGCCCCGAACGCAGCATCTCCTATTATCCGAAAGGCGAGATACTCGGATTCCTCATCGACCTTGAGATGCGCCGTCTTACCAATGGCCGCCGTTGTCTGCGCGACCTTCTGCAGTATATGAATCAGCACTATGCTCATCAGGGAATTTACTTTGACGATTCCGAGGGCGTGCGCCTTGCTCTCGAGGCTCTCACCGGAAACGATTTCCGCGACTTTTTCGCGCGCTACATCTCGGGAACGGACGAGATCCCATATGACCAGTTCTTTGCTCCTCTAGGGCTCACTCTCGAACACCATCAGAAGGAGCAGGTGGACGCCGGCATTGTCGTCTCCCGAAGTCCAGGCAGACCGGTCACCATCGTCCGCGTCGAGGAGAACTCGCCGGCGGCACGTCTGGACCTGATGCCCGGCGATGTGATTCTGGAAGCCGCCGGCAAAACGCTCGCCGGTGATTGGAATCAGATGCTCGAAAAGCGCGATCCCAGGAGTCGACTGCACCTCAAAGTGAAGTCCACAACCGGAGAGATCCGCGAACTGGATCTGCCGCTGGGCACGCGCAAGATCGAGGAATATCGATTAGAGGAACTGCCCGGAGCGACCGCGGCCATGCGCGCTCGCCGCACCGCCTGCCTACGCGGTGAAGCGGAGGTGGAAGCACAGTGATACTCCTCTTCTTTTGTGTCGTCTGCTGGACGCTGTACTCAATCCCGGCGGCGGTCCTGGGATTCTCTTCGCTCTACCTTACCGGGAGCGTCGATCTGCTGTGGAAGCTCTCCGTATGGGCAGGCGTCGCGGGATACCGCTCCTGCGGAATTCGCGTACGCGTCGTTCGCCAGGAGAAGTTGGAAGACGGACGCGCTTATCTGTTCATCTCCAATCATGCATCGAACCTGGATCCGCCAATCATTACGCCGCTGCTCGGCCAGCGCATTTCCATCATTGCCAAGCAGGAACTCTTCAAAATTCCTTTTTTCGGCCGGGCCATGCGCGCTGCCGGTTTTGTCGCCGTCAATCGCGCCGACAGTAGGGCCGCGATCCACACCATTCGCGACGCCATTGCGGTTCTGCAATCCGGACGGAGCATGCTGGTGTTTCCGGAGGGAACGCGGTCACCCGATGGCAAGCTGCTGCCGTTCAAGAAGGGTCCGTTCCTGCTGGCCATGGAAGCCGGTGTTCCGGTGGTTCCCATTACCATCGCGGGCAGCCACCAGGCGTGGCCGAAGGGAAAGATGCAACTCAATCCAGGAGAGGTCGTGGTGCACTTTCACCCGCCCATCGATCCTCGGCAATTCAAGCGCAAGGAAGACCTTCTCGTGGCCGTTCGCGCCGCCATTCAGAGCGCGCTGCCCGAGTCCTCGCCCGATTCGCCTAGGGCCGAACCAGCCTCTCACTGATGCTCATCCCGGATGCGACCTCGAAGGCAACCTCGGTAGGGCACTTCGCTCCCAGGTCATAGCTGCCTGCGTACTTTTTCCCCGTCTGGTCTTCAAATGCGATGTTGAACTTGCATGGCGTCCCGATGGGCGCCATGTGCCGGTGTGTCTGCTCGTTGCCAAGCTGCGCCAGGCCGAAGGTTCCAGTGGGATGCTGCAATTCAAGATTTCGCAGGGGATGTCCGGAGCGGTTGACGATATCGATGTACATCACGGGCTTGATGTAGTTGCATCCAGCCGAGGCCAGCACAACGGCCACCAGACAGGCAGGAATCAAGGGCGCAGCAGGCTTCATCCCGCCATTCTACTCTGGAACTCGACCGGAGCGCGCGCCGTGCCGGAGCTACTTCCGTTCAATCAACCGGGCACTCAATACCACGCCATCCAGTCCGCTGTGAAGCTTGATGGGAAAGACCAGCACATTCCACTGCCAATATTGCGACTCGGCCGGCAGATGAGGCATCGCACGGTGATTTCGACGGTCTATATAGGTCTCCCTTGTATCGGCAACGGTGCGGATAATCTCGCTCCACTCCTCCCGCATTTCGGGAAAATGATCGAACAGGTTGCGGCCCACGTACCATCCCCGCCGGTGCTCATTGAGAGCCGCATAGTATTCGTTCACGTATTGCCAGTTGCCGTCCCGATCCAGAATCTCAATCACCATGTCGTCGCCCATCGCCATGATGATGCGCGAGTAGTAGAAGTCACGCGAATCGACGACCACGGGACGTCCGCGCCGCTTCGCTTCAAAGCTGCGCAACGCCTGCACCAGGTCGTCCACCGAACTGTTTCCCTTGAGCAGGTGCATGTCGGCAATGCCGCCGAACTTGCGCTCGAGCGTCGAAGACAGAATGATGATGGGTACCTCGGGACGTTTCATGCGCAAGGTCTGCGCCACTTCGGTGCCAAATTTCCCCGCCCCCAGATGGTAGTCAAGCACCGCAATATCGATGGACCCAAGTTTACTCTCCGCCTCCTGGATGGAGGCGGCAGCGACGATCTGATAGCCCTTCTGGCGGAGAATGGTGGCGCGCATCAGCAGATTTTCTTCGCGGTCGTCCAGCAGCAGAACGGAGATGGGCCTCTGCTCTTCAGATCTGCCGCCCTCCACCACCTCGAATTCCTTGTCCTCGTCCATCCTCTGTCTCCGCGCCTTCCAGTATGGATGCAAAAGGAAAGCGTGACGAAGTAATACTGTTATTCCGGCACGCGATTCAGCTTGCGGATCGCCTTGGCCAGTTCCGGCAGTTTGTGGAAGACGGCCACCGCGCGCAACCACTGCCGATTCTCGAACGCCGGAGAGCCGCTCACCGTGGCCCCGGCCGCAACATCGCCAGGGATACCGCTCTGGGCGGTGACAACCGCGCCGTCGCCGATGCTCAGGTGCCCCGCCACTCCGACCTGTCCGGCGAGGATCACGTTGTTGCCCACATGTGACGATCCCCCGAGGCCGACCTGTGAGCACAGCATGGTGTGCTCACCAATCTTGCAGCCGTGTCCCACTTGGACCAGGTTGTCGATCTTCGTGTCCTCCCCGACCACGGTTGCGCCGATGCTGGCCCGGTCGACGCATGCGTTCGCCTGCACCTCCACCCGGTCGCCGAGCCGGGTGACGCCGGATTGCACGATCTTGTGCCATCCCCGGGCGCCGTCGCGGGCAAAACCAAAACCGTCGGCGCCGATCACGACTCCGTTCTGTAGCGTCACATCATTGCCAAGCTCGCAGTACTCACGCACCAGGGCGTGCGAATGGGCGAAAAACCTGTCGCCGATCCGGGCTCCGCGATAGATCACAACATGCGCGAGCAGTACTGCATTGCTCCCGATGATGGCGTCGGCATCAATCACCACGTAGGGTCCAACGTGCGCCCCGGCTCCAAGCCTTGCCGCCGGGTCGATCACCGCCGTGGGATGGATGCCCGGTGCGTACTTTGGCACCTCGTAAAACAGCTCCAAGGCGCGCGCAAAGGCCAGGTATGGATTGGCATGGCGCAAGACAGGCAGTCCTTCGGCAGGGAAGTCGGGAGTCACCAGGATGGCCGCTGCACGGGTAGACTTCGCCATAGCCGCATATTTTGGATTGGAGAGAAAGGTAACCTGCTGCGGGCCGGCTTCCTCAATGCCCGCCAGGCCGGCAATCTCCGTCTCCGGCAGAGCGTTTTCCAGGGATGCGCCCAGAATCTGGGCAATTTCAAAGAGTTTCATGTCGGGACTAGGGTACAGGAGCAGCACCTTCGACGCTAGAAGAAGCTCCGCGGATTTTCAAGTTCGGATTTCACGAAGCAAGGCCATCCGTGCGCCTACTCCGTGGGTACTTCGGTGAACAGGAGAGGCGTCTGATGCTCAGAATCAGCTTGCCGGCGCCGCTTCGCCGCCGAGCCGATCACGGCCAGCACCGTCAGCTCCACCAGCGCCAGGCGCGGCACAAAAATGCGCTGGACGTTGCCCCTGGTGTCGGGAGGATTCAGGAAGAAGCCTTCCGCGCGAACCTGGGTGAGGTCATTGGGCATCAATCCCTCCAGTGTCTCGCCGTCGCGGAAGCGCAGCCGAACCCACAGACCCTCGATGCGAGGCCGGGTCGTGAAAGTCTTTCGCTGCAGTGAGTTGGAATCCGCAAAGTCCCTGACGAAATAGACTCCCTTGATCTCGCCCAAATCCATCAGTACCACGTTGCCGGAGGTATTCAGCAGCTCCAGTTTGTTCCCCACAAGGAATTCCGCGGCTGCTCCCACGTAGCCCTGCACACTGTCCCGGCCCATCTTGCGGACGATCACTTTCTTGTGCGTGGAAGCCATTCACCTATCCCATTACGCGCGGTCCGTTCTGTCGGCCACAATCCGCAGCGTTTACTGATTGTCGCACCCCCATGCGAACAGATGAAGATAAAATGTCGATGGAGTCATGCATCGGTTACGAGTGCCCATCTTCGATCGGGCATTCACCTCCTAATCAATAGCTTCCCGGTTTCAGGTAGCCAAACGCGTTCGGTCTGTGATATGGTCTGGAGTTTGTAACCGAT
>Ga0302320_10014855_pt1 | contig 16064 bp, 15 predicted proteins | sample Bog_T0_3_FD_202130 | JGI IMG/M metagenome (GOLD analysis project Ga0302320, IMG submission 202130) | Peat permafrost microbial communities from Stordalen Mire near Abisko, Sweden - Bog_T0_3 | ecosystem: Environmental > Terrestrial > Soil > Wetlands > Peat | place: Sweden: Abisko, Stordalen Mire... | reverse complement strand
CGGCTGGCAGCGGAGAACCTGGGCCGGACGATCCATCGAAGCGGGATCACGGTGGCGGCGCTGGCCTGCGCTGTGGCGATGATGATCGGCGTGACGGTCATGATTTACTCCTTCCGGCGGAGCGTGGACGCGTGGATCGGGCGCGGAATCGTTGCGGACCTATACGTTGCGCCGGCTGCCAATGAGGTGATCGGGCTGCACGCATTTGTGCCGCCGGGCCTTGTCCGGGACCTTGAGGCCGACACGCCGGTGGCGGAGGTGGATACTTACCGGGAGGTGACGGCACAAACGGAAAGCAGGGAGGCGGTCGAGATCGGAGCGGTGCGCGGGGCGGATCGCAGGAACCTCAGGTTCGTGGGAGGTGGCGAGCGCGAGAAGATGAAAGAGTTCTTCTCGGGTCGCGACGTGGTGATCGTGACGGAGAGCTTCGCGCACCGGCACGGGACTCGCGAAGGGGCCGTGCTAAGGATCAGGACGCCGTCCGGCGTGGCGGCGTTGCGCGTGGTGGGCGTATATTACGATTATACGAGCGACCGGGGACTTATCATGATCGACCGGCGCATCTTCGACCGGTGGTGGCGCGATGCCGGAGTGAACTCGGTGGCGGTGTACTTGAGGCAGGGTGCGGACATGGCAGCGGAGGCGGCGCGCACACGGGAACGCTGGGGCGGGCACGGGCTGATCGTTTATACGAACCGGGCGCTCCGGGAGCGGATACTGGCGGTGTTCGACCAGACGTTTGCGGTCACGGGGGTGATCCGGGTGGTCGCGGTGCTCGTGGCGATCATGGGGATATTCCTGGCGCTGACTGCGCTGGTGATCGAGCGGGAGCGGGAGATCGGCGTGCTGCGAGCGCTGGGCGCCTCGCGCGGACAGGTGAGGGGGATGGTGCTGAGCGAGGCGGCGCTGCTTGGGACGCTCGCTAGCGCGCTGGGGATCGCGTCCGGGATGTGCCTTGCGATGGTGCTGACGTGGGTGGTCAACAAGGCATTCTTCGGCTGGACTATCGAGTTGCAATGGCCGTGGGTGACGATCGCGACGACTTCGCTGTGGATCATTGGCGCGGCGATGTTGGCGGCGCTGGGGCCGGCGTGGCAGGCGGGACGCGTCGAGATAGCGGGGGCGCTGAGGGAGGAATGAAAACGGCGCGGACCATCGTTGCGTTGGTTCTCTTGCTGCTGCCGACGGCTCTGGGCGGCGATGCCGGCTGGCGGGTGGCGATGCCGGGGTGCGTTTACCAATTCCCTCGAGACCACGGCGCGCATCGGGATTTCAAGACGGAATGGTGGTATTTTACCGGCGAGTTGCGCGCCGGGGATGGGCGGGAGTTTGGCTATGAACTGACGTGGTTTCGCGAGGGAGTGCTGCCGAAGCTGCCGGCGGACGTGTCGCGGTTCATCGTGGGGGATTTCAAATTCGCTCACTTTGCAGTGTCCGACGTGACGGGTGGGCGGTTCGCCTTCGCACAAAAAATTTCCCGAGGTGCATATGGAGAGGCGGGCTTCGGCGATGGGAAGCCTGGGCCGCTGGCATGGATCGACGACTGGCGGCTTAGCGTCGAACCCGGAGGAGACTGGCACATTACCGCGGAGCACGAGGGCCGTGCGCTTGAGTTGCGCCTGACCCCGCTGAAAGCGCCAGTGATCGAGGGGGAAAACGGCATTAGCCGAAAGGCGGCGGGGCAGGGACATGCCTCGTGCTATTACTCCTATACGCGAATGCGGGCAGAGGGACGGCTGACCCTGCCAGGCGCGGCGCCGGCGGCGGTGACGGGCGAGACTTGGTTTGACCACGAGTGGGCGACCAATCAACTGGCAAAGGATGAGGCGGGCTGGGACTGGTTCTCTGTTCAGTTATCCGATGGGACCGAGTTGATGCTCTACCGGATGCGGCTAAAGAATGGCCGAGCTGACCCGGCATCGAGCGGGACTTTCACGCGGAAGGACGGCACGGTGCTGTACTTGAAAGCGGAGGATTTCGAACTGACGCCGCTCGAGTGGTGGAGGAGCGGAGCGACCCGGGGGAATTATCCGATCCGGTGGCAGGTAAAGATTTCGCGGCTGAAATTGAGCCTGGAGGTTTCGACGCCGCTCAAGGACCAGGAATTGGCGCTGCCATCACTCGACTATTGGGAAGGGCTGATCCATGCGACGGGGAGCGAGGGCGGGAGTCCGGTCACGGGGCATGGATACCTCGAGCTGACGGGATACGGCGGAATCAATCATCAATCCATTCCAGTGCCGGCAGCCGATATAAGAGTGGAAGACTGAAACGCACCACGCTATGAATCTAAAACACGAATTCAATCGAATCGGACATCTGGTCAACGACGGCGTCGAGAAAACAAGCAGGGCGACCGGGACCTGGATGGACACACGGGCCGCCGGGATGGCGAAGCAGGTTCGGAACCAAGTCGATGCGCAGACGCGCAGCCTTGTGACGGTCGAGGAGAAAATCGTACGGCACGTACGGGAGAATCCGAGGCTCTACCTCGTGGGCATCGCGCTGGTGATCGGGGCTCTGATTGCCAAGCTGTTTATGGAATCGCGCCAGACGAGCTCGACGCCGCTGGTTTAGGGATGGCGGGCAGTCGGGCATCGAGCCAGCCGATAATCTGGGTGAGGACGGTATTGCGGCAAACGTCGTTGTGCGTTTCGTGAAGGGCCTCGGGGACGATGACCAGCGATTTGTCGCGGCTGCGCAGAGATTGGTAGAGTTGCTCGGTGGCGCTCACCGAAGTCACGGGATCGCGGCTGCCGTGGACCAGGAGAATGGGGTAGGGGAGTTGAATGGCATTGCGGGAGGCCGACCGGGCGCCCGCGGTGAGAGCCCGAAACATGCGTGCAGACATGCGATGGTGAACGAGGTGGAGATCGGGCAGCGCCATGAGGAAATCGAGATCGCGGGAGAGCCGCCCGGGACTCACGTCGGTCTTCTGCGTGAACGTAGGCCAAAAATGGGCGGCCAACCAGGCCATGAGCAACTTCCCGCGCGACGGGACGAACGCCAGGCGCAGCCATGGGGAGGTGATGATGAGGCCGGCGGCGTCCGGACGCTCGCGAACGGCGAAGTTGAGAGTGATTTGGCCGCCGAGGCTGTGGCCGTAAAGGAAGGCTGGCCCCGGCTGCGCGAGGGACCAGATTTCCCGCAAATCGTCAACCAGCAGGCTGTAATTGCGGATATCGCCGCGGCGGCCCTCGGAGCGGCCATGGCCCCGGAGGTCCCAGCTCAGCACGCGAAGGCCGGCTGCATTGAGGCGCCGGATCACATGAGCGTAACGCCCCGAGTGCTCTCCCATGCCGTGAGTCAGCAGGATGACCCCGCGAGACCCTGCGGGACCGCTAATTTCCCGGTTGGCATCGCTACCCGGAGCAGGCTCCGAACACCGCACAAAGAGCCGTGTGCCATCCACCGCCGGGTGCATCCACTCGCGGGATGCGGATGGGGGCGGCGTTTCCATGGGTTGAAAATGGACGGCAACGGGGGGAAAAGGCAAATATTTCACGAAAGAGGAACGCCGCCGCTCTTGCGCAGAGGACGCCGAACTGTTAAATTACAGCGTATGCATCCCTCAAGAATACGCTCTGGATTCACGCTGATCGAGCTCCTCACAGTCATAGCCATCATCGCGATCCTGATGGGGCTGCTCTTGCCGGCACTGAACGCGGCGAAAAACGCGGCCAAGAAGGCTTCCGCCAAAAACGATCTCAGCCAATTAGTCACCGCCGTGAAGGCCTTTTACACGGATTACGGGGTGTATCCCGTCAGTCCCTTATTAGCCGGGATAGCCGGGAATGATATTGAATACGGGAACTATGACAATCCCAAGTATTTCCTTCGTGACGTGGTGAATGTCCTTCGGGCGGACACGTCGAATCCGATTGTCTCGAACACCAGCTCGACGAGTATCGTCCTTAATACTCGGCAGCAGATTTACCTGGACGTACCGTTGGTGAAGAACTCGAGTGCTCCCAAGAGCGGATTGATTCCCGGCGCGAACGGTGCCATTGCCGCCGGCGTAACGGCCACAACACCCGATGGATACACCTTGCTTCCCGGCGATTGGGTCGACCCCTGGGGCAACAGCTACGTCGTCTGCATCGATGCTGATTACAACGGCTATACCCAAGTCTACACATTGCAATACACCGACCTCAATTATATCAGCATAACCCCCTCCGGAGGCGCCCAAGCACAAATTTGCATCCAAACCGGCTGTATCGGGGCAAGCATGGGGGCTGATGGCAAGTATGGCGTAAACGGCACCAAGACCTTCCTCAATTCCGACGATGTACTCTCTTGGCAATAGGGCCGGGATGCCCTAAGGTGCCTCTCCAAACGCGGGTGTAGTTCAATGGTAGAACGGCAGCTTCCCAAGCTGCACACGGGGGTTCGATTCCCCTCACCCGCTCCAACCCTCATACTGAGGCACTTACGCAAAGTGGGTGGCTGGAAAGTGGCAAAGTGAGAAAGAGAGTGAGAAAATATCCTCCCATGTGCGCCACTATTCGCCATTGTCCAAAATACCCCGCCCCACTGTCCCGATTGCCCATTTCCAAGGGGGTTGCCCGGTGATTGCCGGCGATTGAACGCCCATGCCAGGGCGTGAATCGTTAGCCTTGATTTCGCTTCTGTGGGGCTTGCGCCTTCCCGGTTGCCGCGAGCCGCTTCTGTTTGAGGTCGGGCGTATTGAGCTTTTTCAGCGCGACCAAAAGGCCAACAGAGCCGCTAATCGTATTTCGATCCAACCATTTCGGCTCATGTGCCGCTATGTCTTGCAAGTCTTCAAGGGTGCCGTCTGGTTTCATAGGTTTCACGCTATTTTGGGCAGGCCGCGCCACTCAAGGGGAAAGCAGGGGTGGAATTCTTGGAGCAAGGCTTCTCTGCCCGCTCGCCTTCCAAAAGCGTCCTGATTTTCCGAGCCGTCTTTTGCGTTGTCAGCGTGAAGATGGGTTGCAACGCTTCCACCTGTTCCGGTGTGAGCGCCATTTTCACAAGCTCCACCCTCGCCCGCGGTAAATACGTACCTCCTCTTCGCTTGTGTCCGCCGCCACTTGGGGCTTCTCCCTTAATTGGCTTGCCAGCAAATAGCCGTGGACAAGCTGCATTTTCTCACAGCCCCAAAATGGTTGTCCCGGTGGATTTGCTGCCACACGGATTCAATCGCCCCCCGCGCATTCGTTTTCTCCACAAGCTTTTCCGTCGTGAGTTGCCGCAAGAAATCCGCGCCCACGTTCCGGGGAAGGTGCCAGGGAGGGCCGTTCCGATCTTGGATGCGCCGGATAATGAACACGTTGCGGACCAAGGCGCAGCACATCGAGGTGTATTCCATCGATGAAGCTTTCCTGTCCCTGGAGGACTCGCAGGGTGAATCCTTCGCATGGGAACTGCGGGCGAGGGTCAGGCAGTGGACCGGTATCCAGGTCTCTGTCGGGATCGGGCCGACAAAGACACTGGCGAAACTGGCAAACCGCTGGGCCAAGAAGAATCCCCACCTCAACGGGGTGTTCGACCTTGCCGCAGTCGAGCCGGATGAAATCCTCCAGAGGATCGAATGCCAGGACATCTGGGGGATCGGGCGGCGGACAGCGGCGAAGCTGGCCAGAGCCGGGATCAAGAATGCGCTGGATCTGAAACATGCCGACCTTCCGTGGATCAGGGACAAGCTGGGTGTGGTCGGGGAACGCATCGCCCGGGAGTTGAATGGCGTCTCCTGCCTGGAACTCAAGGAATTGCCGGCGTCCAAGAAGGCCATCGCATCGGCCCGGTCGTTCGGACACCAGGTTGAATCCATCGAAGAAATTCAGCAGGCGCTCTCCACCTATATCGCCCGGGTTGCTGAAAAACTCAGGGCGGGATAACTGTTAGCCTCGCGCATGGTTGTGTCAGTGGAGACAAACCCGTTTAAGCCAGAATCACCGCAATACAACGCCAGCGCCTCGACTACATTCCTGCGCCCCACTGATCAGACCTCCGAGCTGATTTCATCAGGGATCGAACTATTGAGAAAAATATACCGGTCAGGTTTCCAGTATAAAAAAACCGGAGTCATGCTGACCGAGTTGATCCCGGGGGACCGGGCGCAGAGGTCGCAGTTTAGTTCGCAAATGAGAGGCGGTAAGCAAATACCCTGGCGGCGGTGTCGAATTGAACGGTTTGGCCGTCCTGCTGGAACTTCACTGGGCCTGCCGGGTTTCCGTCTGCGCCGACGGAGGTGATCGATTGTATTTTTCGGGCGCTCGCGGCCAGTTGATCCAAATGGAGATTCACTTGGAAGGCGGAGGAACCGGGCAACGGAGTTAATTGCCAGGACGCGCCGCCATAGGTCAGCCGGAAGGCGCCGTTCGTGGCGGCGGGACCGAAATCGACCAGTTTGTTGGCCATGTTCAAACGCTCGGCGCGCTCCGCCGCGGCGGGATCGGGCGGTTCGGGCTGCCAGCGAATGGCGGCAGGCTCGACTTGATTGGTTCCTCCGAGTGCGCGTTCCCCAGGGTCGGCGGCTCCCAGCATGCGCAGCCGCCGGCCGCCCACACCCGGATTATAAAGGCCGAAGCGGATCGCGAACTCGACAGGAGCGGAAATATTGGCGGGTACGGTGACCTCCGCAGTGCTGGAGAGCGTTCCCGCCGCGCCCAGCCTTGCCGAGTCCAGATCCAATGCGCCCTGGAACACGATGCCTTCTCCTTCGCTCCGCTTTTCATCGACAAAGTGGACGAATGGTTTGAAGCCGGCCGCCACGGGTTGCATTACCTGCCAGTCGATCCGGAGACGGAAGCGGCGGTTGCCGAGGTCGTCCACTCCAGTCACTGTCGCGAGCACCTGGCCTTCACCCTCGGATGCGTTCGCGGGGCGCGCATCCACAAACAAAACGCCCGGGCTCTTCGCATAGGCGGAGATAATTCCGCCGCGCCGCGTGATGTCCGCTTCGTTCCGACCGGCTTTGGCGATAAAGCCGAAGGAGGGCAGCGCCTGGCCCTCGGTGGTCCAATCGCCTTTTCCGCGATTGACCTGCGCCATGCCGCCATTGGAGAAGCGGGCGATCTGCCGGTGGATGTCATCGCCGGCGAATTCATCGGTGAGCATTTGGTCATGGGCCAGGGAATTGCAAACATCGTGCAATAACCAATAGGTCATCACGGCCCGACGCGAGAACGGGCCTTCGCACATTGGATTGCGGCCTCCCAAAACGGTGAGGCTCAGGTAATCGTCGCTGGCGTAGCCGTGAAGGATTTCATCCTGGCCGCCCGCGTAACGCGGCCCGAGCCCGCCCCCCAGCAGCACAAAGCTGCCATGGGATGCCATGTCGTGCCACGGGATGCGCTCGCCATCACCCGCCTGCATGCGCCAGCGGAAGAAGGCATCGGGCGCTTTGCGGTCCGGCAGCCAGCCGGCGTGATCCGACTCGCCGGCATCGAGATGGCCGATCAATCCGTCCTGGCCGGCTTCGCTGATGGTGGGCGCGTGATTGCCGAGGATTTCGCGGATGCGGTCGAAGGCGGCGCCCCAGCGGGCGGCAGTAACAGTCTTCGGGTAGAAACGCCCCAGGCGATCATAGAAATCAATCGGCGGCATGGCGCTGAAGACATCGACGAAATAAGCGGCGGGCGCGAAACCGGCTTTGACTTGCTTCAAGTTCGCCTCGAGCCATGGGCCGAACGCAATGGGCGACCAGCGATAGGACTGCGCCTCACGGCCCTTGTTGAACCACGCCTTCTGCGGCGTGCCGTCGGCATTGAACAGAATGTGATCGTAGGAAAAGCCGGTCGCGTCGGGATAAAAATCAATGTAGTTATCGTGCGGGCAAAAGAGGATTCCGTGGCGTTTGCAGGCGGCGACCAAGGCAAGAAAATCGTCCATGCTGCCGGCCGGCGGATAGATGTCTGGCAAACGGTAATCGTAACCCCAGCGCTGCCAGACGTGCTGCACGTACACCGCGTCGGTGACGCCGTAGCGCGCGGCCAATTCGATGTCCCGCGCATCCGTGCGGTAATCGCCGCCCCATTGATCGAGACAGATGCGACCGAGCAGGCTCGCGACGCCACCGGCGGGTTTGAAATCGGCGAGTGCGCGATAGACCCGCGCGGCGGCGAATGCCTGATGCGTGGATGGAATGAAGGAAAACGTCGCGTCATGGTGCGCGATCAAGGAATAGGCGCGCTGCTCCGGATCGACGTGAAAGCGGTCGGGAAAGATGTCGCTGGCCTGTACGAGGGAGAGGCCGTTTGTGAAATCCATGCCGACGTGACGGGTGGAGAGTGTGAAGCCGCCGGCCTGCAAGTCGAAGCGCGCGGGGTCTTGAATAACGTTGCCAAAACCGGCGTAAACGCGGCGCGCCAGGTCCGAAGCGGGTCCGATGCCCAACGTCGAAAAGCGCGGTTCTCCGCGCAAATCGCGGCGCGCGCCGGGCATCGAGAAGGCGATGCGCAATGCGCCCTTCTCCGCCCACACGGCGGCTTGCACGGCGAGCGAATTTTCGCCGAGCGCGACGTAACTTTTGATCGTGCCGCGCCCGGAATCGAATTGTTGTTCCACGCGTTCACAAGGCAAATTCGTACTGCCCGCGCCGATGTCCTGGCCGTCCACCTGCACGGTGAACCCGTCGAAAACCAGGCCGGCCCGGTCATCGACGAATGCGATGAAACTATCCGCGAGGCCGGAAGGGCCGGGCACAATCGCCGCGCCCGTCCTGCCCGCTTCGCTCTCGATTTTCCAACTCCACGCGAACGAGCCGCCATGCAATGCCTCTTTGGCCAGCTCCAACGCCTTTTGGCGGCGCGCGAGACGTTCGGCATCGGTCTCGGGTTTTTGCGGCGCGCCGGCGGTGAGGATTGGCTCGGCCCAATAGGATTGGTCGCAGGTGGTATCGTGCGCGGGGCCAGGGTCGGTCACGAGGCGCAAGGTGATTTCATGGCTGGCGTAAGCGGAGAGATCGACGTGGGCTGGCTCCCATCGCTTCGCGGCGGAGAAACGCGTGAAGAGAGTTTTGAAGGCACCGCCGTCCTTGACGAGCACGCGATATTCCACGCCGTCGCTGGGCGGTTCCTGGACGGTGTTGTCGCGAATGGCCGTCGCGAAATCGAGCGCGATGGGCGCCTGGTTCGGCAACGCGACCCGGTAATCCGTGAATACGTCTCCCCATCCCTTGCGCCACGCCGGATGCACCGCAAGGGCATGGCGTTGATTCCCGCGATCGATGTCCATCAACTGCACGAGCGCGCCGGTGGTTTCATCAACGCCCTGCCAGCCAACCGGCTTCGCGGCTGGATTCACGCCCCGCACGGCGATAAAGGGCTGGAATATATTGGGCACATCGAGGCGCAGCCGGCCATTCGTTGGAAGCTTCAATGCCGGAAGATGATCGGGCGCCGGGCTGACGGCGACGGCAGCGGGCGATACGCTTACGATCAGGATCGCATGCGCGGTCATTTGCGCGGAGCCGTCGCGAAATTGCGCGAAGGCGTGGACGGGATACAACGCGGCGTAACTGCCCCTTCCGGGAATGACGTTAAACGAGAGCGATTGAGCGGACTTCGCCGCGACCGAAAACGTTTTCGGCAAGGCATTTTCGATGCACCAATCGTCGATGACACCGAGGCGCACAACTCCATAAAGTTCGGTTGAACCAGTGTTCGTCACCGTAACATTGATGCGCAGCGGCCGGCCTAGCGCCATCACTTCGCTGGGATTGGCAATCAACAAGGTCAACGGGCCGGCAGTGTCCCGAGGCGGCAAAAAGCCGAACGCGGAAAACACGAATAGGAAAATGGCGCTGAACGGGAGGAACTTTCGGAAACGCATTAACTCGGAATTTCCAAACTGAGTTCTTGCCCGCGGCTTGCGCGGGCGGGTTTTCGTGATTTTCCCTCCCATCCACGGTTTCACAAGCCATTTTCCGGTTCCCTGTGTCTTGATACCCGCGCCTGATACAAAAAAAAGAACCCGCTTAAAACAGGCTCCTTTTCCGCTCCCCGGCATCGAACCAATCCGCTTGCGGGCACAGGATTCACGACGTCTGACGATTACCCGGAGGAGCTGGAAGAAAGCGATTTTCAATGGCGCTCGCAGTCGACCCGGCAATTGAGGAACATGTCATCCGTGCCAGATGCTGAAAACTTCCATCACAGCGCATACGTGATCCTGCTCAATCCAGCAGTCCTCAAACATCCGTCCATTCAGCGCCTCAATCCCGGCCATCTCTTCACCCGGGTATGGCATCGTGGCTCTATAACAACCAACTGTGGCGGGAATATGCTGGTACCGATACCAACTCCAGATAGTAAATTCGCCGTTGTTGAGAAATGATTGACGAAGACCAATGGATCACCGGCCTCAAGGCCCTCGCGGATAGAAGCTGCCTCCGCATTATCCGGACTCTCCTGGATCAAGCCCTGACGGTAAACGATCTCTCCGAGCACCTGGGTATCTCGCCGTTCAACGTCTCGAAGCACCTGCGCGAAGCCGGGCTCGTCGAGCGCACGAAAATGGCCAATCGGCGGAAGTATGCCATCCCGAGCCGGCACCGGGGACAGTCTTCCGGGACAGCCGTACTGGATCTGAAATACCTGGTGTTCCGGTTCGACGAGTTGCCTGCCGCCTTAAAGGCCGTCCGCCGCGCTGGTCATCGCCGCAGATAGAACGTCCGGCTGGCGCCTAATCATCCCGGCTTCTCAGAGAACTTCAGCGGTACGGCGACAGCCCACTTCAACAGCCGGCGCTACCCCTGTTTTATCGCACTTTCTGCAAACGAGAATGCTGTACGTGGCACCCCTGTTGACGGTCGCAAGCTCGCCATCGTGAGCCTCAAACAGATCAGGCTCGAAAAGCTTCCCGCATTTTTTGCACTTGAATTGTAATTCTTCGGCCATTGGGAGCGCGGAAGACGGGGGCGATGACCGATGAGCGCAAGGTGTAAACGGCCCCGACGAACCGCCACACGAACTCATCGGGCACCTCAGTCCCTTGCCCGACTGAATTCGCACCCAGGTGCAGGGACCAGAGCCATTTCCCCTCACCGGTCCAGCGAGGGTCGCACCATGGGCCGGATATTGGCCTTTGCAACACGTTCCTGTGTTTATTTCACAGAGGGCGTCTTCACCATAGCTTTCGGCTATCGGGCAGACACCGAGGAGGTATTGGTCCAATCGGTGAGAGGGCCTGACACTCAGGAGGTTCGAGCCTCGGACCCTCGGAGCAGGAGCCATGCACAACACTGTCGAAGAATCCAAAACGTCGCCCCACAACCACAGCCACCAAGTATTGCGGAGCATCAAGCAGTTGTATGGAAAAAAATTGGCTGCGTCGGATGGCGATTTTGGCCATGTGAAGGACTTCTATTTTGACGATCAACGCTGGGTGGTCCGATACGTGATCGTGGATGCGGGATCGTGGCTGCCCGGGCGCCTGGTGTTGATCTCTCCGCATGCCTTCGGAAACTTCTATCAGGACGGCGACTGGCTGTTGGTAAACCAAACGCGGAAAGAGATTGAAAACAGTCCGCCGATCGAGTCGCAAAAGCCGGTTTCGCGGCAATATGAAGAGGAGCATTATCGCTACTATGGATATCCCTCATACTGGAACGGGACCGAATTGTGGGGAGGGGCTGGCTTTCCCGTGATTCCGAAGCCGGACCTCACGCAGCCCAATGAGGAAAGTCAGTACGTCCGCTCCACAAACGGCGAAGACCCACATCTGCGCAGCACGAAGGAAGTCGGCGGCTACCAGATCCAAGCCCGCGAAGGAGAGATCGGCCACGTCACGGACTTTATGATTAATGAGAAGAGTTGGGCGATTGATCACCTGGTGATCAAAACGGGCCAATGGTTCTTCGGCAAAGAGATCGCTTTTTCACTGAAGGACATCGACAGGATAAGCTACGAGGAATCCAAAGTCTTTGTGAATGTGATGCCGGATGCAATCAGAGGGCAATGAGCAGGGTATCGTGCGCTACGCGACTTATAGCCAATAGCTATCGAAAACCCTCGCGACCGCGGCCTGTCTTTCTTAGCGAACACAGTGCGGACTTGGGTGTGCATAGCTTTTCGATATTCGTCGGTGGTGAGCGCACTCCTTCCCTCCCGGGATGGAGCCCCACCAGCCGCCGCAACGTCGGGCCGTAAAAGGCATCCTGGCACGGTGGGATGTGACACCCACGGAGAGGCAGAAAATCAAGCGTACGTCGGAACGCTCGACGTTGATCGCTGGGGCGCCTAACCATTGCTCACGTCCTTGATGGCGATGAACTTCACCGTTAAACACACTTCTCGATACAGCTACAGCAAACCCGTGTTGCTCCAGCCGCACATCATCCGGTTGCGGCCACGATGCGACGGTATTCTACGGCTAGTGCATTTTGAAACTGAAATCGAGCCGAACCCAATCACGCTCTCGGCATGCCTGGATATCGAAGCGAACTCGGTTCTCCATGCGTGGTTTGGTGATCCCACGACACGGCTTACTATCCAGACATCCTTTGAGGTGGAAACCGCCCGCAGCAATCCATTCGATTACCTCCTCGCGGCGGCGGCTGAGACTTTGCCAATCGCGTATGGCGGCGAGTTGAGCGGCTCGCTTGCCGGGTATCTGCTGCGCGTCCACGATGAGGATACCGTCGGAAACTTTGGACGTTCAATCGCGGAAGCGGCCGGTGGGCGCACACTCGAGTTTCTCGGTGCACTCAACCGCGAGATCTACAGAACATGTCCCAATATCAATTCGGGAAAAAGGTGCGCCTTATCCGCCAGCGTACACCCTCAAGCATAGGCACGGCTCGTGTCGCGATGTCGGGATGCTCTTTATCGACGCATGCCGGGCGGTGGGCATCGCTGCGCGTTTCGTCAGCGGCTATCGGCACGGCAGCACCGGTCGTCAGCGGCGTTACATGCACGCCTGGCCGGAGGTCTATCTGCCCGGTGGAGGCTGGCGCGGCTATGATCCGACACACGACATGGCAGTCAACGACGAGTACATCGCGGTTGCGGCTTGTCGCGAACCGCTTGGTGCAACGCCCATCGATGGTGGTTTCCGGGGAACGGGCGCAACATCGACGCTGGAAGCGCACATTGAAATCCATTAGGCATCTAGGAAGTCGGGAAGAGGTTGCTGGCGCCCGATCGTCCCCGGGTGGTCGAGGAATGCCGACGATACGACTCCCTGAGGTCAGATCGTCAACGAGAACTGACCCAGCGAGAGGCGGATTGGCGGAGGAGGCAGGATCGGGGTTCATGACCCCGATGATCGTCACCGCCGGGATCGTCGCGGAGTCCGGTGTTCCTTCGCGAACTCTCCCCGCTCGGCTCGCATGTTGAACTCGGCGATTGCGGTTCGCGTGATGTATTGGCGACCGCAGATGTTCAACGTCTTCAGCCATCCCTTTTTCCTGTAGCGCCAGAGTGTCGCTGTACAGAGCCCGGAATCGGTGGCGAATTTGTCGAGGCAGATTGGCGGCATGGATTGCAGCTCGATCAGGGTCCGTTCGGAGAGTTCATTAATAATGTTGGCAGCTTAGGAATGGATCGATCCCGCCGAAACACCCGGGGCACGCTGCGATATCGAACCGGGAAGCCCCTCCGTTGGGGCATGCTCAACCGTAGGCAAGGAGTTGTCCGGTAACGCTTAGTTCAACCACGTTGCCCAATCGCAGACGGCCATTTCACGCATTATCTGAAGAATGTACGCACGCAGCAGCTCTCGAAGGCGCGAAATATAGACGAGCATCATGTCCAAGCAACGCGCCAACATCTATCGAGCGAAACAGTGGTTCAAAGTCCTCCAGACTACGGTGATGAAGCTCGTGCCCAGCCAGGCGGCCGGCGACGTCCCGGCGTTCACCTTCAGCGTCTATTCTCCACCTGAGTATCCAGCGGAGGAAAAGAGCTGACGCCTACCCTTCGATGAGCCGCGATTCACTGATTCGAGAACTTGCCGTGCGTTACGCCGTGAGCGAGGAAGCTGTACGGATGATCTTTCAGGCTTTCGAGCGCAGTTGTGGGCGGTTGGCGCAATTTTCTCATCCTGATCTTGGCGGTTACGGCCAGTGGATGCCCGGCATGACGCAGATCGGCGACATGTTTAATTACGCTCTTCGTGATCGCGTGGACCGGCTCTGTCAGCAGCTGAACGAATACATGTTTTCCGAAGTTGAATTCACGTCTGCAGATCGTCCCGAAATGACTGCAACCTTTAAACCAAATCCTATGAAACCCATGCACCCGATGTCCCCGATGAAGCCAATGTCCCCGATGAAACCGATGGAGCCAATGAAGGCGCCCGAGCGCTGGTGGCCGGAAGATCTCGGTGAAGCCCCGAACTCCGCCGGGGGACAGAACGAAACGCGCTATGCATTCTTCGGCGACAGGCAGCGCCTGGCTGTCGATACGGGCGACGGCAAAGTTTGCGTCTATGATACGGGGGACCATCGTATATCCGGCGTGCAGCAGCACCAAAGCGGCAGCGGACGAAAGACGACGTTCACGAGTCAGCACGGCGAGGTAGACCTGGCGACGCTAACGCCAGTTTAAGTGCCTCCGGCCGCAACCCTCCAACGTAGCCGGGGTGCGGAATCGATGGCATCCAAACCTCTATTGCTTTTCGCACATGGCGCCGGTGCCGGTTCTTGCCATTCGTGGATGCAGCACTGGGTGAAACTGCTCCAGTCCGTTGGCGAAGTCCGAACTTTCGTCTACCCATACATGCTGGCTGGAGGCAGACGTCCGGACCCCTTACCAAAGCTCATCTCATCTCACCGGGCGGCTCTCGATGCCCAACGCCGGCTGCACCCCGGTCGGATACCCTGCAACGGCTAAAGCTCTACCAACCCGCGGCGGCTCGCCACGGCGATGGCCTCCGTGCGGCTGAGAACATTCAGCTTGGTGAAGATGTTGCGCAGGTGCCCTTTCACCGTGGTTTCGCCAATGAAGAGGTTGGCGCCGATTTCCTTGTTGCTTTTCCCGCGTGCCAGCAGCGCCAGCACCTCAATTTCCCGGCCGGTCAGCGTTTCGCTGCTCACGCCTGCGGCCAGCTTTTCCAACAACGCCTTCGGTATGCAGGTCTCGCCGCCGCTCACCTGTCGGATACGCCCTTTCGTCCGGGTTGGGGCGACACAACAAAAGGATTTGCAGCAATTTACGACGAGTTAAGCCAGGAAATTCTTCTGGAAATCGGAAAGTTGAAGAATCAAGGTGTGATTGGTCAGCTATTCGTCACGGGTCACATCCTCATGGACGTTGCACGCCGCCCTGAGTGGCAGAGCAGCATCCAAGTAGAACATGAGCGAGTTGCGTGCAGGAGTGATCGCCGCCACCGCGATGACCAGATTCCGGTGAAAGATCGTCCGGGCTCGGATCGGCATTATCGGACGGCGCGGTATTCACGAACAATGGGTATGGCAATTGCTCGAACAGCTCCCCATGCCCCTATCCAAACTCGTTCTCAACACGCACCGTCCGAGTGGATATCTGCGCGCCGCCGTCGATGGCCCTTCGAATCGTGGTCGCCAGGGTGGGCGCGGGAGATGAGACGTTGGTTCCAAAATCTGAAGGTTTCCCAGAAATTGGCGCTGATCAGCATCCTTTTCGTGATGCCGGACTCGGTGATGCTCTATCTTTTCATCACCGCGATCAACGCGAACATCCAGTTCGCCCGCCTCGAGCAGAAGGGGAACGAGTATCAGCGCCCGTTGGAAGATCTGCTGGAGTTGATTCCCCAACATGGCCAGCTTGCGCTACAGGGGCTGGGCGGCCAGCAATCGGCGATGGAAGAACTTCCCCTAAAAGAAGCCCAGATCGAGAATACATTTGGGACCCTGGTAGGCGTGCACGCCCGCATCGGGGGCGACCTTCAATTTACCGACGAAGGGCTGGCCAAACGCAAACGGGAGCGAGCCCGCGTGGATTTGGTCAGGAAAGAATGGAACGACCTCGTCAGCCATCTCAGGGAGCTGACGCCCGCGCAATGCGCCGACCAGCATCTGCAATTGATTGCGGACATTCGCCTAATGATCACTCACGCGGGTGACATGTCCAATCTGATCCTCGATCCGGTCCTGGACAGCTATTACATGACCGATG
>Ga0302320_10014854_pt1 | contig 16064 bp, 11 predicted proteins | sample Bog_T0_3_FD_202130 | JGI IMG/M metagenome (GOLD analysis project Ga0302320, IMG submission 202130) | Peat permafrost microbial communities from Stordalen Mire near Abisko, Sweden - Bog_T0_3 | ecosystem: Environmental > Terrestrial > Soil > Wetlands > Peat | place: Sweden: Abisko, Stordalen Mire... | reverse complement strand
CGCGAATGCGTTCAGAGACAACGACCAGGGCGAAATGGAGGGACCCGGACCATTACTTGGTCACCCTCCTAGGGCCTGTTCAGGTCAATTTTAGACAACGGCCTGGGGTTTTGCGAACGGGCGGGCGCCTGTGATACTTGATTCATGCATTGGCGCCCGCTGCTGTTCGCCCTTTCCACCTTCCCGCTGCTCTCCAGTCCCCCGGACACCCCGCCGTCGTTCATCGCGGCCCCGGTGGTGGTGGATCTGGCCGCGTTGTTCGCCGCGGCCGAGCGGGCCACCCCCCGGGTACCCCCGGGAGTGGAAACCTGGACCAACCTGCCGGGACCGGCCCTGGGCGGCGCCACCTACCGCTTCAACCTCTACCGGGACCCGCTGGACTGCTCCATCACCGGCAACCGCCTGGTGCTGCGCACCACCGTCAACTACTGGCTGCAGGTGGGCCTGAGGATGAAGGGCTGGGTCCAGGGCATGGCCTCCTGCGGCGTGGCCCCGGAGAGCTTCCGGCGGGCCCGGCTGGGCCTGCAGGCGGAAGTGGGCCTGACCCCCGACTGGGGCCTCGACCTCCGGCTCACCCCGGAGGAACCCGAGCAGCTCGATCCCTGCCAGGTGACCCTGCTGGGCTACGACATCACCGACAAGGTGCTGGCCGGCATGAAGGATTCCCTGGTCAAGGCGGCCAGGGGCATGGAGCAGCAGATGCGCGACTCCACCCTGCTCCGGGCCAAGGTGGAGAACGCCTGGCTCCAGGCCCAGCAGCCGGTGGCGCTGAGCCCGGGGGTGAACCTGCTGCTGAACCCGGAACGGGTGCGCCTGTCCCCCTGGCGCAGCGAAGGCAGCGCCCTGACCATCACCCCCGAAATCCAGATCCGCCCCATCCTCACCCTGGGGGATCCCCCGCTGGTGCCGTATCGGCCCCTGCCCCCCCTGGACCTCTCCCCCGCCCCCATCCAGCCCGGGTTCCAGCTCCGGGTGGAGGCGGATCTGGCCTTCGACCAGGCCACCGCCCAGCTGGCCCGGCAGATGGTGGGCCAGGTCTTCGAGACCGACAAGGGGACGTTCGCGGTGCAGAGCGTGGCCGTGCGCGGCAGCGGCGGCAACGTGCTGCTGGAGATCGGCCTCAAGGGCCGGCTGGACGGCAAGCTCACCCTCACCGGGCATCCGCGCTTCGATGAGCAGAGCGGCAGCATCCGCCTGGACGGACTGGACTACACCCTGGAAAGCCAGAGCTGGATCACCCGCCTGGGGGAATGGCTGTTCCGCAGTTCCCTGCGCCGGACCCTCAGCGAGAAATGCGACTGGTTCATGGACAAGAGCTTCCAGGACCTGAAAGCCCAGGCCCAGACGGGCCTCAACCGGCAGCTCACCCCCGGCCTGGCCATGAGCGGGACGATCAACGGGTTCACCCTGGGCCAGATCCAGGTGCAGGACGACCGGCTCAGCCTGGTGGCCCTGATGGACGGCCAGGTGCAGATTGCGCTGCGGCCGGAGCTGTGATCCTCCCCATGGTGGCGCCGGAAGCTGTGCGCTATCTGGGAAGATGATTCTGGGCTACATTACCTCGTAGCAACCATGCCCCCCGCCCCGTCGAGCCACCCCACCCCGGACCCGCCGCCCCTCCCCGGCGGGACGTCGCTCACCGACGGCCAGGCCTCGGTGCAGGTTCCCGCCTCCGGGCCGGGCTGGCGCCAGTGGCTGGCGGTGGCGGGCCCCGCGCTGCTGGTGTCGGTGGGCTACATGGACCCCGGCAACTGGGCCACGGACATCGCCGGGGGCAGCCGCTACGAGTACCGGCTGCTGTGGGTCCTGCTCATGTCGAACCTGATGGCCATCCTGCTGCAGTGCCTGGCGGCCCGGCTCGGGATCGTCCGGCGCCGGGACCTGGCCCAGGCCTCGCGGGAGACCTACCCTCCGGCCGTGAACCTGTCGCTCTACCTCATGGCCGAGGTGGCCATCGCCGCCTGCGACCTGGCCGAGGTGATCGGCTCGGCCATCGCCCTTAACCTGCTGTTCGGCCTCCCGCTCATCGCGGGGGTGCTCGTCACCACCTTCGACGTGCTGATCCTGCTGCTGCTCACCCAGTTCGGCATCCGCAAGCTGGAGGCCGTGATCCTCAGCCTGGTGGCCACCGTGGGCCTGGCCTTCGTGGTGGAGCTGTTCCTGGCCCCGCCCGCCGCGGGGCCGCTCATACGCGGGTTCCTCCCGGCGCTTCCCGACGCCGACGCCCTCTACATCGCCATCGGCATCATCGGCGCCACCGTGATGCCGCACAACCTCTACCTCCATTCCGCCCTGGTGCAGACCCGCAACTACGGCCCGAAGGGCGGGATCCGCCAGGCGATCCGGCTGAACACGCTGGATTCCACCGTGGCGCTCAACCTGGCGTTCCTGGTCAACGTGGCGATCCTGGTGCTGGCGGCGACCGTCTTCTACAGCCACGGCCACCGCGACGTGGCCGAGATCCAGGATGCCCACCGGCTGCTGGAGCCCATCGTCGGGGCCGCCATCGCGCCGGTGGCATTCGCGGTGGGCCTGCTGGCCGCCGGGCAGAGTTCCACCATCACCGGCACCCTGGCCGGCCAGATCGTCATGGAGGGCTACCTGGACATCCGGATCCGACCCTGGCTCCGGCGGATGATCACCCGGCTGCTCGCGGTGGTGCCCGCCGCGGCCACTATCTTCTGGTTCGGGGACCGGGCCACCGGCGGGCTGCTGGTGCTCAGCCAGGTGGTGCTGTCGCTCCAGCTCCCCTTCGCCATGATCCCCCTGATCCATTTCGTGTCGGACCGGCGGAAGATGGGGCAGTTCGCCATCGGTCCCTGGCTCCGCGCCGGAGCCTGGCTGGTGGCGGCCGTCATCCTCGCCCTGAACGCCAAGCTGGTGGCCGACACGTTTCGGGATTGGCTCGCCGCCCCGGGGCCCCGGGGCCTCTGGATCGAAGTGCTGCTGTTCCCGGCGCTGGCCGGAATCGGGGCGCTCCTGCTCTGGATCACCTTCGAGCCGTGGCTGGCGCGGATGGCGGTGCGCCGGGCCAGGGCCGGCGCGGCGATCCATGGCGCGGTGCCGGTGCCGGTGATCGTCCAGCCGGAACCGGCGCCTTTGCGGAAAGTCGCCCTGGCGCTGGATTTCTCCGGCAACGAGGTGCGCCTGATCGAGGCCGCCCTGCGCTTCCTGGGGCCGGCGCGACCGGCCCTGACCCTGCTCCACGTGGTGGAAAGCCCTTCGGCCCGGGTGTTCGGACTGAACGCGGCGGACCTGGAAATGGGCAATGACCAGTCCTGGATCGAGTCCTACGCCGTGGCCCTGAGGGGCCTGGGCTACCAGGTGGAGACCAGCCTGGGAGCCGGGGATCCGGCCCCCGAACTGGCCCGGCTCGCCAACGAGGCTGGCGTGGAGCTGGTGATCCTCGGCGGCCACGGCCACCGCGGCTTCGCCGACATGATCCACGGCACCACCGTGGAAGCCCTCCGCCACCGGACCCGGGCCAGCGTCCTGGTCATTCCTGTGGGCCGCCCGGCGGTGGCGGCGCGGAAAGGCAACCCCTCCGAACCTTGAACCGGTGTGGCTATGATGGGCATACCACCCGGGAGGTCCGCCCATGTCCCTGCTGCTGGAACCGCGCCTCAGCCTTCCGCTCGCCTTCGCCGAACAATTGGAGTGCCAGCTCCGCACCACGGCCAGGGAAATCAGCTCCGCGGCTCTGCTCCGGGATGCCGATTCGCTCCACGCCCTGATCCGGCGCCAGTTTCCGGAACTGGCCGCGGAGGAGGACGATCATTGAGCGGGGTACCCTAGTTCGCCAGCGGCAGCCCGAGCTGTTCCAGGTCCCTCACCGCCTCGGCGCTCCCGGCGGACGCGGCCAGGCGGTACCAGTGGATGCCTTCCTGTGAATCCCGGGGGACGCTCAGGCCCTTGCAGTACATGCTGCCCAGCATGCGCATGGCGGCCGCATCGCCGTTGACGGCGCGGTCGTAGGTGGGGCGCAGGGCGGGGGGGATGTCACGGGCGGAAGGGATCCCGGCCGCGGCGCCCCCGGCGGGACCGGCGGCCGGAATCTCCCTCAGGAAGGGCGAGGCGAAACACGTCAGGATGAAGACGACAAAGACCCCGCCGAACAGGGTGCGCGGATCCCGGCGGGCGGAGGAGGGGGGGGCCAGGATCCGGAGCTCCAGCGGGGGCAGTTCGAAGGTGAAGGGCCGGACCTCGACAGCGGGTCCGGAATCGGCGGGGGTCCCTTGAACTGGGATGGGCATGCGGGTCCTCTCCCCGTGGCCCCGGACGCCAGAAGCGGAGGGGAGCGTGGGGGCCGCCCCTGCTACCCTCTACCTAAACCGGATCGACCAGACGGTAGCCTGAATGTAGTTTTTTCCTAACCCATGTCAAGCGTGGGTGCGATGAAATTCAAGGGAGCCGTGATCCCCCCCTTCGGCCGGGGCGGCCAGGAGGGCGGCGGCCACCGAGCACGGGACGTACTTGGCGAACACCTTCAGGGTGGTCTCCCAGTCCGCCAGCAGGGCCAGGGCGGTACGGCTGCCGGTGGCGGCCTGGTAGTCCGCGAGCAGGGTCCGCAGTTCTTCGCCGTCGGCCGCGTCCAGGGGCACGGCCTGCACGTAGTTCCGGTTCACGAAGCTGTCGTGCCGGCGCTCCATGAAGAACTTCCCGCCGGTCATGCCGGCCCCGGCGTTGTGGGAGACGGCGCCCAGGAACAGGACGGTGCCCCGGGTCATGTACTCGCAGGCGTGCAGGCCGGCTCCCTCCACCAAGGCGGTGGCGCCGCTGTTGCGCACGGCGAAGCGGTCTCCGGCCTGGCCGTGGATGTACAGGGTGCCGCCGGTGGCGCCGTACAGGGCGCAGTTGCCGATGATGGCGTTCTCCTCGGGGAGGAACCGGGCCGCCAGCGGCGGCCGCACCACGATCCGCCCGCCGGACATGCCCTTGGCCACGGAATCGTTGGCCTCGCCGAACAGGGTGGCGCGGATCCCGTCCACCAGGAACACGCCGAACCCCTGCCCCGCGCTGCCCTGGAAGGTGAACTTGAGGCTGCCCCGGTAGCCGGCGCCGGCATGCTGGCGCCCGGCGCTGTGGCGCAGGGCCAGGACGCCGGACAGGGTGGCCAGGGTGGCCCGGTCGGTGGTAGCGATGGGGTAGGCGCCTTCGAAATCCGTCTGGGCTTCCAGGGCGGGCCGGGTTTCCTCCAGGATGCGCTGGTTCAGGGGCGCGATGCCCGCGGGCGGCCGCATGAGCGGGTGGCCGTCGTAGCCGCTGGCCTCGGCCAGGAACCGCCTCAGGTGCAGCTTGCGCTGGCTCAGGTATTCCACGTGCCTGGCCGCCGGCAGCAGCAGGTCGGTGCGCCCGGTGAGCTCCGCCAGGGAGCGGAAGCCGAGCCTGGCCAGGTGCCTGCGCACGTCTTCCGCCAGCAGGCGCAGCAGCCGGACGATGTGCCCATGGCTGCCCTGGTAGCGGAGCTTGAACTTGGGGTCGTGGGTGGCGATGCCGGCCGGGCAGGTGTTCTTTTCGCAGATGCGCGCCATGATGCAGCCTTCGGCCACCAGCAGGAGCTTGCCGAAGTCGAAGCCCTGCGCCCCCAGCAGGGCCGCCACCACGATGTCGTGGCCGGTGAGCAGGCCGCCGTCGGCCCGCAGTTGGACGCTCGAGCGCAGGCCGTTCTCCACCAGGGTGCGGTGGGCTTCGGCCAGGCCGAACTCGAAGGGCAGGCCGGCATGCTTCATGGAGCCCAGGGTGGCGGCGCCGGTGCCGCCGTCGCCGCCGGCGATGTAGAGGATGTCCGCGCCGGCCTTGACCACACCCACGGAGATCGGCCCCAGGCCGGTGCCCGAGACCAGCTTCACGCTGATCTCGGCGGCGGGGTGCACCTGCCGGAGCTCGTAGATCAGCTCCTTCAGGTCCTCGATGCTGTAGATGTCGTGCAGGGGCGGCGGCGAGATCAGGTCCACTCCGGGCAGGGAGAAGCGGGCCCGGGCGATCTCTTCGTTCACCTTGACCTTCATGAGCTGGCCGCCTTCGCCGGGCTTGGCACCCTGGGCCACCTTGATCTGCAGTTCCTGGCCGGTGACCAGGTACTCGGCGGTGACCCCGAACCGGGCCGAGGCCACCTGCTTGGTGGTGGCGGTGATCCCATCGGAATAGTAGAAGGGGTTCTCGCCCCCTTCCCCGCTGTTGCTGCGCCCGCCTACCTCGCGCATGGCCATGATCAGGTCGCGCTGGGACTCGGCGCTCACCGCGCCGAAGGACATGGCCCCGGCGCCGAACGTCGCCAGGATCGCCTCGATCGGCTCCACCTGGTCCAGGACCAGGGCTGCGACCGCGGGCTTGAGGTCGAACAGGTGGCGCACGCTGATGGGCTCCGCCAGGTCGCCGTGGCTCAGGAACTCCTGGTACAGTGCCGCGGACTCGGCCTCAGGCAGGTCCTCCCGGACCATGCGGTGCACCACCCTGGCCCGGGCCGAGGTCATGGCGTGCCCTTCCCCTTCGACGCCCTTGGGCGGTTCCCGGAACTGGTGGGTGTTGCGCAGCTTTGACCGCCACTCGGGCAGCACGGCGAACCCGGTCTTGCGCAGCACGTCCTCGGCCAGCTCGTGGTAGCCGATGCCGCCGATGGGGCTGGCGTCGCCGGGGAAGAAGTTCTCCATCAGCTCGTCGCCCAGGCCGATGGCGGTGAACAGCTTGGCGCTGATGTAGCTCTGAAGCACCGAGATGCCGCTCTTGGACATGATCTTGAGCAGGCCCGAGACCAGGGCCTTGACGTAGTTCTGTTCCCGCTCGTCGGGGCCCAGGGCGCCCAGCAGGCGGTGCGGGTCGGTGCGGGCGATGCGCAGGGCCAGGTAGGGGCACACCGCCGAGGCGCCGAAGCTCAGCAGGGCGGCCAGGTGGTGCGGCGTGCGCACCTCGCCGGTGTCCATGACGATGGAGGCGTTCAGGCGCAGGCCGGAGTGGTTGAGCGCGTGCACCACCGCGCGCAGGGCGATCAGCCCGGGGATGGGCGGGTGCTCGTGGTCCGCGTCCCGGTCGCTGAGGATGACCACGGTGCACTTCTGCTCCACCGCCTTCAGCACCTCGGCCACCAGCCGCTCCACCGCCGGCCGGAAGCCGCCGGGGCCGTCGGCGCGACGGAAGGTCATGGCGAAGGTCTGGGGCAGGATGTGGGATTCCGAGGCGCGCTTGCGGCCCAGGTCCTCCAGGAAGCGCATCTCGCCCAGGGTGAGCACCGGCACCGGGCACTCGATGGCCGGCTCCAGCGGCAGCAGGTCCTTGGGGAAGAAGATGTTGGGCTTGCGGCCCAGGAACACGCACAGGTCGGTGACGTTCTCCTCGCGCAGGTAGTCCAGGGGCGGATTGGTGACCTGGGCGAAGTTCTGGTAGAAGTAGTCGAAGAACGGCCTGGGCTGCAGGGAGAATACGTTGGGCCGGGCGGTGTCGCCCATGGAGCCGATGGGCTCCTTGCCTTCGGCGATCATGGGGAACAGCAGCTTCTCCTGTTCCTCCTCGGTGAGCGAGAACAGGTTGCGCTGATAGATGCCCACCGGCGTTTCATCCTCCGCCGGCAGCGAGCGCATGGGCACCGTGCGCGGGTCGAACCGGGCGTCGCGGTTCTCCCGGGAGCCACTGGCGTCCCGGAAATGGAAGTGCCCGCTGTCCAGGTCCACCATCACCCCGGTGCCGGCGTGCAGGGTGCCCTTGCGCAGGATCCGGCCCTCGTCGATGTGGAAGGCCCCGGCCTCCGAGCAGAGGTAGAACGTGTCCTCGGTGGCCGCCCAGCGGGAGGGCCGGAAGCCGTGCCGGTCCAGCCGCGCGCCCACGGTGTTGCCGTCGGAATACATGATGATGGCCGGCCCGTCCCAGGGCTCCATGGCCCGGCTCCAGAACTTGTAGAACTCCGAGAGTCCCTGGGCCGGCGGCATCATGATCGCCAGAATATCTTCGATGTGGGGGATGGCGCTGCGGTAGCAGAGGGCCTCCACCATCTCGTTGAGGCTGCCGGAATCGCTGATGCCGGTGCGGGTGAGGATCTGGTCCCGCATCAGGCCCATGGACCGCTCCCGGGAATGGGCCCAGGAGCGGTTGCCGGCGATGGTGTTGATCTCGCCGTTGTGGGCGATGAGCCGGAACGGCTGGGCCTTGTCCCAGGAGGTGCGTGTGTTGGTGGAAAAGCGCCGGTGGAACATGGCGAAGCGGGTGGAAAAGGCTGGGTTCTGCAGGTCCAGGTAGAACTTGTGCAGCACCTCGGCCATGGTCAGGGCCTTGTAGACGATGGTGCGGCCCGACAGGGAAGTGAAGAAGAACTCCTTGTTGATGCCCTGCTCCGCCTGCTTGGTGCGGATCTCCTGCTTGACCATGTAGAGCAGGCGGTCGAAGGACTGGTCCGTGCGGCAATGGGCGGGGCGGCGGATGATGGCGTGGACCATGGCCGGCCGGGACAGCACGGCCTCTTCGCCCAGCACCGAGGGATCCACCGGGATCTCGCGGAAGCCGATCACTTCCAGGCCGTGGAAGGCCAGGGTGGCGGTGAACACCCCCAGCGACTTCTGCCTGCGCAGGGAATCCCTGGGCATGAACAGGGTGGCCACGGCCACCTCGCCCCGGCGGTGGCCCAGCAGCTCGAACGGAATGTCGGTCATCACCCCGGTACCGTCGCCGGTGAGCTGGTCGGCGCCGCAGGCGCCGCGGTGCTCCATGCAGCCCAGCGCGGTGATGGCCTCCTGGAGAATGGCGTGGGAGCTGGTGCCGGTGCGGGACGCCACGAAGCCGACCCCGCAGGCGTCCCGTTCCCGGTTGTCATGCTCCCCGAAGATGCATCCGCCTGGATTCCACTGCATAAAGCCCCCTCCCAGGGTCGACGAGCTTCCATCATCCCCCCAACCAGGGGCAATAGCTCAATTAATAAATCCAATAGACTCAATCAATTCAGTTTCAGGGAACAGATCCAGCCATATTAATATTTGACAAATTTGTTGCCGAATCCCGAAAAACATACATTTATGTAATACCATCGAAATCATGGCCACCGTGAACGATCCCCTCCTGCTCTCCGCACTCCTGGAGGTATGCCACGCCCTGGCCGCCCGGGATATCCGCGCCGCCCTGCCCCGGGTCCTGGAGATCCTGGCGGAGGCCTTCGGCGCCCCGGGCGGGGTCATCACCCTCCTGGACGCGGGCACCGGCGCCCTGGTGATCGAGGCGTCGTTCGGCCTGCCCAAGGCCACGGCCGAGGGCGTGCGCTACCGCCCGGGCGAAGGCATCACCGGCCGGGTGTTCCAGAGCGGCAAGGCCATCGTGGTGCCCAAGGTCGGCGAGGAGCCGCTGTTCCTGGACCGCACCCGGGTTCGCCGCAGCCGGCGCAAGGCGGGCCAGGAGCTGTCCTTCCTCTGCCTGCCCCTGTTCCTGGACGGCCGCCCTTCCGGCACCCTGGCCCTGGTGCTGCCCTACCAGCAGGACCGGGACATCCCCCGGGACACCAAGCTGCTGCAGATCGCCGCCTCCATGGTGGGGCTGGCCATGAAAGTGGCGCAGCTGGTGGCCGCGGACCGGCAGCGCCTGCTGGAGGAGAACCAGCTGCTGCGGCACGAGCTGCGGGAGCGCTACGAGCTGCGCAACCTGGTCGGCAACAGCCACGCCATGGGCCAGGTGTTCGAGCAGGTGGCCCAGGCGGCCCCGGCCAACACCACCGTGCTGATCCGCGGCGAATCGGGCACCGGCAAGGAGCTGGTGGCCCGGGCCATCCACTACAATTCGCCCCGGGCCGAGAAGCCCTTCATCAAGGTGAGCTGCGGCGCCCTGCCGGAGACCCTCATCGAATCCGAGCTGTTCGGGGTGGAGGCCGGCGCCTACACCGACGCCCGCCAGGCCCGCCAGGGCCGGTTCGAGCTGGCCCACGGCGGCACCCTGTTCCTGGACGAGATCGGCGAACTGTCCCTGGCCACCCAGGTCAAGCTGCTGAGGGTGCTGCAGGAGCGGGAGTTCGAGCGCCTGGGCGGCGGCACGCCCATGAAGGTGGACGTGCGGGTGGTGGCGGCCACCCACCGGGACCTGGAGGCGGCCATCCTGGACAAGACCTTCCGGGAGGACCTGTACTACCGGTTCAACGTGTTCGAGATCTTCCTGCCGCCCCTGCGCGAGCGCAAGACCGACATCCTGCTCCTGGCCGACCACTTCGTGGAGAAGTACACCGTCGCCCACGGCAAGGACGTGCGCCGGATATCGAATTCCGCCATCGACATGCTCATGGCCTACCACTGGCCCGGCAACGTGCGCGAGCTGGAGAACTGCATGGAGCGGGCGGTGCTGGTGTGCGAAGGCGGGGTCATCCACGCCCATCACCTGCCCCCCACCCTGCAGACCGCCGAAGCCTCCGGCACCTTCCTGGCCACGCCGTTCGAAGAGGCGGTGGCGGCCTTCGAGCGGGACCTGCTGCAGGACGCCCTCAAGTCGGCCCGCGGCAACCGGGCCCGGGCGGCGCGGCTGCTGCAGACCACGGAACGGATCTTCAACTACAAGGTGCGCAAGTACGGGATCAGAAGCGAAGGCTTTGCTCAGCCTTGACCCTGGCTTCCTCGATCTGGGCCGCGGTGAGGCCGCCCTTGACCAGCTGGGCGGTCCGGCCGGCCTGCTCGTTGCCCCCGGCGCCGGCCCTGAGCAGCAGGGCGTAGGCCTCCACTGTGTCCCGGGGCACGCCGTCGCCCAGGGCGTACATCATCCCCAGGCAGCCCTGGGCGCCGGCGCTGCCCTGGGCCGAGGCCAGGCGCAGCCACTTCAGGGCCTCGGGGGTATCCCTGGGCAGGCCCTCCCCCAGGAAGCACATGGCCCCAAGCCTGGCCTGGGATTCGGCGTCGCCCTGGTCCGCGGCCTTGCGCAGCCAGTTCCTGGCTTCAGCCAGGTTCCTGGCCAGGCCTTCGCCCCGGTAGTAATCCTGCCCCAGCCTGGCCTGGGCGTCCATATCCCCCTGCTCGGCGGCCAGGCGGAACCACCGCGCGGCCTCCAGGGGATCTTTGGCCAGCCCCTCGCCGGCTTCGCACATCAGCCCCATGATGGTCTGGGCCTTGGGATTGCCCTGCTCCGCGGCCTTGCGGTACCAGCCCAGGGCAGCGTGAAGGTCGGCGGGCAGGCCCTCGCCCAGGAAATACATGGAACCCAGCAGGGTCTGCGCGGCCGCCTCCCCATGCTCGGCCGCCCGGCGGTAGCCCTCCAGCTCCGGACCCGCGACCTTGGCCGGGACCAGGACGGTGACCACCTTGGCAAGGGTGAGCAAGCCTTCGTCGCGACCCTCCGGGCCCCACTGGCCCCCAGCCATCGCCAAAGGGATGCTGAGGGCCAAAAGCAGACGCGGCCAGACATGCATGGATCCTCCTCAAGGGAAGTGACGTGAGCGCCTCGGTCCCGGCTGCTGACCCGCGCTGCTTGATGGAGTATCGGCATCCGGACCAGCTGGCGCCAGAGCGATCGTTTAATTTCTGCCGGGGCTGCGCCAGCGCTGGGTTGGCCTGGGAAAAACGGCACCCGACCGGCGGCCGCGGCGAATTGTTCCTTGCGCCACGGGCAACGCCGGGACCTGAGCGGGCAGGAGGCGGCTACCGGATCCAGAGATCCTACAAAACTGTGACTCGTTGTAGATGACATTACATTTTTGTCTAGACCCGGGAGGCCCCCAAGGAGCTTCATGCTTTTTTAAGCAAAGACATGTTAACAGTTAATTCAAGTTTCCCGGTTCACTGAACCTTGGCACGGCCCATGCTCATGAAATCCGTCCGCACGTACAGGGAGGGAACAATGGGAACCGTGGAATGGAGTGAACTGCTCAGGTGGGTGCCCCGCGCCACCCAGGAAGACCCCGGCCAGGAAATCCGGATCCCGATCCAGCGGGAAGCCCCCTGCCAGGTCGAGGCCTCCCTCAAGGCGACCGCCGCCAAGGCCGAGCCGCGCACGCTCACCCTGGCTTCCCTGTAGCCCAAACCACCGGACCGGCCCGGCACTGAGGGATCGCGATCCCTGAGTGACGGGCCTTTCCCTTCGAGCGTCGATGGCCGAACGGGATGATGGTTTCCTACTAAAATGTATTTTTCCTGAAACGATTCTACAATTTTGTCATCATTATTAATGGCATCGAGATGGCCTGGACTTTATCAACTTAACTATTTTCAATATCTTGAAATGTTTTCAGGGGGAATGGACGGTGTTGGCACGGCTCCTGCCAAGGGAGAAACCATCCAAGCCTTTCGCCAAGGCCTAGGCCCCATTCCTAGTCTGGTGATCGACCCTTCCTTCCACGTCCGCTCCACGGAGATCTCATGACACCACCACCTACCTCCACCCCGGCGCTGAAGAAGACCTTGGGCCTCACCGGGGTGACCGTGAACGCCATGGCGCTCATCGCGCCGGGCGCCTTCCTCTGGATCACCATGCAGGTGCAGGCCGCCAACACCGGCGGCGACACCGACATGTGGACCGGCATCGTGGCCGCCCTGGTGGTGGCCTTCCTCACCGCCATGGCCTTCGCGGAACTGGCGCGGCGCTATCCGGAGGCGGGCGCCGGCGGCTCCTACTACTTCGCCGAGAAGGCCTTCCTCGACCGGGAACAGGCCGGCCACCGGCGCTTCGCCCGCCTGGCCAAGTTCGGCACCGGCTGGGCCGCCCACCTGTTCTATTGGGTCTACCCGGGGGTCATGGTGGCGATGATGGCCACGCTGGTGACCTACCTGCTGAGCCAGTTCAATATCAATGCCACCATCCCGCAGCAGATCGTGATCGCGGTGCTGTTCTCGGTGGCGGTGGGCTTCATCGCGGTGCGCGGCATCACCGGGTCCACCAACCTCGCCATCGTCATCAACGTCATCCAGCTGGTGTCGCTGGTGGGCTTCAGCATCATGGCGATCATGTTCCGGATCAAGAATCCGCTGCACGCCACCCAGTGGGCGCACCCGCACGCCATGTCCATCGTGTTCCCGCACAGCCTGGGGGCGATGCTGTTCCAGTCCACCATCGCCATGCTCATCCTGGTGGGCTTCGAGTCCTCCACCTCCCTGGCCGGGGAAGCCAAGAACCCGAAGAAGGACATTCCCCGCGGCATCATCCTGTCCCTGGTGATCCAGGGCGTGTTCGCCTACCTGCTGGAGTACTTCGCCGCCAACTACGCGGTGTGCGAGAAGCTGGTGAACGTGGCGCCCGACGGCACCCGGACCACCGGAATGGCGGCGGTGGCGGCTTCGGGCGCGCCGGTGGGGGACATGATCCGGATGATCGGCGACTCCATGTTCGGCGGCAATGGCTTCATGCTCATGATCGTGGTGGCCCTCACCGTGGGCCTGGCGGTCCTGGGCACCACCCTGGCGGCCATGAACACCGCCGTGCGCATCAGCTTCGCCATGGCCCAGGACAAGGAGATGCCCAGCGTGATGGGGGCCCTGCACGGGAAGCACGCCACCCCGCACATGGGCGTCTGGCTGCTGGTGGGCGTCTCGGCCATCCTCGGCGCGGTGGGGGTCTGCAACGTCACCGCCCTGACCGGCATCACCCTGGCCTCCAACATCGGCACTTTCATCCTCTACGGCATGATCTGCGCCCTGACCTTCGTCGCCTTCGCCGGCCAGAGCGAGTTCCACAGCGGCAGGCACGCCATCGTCCCGCTGCTGGGCCTGCTGGGGAACCTGGCCCTGCTGGTGGGCATCGTGGTGATCGGGCTCAAGACCCCCGGCGTCTCCGCCAACGCCACCCGCTTCGCCCTCTGGATGACCGCGGGCTGGGGCACGGTGAGCGCGGTCTACCTGGTGTGGAACAGCCGATCGCAGAAGCGCGCCCTGCTGCCGACCACCCATGCCGGATGAGGCACCCGAAATAGAGGCCCACGCCCTGACCGACACCGGTCAGGTTCGGCAGGACAATCAGGACGCCGTTCGGTGCTGCCACCCGAATGACGACCTGACGGTCCGCCACGGTCACCTGTACGGCGTCGCCGACGGCATGGGCGGGTTCGCCCACGGCGGGATCGCCAGCGCGTTCGCGCTGGAGGCCCTGTTCAAGGCCTTCTACGCGCACCAGGGGACACCGGCGCAGCGGCTCTGCCAGGGCGTCCAGGACGCCAACCTCGGCATCTACCAGATGGCCATCCGCATGGGGGTGGGGCGGATGGGCACCACCCTGACCGCGGTGCACCTGGCCGGGCACACCCTGCACGTGGCCCACGTGGGCGACAGCCGCGCCTACCTGGTGCGGGACCGGCAGGCCACCTGCCTGACCCAGGACCACACCCGGGTGGGCGAGCTGGTGCGCCTGCGCCTGCTCTCCCCGGACAAGGTGCGGACCCACCAGCAGCGCTCCGTGCTGGACAAGTGCCTGGGCCTGGAACTGTTCGTCCAGCCGGACGTGTTCGCGGTGCCGGTGCGCCCCGGGGACCGGATCGTGCTGTGCACCGACGGCGTCTGGGGCTTCGTGGAGGATCGGGACATCGCCGATTTCGCCGCGGCAGAGTCGTCCATGGAAGGCTTCAACCGGGCGGTCATGGACGCTGCCATCCGCGGGGGCAGCGACGACAACCTCTCGCTGCTGTCCCTGCGCTTCGGTTCCCTGGCCGGCGCCCCGGAGCCCGGCGCGCCGGAGTCGACCGTGGCGGGCTTGTTCAGGAGGTGGTTCCGACGATGAAGCCAATCCCCCTTATACTGCAAGCACCGGAATCCATCCGCACCTCCTTCCGTAAGGCCTGAGACCGTCCTATGTTCCAGATCGGCGATCAGTTCGACCATTTCCAGATCCGCGCCCATCTCGCCCAGGGCGGCATGAGCGACATCTACCGCGCCTATGATTTCCTCAGCGGCAAGGAAGTCGTGCTCAAGATCCCGAACCGCGCCTCCATCGGCGATCCGGCCCAGTACGAGCGCTTCCAGCGGGAGCTGGAAGTCATGCGCACCCTCGACCACCCGGCCATCCAGAAGGGGGTCGGTTCCGGCCAGTTCAACGCCACGCCCTACCTGGTGACCCGGCTCATCACCGGCGAATCCATGCGCGACCTGGTCCAGCGCCGGGCGCCCATGCCCGCCGAGGAGGCCATCGCGCTGGTGACGAAGATCGCCGACGGCCTCGCCCACTGCCACGACCACGGGATCATCCACCGGGACATCAAGCCGGAGAACATCCTGATCACGCCGGAAGGCGACCCGGTGATCCTGGATTTCGGGCTGGCCCTCACCCGGCAGGCCTTCCGGGTGACCTACGCCAACCTCAGCGGCGCGGCCGGCACCCCGGACTACATGGCCCCGGAACAGATCGAGGGGCACCGTGGCGACATGCGCACCGACGTCTACGCCCTGGGCACCATGCTCTTCGAGCTGCTCTCGGGCCACCTGCCGTTCGAGGGCGACAACCAGATGGTGGTGATGGCCCTGCACCTGCAGGGCAACGTGCCCCGGCTGGACCGGGAGGACAAGGGCATCCCCACCCCGCTGGCGGCGGTGGTGGCCCGGGCCATGCAGCGGGACCCCGAGCTGCGCTGCCCGGACATGCCCACCCTGATCCACGACCTGGAGCAGCCTGAAACGGTGGACCCGGCGATCCTGGAGCGGGTGGAGGACCCCCGGCAGAAGCTGCCGTTCTGGCGTTCGCCGATCTTCGTATCGGGGCTGATGGGTTTGGTGGTATTGCTAGTCCTTGCCGTGATCGCTTTCGGCCTGCAGGCCCTGCACAAATGACCCTCCCGCCCAACCACCAGACCCCCGAACAGATCCTGGCCCGCGTCCAGGAAAGCCGGATCCAGTTCGTGGATCTGCAGTTCACCGATGTGGGCGGCGCGGTCAAGAACGTGACCATCCCGGTGCCGGAGCTGGCGGCGACCCTCAACCACGGCATCTGGTTCGACGGCTCCTCCATCGAGGGCTTCGCCCGCGTCGCCGAAAGCGACATGCACCTGGTGCCGGACCTCTCCACCTTCGCCGTGCTGCCCTGGCTGGGCGGCCCCGATGCCACCGCGCGGCTGATCTGCAACGTGTTCACCCCCGACGGCCAGCCGTTCCTGGGCGACCCCAGGGCCGTGCTGGGCAGCGCCCTAAGGCAGGCGGAGGAGATGG
>Ga0302320_10014851_pt1 | contig 16066 bp, 10 predicted proteins | sample Bog_T0_3_FD_202130 | JGI IMG/M metagenome (GOLD analysis project Ga0302320, IMG submission 202130) | Peat permafrost microbial communities from Stordalen Mire near Abisko, Sweden - Bog_T0_3 | ecosystem: Environmental > Terrestrial > Soil > Wetlands > Peat | place: Sweden: Abisko, Stordalen Mire... | reverse complement strand
TAAGATCGCCGCTCAGAGTAAGGCCGCAATCCGGGGCAAGCCCAAACGCGTCAAATAGACCCGCAAACGTTCCCAATCGCCGCATTCAATCCCCCAAGCGCGAAAAAACCGGCTGGAAACAGACGCCGACCCGGCATGCAGTTAACTCTTCGTAAAACCTTTATCCCTGTCTGCCGATAAGCACTCCAGCGACAGACGTAAACACGCTGAGGATCGGCGCTGTCGCCAACATTCCACAACGATAAAGGAAGGTCCACTATGGACACCCCGGTTTCACAAAAACGGCGAACAAAATCAGGACACTACGCCTCGCGCATCTTTCCGGTGCTGTTTGCGTTGACCGCAGCGCCCGGCATGCTGAAAGCCACAAACCTCCTGGCAACCTATAACGGCAGCGGGGGCAGCGCAGCTGCCATCACGACAGTAAACCTGACCTGCAATACGGCAACTGGCGCCGGGCCCTCGGCCAGCGTCTGGGTCCGGGCCAATCCCGTGCTGACCGGCACTAATCAGCTGATTGTTTCCGCCGGCAGCGTTTCCGGAACCGGCAACGCCAACGTAGTAGTCACCGCTCCGGTAAGCCAGGTACTGACGCCGGCGAACTCGGCAACTGGTATTCAGTACACCATCAGTCTGGCGACAACGCCGTCCGTTGGGTGCGTCGGCCTGAACACAAATATTGCAGCCACCTTCAACTTTGCGCACATCGTGGGTACGACGGCGGCTCCAAATTCCAGCTCCAGTCCGGTGGCCGATGTGGCTATGGGGGTTACCTCAACCCTCACCAACTCAACTTCGGGCCTCACCTATCCGAGCAGCATTGCACTCACGTGCGTAAAGTCCGGAAGCAACTACTATCCGGGTCCGGCCGTGACGGTATCGATCGGCTCGACCGCCACGGGCGGCACGCCGTTCTCTTACGACAGCGGCAACGCCGCCGCATCATGGGCTGTCCCGAATCCGACAACCCCAAGCGGAACGGCAACCTCAGGCACTCCGATCACCTTCACGGTCGTAGCCAGCGGAACAGCCGGAACCAGTACAGGTTGCGATCAACTGGCCAGTTCCGGCAGCAACACCGCAACCACAAGCATAAAACTGATCAACGCACCAGGACCGGAAGTCACCATTCCCGTGACCCTCACGGTATCTCCACCTTCGGCATCAGCCCTCATAGTCAGCCCGACGGCGATCACCGTAACCTGCGCCAAAACGGGCGTCAGCACGTGGGTACCGAACTATCCCCAGACAGCATCCGTAAGTGCGCCGTCTTCAACGGCATTTACCATCGATACAACTGCCTCGGCAGCCTGGCTCACTGTCAGCGGCCTCACCAGCCTGACGGCCACGTCCTCGATACCTTCGTTGCTCTCCGTCGGTTCCCTCAGTTCGGGCTCACCGTGCGGAGGAGGCGCAATTGGTACTTCCAACACAACTACCTTCCACCTGGTGGCTCCGCCCGCAAGCGACAAGGTCGTCTCCGTCACCGGGCTCATTGTCTCACCCAATATTCTGGCTGCAAGTCCTGTTGCGCCGTCGCTTACCTATGTTAAAGGCTCCGGCACTGCAGGGTTTGTGGACGTCAGCATCACTTCCACACTGAACACGCTCCCGAACCCCTTCTTCTCGGTGAATACGGCCACTCTTCCGAGCTGGCTGCGCCTCGACTCAACCACCGGCAGCGCGCCGAAGAGCCTGCGTTTCAGTTCCACCAGCGTTGCGGACACGTTGGCACCCGGAACCTATAGCGCCACGGTCGTCATCGGCGTCTCGGGCTATGGCGATCTGGATGTCAGCGTGACCATGCTGCTGACCAACAAAGCGCCACAACTCACCGTACAGGCCCCGCCCAGCTCGGAAGCCTGCTCGCCGGCATCGGCAACCACATTCTGTATCCCCTGGGTGATCGGCCAGGCACTGCCGACGCCGACCATCACGGCTATCTCCACCGATACTCCGATCGCTTATACGGCTACGACGGGAGGCCTGCTCGCCCCGGTCATTCCAACGGCCGAGCTCAGTGGCTTAGCGTACAGCTTCGGAACACCCATCAGCGTCTCGTTCAGTCCCCAGGCCTTTGCCGCAGCCCAACCCGGCCAAACCCTGACGGGTACGATGACCCTGACGTGGGGAAGTCCGGTTTCCACGGTGGTAATCACATTCCAGGTGGCGGTTCAGTCGCCAGGAGCCACGATCACCAGCTTCACGCCGTCGTCATTGCCGGTGGAATCCGCTGGCGGAACACCGTACACGATCTCGCTTACGGGCACTGGTTTCGTCTATAGCACCGATCCCACTCAGATGACCAAAGTCGGGGTAGTCACCACGATCGGGCAACCTATGACGTTCGATACGAACATCCACGCCACAATCGTAAACCAGTCCAATATCACCCTGAGTATCACAATCCCGAGCGCCGCCGACCCAATACCGTTCGCGGGAGGATCGTTTACACTCGGAGTCTGCAATCCGGTGGGCGGCACCTGCACCACCGCGACCAGTTCGGCCGCGTTCACCATCGGCACGAACCCGATCATTCAGGCGATCACCAGCTCTTCGGCCCTGGTACAGACCAACTCCGTCTCGGTGGCGCCCTTCGATATGATCAGCATTTTCGGCACTAACTTCTGCCCGAACTGCACCAGCACTCAGGTACTCACCGGTTCTCCGGACCCGGTCACGTTCACGTATCCGACGCTACTGCAGTTCAACTCGACCACAAGCTACCTCAGCGTGACGTTCCAGCCTCATACCGGCTCGGCATTCGCTCCGACCAACACACCCATGCTGTTTGCGACTAATGGTCAGATCAACCTGATGGTTCCAAGCGCAGTGGCAGCGGCCAACACTGCGGTCGATGTCATCGTGAATTACGGCCCGAACGGATCGCTGCATTCGAGCGCTCCCTTCTCGGTCTCCATCGTTGCGACCGATCCCGGGATCTTCACGATCGGCGCCGATGGCCAGGGCAGCGGAGCGGCTCTCGATGTGAATTACAACCTGATCGGGCCCGGGAATCCTGCCGGAATCCGGACGGGATCGGGCAACTCCGACGTCATCTCCATCTATATGACGGGTCTGGGGGTTCCGGACAGCACCGGGGATAATTCGGCACCCGCCAGCGACAACAGCGGGAACGGATATGTCTATCCGGCAGACTGCGTCACTCTCGCCTCTTACCTCACGTCTTTCAACAATGCACAGACGGGCACCGCACTGACTTCACTCGACGGAACGCTGATCATCCCGTCAGTGCTGAATACCGGGCGTTACCAACCCTGCATGGTCACCGGCGACATCACACATCTCTATATCGGCGGTGTGGATGCCGTGTCCAACATCCAATACGCAGGCTGGGTAGCCGGCACCATCGCCGGCCTCTACCAGGTCAATGTGAAACTACCGGTCAACACGGCGAGCGCCTTCACCACCGAAGCCGGACTTACCAGCCAGAGCATCACACAGCCGGTGCAGCTTCCGGTCCAGCTGGTCACCAGTTCCGGCCACACGCAGGCGGGGGTCAGCCTTTGGGTTGCGCCGCGTCTGATCATGGTCGGACCCAACAGCCAGGTGGTCAATGCCGCCAACGTCGCCAATACAGTTTGGTCTACGGTTGGCGTTGCCCTTCCAAACTCCCACAATACAGTCGCGGCAACGGGAACCAGCTACGGAGTGGTCTATTCGGTCACCTCCGGCCTGATGCCCGCGGGATTGACCATTGACGCAACCACAGGCCAGATCAGCGGTACTCCGGCGGCAGGCACGGCTGGGACCTACACGGTCACCGTCACCGCAACGGACGCCGCTCCGGTTCCCGTGACGGGAAGCGTCACTTTCGTCGTCACTGTCAACGGTGGTCTCTTTATGACCGATACGGCACCCACGGTGTCCACTTTCGGCTCCGCAACTCCGACCGTCTCCACAGTAGCGGCCACCAGCGGTGTTTATCCCTACACCTACACGATGGCCATCACCGGTCATTCGCTGCCCACGGGCCTGACCATCAACGCGTCCACTGGTGTCGTCAGCACGACGGCGGCAACACCGGCCGGCACATACAACGTGATCGTGACAGCCACAGACTCAACATCCGGCACGCCGCTGACGGGTGCCGCCAGCTTCACCCTTGTGGTAAACCTGAACGTCACCACCTCGCTGGTTGGTACTACCTTCCACGCCGGCTCGACAACAGGCGCGGTGAACGTAGCTGCCACTACTACGGGCAACACGGGAACGGTAGCGTACGCCCTTGACGCCGGAACGGCGGCTCTGTCGTGGATCGCATTCGATACAACGACCGGCATTGTCTCGGTTACGGGATCGACGTCCACAACGAGCAGCCGAACGGTCACAATTACGGCAACTGACGGAACGGCTCCGACCGACGCAGCTGCCGCTGGTACTGGCTCTGTCCAGTTCACACTGGCCATAGTCAACTAACCAACTGCCTGGATTCTCAGGCTGTCAACACTGGGCGGCGGGAACGAAACACTCCCGCCGCCGTTTTTTCTTGTACAGGGCCACCGGAAAACGACGCCAGCGCCTGTCAGGTTTACTGAGGCGTCCGCGCGATCAAACCAGCCAGCTTATCCGCAAGTTCGTCGGGAACATTCAGATTGTTCCGGCAGCCCGTGCCCAACGAAATCAATGGCTTGTTCTGGCCATGGAAATCCGAACCTCCCGTAATCCCCACTTTGAACCGTTCAGCCAAAGACTTGTAGAAGGAAACATTCTCCGGACTATGGTCGCTGTGATAAACCTCGATCGCCTGCAATCCCATGACCGCAAGTTCACCGACGTACCTCTCGAGCACATCCCACTGGTTCTTCGCCACCCGCACCGGATGCGCCAGCGAAGACACGCCGCCCGCTCTCCGAATTCGGTCGATGGCTTCCTGGATCGGAATATCGTGCCGCTGAACGTAGCCTTTGCCTTTTTCGTCCAGATACTGATCGAACGCGTCCTGAATATCCTTCGCGTAGCCCTTGTCTATCAGGACCCGGGCGAAGTGCGGTCGCGCAGTCAGCGTCTTGCCGTACGCTTCCACCTCTTCGAGCGTGATCGGAATGCCAAGCGAAACCAATTTGTCAATCAGGCGCCGGTTGCGGTCCCGGCGGCTCTCCATCAGAAACAACAGCCACTCACGGAACTCCTGCGCCGGCAGTTGCTCGGGGAAGTAGCCGAGCAGATGTACCGAAACGCCCCGATACCTGGTGGAAAGTTCAATCCCGTGGATCAGCCTCAGTCCGGCTGCCGCGGCATAGGGCGCCGCCTGTTCACAACCCGACATCGTGTCATGGTCCGTGATCGCCAGTGCCTTAAGCCCTATTCGCACCGCCTCCGCCACAAGCTGGGCCGCAGTGAACGTGCCATCGGATTGGTCGGTGTGGCTGTGCAGGTCGATCATGCGGTCCCGATCCATCCCCGCTCCTGAAGAGCAGTCCAGACTTTGCCGACGCTCTCGTCGAGCGTCTCCCGGTCCGAGCGGACGGTGACGTCGGGATTGGTCGGAGGCTCGTAGGGATCCGAGATACCGGTGAAATTCCCCACCTCACCTGCCAGAGCGCGCTTGTAAAGACCTTTCACGTCGCGCTGCGCGAGCACTTCTATAGGGCAGTCCACAAAAACTTCCAGAAAGTTGCCGATCTTCGCCTTCACCTCATCGCGAGTCGCGCGATAGGGCGAGATCGCCGCTACCACTACGATAACGCCGTTGCGGGAAAGCAACTCGGCAACGAAACCAATCCGGCGGATGTTGACGTCGCGGTCTTCCCGGGAAAAACCGAGCCCCTGTGAAAGACTCGTACGGACAATATCGCCGTCCAAAAGTTCCACCTTCGCTCCGGCCTCGCGGAAACGGGCCATGATCTGGTCTGAAATCGTGCTTTTTCCCGCGCCGGACATGCCGGTCAACCACAATGTGAATCCCTTATGCTGCATACGCTCCCGGTCTGCGAGAGTAACCAGAGGAGCGGACGGCGCAATCGCTCATCTGTGTCTCAAACAGTCGCACGTTCCAGTATTTCACGCAGCAGTACATCGACCTTGCGCTCGACCTTACCCTCCGGGCTGAAATGAAGACCACACTCTTTTGCTTCATCCGTTTCCCACCACCAGCGGCCCGCACGTTCGTCTTCTCCGGCCACCACGGCACGGGTGCAGGGGTCGCATCCAATACTGGTGTAACCCTCCGCGTAAAGTGGATGTTCCGGCAAGTCGTTGGCGGCAATGTAGTCGAGAACGTCACGCTGGCTCCAGTCTGCAAGCGGACTCACTTTGACCGGGCTCACAGTGCGGTCGAAAAAGTCTATGTCCACGCGCGACTCGCTTTGCGAACGGCGCAGGCCGGCAAAGAATGCCGACACTGTTTCCAGTCTCTTGCCGAGCGGGCGAACCTTACGGACCTGGCAGCACAGCACCCGATGAGCATAGCTGTCGCGGAACAAATCCCGGCCGTAGACATCCACCATGGATGCCACTTCCGCGGGATCCGGATGGATCCGCTCTACCGCAAGCCCGTAACGGTCTTCAATCTTGTGAATCATTCGGTGCGTGGCCTCCGGAAGGCGACCCGTATCGATGGTGAGAATAGGCGTACCCGGAGCCGACTTCTGGACCATATCGACTATCACGACGCCTTCTCGCTGGAAGCTCGTGAGGACGGCCACGCCCTGGCCGAATTCGGCCAGCGCGGATTCCACGACGGTCATAGCGTTTGAGGTGGAAAACATGTCGACTGCGGTTTACCTGCCCATGTCAGGCAGGTAACTGGAGATGATACCAAGAGAGATGTTGTTGTTGTGCGCCCGGATTCGGGCGGAGAAAGAAAAGAAATGGAGCGGGAGACGAGATTCGAACTCGCGACATCAACCTTGGCAAGGTTGCACTCTACCAGCTGAGTTACTCCCGCTTGAAACCGGAACTTCCATTTTCACCGACCGCAAGCGATCTGTCAAACCGGAACCAACAATTGCTATGATACAGCACCGCCTGCTGCGGGCGCTGAACGGCGCTCTCCCGGGGTGCACGACACAAAAAGTCGCGGAGATACCGGGAGCCCGCAAAACAGGCAAATCCCGAATCGTAGGGGTTCGCAGAAAGCGCCAGGGTCGGCGTTTGGAGGCTCGCCCGCCAGAGGCCCTCAAGAACAGGCGCAACGCGAGTGCGGCTCGCCGCCGCGCAAGGCGCTATAACCGCGTATCCGTCACTTTCAGGTCGCGCGCCCGCTCTCCCGAAATGCCGGAGCGCTCAGTTTTGAGTCTCGTCGCGCCACGGTTGGCTACCGCCTGCCGAGAATGACCTGACGCCGCGTGGCAGCCCCTGGCTATCGGAAGCACAGACCGAAGGACTGGTCCACACGGGGGCAAGTTGTTGATTCCTTCGTGGCGGAGCTGGTGTTTTCGCCTGCGACTTTCGGTAGTTGAGCCCTCTGCGACGGGCCTGGTCGCTGGCCCGGCATCCGTTTTCGCCTGCGTCTCGCGTGGCACAATAGTGCATGCCTGAGACTCTGTCTCATCTCCTCGACAACCTCATCCAAACAGAGCTTACCCATCTCCGCGCCTTTCCGGACAACCGGTCGGCAATTCGCCCGGCTGGCGAAACCAGTTGGTCCCCCCGCGAAGAACTGGGGCACCTGATCGATTCCGCAATTAACAATCACGTCCGTTTTGTCGCGGCCTCGATCCAGCCCGAATATCGAGGTCCTTCGTACGCTCAGAATGAGTGGGTTCGGGCCCACGGATACCAGCAAATGCCGTGGCTGTCTATTGTCGATTCCTGGGCACAGCACAACGCCTTGATTGCCATTGCCGTCAGGAACATCCCCGAGGATAAAACACAAACCGTTTGTTTTGTTGGGTCTGGGGAGCCAGTTTCCCTTCAATTCCTGGTAGAGGACTACGTCCTGCATGCTCAGCACCACATCGATCATCTTCTCGAAAGGCCTCAGGTCACTCCTTATCCGAGGCCCTGACCGCAGCCAGCGAACGCTTAGAGAGCGGCAGTTCGTTGGAAAAAAAGCACATGCGGTTTCTCCCGTAACTTTGGCCAGCTACCCTCTGGGTCTGGTCATTAAAACGTGCCTGAAATAATCCGCTTTTGTGCTAGACTACGACCTGTTCGCAGCATCGCGGGAATCAATCTGAACTTGCCGCAAATTCTGCAGTGATCACGACAAGTCGAGCGAGGTCTTAGCCTCCGGTTTCCAGGGCCTCTAAAGCCGCTTTGGCGACCGTTCGCTGTCGCACGGCAACCCCGCGCCAAGGCGGCTCGCTATGCTGTTTTGGAGCCGCTGCCGACGGCCTGGGTTATTTTAGGCGTGCGTTTTTGAGGAGATCTTTTTCCAGTGAGTAGTGACGACCAACGAACGCCGTGGGATCTCATCAAAGAGCAGCTCGCCCGCAAGCTGAGCGCTGAGAGCTATCAGAACTGGATCCTCCGCGCTCGGTTTGCCCATATCGAAGGCCGGGTGATGACCGTCGCTGTTCCCGATGAGGGAACCATCGCGTTCCTCGAAGACGAATACAAGACTTTGATTCATGCCCTTGCCCGGACTCTCGGAACCGGAATAGAGCAGGTTGTATTCGAAGTGGATGGCACGCGCCCCGGTCATGCCGGTGATCGCGGCTCAGCGGTTCCGGAACTCGAATCTCCCATCACGCTCAACCCCAAATTCACCTTTGACTCATTTGTCGTGGGTGCGTGCAATCAGTTCGCCCACGCCGCCGCTCAGGCCGTCGCGATCGATCCGTCACGCCGCTACAATCCGCTCTATTTGTACGGAGGAGTCGGCATGGGCAAGACACATCTCATGCATGCGATCGGAAGATCCCTTCTTACTCGCGGTAAGATGCGTATTATCTATACGACAAGCGAACGCTTTACAAATGAAGTAGTTAGCGGAATTAAGCTGGGTCGCATGGCTCAATTGCGCGAACGGTACCGTTCGGCTGACGTTTTGCTCATTGACGACATCCAGTCTCTTGGCTCCAGGGACCGCACCCAGGAAGAGTTTTTTCACACCTTCAATGAGCTTCACGATGCCCAGAAACAAATCGTAATTTCGAGCGACTGCCCCCCGAAGGACATCACCGGATTGGTCGACCGCCTGCGATCCCGCTTTGAATGGGGCCTGATGGCTGACATCCAGCCACCGGATCTCGAGACCCGAATGGCCATCCTTCAAAAGAAAGCCGAGATCGATGGCATCCAGTTGCCCCCCGAAGTCTGCGCCTTCATCGCCGAAAAAACCAAATCCAACGTCCGCGAACTGGAGGGCGCCCTGACCAAGCTCATTGCCTATTCCTCGCTCACACAGACGGCCATCTCGCCGCTCATGGCAAAGCAGGTCCTGAAGCACCTCCTCGAAAAGCAGGAACGCCGAATCACCATCGATTCCATCATGAAGGCGGTCGCGGAAAAGTATTCGATCAAGCCGGCTCAGTTGAAAGAGAAGAGCAATCGCAAGGAGATCGTCATACCGCGCCAGGTGGCCATGTACATCACCAAGGAACTCACTCCGGCGTCCTTGCCCGAGATCGGCCGCGCCTTTGGTGGCAAACATCACACGACCGTGATCCACTCGATCGACAAGATCAAGGCTGAGCGTCAGAACAATCCGGAGATCAACAAATTGATCAACAGTGTAATCGATTCATTCCAATAGCCTTACGGGGAATTGCACAGGTGGTGCCCTGCAAAACCTCTGGATCTCTGTGTAAAAAGAGTGCCAACCCCGGTTTCCAACTTCAGGCGCGGATTCTTTGCACAATCGGAATTAGCCACAACGCCTTTTTTTTTGTATAATTTAGAGAGACTTCCACATTTCGACACAGTCTACTGATACGGTATTCAATACGTATAGATTTATAACGTCAAAAGCAATACGCGCGCAACGCCGTCTGGCGCGACATCACACCCGTTGCCTGCACCATGGCGTAGGGATATAAAAGTGGAGAGGAGCTGAAGGACCCTAATGGAGTTCACAGTCAATAAAACGGATCTGGCCCGCGAGCTTGGCCTGTTGCAGGGTGTTGTCGAAAAGAAAACTACGATTCCGATACTCTCCAATGTTCTTCTGGAAGCGCGTGGCGATCGTCTTTATCTCACGGCGACAGATCTGGAACTGGGTATGAGGACTTCCTGTCCCGCCAAAGTGAAGAAGGAAGGCTCCGGTACCATTCCAGCCCGGAAGTTGCTGGACTACGTCCGCCTGCTGCCGGATGCGGAGATTTCCGTAAAATTTGGCGATAACCACTGGGCTTCGCTCACGTGTGGTCGCTCACGAACCAAAATTGCGGGCATGAGCCGCGAGAGCTTCCCGGAACTTCCTCCGATGCCGGAGACTGTCGCCCGGGTACCGATCAAGCAATTGACCGCCATGATCGCCCGGACCATGTTTGCCATTTCGATGGAAGAAAGCCGCTTCACGTTGAATGGCGCTTTGTTCCTTATGGGCGAGAAGGGCCTAACGATGGTGGCCACCGATGGCCATCGTCTGGCCTATACCCACGCAAGCACCGCTGGCCAGGGTGCATACCGATCACTCGTACCCCGCAAGGCTATGGCCGAGATCACGCGCCTGTCGGATGGCGCCGATGCTGAAGCCCAGGCAGGCTTCTCCGGCGACGACAACCATTTGTTCTTCGAGTTTGGGGTTCGTTTGCTGATCACCCGCAAACTGACGGGGAACTTCCCAGACTACGACCGGGTCCTGCCGCAGGACAACACCAACATCGCGACCGTGGCGAAGGACGAAGCCAAAGCAGCCATCGAACGCGTGGCTCAGTTTGCCGACGAACGTTCGCGCGCCATTCGGGTTCAATTTGCCGCTGGCGAACTTCGCATTTTCGCTTCGTCTCTCGAGACTGGTGAGTCGGAGGAAAGCGTCCCGGCCGACTATAACGGCCCGGAACTCGAAATTGGGTTTAATGCGCAATACCTTCTCGACTTCCTTCGGGCAGTACCGCAGGACAAGATCGCCTTCTCGCTGAAGGACCAGAAAAGCGCCGGCGAACTGCAGCCAGTCGGCGCCGAAGCGCACGACGAATATCGCTACGTCGTCATGCCGATGCGCATCTGATCCGCACCGTTATCGACCGCGCCCGTTTTTTAGTTTTTACGACCATTCACCCGTTTTTGCTTTTCGAATCATTTGATATTTGACCACCTATGGCTAATGACGCAGCAACACCGCCGGACAACATTTACGATTCCACGTCCATCAAGGTTCTGGAAGGTCTCGAGGCCGTTCGCAAGAGACCCGCGATGTACATTGGATCCACCCGTGAAGCCGGGCTTCATCACCTCGTCTATGAGGTCGTAGACAACTCGGTCGACGAAGCCCTTGCTGGCCACTGCAACGAAATCAACATCACCATCCACATCGACAACTCGGTAACGGTTGTCGACAATGGCCGCGGCATCCCCGTGGACATCCACAAGGAAGAGGGCATCTCGGCCGCGGAGGTCGTCATGACCAAACTGCACGCCGGCGGCAAGTTCGACTCCAACAGCTACAAGGTGTCGGGCGGATTGCACGGAGTAGGCGTCAGTTGCGTCAATGCCCTCTCGGAAAAGCTGGAACTCGAGATCTGGCGTGAAGGTTTTACCTGGACTCAGGAGTACGCCCGTGGCGTTCCGCAGCGTCCGCTCGAACGAGCCGGCAAGGCCGGACGCAAGACCGGCACGAAGATCACCTTCCGCCCGGACCCCACCATTATGGAAGCGATGGACTTCAGCTATGACACGCTGTCCACGCGCCTCCGCGAACTCGCGTTCCTGAATAAGGGGCTGAAGATCACCCTGACCGACGAGCGCGTAGAGCCCGAGAAGAGCACGGAGTTCATTTACAACGGCGGCATTTCTGAGTTCATCAAGCACCTCAATCGCGGCAAGTCAGTCCTTCACGACAACCCGATCTATGTGGAAGGCGAAAAGCCCGGCCCCAGTGGCATGGTCGGCATCGAGATCGCGCTTCAGTACAACGACGGCTACGCCGAGACGCTGTTCAGCTTCGCCAACAACATCAACACGGTCGATGGCGGCACCCACCTTCAGGGTTTCCGAACCGCGCTGACGCGCACCATCAACGCTTTCGGGCAACAATCCGGTCTTTTCAAAGACGTCAAAGAAAACCTCAGCGGTGACGATGTCCGCGAAGGCCTTACCGCCGTCATCAGCGTCAAGGTTCCCCAGCCGCAGTTCGAAGGGCAGACTAAGGGACGTTTGAACAGTGACATCGCCGGCGTCGTCCAGCAACTCCTGAACGACAAGCTGGGCGAATACTTCGAAAAGAATCCTTCGGTGATGCGCAAGATTGTCTCGAAGGCGATCGACGCCGCGCGTGCCCGGGAAGCAGCCCGCAAAGCGCGAGATCTGACTCGCCGCAAGGGTGCTCTCGATTCGGGCGGTCTGCCGGGCAAACTGGCGGATTGCCAGGAACGCGATCCGGCGCGCTGCGAACTTTTTCTGGTCGAAGGTGAATCGGCCGGCGGCACTGCCAAGCAGGGCCGAGACCGGCGCTTCCAGGCCATCCTGCCTCTCAAAGGTAAAATTCTCAACGTGGAAAAGGCGCGCTACGACCGCATGCTGGGCCACGAGGAAATCCGCTGCCTGATTACCGCGATGGGCACCGGCATCGGCAAGGACGATTTCGACGCCTCCAAACTGCGCTACGGCAAGATCATCATCATGACGGACGCCGATGTGGACGGCTCCCACATCCGCACCCTGCTGCTGACATTCTTCTTCCGGCATATGAAGGAGTTGATCGAAAAGGGCCACGTCTTCATCGCGCAGCCGCCGCTCTATCGCATCAAGCGCGGCAAGAGCGAGAAGTACATCAAGAATGAGATGGAGTTCACGCGCGAGATCATGCGGCGCGCGACAGAGAATCTGACTCTCTCGTTCGGCACCAACGGGAACAGCGGCTCCATCGAAGGCGGCGAACTTCGCGCCTTCCTGATGAACCTCGACGAGTTCCAGCAGATTTTCCATAAGATGGAACGTCGGCTGCGCGACTCCCGAGTGGTGGAGGTTCTGGCCAGTTCCGATCTGCGCATCGATAACAAGTCCGACTTCACGGAAAAGGCGAACATCGAAGCTGTCGCTGAGGCCCTCAAGAAAGTGGGCGCCGATGCGACCGTGGAACTCGATGAAGAGCACTCCGCATACTTTGTCAGCTACCATGACGCGACGAACGCGGTGCGCCGAGTGGATACCGAGCTCTCTCATCACCCGGAGTTCCGCAAGTACCGTCACCTGGCAAAACAGATTTCGAAGGGCAATCAGCCGCCGTTCATCGTGCAGAAGGGCGAACACCGGGATACTCAGCCGGACTGGCGCAGTCTGCTCGATCACATCAAGGCCGAGGGCAAGCGGGATGCATCGGTCCAACGGTACAAAGGACTCGGTGAAATGAATGCCGAGCAACTCGCCGACACCACGATGGATCCGGACAAGAGGACGATGCTATCGGTGCGCGTCGAAGACCTGGTCGCAACCGATCAAATCTTCACGACGCTCATGGGTGAAGACGTGGAAAACCGACGGCGGTTTATCGAAGACAACGCGCTCGATGTGAAGAATCTGGACGTCTAAGCCCGCAGGGTCGGCGCGCTTACCCTGGCAGTCACGGCTTCGGCAAACCGGCGGATTCCAGACTTCGCGCCAGAACTTCGGGACCCACGCGACCACCGCGCAGTCGGTAGAGCCACGCCGGCCATTTTCCGGCTCCGTTTTCCAGGCAGAGGAACAGTGCGCTTGCCGGGGAGCCACTCATGCGACAGACATCCAACGTTCGGTTGGCAAAGCTATAGTCATTGCGTTGCGCCATGGTCCAAAGGTGCTTCGGTTTGAGGATTGACCAAAGCCAGGGCGTCGCACAGCCGCTCAGGTCGAAACCGAGGGACTCGCCAAAGAACTCGCGACACGCCATGTCGGCGGCAACCAGGTGTCCCATAAGCCCACCTTCTCGCGCAAGGGAGAGAACCCTCTCGCGGTCAGCAGCACAGAGCGTCTTCGCTGCAGCCAGCGCATCGTAAAGCCAGCGAAGGCGCTGGAAGGCATGGCCCGCGGCGTGGACGATCAGGTAGAAAACCTCATCGGCCGGAGCTAACACCCTGAAGTCCAAGCCATTCGCGGAGCGCCAGTTAACCGACCGATCTATGAATTCCTCCGAGGGGAAGAGATGTGCCCCCGCCTTAAAGGAATAGTGGACCTCCACCATCAGGCCGTTGGCGGCCGCTACAAAATTCAGGTGATGTTCGCAGTTGCGTTGAATACGCCAGGGGAAGCCTCCCACGAGACGAAAGCCAGATGCGAGCATGAGGCGCGTTACGGTGGGAATCTCGGACATCCTTACCAAGATATCCAGATCGTGGGAAAGCTTGAGGAAGGGAACCGGGTGGAAACGCTCAGCCAGGACCGGCCCCTTTAAGACCACGGCTGGAACTCCGGCATTGTCTAGTTCCATAACTAGAGAATGAAGCTGCCCGGTAAACCTCTGATGGCGGGAATGATGTGTCATGAGAACACTGTCCCGCCAGGGACGTTCCGCGGGAGGAAGGGCTGCGGAAACCGACCAGGCCAGCAACCCGGACAAGCGATGAACTTCCGCAAGGCGTTTGATCTCGCTCCACAGCGCGGGATCTCCACACAGCTCAGCGGCTAGCGCCGGCGTTTTCAGCACAGCAAGCAATGCGCCCAGCGCAGTATCATGTGGACCCCGTTCCATGCCGATAACTGGGGTAGAAGTGGAGGCCATTACGGTTTTGACCACAGTATGACATCCCATGCCACAATTGGCGGTAGAGTATTGGTCCCAGTGTCCTTGCCCACTATCCCCAAAACAGGCCGTCAATGAGTGGTATTTATGGAATCGTGCGCTTTGACGGCGCGCCGGTGAGCCGCGAGGCGCTCGCACCCATGGCTTCGGCGATCGCTTTTTGGGGCCGGAATGGCCACGGACAATGGTGCGGGGACTCAGCCGGACTTGGGCATTTGATGCTGCACACCACCGCAGAGTCATTGCGCGAGCGCCTTCCCGTCAGCCTTCGTGCAGCGCCGCACCTCATCATCACCGCAGACGCCAGGATCGACAATCGCGCTGAACTCTTCGACGCCCTGGGGGTAACTCAGGCTGGCAGAGAGCAGACCCCGGACAGTAGCCTCATCCTGTTGGCCTATGAACGCTGGGGCGCGGAATTCGTACCGCGGTTACTGGGCGATTTTGCGTTCGCGATCTGGGACACACGGGAGCGGAAGCTATTTTGCGCTCGCGATCCGTTTGGATGCATGCCGTTCGTGTATCTTCATGATGAAAAGCGGTTCGTATTTGCGTCGGACATAAAAGGGGTGCTGGCGGTGGTGGACGAGCCACGCCTCAATGAGGCGCTGTTGGCGGCTCACCTCCAGTTCCGAACCTATTATGCGGAAAAGCGGCAGACGTTTTTTCAGTCGATTGTAAAGCTCCCTCCAGGGCACACCTTGACCGTAAGTGCGGCGGGGGCGCAAATCTCCCGCTACTGGTCTCCGGAACAGGCTACCGAAGTGCGGCTCGCTTCAGCCGGGGAATATGCCGAAAAACTGGCTTTGCTTTTTCGGCAGGCGGTGGAATGCCGCTTGCGATCGGCCTTTCCGATCGGGAGCCACCTGAGCGGAGGGCTCGACTCCTCATCGGTCACAGTCGCGGCTGCTCGCGCCCTTCGGGCGCTCGGCAGGGACTTAGCGGTATTCTCGTGGTCACCGCCGCCGGGTGCCGAGACTGAATGCACTCAAGAGGGAGAGTACGCCCGGATGGCGGCGGTGTGTAGTCAGGAAAGGCTCCTTTGTGAGTACTACCCACCCACTCCTGCCAGCCTAACCGAAACATTAAAAAAGAATTATGCCGTGGAGCCAACGGCAATGATGGCGCTGGAAACAAATGTACAGGTCGGGGCGGAAGCCAAAGGGCTACGGGTTATCCTTTCGGGCTGGGGTGGCGACGAAGCTGTCACTTGCGCCGCCATCACCCCACCGATTTGGTTCCTGCAGCAAGGTAACTGGTCCGAACTTCAGGCCTCCCTTC
>Ga0302320_10014850_pt1 | contig 16066 bp, 16 predicted proteins | sample Bog_T0_3_FD_202130 | JGI IMG/M metagenome (GOLD analysis project Ga0302320, IMG submission 202130) | Peat permafrost microbial communities from Stordalen Mire near Abisko, Sweden - Bog_T0_3 | ecosystem: Environmental > Terrestrial > Soil > Wetlands > Peat | place: Sweden: Abisko, Stordalen Mire... | reverse complement strand
TCCGTCCGCCAAACCCGCAGATGATCTCCCGGTGCGATTCCACAAGACATTATCCCAAGTGCAGAAGCAGCATGTCCTTGACGGCCAGTTCACAGTCCTAACTTCAATGGATGCGATGCCTCCTCGCCTGAAGGAAGCCTTCGAGATGATAACGGGCGTACGCCAGTTCGAGATGGCAAATCCCGGAGAAAAATACCAGGTTACAGACGTTATTACGGAGCGGGGGCTACCGCGGCGGCGACTGTTGTTCGCTGGTGTGAGCGATAACAAATGGTTCATTCAATATGAGCGCGGAGGCTTGGGACACAGCTACTTCGTTGTCGTATTTAGCGTTGAACCGCGAGGCGCGGTGCGGTTCTTTTGGGGTGGTGCGGGTTTCCAAGGTGCGAAGGACTTGGACGACCTTCGCAAAAAAATTGCTGCTGGGCGTTTCGCCGATGATCGACTCTATTATTGGTGATAAATCGCCAAGTCACCCACAATCCCGGTTCAAATCATTTCGATGACAAGCCGAGATGAACGTGGACATGCCCCCTGAAGAACTCAGCCATCGGCGCTCGGAAGTAGTACGCACTCAGCGCGACTGCAATCAGGCAGACCAAAACCACGTACAGCCACAGGCGCATCCGCCGTCGATCCATTGCGCCCGCGGGATCGCGCGGCTTGTCCCGCACCACGATAGTCTCCGCCATTCGATCGTGCACCGTGCGGCGATTGGGATGGATGAAGTACTGGAAGAAGCCGAACGTGCATTCCGCGGTCGAGGCGCCATAGCCCAGGGCCCGTTCGACGCAGTGCCACAGAGACAGCCGATGATGCACCAGCGAAACCACTCGAATCCCCAACAGCCGTTTTCCCAGGGTTCTGCCGTTCCCTAAATACAACGACAGCCCGAAGAACAATACGAAGTAGAGAAGGCCGTACCAGGTTTCAAAGCTGATCTCCAGTTCGAGATGCTTGTCCACCCCGAGCGCATCCAGCACTGGCTTAACCAGAAGTTGGAGAAGTGCAATCGCCAGCGCAGATGCCATCGCCATGTCGATGGCGAAGGCGCAAGCTCTCTCGCGGAATGACGCAAGCTCCACGCCCTCGAGCGCAAGCATGCGCTCGATTTCATAAGGCTTGTAACTGCGGGGAGCACGCGGCGAAGCCGTCTGCATCTTCTGAGTCCTTCGACCACAAAAATACAGGCACAATCCTGCGGTGATCCATACTACACGTTCGCCGTGCTCTTATTGCTGTTGTTGCATGGGCTGGCTGGGACGCTCTTCCAATATCTCGTCTTCGGAGGGAAGCGCCGCGCTTCCGCTCAACTGTTCATGTCCGTCCACGTCCACGTCGGGACGCAGTTGCACGTCCACGGACAGCCGTTGTCCGGCGTGGCCGTTGTACAGCCCGCGCACCGGAGCCACGTCGCCGTAGTCGCGCCCGTAGGCGATGCGCACATGCCGCGCTCCCACGGCCTGGCCCAGCGTCGGGTCCAGCGCCCGCCATCCGCACTCCGGAATGTACACCTCCACCCAGGCGTGTGAGGCCTGACCGCCGATCACTTCTTCCAGCGCCGCGTTCGGATTGTCCTGCCGCTGCGGCACCAGGTAGCCGGAGACGTAGCGCGCGGGCAGTCCGCGCTTGCGCGATGCACCCAGCAGCAGGTGCGCGAAATCCTGGCACACTCCCTGGCCCAGCCGCAGCGCGTCCTCAATCGACGACTGCACATGCGTCGCCCCGGTCACGTACTCAAAGCGCTCGTGAATCAGCAGCGCGGCCGCCTCTGCAAATCCAAATGCCGTGCCATCGCTGGTGCGCTCCGAGGTGGCGATCAACTCATCCAGCGCCACCAAGTGGGGAACGTATTTGCTGTCCACCAGGTAGTCGTAAAATTCTTCGTTCAGCGCATCCTGCTCCGCGTCCACCTCGGCCAGCGTGGTTGTGGCGGGGACCTCCGGGACATCCAGCCGCAGCACCACCGAATCGGTTTCAATCTTCAGATGCCGGTGCTCTTTCAGCACGTTGAACTGGTGAACCCAGTTGCCGAAAACGTCCTGGTAGCTCTTGGCCTGCGATGCCGGATGCGTGGTCAGCCGGAACGACAGGCAGCTCTGCCTCTCGTCCGTCATGGGACGCAGCCGCACTTCGTTGTAGCTCTCCGATACCGGCCCGTCGTAGTGGAACTCCGTGATGTGTACCAGGTGATACCGGTTCATGCGCTCACCCCGTAGTAGAAGTAACTGCGCGCAATGTTTTCGCCAATCGACAGGCACGACACCAGCAGGTCGGTGAGGTACGCATGCAGCCCGTGCTGGAAGATCTCCTCGATCCGGTCGTAGCGCAACCCCTCCAGCACCTTGCCCGTCTGCCGCTCCGCTTCGTTTGAGTACGTCTCCGGCAGCGTCCCGCTCACCGCCTGCAGCGCGCGTTGCACTTCGTTCATGCTGAAGCGGATCGAGCGCGGATGCTGCGGATGCAGGATCAGCATCTCGGCCACCTGTTCGGGCCGGATCTGCGAGTAGTATTTCCGCCGGTAAGCCTCGTAGGCGCCCACCGATTTCAGGACTGCCATCCACTGGTGGTTGTCCGGCGGTCCCAGCGATTGAGGGGTTTCCAGCAGGTACTGGTACTGCACGTCCACCAGCCGCGTCGTCATCTCGGCCCGCTCCAGGAAGCAACCCAGTTGCAGGAACTCCCAGCCCTCGTCGTGCGGCAGCGTAGCGTCGGCCACGCCGTGGAAGCGGTGGCTACCAAACTTCACCGCGTCGCAGAAGCGGTGCGGGCCGCCGGCGATCTCCTGCTTCGGATCGAAGCCGTTCATCGCGTGATACAGCCCGTTGATGTCTTCCCACATCTCCCGCGACAGCCGGTCGCGAATCGTGCGCGCGTTTTCCCGCGCCTTCGAGATGCACTGCAAAATCGAATTCGGGTTGTCCGGCCGGAAGGCCAGAAACTCAAACACCGTGTGCGCGTTGGCGCCCTCATACAGAGTGCGGAAGCGCGGCTCTTCTCCGGCCATCACCAGCAGCGGATCCCAGCGCAGGCGATAGAACTTGTCCGATTCCTCCAGCAGCATGTGGTAGTTCACGTCCAGAATGCGCGCCGTATCCTCGGCCCGCTCCATGTACCGGGCCAGCCAGAACAGTGAGTCCGCGATGCGAGACAGCATAAGCTCTCAGCCCTCTTCTCTCAGAACCCAGGTATCCTTGCTTCCCCCACCCTGTGAGGAGTTCACCACCATCGAGCCTTCGCGCAGCGCCACCCGCGTCAGCCCGCCCGGAACCACCGTCACGCTTTCCCCGTCAAACAGGCAGTACGGCCGCAGATCCACGTGCCGCCCGCCCACCTTGTGCTGATCCGCGTCGTAGGAGGGCACTACCGACAGCCCGACCAGCGGCTGCGCAATGTAGTTCCTCGGATCGTCCTTGATCTTTGCCCGGAATTCCTCCACCGTCGCCCGGTCCGAGGCCGGTCCGATCAGCATCCCGTAGCCGCCCGACTCGCCCACGGCCTTCACCACCAGCTCCGGCAAATGCTCCAGCACGTAGGACAGGTCGTCCGCCCGGGAGCAGAGGTAGGTTTCCACCGAGCCCAGTATCGGCTCCTCGCCCAGGTAGTAGCGGATGAACTCCGGCACGTAGGCATACACCGCCTTGTCGTCGGCCACGCCGTTGCCCACCGCGTTGGCCAGCGCCACGTTGCCCGCACGGTAGGCGCCCATCAATCCCGGCACGCCCATCAGCGAGTCGCTGCGGAACACCAGTGCGTCCAGGAAGTCGTCGTCCACCCGGCGGTAGATCACGTCCACCCGGCGCAGCCCGTGGATCGTCTTCATGTACACAATCGTGTCGTCCACGATCAGGTCGCGCCCCTCCACCAGTTCCACGCCCATCTGCTGCGCCAGGAAGCTGTGCTCGAAGTACGCGCTGTTGTAAATCCCCGGCGTCAGCAGTACGACTTCCGCCGCGGCCCCGCCGCGCGGCGACAGGCTGCGCAGAATCCGGCAAAGCTCGTTGGGGTAGTGGTTCACCGGAAGCACGCCATAGGTCGGGAAGACCTCGGGCAGCGTCCGCGTCATGATTAGCCGGTTCTCCAGCACGTAGCTGACGCCGCTCGGCGTCCGCACGTTGTCCTCCAGAACCAGGTACTCGCCGGTCTTCGAATCCCGGATCAGATCAATGCCGGAGATGTGCGCATAAATCCCGCCCGGCACCTCCAGCCCCACCATCTCGCGCTTGAAGTGCTTGCAGGAATAGATCAGCGAGCGCGGCACGCGCTTGTCCGCCAGTATCTTCTGCGGCCCGTAAATGTCCTGTAGAAACAGGTTCAGGGCCGTGACCCGCTGCGCCAGCCCGCTCTCCACCCGGCTCCACTCCGAGTGCGGCACAATGCGTGGAATCAAATCGAACGGGAAGAGCCGTTCCGCTCCCGCGCCATCGCTGTAAACCGTGAAGGTAATGCCCTGCAGCAGAAACGAAAGGTCGGCAATCTTGCGCCGCTCGTCAAACTGCTCCGCCGCCATCCCCGCCAGGGTGTGGAACAGCTTGGCGTAGTGCGGCCGCGGCACTCCCGGGGAGGCAAACATCTCGTCGTAGAACTCACCCACCTCGTAACGCTCGAACAGCCCGCGCGAGAGAGCATTCAAGGGCTTAGCTGGCATGGTAGGACAATATCAGCGCCCCCATCCATCCGGCCAATAAGAAGAATTGATAGCCGCTATACGTTTGCCGGGGGGCAGGCGCCGTTCCTCCCAGGACGCAAGTCTCGCGCCCGCGCTTCCCCGCATCAGTTGTTTTGGCGATTGGTCTCATCCGGACCCGGCTCAAAGATCTCTTCGATCGTCTGCCCGAACAGCCGCGCAATGCTGAAGGCGAGGGGAAGGCTGGGATCGTACTTCCCGGCTTCGATCGCGTGCACCGTCTGGCGCGAAACATGCAATCGCTCCGCCAGGTCGGTCTGCGACCAATCCCGCTCTGCGCGAAGCACCCGGAGCCGGTTCTGCATTCCTTCTACGCCGCCTTCATGGGGCTTACGGCGGCCACTGCTGCAATCAACCCGGCCAGCTCCTCGCTCGTGGAGTTGCCCACCAAGCGATGGCCGCCCGCTTCCACCACCGGCACCGAACGGATTTGCTGGCTCATCAGCAACTGAGGATGCAAGGTGACGTCGATGCTCTCCAGTGTGAAGCCCATCTCCTTCTGCAAGGCTTCCAGCCGCCGCAGCACAATCGGACAAAACGGACAACTGAAGAAACTGTAGAACTTCACCGCCACCGGCGCCCTGCTGACCTGCGCCGGGACTGCGTCGCCAATCCGCCCATACCCCAGAAAGCGCGAAACCCCTGGAAAGTAGCGGAACAGCGCCAGCCGCAGCAGCGGCACCAGCACCAGCCAAAGCGCTACTCCCACCCACCGCCGCTCATACGCCAGCCATCCCAGCCACCCCACGTACGCCAGCCACGAGAGCGCCAGCCCCGCCACGGTGCATTGCTGCTGTTTCCATCCACCCGCACGCGTGTTCATCGATACCTCCAGCCGCAGACCACGTAGCTCGAGGCCCACAGGAACATCATCAGGGTGCCAACGTCGCTTCCAGGCGCGTGGTACATTTCCGCGCGTTCCAGGGCACCCGAGACAAATGTGAACGCCAGCGTCAGCGTGAACGCCGCAAATACCGACTCCAGGCAGATGCGCTTCTGCATCTCGTCCATCTTCTGCACGGCCATCACCAGCGCCAGCAAAAAGATCAGCGCCGGAACCAGCGGCAGCAGCAACAGCATGCGTCCCGCCGCACCGCCCAAACCGCGGCTGGCGAGCCACTCGACCCCAACCTCGGTAGCCAGGGCCGCAAGCGCCCACAGGAAGACCGGTCTGGTAAAGCGCGAGCGGCATGGAGAAGAACTGTTCATAAAGACATTTTGAATGTAAACTTACTTTTACATTATGTCAAGTTTATTTTACTTATTTCGGATTGCACTTCCCAGGGGCCGTGCATCAGGGCGCCCGGCAGCCGCCGCCGCGCAATGCCGGAGTCGAATATTTCCGGAGCAATGAATCCAGATGTATACTCCCGACGCATTTGCCAACCAGCCCGGAATCTCCGGCCTGCAAGAAAGGACGACCAGAAAATGAAAAATGCCCTTCGGGTCGCACTGGCCGTGATGTGTCTCTCCCTATTTTCCGTGACTGCGCTCTCCGCCCAGGTCCCCTACAACGAAGGAAACGTCGAACGCGTCGTGCTGATCCACATCCTCCCCGGCCACTACAACGCCTTCATGGAGGACTTGAAAACCAACATCCTGCCCATCTGGGAGGCTGAGAAGAAGGCCGGCCTCATCGAGCGCTACGAGATGTTTTTCAACACCACCTATTCCCATCCCGATGACTGGGACTTCGGCTATGCCTTGGTTTACAAGAACATGGCTTCCCTCGACGGTCTGGCGGACAAGGTCTACGACGTTCGCATGAAGCAGTACGGCGACAAGAGCGCCGAGCAGAAGGTCATCGACAAGCGAGTCGAGAATGTGCGGGTGGTCAACAGCATGCTGCTGCGCGATATCACGCTGCGCTAGAACCCCATCGCGCGGGGCCCGTGCCAGTTTCACCCCTGCTACCTGGGTTTTTCGGCGTTTCGCCGCTGCCACGCGCCGCCCCCGGCCCTCGCCGGGGTTTTGTGTTTCCAGCTCGCCGTCTGGATCAGATGCCAGGAATTCCCGGACCGCCAACCCTTCCGGATGGTCCCAGCCCGTCCCACCCCTGTCCTTTCGCTGTCCTTGCCTTTCAACCGGTTCTTTGAAACAATAGTCAAGTTCCCGAAGCTCGGGACCACTCTCCGCCATCTAAAGGCTATATGCCTTTTCGCCTTATTGGCGACATGCCCGTAGCGGAGCGGGTTTTCTTGTGCATTGCGCGTAGCTTGAATGAAGTTTCGGCTTTTTTTTCGGTCCTTCCGGGGCCGTCGCGCCGAACTGTGACCTTTTGGCGGCTGCCGCGCCGCCCATGACGATTTTTCGGCTGCCTACGGCGCCAGTGAAGGATACTGCTCTTGGCTCTCGACGATAAATACGAAGATATTCAAAAGTTGATCGATACCGGCAAGGAGAAGGGCTTTCTCACCTACAACGAGGTGAACGACCTTCTGCCCAATGACATCAATTCGCCCGACGATCTCGACGATCTGCTCGGCATGATCGGAACCCAGGGCATCAACGTCCTGGAAGACACCAAGCTCCCTTCGGAAAAGAAGTTCGATCCCGATGCGGAGGACTCCGACGACGTTGAGCTCGACCTGACGCCGGGTGCCCTCGAAAAGACAAACGATCCCGTCCGCATGTATCTGCGCGAGATGGGCACCGTTCCTCTGCTCACCCGCGAGGGCGAAGTCGAAATCGCCAAGCGCATCGAGCGCGGACAGATTCGCGTCCTCAAGGCTCTCTCGCGCTCGGCCATCGTCATTCGCGAAGTGCTTGCCATCGGCGACGATCTCAAGCGCGGCGTCCGTTCCGTAAAGGAAGTCGTGGTCTTCGATGAGGAGGAGATTACCGACGAAATCCTGCAGGGCCGCCTCAAGGAAATCTCCGGCAGAATCGACGAACTTGGCCGCCATTACAAACGTGGCCTTGCCCTCGCCGTCAAGCTCTCCGAAACCGGCGCTCCCGGCAAGGACAAAAAGAAGCTCAGGGACTATCGCAAGATTCACTGGGGCCTCGGCCGTGCCCAGGTCGAAGTCAGCCGCGCCATTCGCAAGCTGCGCTTCACCAACCAGGAGCGCAAGCGCCTCATCGACCGCGTCAACAAGACCGTCGAGAACATGAAGGCCCTCGACCGTCAGGTCTTGAATCTCGAGAAGCGCTGCGAGTTCACCAAGAACGAAGAGCAGAAGAAGGAAATCCGCAAGCAGGTCCGCACCGTGCGCACAGACATGGAGCGCATCGAGGTCGAAGCCGGAGCCGTCTTCACCGAGCTCAAGCGCACCCAGCGCGAAATCATTCAAGGCGACATGGACGCCGAGCACGCCAAGCGCGAGCTCATCGAGGCCAACCTGCGCCTCGTCGTCTCCATCGCCAAGAAGTACACCAACCGCGGCCTTCAGTTCCTCGACCTCATTCAGGAGGGCAACATCGGCCTCATGAAGGCCGTCGATAAATTCGAGTACCGCCGCGGCTACAAGTTCTCCACCTACGCCACCTGGTGGATTCGCCAGGCCATCACCCGCGCCATCGCCGATCAGGCCCGCACCATTCGCATCCCGGTGCACATGATCGAGACCATCAACAAGCTCATCCGCACCAGCCGTCAGCTGGTGCAGGAACTGGGCCGCGAGCCCACCAGCGAAGAGATTGCCCGCCGCATGGACATCCCCGTCGCCAAGGTCCGCAAGGTCCTGAAGATCGCGCAGGAGCCCATCTCGCTCGAGACTCCCATCGGCGAAGAGGAAGATTCGCACCTCGGAGATTTCATCGAAGATCGTGCCGTCGTCTCGCCCGCCGAGGCCGTCATCAACGTCAACCTCAAGGACCAGACCTCGCAGGTTCTCCGCACCCTGACCCCGCGCGAAGAGAAGGTCATCAAGATGCGCTTCGGCCTCGAAGACGGCAGCGAACACACTCTCGAGGAAGTCGGCCAGTCCTTCGCCGTCACCCGCGAGCGCATCCGCCAGATCGAAGCCAAGGCCCTGCGCAAGCTCCGTCACCCTTCGCGCTCCCGCAAACTCCGCGCCTTCATGGACGGCGTGCACGACTGATCGCAACGCGCTTTTCCGCAACGCAATGGGCACGGCCTCGGCCGTGCCCATTGCGTTCATCCCGGACTTTCGGCGGCTCTCGTACCCACTGCCCGCGAAATTAACCGCCCGTTAACACGCCCGTCACCGTCCTGCAATATACTCTGGCGATGATTTCCAAAGAACTGACATTCGAGCTTCTGCCCAGCGCCAATCCCAATGAGCACGTCTACCGCTTGCAAGGCCCGTTGGTCCTCAACAACATGTTCGCCTTCCAGGAGGTCTTGCGCTCCGAAGCCGTCACCACCATCCTCGATCTCACCGCGGTTCCCTATGTCGATTCCGCCGGCTTGGGCGTGCTCACTAACTCCTATGTCTCCCACCAGAGGCAGGGACGCAAGTTGCTTTTCGTGGGCGTAGCCGATCGCGTACACGAGCTCTTCAAACTCACCAGTCTGGACAAACTGTTCGAGACTTTTCCCACCGTGGAAAGCGCCCGGCACGCCGCATAACGTCGCACTCGTCTGCGCCCAATCGTGAAAGCCAAACTATGGAATCGCAGGTCATTCAGCTCGCCAGCAAAGAAATCGCCGAAGCCATCGCCCGAGGTCTGCGCCTCTGGTTTGAGTCCGATCCGCAAGTTCGCCAGGTGCCCGACGGCTGGGCGGTGATCGTCCCTGGCATCGTTCCGGAAAGCGTCCGTCTGCTGATGAATCACTATAGCCTGGGCGTTCTCGACTGCAAAACCGGCAGGGTATGACCGCTGCCGGTTGTTCGCCTCACCCGCGCTTGCGCTGAGCTATTTCTTGACCTTGATCGTCGCCGAATACTGCGTGTTCTCCCACGCCAGCTTCAGCACTCCGCCGCCCGCCGCGTCCTTCTCAATCGCCATCGTGAACTGGTCCACCGGATCTTTCAGCGCATCCTTCTTCAATTCAATCCGCGTCACATCCAGCGCCTCGTCATACACCTGCTTCGGGTCCTTGGTATTCTGCCCCCACTGTCCAATCTGTTTATTGACGATCAGTTTGGCCTTGCCCTCCGCCGGCAGAGTCCACAGCGTGTAGGCGCCGGCCGCCAGCGTCACGCCGCCCAGTTCTATCGGCTGTTGCGTGATCAGCAGGGTGGCCTCGTCCGCACCTGTCCGCCAGACCTGCCCGTAGGGCACCAGCGTGCCCCAGATCTTGCGCGGCGCGCCGCTCGTCGGATCCTTCGTGTAAGGCCGTCCGTACACCACCGTGACCCGGTTGCCATCGATCACCGTGCTGATGGTTTCATGCGGGCTAATGCGTTTCTGCTGCGCCGCCGCCGGCCAGACACAGGCCATGACGGCAGCGACGAAAACCAAAGCGCGTCCGAGATTTTTCATAGCAAGCATGATACCTCTACTCGTAGCGCAGCGCCTCAATCGGGTCCAGATTCGCCGCCTTCCATGCCGGATAAATCCCAAACACCAGCCCAATGAATCCCGACGACGCGAACGCAAACAGCGTCCATTGCAAACTCATGGTTGCCGGCAGCGCCGGCAGCAGCGCCGCAATCAGATACGTCAGCACCGCGCCCAGCAGAATCCCCACCACGCCGCCCACTGCCGTCAGCACCACGGCTTCTATGGTGAACTGCAGCAGCACGTCGTGCCGGCGCGCGCCCACCGCCTTGCGCACCCCGATCTCGCGCGTCCGCTCGGTCACCGATACCAGCATGATGTTCATCACGCCCACTCCACCCACGATCAGCGCCACGCTGGACACGGCGAACATGAAAACGAACACTCCGCCCGTCACCTGGTTCCACACCTGCACAATCGAATCCTGGCTGAACACCGCGAAGTTATCCGCCTGGTCCGGCTTCAGTTTGCGCCGCCGCCGCAGCAGGTCGCGCATCTCGTCCATCGCCTTCGCCATGTCCGGCTGCGAGGTCGCCTTCACGGATATCCAGACCTGCTTCATCTCCGGATGCAGTTTGTGGAACGTCGCGTAGGGAAACATCACGATGTTGTCTTCCGGATTCGCCCCGCCGCTGAACGCGTCCTTCTTTTTCTCCGAGACGCCGATCACCGTAAACAACTCGCCTTCAATGTTGATTTCCTTGCCGATCGGGTCAGTCTCGGCGAACAGTTCATTGGCCGTGTCGTTGCCGATCACGATCACCGGCAGCCGCTGGTCGTCTTCGGTCTGGGTGAACCAGCGTCCCTTGGCCAGCGCGTAGTCGTACACTTCCTTTTCGTCGAAGGTATCGCCTTCGAGGATCGTGTTCTTCGCCACGTGCCCCTCGTACTTCACAGCATAGCTGCCCACTCCGAACTGCGGCATCATGATCCGCATCGACGGGGCCACGGCCTTCACGTGGGGCAGCTCTTTCATCGCCTCCGCGTCGTCCCAGGTCAGCTCTTTCCGGTTCAGCATCTCCGCCGTCGGACGCCCAAAGTTGAACACGTCCAGGTGGAAGGCGAACACGATGTTCGAGCCCATCTGCTGCACCATGTTCTGCACGTTGCGGTTCAGTCCGCGCACCACTGACGAGACCGTGATGACCGCGGTCACGCCCAGCACGATTCCGAGGATCGTCAACCCCGAGCGCATCTTGTTGCGCGTCAGCGTCTCGAACGCCAGCCGGAAGATCTCGCCGAACTTGCCCCTCGATGTCATTCCGCAATTCCTCTATAGTTCAAAGCGCAACGCCGTAATCGGGTCCAGTTTGGCCGCCTTGTGCGCCGGATACACTCCGAAGAAAACGCCCACGCCGCCCGCCATCAGCACCCCCGCCATCACCGTCCATAACTCCACTTCGCTCGGCATTCCGATCATGATCGTGACCGTCTTTGCCACCGTGATGCCCAGCGCCACGCCCATCGCGCCGCCCACCAGGGACAGGGTCAGACTCTCAATCAGGAATTGCTGCATCACGTCGCCCGAACGCGCCCCCAGCGCCTTGCGTATGCCAATCTCGCGGGTGCGCTCCGTCACCGAAACCAGCATGATGTTCATGATCACCACCCCGCCCACAATCAGCGAGATGGAAGCCAGCGCCACCGCCACCATGAAAAACGTCTGGCTCAGGCTGGCCCACAGCGACAGAAAACTCTGGTTTGTCTCCGCCTCAAAGCTGTCCGGCTTGCCCGGCGCGTCGTGCCGCCGCGCGCGCATCACCACCCGCACCTGGTTGATCGCCGTTTCCAGCGGCGTGCCCACCCCGTTCGACTTGCCCCAGATGCGCAGCGAGATCCTCTGCGAGCCAAACTGCTTGTACCACGCGCTCAGCGGCAGCATCACCCAGTTGTCCTGGCTCTGGCCCAGCGTCTTGCCCTTCGGCGCGGCCACGCCGATCACCGTGTACATCTGCCCGTTGACCCGAATCTCTTTGCCCAATGGGTCCACGCCCGACATCAGGTTCTCCGCAATGTCGTTGCCAATTACCACAACATTGGAGCCGGCATTCACGTCGGAATCCGTCAGGATGCGTCCGCTGTTCAAGTCCAGGTCGTAGATCGCCGCCATCCCCGGAGTCCATCCGCGAGCCGTCGAATCCGTGCTGTTCAGCTCGTTGTACTTCACCTGCACGTTCACCTGCGAGGCGCTTGCCCCCACGTTCTTGCACGCCGTGCACGCCTCCTGCACCGCCAGGAAGTCCTCGTAGTGAATGTCCTTGCGCTTCTCGCTGTCGAGGAATTGATCCACGTTGGTGATCACGTTCGGCGCCTTGGAGACGATGAACACGTCCGCGCCCAGATTGAAAATCTTCTCCGCCACAAAGCCGTTGATGCCGTTAACGAACGTCATCACGGCAATCACCGTTGCCACCGCAATCACCAGTCCGAGCAGGGTCAGCACGCTGCGCAGCTTGTTAGCCCACAGCGACTGCAAGGCAATCCGAATGGCTTCCAGTGTATTCATAGGGTTCGAGACAATGCATCGCAAATTATGCGTCGCGGATAACGGTAGTCGCAGTTTACCAGAACCCGCCCGCCCGCTCTCTATCACATCATTCTGTGACGCATGACTATGGCACCTTCGCGCGCCCTCGTGTATCACACCTATGGAAGAGTTTTGTTACGGTCAGGCGAAAATTGAGCCAGCCCTCGCCGTGTGCTACGATGCTCTGCTTTGGTGTTCTCCGTCCTGTGCCGCAAGGTACATGCGGTTTTGCCCTTCCGTCCCAACTTTGGGCGTCCTCCACGCGCGCTTTCGGCCGCGTCCGGGCAGCGGAATGGCCGTTTGGGTGCAGCTTGTTCTGGTAGTACGGCGTCGGCCGCCTTTTCAGGCCGGGGCCGTAGGCGAAATGCTTCGGCAGCGCGCTCCGGTGTCTGCCGGCTTTCGAATCAAAGCTCTCGGGAGTTATTTTGTGAAGACCTACGAAGGTGAGAATGTCCGCAACGTGGCTGTCATTGGCCACTCCCACTCAGGCAAAACCTCTCTAGTTTCCGCCCTGCTGTTCACCGCCGGCAGCACGCCCCGGCTTGGCCGGGTCGATGATGGAACCACCACCACCGATTACGACGAGGAGGAAATCTCCCGTCAGATGACCATCTCCGCCTCGCTGGCCGCCGTCGAGTGGGGCAAGGCCAAGTTCAATCTCATCGACACTCCGGGCTTCAACATGTTCGTGCATGAAGCCGAGCTGGCCATGCCCGCCGTCGATGCCGCCCTCGTCGTCGTCGATTCCGTCTCCGGCGTCCAGGTCGTCACCCAGAAGATCTGGAATTTTGCCGACAAGTTAAGCCTTCCCCGCGTTGTCATCTGCACCCGCATGGACCGCGAACGCGCCGACTTCGAGCGCGTCATGGAGTCGCTCACCTCCACCTTTGGCCGCAACGTCGTCCCCATCCAGCTCCCCATCGGCGCTGAAAAAACCTTCCAGGGCGTCGTCGATCTGGTCAAGATGAAGGCCTACTACTACGAAGTGGGCGGCGACGGCCGCGCCCGCGTCGAGGACATCCCCGCCAATATGGCCGAGCAGGCCAAGGGCGCCCATGAAGCTCTCGTCGAGCTCGTCGCCGAAGGCGATGACGCACTCATGAGCGAGTATTTCGATACCGGGACCATCGCCGAGGAGCACATCGTCTCCGGAATTCACGACGCCATTCGCGACGATCGTCTCTTCCCTGTCCTGTTTGCCTCCGGTCTCGGCAACATCGGCAGCGACGAAATCCTCGACTTCCTCCTCGACTACGTTCCCGCGGCCACCGAGCGCAAGACCTTCGCCGGCGTTCCCGCCACGCCTGACGCCGAGCCCCCGGTGCGCAAAATCTCCGCCTCCGAGCCGCTCTCGCTCTTCGTCTTCAAGACCGTCAGCGATCCCTTCGCCGGCCGCATCTCGTATTTCAAGGTCGTCAGCGGCGTCCTCAAGAATGACGCCTCGCTCACCAACTACTCCCGCGGCACGGTGGAAAAGTTCGCCCACATCTCCGTCCTCTCGGGCAAGCAGCAGATTCCCGTTACCGAGCTCTCCGCCGGAGACATCGGCGCCGTCGCCAAGCTCAAGGAGACTCTCACCGGCGACACCCTGGGAGACAAGTCCGCGCCCATCCAGTACCCGTCCGTCACCCTGCCCGAGCCGGCCATCACCTTCGCCATCGAGCCCAAGACCCGCGCCGACGAGGACAAACTCGGCGTCGGCGTCCACAAGCTCATGGAAGAAGACGCCATGCTGCGCTTCTTCCGCGATCCCCAGACCAAGGACTTCCTCATCGCCGGAACCGGCCAGCAGCACATCGAGGTCGTCGTCAGCAAACTCAAGCGCCGCTACCACACCGAGGTCGTCCTCAAGGCGCCCAAGGTTCCCTACCGCGAAACCATTCGCGGCACCGCCGAGGTTCAAGGCCGCCACAAGAAGCAGTCCGGCGGACACGGCCAGTTCGGCGATTGCAAAATCCGCATGTCGCCCCTGCCCCGCGGCGGAAACTTCGAGTTCTCCAATGACACCTTTGGCGGCTCCATCCCCAAGAACTACATCCCCGCCGTCGAAAAGGGAATTATCGAAGCAGCCGCCCGCGGGTTCCTCGCCGGATATCCTGTCGTCGACTTCAAGGTCAGCCTCTACGACGGCAGCTATCACGACGTGGACTCCAACGAACTGAGCTTCAAGAAGGCTGGCCGTATCGCCTTCAAGAAGGCCATGGAGGTCGCCAAGCCCACTCTGCTCGAGCCCATCATGCAGATCGAAATCACCGTGCCTGACGAGTTCGCCGGAGCCGTGATGGGTGACATGAACTCGCGCCGGGGCCGCATCCAGGGCATGGACAACAAGGCTGGCGCAACCATCGTGCGCGCTCATTGCCCCATGTCTGAAATGCTTACCTACGGCACCGACCTCACCGCCATGACCCAGGGCCGTGGCTCGTTCAGCATGGAAATGGATCACTACGACTACGTCCCAGCCCTGCAGCAGGAAAAAGTAATCGCCGCCGCCAAGGCTGCCGGCGCCGGCCTGGAAGAAGAGGAAGAAGAGTAGTCGTCCTGGGTGCCGCAAATCAAAAGGGCAGCCGCCATGGCTGCCCTTTCTTTATCCGTGACGATCCCTGCTGCTTCCCGCTAGCGGCCTGCGCCGTCAATGGCGGCCTGCACGGCCTTCATCGAATCGCCAATGTGGCGTAGCGCGCGATGCTTCAGCCCGTTCGAATAACTATCCGTCTCGCGCTGTTCGATGTCTTTGGCCGCGCCGTTCAGCAGGTCATAGGCCCGATGCAGGCGGTCGGTCCGGCTCCATCCTGAGTCCAGCGGAGGATGGTCGCTCAAGGATTTGCCATCGTTGATCGCGGCATCCCTCAGAACCTGCATCGCCGCATCGATCCCCTCAATGGCATATTTTTCGTTGGCGTTCAGCCGATAGCTCCCGGTCTCAACGGCCAGCAATGAGCGCGCCCCACGAAGGTCGGTCAATGCGTGCAGATAAGCGGGATGCGCTCCCGGTGTGTCGGCGGCGGCAAACGTGCTCACAAACAGAACCGCGAATGCCACCATCAGAACCAACTTTGCGTAGCTTTTCATGCTTGCGTGTCCTCGGTGAATGTTTTGTTCTTGCTTCCAGGTTTTGAACCCGTCCCACTACGTTAAGTTGCTTGCCTCATCGCGAAGCCCGTACAACCGCCCCGCGTCCGCGCTTGGCGGTTGACCCTGAGTCTACTCCTCCGCCCTGTTTCGCGCGACCCGCCACCCGCCCTGATATGGAGTGACCGTGTCAAGTTCCGCGATGCGCACTTGGGTTTGCTGTTGCTGGTGAAGTTGTTCGAGTACAGGGCGGGCAGCGGTCGGAGCAGCTTGTGCGACGGTTGATCAGTCTGATATTCGCGGGTCGGAACCGCATAATCGTGATTCGTCGGGAGCTGCCTCGGACTAGCAGCGCGAGTTCGGCCTGAGCC
>Ga0302320_10014846_pt1 | contig 16071 bp, 11 predicted proteins | sample Bog_T0_3_FD_202130 | JGI IMG/M metagenome (GOLD analysis project Ga0302320, IMG submission 202130) | Peat permafrost microbial communities from Stordalen Mire near Abisko, Sweden - Bog_T0_3 | ecosystem: Environmental > Terrestrial > Soil > Wetlands > Peat | place: Sweden: Abisko, Stordalen Mire... | reverse complement strand
CCGGACACCGAGGTGATCTACAAGGTCACCGCCCTGTGGGACCGCGCGGCGGAGCGCGCCGTTGCCTGGGACGACCCCGACCTGGCGCTGCCCTGGCCCATCTCGCCGGACGAAGCGGTGCTGTCGGACAAGGACCGGGCATTGCCGCGGCTGCGGGACTGCGCGGAGTGGTTTACGGCATGACGCGTTGGTCCGTGGCATGACGATCCTGGTGACCGGCGGCTCCGGCCAACTCGCGCTTGCGCTCGATGCGGCCGCCGTTTCGTCCGGCCTGTCGGTCGCGCGGGTCGGCAGACCGGGCTTCGACTTCGACCGGCCCGCCAGCATCGATGACGCGTTCGCCGCGGCGGCGCCGTCGCTGGTGGTGAACGCCGCAGCCTACACCGCCGTGGACGCCGCCGAGGATGACGCCGAGGCCGCGTACCGGGCCAACCGCGACGGTCCCGCCGCGCTGGCGCGGCTCTGTGCAGCGGCGGGCGTGCCGTTGATCCACGTCTCCACCGACTACGTGTTCGATGGGGCGAAGGGGGCGCCGTATCTCGAGACCGATCCGACCGCGCCCACCGGCGTCTATGGCGCGAGCAAACTGGCCGGCGAGCAGGCGGTGCTGGCGGCGTGTCCGCGGGCGGTCGTGCTACGCACCTCCTGGGTCTACTCACCGACCGGCAAAAATTTCGTTCGCACCATGCTCGGCGCGGCGCGGAAGACCAACCGGCTGCGCGTGGTGGCGGATCAGACCGGCTGCCCGACGACCGCGGCGGACCTTGCCAATGCGATTCTGGCGATTGCCACGCAGCTAAAGCCCGACGGCTGGCAGGACCGCTTCGGCGGCGTGTTCCACGCCGCCGGCAGCGGTTCCACCACCTGGCACGGGCTTGCGCTCGCTGCCTTCGAGGAAGCGGCGCGGCTTGGCCGGCCCATGCCTGCCGTCGATCCGATCGCGACCGCCGACTGGCCGACCCGGGCGCGGCGGCCGGCGGATTCCCGGCTCGATTGCAGCAAGCTGCGCTCGGTGTTCGGCGTGGCGCTGCCGCCCTGGCGCGACAGCCTGGCATCCACGGTCGATGCGATCATTGCGGCCGGATAGGACTGAAGAACGGGACTTTGGGCTCGGTGACGGCGTGCCAAGCCGTGAGCGACTGCTGGCGTCGCACGGACTACCCGCGGCGTCAAAATACACCTCCTGCCGGCTGAGCGAGTTGCCGCGTGCTGGCGGGCGTGCTACGTGGCGGCTCCGCGTCCGTTGGGGGATAGTTTAGCGGTAGAACTCCCGGCTCTGACCCGGGCAGCCTTGGTTCGAATCCAGGTCCCCCAGCCAACCGCATCCATCCCCTGACCTGATTTCCCAGCGACGCCGAAGGCTTTCGCGGTAAGGCTTTCGCGGTGGAGTCGCACGCCAATGCGACCCCAGTGCAGCCTTCAAGAGACGCGAGCATGGGCGTAGGGGCGGCCCCTGCTGGGCGATGGCGGTTCATGGTAGGGACTTGCTCGCGGCGGCCATCGACGGGCTGGAGTGCCCGCACCGAACTGATCCCGCGGCCGAGCGCCCGGCGTCCGGAAAGAGGTCGCAGACTTGCCTGACATTCTCCTTGCGGTGGCGGCCATGCTGGTCCTCGTCAGCGCCGTGCAGCCGCTGGCCCGGCGCCTGCTGGTCTCGGACGCCGTGCTGCTGGCATTCGTCGGCGTCCTGATCGGCGCCGGCTCGGCCTATGTGCTCAGCCGTGGCGTCGCCGGCGGTCTCGGCGAGTTCGCCGCGACCTTCGCCCACTTCCCGGTGCACTCGCAGGTGTTCCTGCTCGCGTTCCTGCCGGCGCTGGTGTTCCACGGTGGGCTTTCGATCGACGTGCGTCGGCTCGTTCGCGACACCGCGCCGGTGCTGATGCTCGCGGTGGTGGCGGTGGTGGCGACCACGGCGGCGATCGGCTTTGCCTTGCAACCGATCGCCGGCCAGCCGCTGACAGTCTGCCTGCTGCTCGGCGCAATCGTCGCCACCACCGATCCCAGCGCGGTGATCAGCGTGTTCCGCGACATCGGCGCCGATGCAAGGCTGACCCGCCTGGTGGAAGGCGAGAGCCTGCTGAACGATGCCGCGGCGATTGCGCTGTTCACGATGCTGCTGGACCAGGTGACGCGGCAGGCAGCGCCCGGCGTCGGCACGGCCAGCGTGATCCTGGTCGCCTCGCTGATCGGCGGCGCGGCGGTGGGATATGTGCTGGCGCGCCTCGCGCTCGCGGCGATGCCGCTGCTGAGCGGCAGCCGTGCGGCGGAGGTCACCCTGACCCTCGCGCTGCCCTATGTCAGCTACATCGTCTGCGACAAGTTCCTCGACTTCTCCGGGGTGGTGGCTGCCGCCGCGGCGGGGCTGACCGTGAGCGGCATCGGCCCTTCGGTGCTGCGCCCGCCGAGCTGGTCGTTCCTGGTCGATGTCTGGGCGCAGGTGGCGTTCCTCGCCTCGTCGCTGGTGTTCGTGCTCGCTTCGATGCTGGTGCCGCGGCTGATGCTCGGGATGCAGCCCTGGGATCTGGCGCTGATCGGCGTGGCGGTGCTGGCCGCGCTCGTGGCGCGTGCGGCGGTGCTGTTCCTGGTGATGCCGCTGTTGCGCTACACCCGGATCGCGCAGCGCGTGCCGGCGCGGTTCAAGCTGACCATGCTGTGGGGCGGGCTGCGCGGCTCGATCACGCTGGCGATGGCGCTGGCGGTGACCGAGAACCAACGCGTCTCCGACGACGTGCAGCGCTTCATCGCTATCGTCGCGACCGGGTTCGTGCTGTTCACGCTGCTGGTCAACGGCACCACGCTGCGTTTCCTGGTGCATTGGCTCAGGCTGGATCGGCTGTCGCGGATCGACCAGGCGCTGCGTCACCAGGTGGTTGCGCTCGGGCTCGGCACGGTGCGGGACCGCCTGCGCCAGACCGCCGTCGATTTCGGCTTCCTGCCGCAGGCCGCGCAGCGCGCGGTGGACCGCTACGAACGACGCGCCGCCGCCGAGGCCGCCGCCAACACCTTCGACGCGGCACTGACCGACCGCGACCGGCTCAAGCTTGGCCTGCTGACCTTCGCGTCGCAGGAGCGGGCGATCCTGCTCGAGATCTTCCGCGAGCGCGGGCTCTCGCGCGCGATCATGGAACAGCTGCTGCGCACGGCCGACACGATCATCGACGCAACGCGCGCGGACGGACGCCTGGGTTATCTGCACGCGGCCAAGGGGCGGCTGCGGCCGAGCCGGTCGCTGTGGCTGGCGCAGTGGCTGTACCGCAGGGTTCGCATCAGCCGGCCGCTGACCCATCTGCTGGCGCAACGGCTGGAACTGCTGCTGGTGATGCAGATGGTGTTTCGCGCGCAACTGCAGTTCATGCGCGACCGGATGACGCCGGTGCTGGGTGCGCGCGTGACCGAGGTGATGGGCGAGATCGTGCAGCGCCGCCACGCGCTGCTGGGCGACGCGACGGAGGCGCTGGGGCTGTTATACCCCGCCCATGCCGATGTCCTGCAGACCCGCATGCTGCGACGGATCGGGCTGCGCTTCGAGATGGAAACCTACGTCGCGCTCCGCGACGAGGCGCTGCTCAGCGACGAGTTGTTCCAGGAGATCTGCCGCGACATCGAGGCGCGGCGCGATGCGGCCGGCCGGCCGATGACGTTCGACCTGCAGGCTGGGCTGGCCAGTCGCCTGGGCCAGCTTCCGCCATTCGCCACGCTGCCGGAGGCGCGCCTGCATGGTATTGCCCGGACGCTGACCCTGCGCTTCGCCCTGCCGGGTGAGCGCATCCTGCGGCCGCGGCGGCGCGCGGCTTCGGTCTATCTCATCAGCTCAGGCGAGGTCGAGATCGATCACGACGGGACGGTGTTGCGGCTGCCCAGCGGCGCGATGTTCGGCGGCGACGGCCTGCTGGGCCCGGCGCAGACCGAGGGCGCCGTGACAGCGGTGCGGTTCTGCCTGCTGCTGGTGCTGCGCACGGGCCTGGTCCGTAAGCTGCTGGCCGGGCAGGTTGGCGTTGTGGCCGCCTCGCCATAAGCCGAGCGGGCCACGGCCCGCGTGATGCTATCCGGTCCCCGCTGCTTAGGGCCGGCGCCCGGGACATGGCACGATGGAAACGCGTGCTGCATGATCGGCAGCGCCAGGACTTTCGAGGAGACAGCCGATGACGACCTATCGTGCGCCGGTGCGCGACATGCAGTTCGTGATAACCGAGCTCGCGGACCTCAAGGGCCTCGCCGTCGTCCCCGGCCTCGAGGAAGTCACGCCCGATTTGGTAGAGGCCGTGCTGGGTGAAGCGGCGAAGCTGGCCGGTGAGGTGCTGGGGCCGCTCAACAAGGTCGGCGACGATCAGGGTGCATCCTGGACGCAGGATGGCGTGGTCGCGACGGAAGGATTCCCCGCGGCCTACCGCCAGTTCGTGGACAATGGCTGGAACGCCCTCGCCGGCGATCCCGAACGCGGCGGCCAGGGGCTGCCCAATCTCGTGGCGGCCGCGGCGGTGGAGATGTGGAACGCGGCGAACATGTCCTTCGCCCTGTGTCCGCTGCTGACCGCCGGCGCAATGGAGGCGATCAACGCCCATGCCTCCGAAGACCTGAAGAACCGCTACCTGCCGAACCTGGTCAGCGGCGAGTGGACCGGCACCATGGACCTGACCGAGTCGCAGGCGGGGTCGGATCTGTCCGCCGTCCGCACCAAGGCGGTCCCTGATGGCGACCACTACCGGCTGTTCGGCCAGAAGATCTTCATCACCTGGGGCGACCACAACATGGCCGCCAACATCGTGCACCTGGTGCTGGCGCGCCTGCCGGATGCGCCGGAAGGCACGCGGGGAATCTCACTGTTCATCGTGCCCAAGTTCCTGGTGAATGCGGACGGCTCGCTGAGTGCGCGCAACGACGTGTCCTGCGCCTCGATCGAGCACAAGCTGGGCATCCACGCCAGCCCGACCGCCGTGATGGCGTTCGGCGACAAGGACGGCGCGGTCGGCTACCTGGTGGGCCAGGAGAACAAGGGCCTCGCCCACATGTTCACCATGATGAACGAGGCGCGACAGAAGATCGGGCTGCAGGGCCTGGCAATCGCCGACCGCGCCTATCAGGCGGCGCGCGACTACGCCAAGGAGCGGGTGCAGGGCCGGCCGGCCGGCCAGAGAAGCGGCGACCGGGTGACCATCATCCATCATCCCGACGTGCGCCGCATGCTGCTGACCATGAAGGCGCAGATCGAGGCGATGCGCGCCTTCGGCTACGTCGTGTCGGCGGACAACGACCTCGCGCGCAGACACCCGGACGCTGCGGAACGCCAGCGCCGCCAGGCCCGGGTGGATCTGCTGACGCCGGTGCTGAAGGGCTGGTGCACCGAGCTCGGCGTGGAAATCGCCTCGCTCGGCATTCAGGTCCATGGCGGCATGGGCTTCATCGAGGAGACCGGTGCCAGCCAGTATCTGCGTGATGCGCGGATCGCCACAATCTATGAAGGCACCACGGGGATTCAGGCCGCCGACCTGGTTGGGCGCAAGCTGACGATGGACGGCGGCGCCACGATGGCGGCGCTGTTGGCCGAGATTCGTGACGTTGACTCGCAGCTTGCCGATGCCAGAGGTGCCGGGTTCGCGGCGATCCGCGCGCAGCTAGCCACCGGCATCGAGGCATTGGAGCAAGCCACCGCGTGGGTTCTGCAAACGACCGGCCAGGACCAGGACGCGGTCCTGGCGGCATCGCTGAGCTATCTCATGCTGACCGGGTACGTATGCGGCGGCTGGCAGATGGCGCGCGCCGCGCTGGCCGCGCAGGCTGGGTTGGCGTCAAGCGTCGACGAGGCGTTCTATCGGGCCAAAATTGCGACGGCCACATTCTACGCCGAGCAGATCTTGCCCAAGGGGGGCGCCCTGCTGACCGTCGTGCGGAGCGGCGCGTCCACCGCACTCGCCTTGCCGGAGGACCAGTTCTGACGAACGTTGCGAGCGGCACGATCCTGGGCAAGCGGGAACCGCACGCTGACGGCGGAGATTCAGACGGCTTTATAATCGGCTGAGCGCTGCAGACCCTGTCTCCAGCGCCTTCAGGATTGCCTTTCACGGCACTGGTTCGCGTTTCCCGCTCCCGCGAACCGTTTGGACCTGCAACGGCTGCAGGACGTTACGAATATCCCGCAAGCTCCGACGCTCGGCCGCGCGACGCCAGGATGCGGGGCTGACCGTCAGGCTGTCGCGTTGGATCGCGAGCGCCTGATCATGCCGATCTGGTGCACCGGCCGCCGCAGCAGCGTCATCAAGGTCAGAGCCGCGCGTGTCCAGCACCTAATGGCCACGCTGCCCGCGAAGCGCGGTCAGAGACTGGCCGGCGCAGCCTTGACGCGGCCTCCTATAAGGACGCGCCTGCGACGTACAAAGCGCTTGACCAACGGCACGCGGAAGTGTGACATGCTGCCGAAGCAGGGGAGAGCGCGGCTGCCAATCGGATCTGGTTGAGACGCAACGGCAAGCGGACGCGCCACTGCCACAGGAACGGCCATGAGTCCCGTCAGGCAAGGCCCGGCAGGCACAGCCGCACTATAGATTTATTGGTAACCAAACCATATGGAGACGACCGAATGAACGTGGTCATCGACCGAGCGCCTGAGCGTGATCTGGCGCACCAGTCGTCGCTCAATCCGGACCAGGAAACGCTGCTGCGGGAGCTGGAACTCAAGATCGCGTTGGGCGTAGAAGGCATCAGCTTCGACGAAGCGGATCTGAGGAAGTTCCCGATCGGCACCGAGTACGCGGAGCAGATCCACCTCGCGTTCGACATGGATAAGCATCACCATGACGGGTTCGATCTGCCGGCCGCGTTCTACCTGCCGCATGGCCTGTTCACCGCATTCCGCTGGGACCCGGACTCCCGGTTCCGCCTGACTGTGGAAGACGGCAAGCCGGTGCTGTATCGGCGCAAGGAGCGTCTGGCCGAAATCGACTTCTACCGGCGGCCAAAGCTGCTCGACCATAAGACGAGCGATGGCGAGAGCTTCTCCCATATTGCCGCCTTCACACCGGAGGGCTGCGTCACCATCTGCTTCAGCAACGAGTGCGACCTGAAGCAGACCGGCGATGACTGCAAGTATTGCAACATCAACTCGACGGCGGACGCCTACCGCCAGAACAACATTTTTCTCAAGAACGCCCGCCAGGTTGGCGAGGTGTACGAGGCCGCCTTCAAGGAAAAGCTCGCCAACCATCTCAACCTGACCGGCGGCTTCATCCCGGAACGCCGCGAGGTCGAGTACTATCTCGATGTCGCCGACGAGATCAAAACCCGCACCGGTGTTGAGGAAATCTACGGCACCGCGGTGATCGGCGCGCCGCTCGATCTCAAGGTGCTCGAGCAGTACAAGCAAGCGGGCTACACCACGATCGCAATGAACATCGAGATCTGGGACAAGGACATGTTCAAGGCGATCTGCCCGGGCAAGCAGAAGCGCTGCGGCGGTTGGGAACACTGGGTGAAGGCCCTGGAAGCCGCCGCCGAGGTCTTCGGCCGTGGCAACGTGCGATCGAACATCGTGGCGGGCATCGAGCCCAAGGAGTCGATCCTTGAAGGTGTGGAATACCTGGCCTCGAAGGGCGTCCTCTGCAACGCCGGTGCCTGGTGCCCGAACCCAGGGTCCGCGCTGGAAGGTCATCGCACGCCGGAGACGGCATGGCACTATGACCTGACGCTGAAGGTCGCCAGCATCTTCCGCCGCTACGGCTACACGACGGAGCAGCTCTACGGGGGCTTTGGTTTCGGCAGCCCTGCGCAGGATGCGTTCCGCATCCTCGGCGGCGAGCACGTTGGCGACAGACTGCCCCAGTACAAGCATCGGGTTCGCCAGTAGGACAGGCGCCATCGCGGTCGGGACTTCGTTTGTCCTGACCGCGCGGTGTGGACGGCTGTGCGGGTCGGGGAAAGGCTTGTTTTTCCCCCGATCCGCCAGGCGTCATGTGGGATTTAACGGCGACGTGCCGGCCTGATTTCGGAAAGAGATGATTACCAATGCAGCGACGTGAATTTCTGGGCAGGACGACAGGACTTTGCGGCATGGCGGCGCTGACCTCGCCGAACCCGCTTGGCGGCCCGAGCCGCTACTGGTCCGCGGCAAGCGACACCGACGCCGTTGAAGTGTCCGAACTTCGCTACCAGGGCTCGGCCTACGCCGTCACCTTCCCTGAACTCGCCGAAGACCTTGGCTACCTTGCGCCGATCCGGCTGAACTGGGTGGGCAACACCATCAGCGGGCCGCAGGATATCCAGTCCGTCGTGACGCGCGACGTCGATTTCGGTGGCGCGTTCAATGGGTCGATCATCCGGCTGGTCGCCGCAGGTGCGAAGATCCAGGCCGTCGTGGGTGCGCTCGGCTCCGATCAGCAGACCTGGGCTGGCATCTATGTGCTTCAGGACAGTCCGATCCACCAGGCCCGCGACCTGATCGGCGCGAAGATCGGCGTCAATACGCTCGGTGCGCAATACGAGTTCGACATCGCCATCTATCTGCAGCGCAACGGCGCGTCGGCGGAGGAGATCGCGCGGGTTGTCGAGGTGGTTCTGCCGCCGCTCAACGCGGAGCAGGCGCTCCGGGAGAAGCAGATCGACGCCGTCGTGCTTACCGGGGTCTTGCGCGACATGGCCCTGGAGCGGGGCGGGCTGCGGCTGATCACCAACGAATACGAGCTGTACGGTGTGCTCACACAGGCGTCTTACGTACTGCGGACGGATTTCATCCGTGACGCGCCGAACGCTGCCCGCCGTTTCGTTGAGGCAACGGCACGGGCGATCGACTGGGTGCAGACCCATCCACGGGACGAAGTCGTGAAGCGGTTCAGCGACATTATTCTGCGGCGTGGCCGCCACGAGAACGACAAGCTGGTCCGGTATTGGCATTCGTACGGCGTACCGCTGCGCGGCGGTCTGCTGGACGACAACGCGTTCGCCGGTTTCATCGACTGGTACGCGAAGAACGGCTCGCCGGCGATTGGCCGGCTGCGGCCCCAGGACGTCTATACGAACGCACTGAACCCGTTCCGGCCGCAAATCGCCGAGGGCGGCTGATTGGGCGACGCCACTGACATCAAGCCAAAGCAAAGGATTTCCAACGTGAGCGCAAATCAGCGGAAACTTCACCTCGGCGCGTTTCTCCAGGCAACCGGCCATCATATCGCCTCCTGGCGTCATCCCGATGCCGTGGCCGACGCCGGTCTCAACATCGGGCACTATATTGAGCTGGCGCAGGCAGCGGAGCGCGCGAAGTTTGATCTGGTGTTCGTGGCCGACAGCCCCGCCGGCTGGAACGCGCAAGGCGACCCAGATGTGATCAGCCGCGATGGCAAGGCGGCGCATTTCGAGCCCGTCACGCTTTGGTCGGCGCTTTCCGTCGTCACGAAGAACATCGGCTTCGTCGCCACTGCGTCCACGACTTACGAAGATCCGTATCTGTTGGCACGCCGGTTTGCCTCGCTGGATTACATCAGCGGCGGCCGAGCCGCCTGGAACGTGGTCACCACCGGAGCCGATGTCTCGGCGCATTTCAGCCTGCGCGCCCATCCCGACCACGCCGACCGCTACGACCGCGCCGAGGAATTCGTCGAGATCGTCAAGGGGTTGTGGGACTCGTATGAAGATGACGCGCTCATCCGGGACAAGGAGAGCGGTGTCTACGTCGATCCCGCGAAGGTTCATGAGCTTGGCCATAGGGGAAAATACTACCAGGTCCGCGGCCCGCTGAATGTCGCGCGGCCGCCGCAAGGCCATCCGGTCATCATCCAGGCCGGGGCATCGGAGCCAGGCCGGGAACTCGCCGCCCGGACCGCGGAAGGCATCTTCACCGCCAACCAAACGCTGCAGGACGCACAGGAATTCTATGCGGATATCCGGTCGCGCCTGCCCAAATACGGCCGCTCGCAGGACGAATTGCTGGTGTTGCCGGGGATATTCCCGGTCATCGGCGGCACCGAGGCAGAGGCAAACCAGAAATACGAATTCCTGCAGTCGTTGATTCATCCCGCCGTGGCCTGGAACATCCTGAAGGGCCAGTACCAGGGGGTCGATCTGTCCGGCTACTCGCTGGACGACGTCGCACCGCCGCTGCCAAGCGACACCAACCTCAACAAGAGCCGCCTGAAGCTGGTGACCGATCTGGCCTCCCGCAACAAGCTGACGCTCCGGCAGCTTTACCTCTCGCTTGCCACCGCCCGCGGACACCGCACCGTGGTGGGAACACCGGAGCAGATCGCCGACGCGATCCAGGAGTGGTTCGACAACGGCGCGGCCGACGGGTTCAACATCATGCCGCCGATCCTGCCGACGGGTCTGACCGACTTCATCGACCAGGTGGTTCCGATCCTGCAAAGGCGCGGGCTGTTCCGCACCGAGTATGAAGGCAGCACACTCCGGGAAAACCTGGGGCTGCGGCGCCCGGTCAATCGCTTCACGCTGCCACAGACGGATCGGGCGGCGACCGCCTGAGGCGGGAGCTTATCGGATGGGGGTCCGCGCCGGCGCTGGGCGGCGGTCGCGGACTCCCATCGGATATTATACACCATCCTAGCGTGCTAACGGAATTTGACATCGCGATCGCGTGTATTATTGTGAGGCGGAAGCGCAGTTCGCTCCATCTGCGCTGCGCGTCGTGGAGGGCGCAGTATGGCACTGGCTAAACTTCTTGCAGCCGACAGAGCCACGCGCAAGATCGCACGACGGCAGCTCGCGGCGCTTGGCGCGGCTGCACTTATGGCCAACCGCCCGGCCCGCGCCCAGACGGCGCGTGTCGTTCGCTTCGGCTTTGCGTCGATCGGCTTGAACAACCGGCCATTTACCGGCGGAAGTGCCGCGGCCCTCGCGCATGCGAAAGGCTACGTCGAACAGGAATTCGCTGACACGCCGGACGTGCGGATCGAGTGGATCTTCTTCAAGGGCGCCGGACCCGCGGTGAACGAGGCGTTCGCCAACGCCCAGATCGACCTGGCGAGCCAGGGTGACCTGCCGCAACTGATCGGCCGCGCCAGCGGCCTGAAGACGACGATGGTGCTGGGAAGCGGCGCGCATTCGCCCACCTATGTTGGCGTGCCGTCTTCGTCGGACATCAAAAGCATCAAGGATCTGAAAGGCCGCAAGGTGGCGATCTTTCGCGGCACTAACATCCACCTCACGGCGGTGAAAGTGCTTGCCGCCAACGGGCTTTCGGAACATGACCTGCAGGTCATCAACATGGACGGCGCCACGACAATCGCGGCACTGGTCGCAAACCAGGTCGATGCCGCATTCGGCACCTACGAAGTGCTGAACCTGGCCAGGCAGGGCGTGGCGTCCATCATCTACACCACAAAAGGCGACAATCCGGCCTTCGAGCGCCACGGGACCATTATCGCCCGTGACGCCTTCATCGCCGAGAATCCGGACATCGTGCAGCGTAGCGTCAACGCTCTGGTGCGCGCGGCCTACTGGTCGTCGCAGGAGCAGAACCGGGAAGCGCTGTTCGACGTGTGGGCGAACTGCGGCATCCCCGCCGCCGTCTTTCGCGACGACTTCGCCGGTCAGGCGCTGGCATACCGCAACTCGCCTTTGCTCGATCCATTCCTGATCGCGCAATACCAGCGCCAGGCGGAAGATTCGCGCGCGTATGGTCTGCTGCGTCGTCCCGTGGACGTCGCCGGCTGGTTTCAACCACGGTTTCTTGACGTGGCTCTGCAACAGCCTGGCCTGCGGGATGCGTGGACCGCCTACGGCGCCGACGGCAAGCCACTCAACCCGGTCTGACGACCAACATTACAGGAGGATGAAAGCATGCCCCGCCTCAGTCTCGCCCTCGATACCGCTGATCTGGCGGAATACTACGAGCAAGCCAGCGCCGACCGGCAGTTCCGGTTTGGCCAGGCGCTGGTCGCCGAGCTCGGCATCAAGGCCGGTGATCGGGTGCTGGATATCGGCAGTGGCACCGGGCTGCTGGCCCGCCATGTTGCCGAACTGGTCGGGCCAACCGGCCGGGTCGAAGGCCTCGACCCATTGCCGCTGCGGGTCGCGATCGCCAAGCAGAAGAGCGTGCCGAACGCCGGCTTCCGCGTCGGCACTGCCGATAACCTGACGGAGTTTGCGCCCGATAGCTTCGACGCCGTTTATCTGAATGCGGTGTTCCACTGGTTGCCGGAGAAACTGGAGCCATTGCGCCAGATCGCTCGTGTGCTGAAGCCGGGCGGTCGTCTGGGTATCTCCACCGGCTCGCGCGAGCACCGCAACGCGCTGCAGACCATCAAGGCGGATGTGCTCTCCCGGGAGCCGTTCAACCGCTTCCAGAGCGCGGATGACGGCCTCGGCCTGCCCTATGCCGTCACAGCAGCGGAACTCGATGATCTGCTCAAGCTGACGGGCTTTGCGGTCAGCAGCATCGATCTCCTGCCGAACGCGCATTTCCTGCCGAGCGGCGATGATGCGATCCGCTTCTCCGAGGCCAGCTCGTTCGGCAATTTCCTCGGCCATCTGCCGGAGGCGATCCGCCCCGAGGCACGGGCGGCGATCGAGGCCGAGCTTGAGACCCTGCGCACGCCGGAGGGAATTCCGCTCGGCGGCACGCGGATCGTTGCCATCGCAACCAGACTGTAGCGGCCGGTTCGCACCCACGGGCGGCCCGGCGTCACGAAACGCCGAGCCGCCCGACTGGGTTAGGCCGACCGGGCGCACGGGCGAGGGCGCGGCCAGGCGGAAACACCGCGCCCTGGCCGCACTGTCTCCAACAGGAACCACGAATGTTCGAAGCCTCTCCACGGCACGGCCGTCTGCCGGTGTTTCTGTTGCTCAGCCTGACCACCGGCCTGGCCGTCGGCGTGATGTCGATCACCGTCCCGTTCTACGCGCTCAGCCTGTCGGCCACGCCGGCGGATGTCGGCCTGATACGCGCCGCGTCGGGAATCGGCTCACTGTTGGTCGTGATCCCCGCGGGCTTCGTGGTCGATCGGATCGGCGCGCGGTGGGCGTATCATCTCGGCAGCCTGGCCGATATCCTGTGCGTGCTGTCGTTTCGCCTGGTCTCGAACCCGGGCCAACTGGCAGCGCTCGGGTTCATCGACTCGGGATTTCGGTCGCTGGGCTTCAACGCGGTGACGGCGATCTTCTACAACGCCCTGCCGCGATTTGGCGCAAAACGGGTGGGCTGGCACAAGGGCGCGCTGTCGATCGGCCTCAGCTTCCTCGGTCCGGTGCTGGCGGGCACGCTGCTGGGCAGTGGCTCGTTTGGCATCGTGTTCGGCACGGTGATCGGGCTGATGGTGCTGGCGAACCTGCTGATGACGGCCATCGACACGCCGCCACCGCGTCCCCGGCACGAAGGCCGGCTGACAGCCGGCGCCGCGCGCGCGTTGAGCGAGCTATGGGTAATGGCGAAGCGACCCCATGTCGCCCTGTGTCTCGCCACCGAGACGCTGGTGACGGCAACCTTCACGGCGTTCTCGACCTTCATCATCGTCCTGGCGGTGCAGGATTTGCACCTGAATTCCGCCACGGCCTCGCTGCTGTCCGGCAGCGAGGGAGCGACCTTCATCATTGCCGTGTTCGCCGCGGGGGGGCTGGTACAGCGCCTGTCGCACCGTGGCGCGCTGTTGACGGGCGCCTTTGTCGTCGGCGGCAGTTTGATCGGGTTCGCGGCAACTTCATTCCTGCCTCTGTTGTTCGGCTTCGCGCTGACGCTGGGGTTCGGTCTTGGGCTGCTCAACCTTGTCACCACCACCTGCGCCGGCACCCTGGTCGGCGGCAAGGGCCGTGCCGTCAGCCTGTTCATGGCGTCGGCGAGCCTGGGTGGCGCCTCGGGTCCGGCGATGGCCGGTATCCTGGCGGGTTGGTTCGGCATCCAGGCGGCGTTTCTCGTCTTCGTCCCACTCTACGCGCTGCTGGCGGGCGCGCTGCTCTGGCGTGCGCACTCGCGGCGCTGCGAGGATGTCGTTGGACACGTCACGTCACCCGCTCTGGCAGAGTAGTACGCAGGCGCTGAAGCGAGATGCGTCGGCGGCGCGACGCCTTCATCCAGGCTGCCGCTTAAAGCATACTTCTGACGTAATATAAGTGTTTGCACTCCGCGCCGGCGTGCTGTAGCACTTCGTTCGGGCACGCGATCGTGCTTGTCAGGGGCGCCACGTCAGTGCGCCAGCGTCCAGACCGGCGCCGCACGGGAGCGATATGTCAGCGAAGATTCACGTCAGCCGGGTCGGCAAGACATTCGGCACATCGCAGCGGCAGGGCGGCTTGGTGACCGCGCTCGAGGATGTCGATCTGATGGTCCGGTCGGGCGAGATCCTTGTCCTTGTCGGTCCCAGCGGCTGCGGCAAGTCCACGCTGCTCGATCTGATTGCCGGCCTCGCCACACCGACCTCCGGAGAAATACTGTTGGACGGTCGCCGGATCACGGGTCCCGGACCCGACCGCAGCCTGGTGTTTCAGCAGTATGCGCTGTTCCCCTGGCGAACGGCGCTGGGCAATGTGGAGTTTGCGTTGGAAGCCGCCGGGGTGCCGCGGGCCGACCGGCCACGGCGGGCGCGCCACTACCTCGCCCTGGTCGGCCTCAGCGGCGCCGAGGATCGCTATCCGCACCAGCTATCCGGCGGCATGAAGCAGCGCGTGGCGATTGCGCGCAGCCTGTCCGGCGACCCCGACGTGCTGCTGATGGACGAGCCGTTCGCGGCGGTCGATGCGCAGACGCGGGAGATGCTGCAGGACGAGCTGCTGAGCATCTGGGCGGCCACCCGCAAGACGATCCTGTTCATCACGCATAGCATCGACGAGGCGCTTTATCTTGGCCACCGGGTCGCCGTCATGGCGGCACGCCCCGGTCGGGTGATCGACATGTTCGACGTTCCCTTCGCCGGACACGGCGGTACCGATGATCTGCGTTCGCGGCCCGAGTTCGGTCAATTGCGCCATCACATCTGGAAGCAACTGCGGCCACAAGCGGCCGCCTAGCCCGAGCCCGGAGTCAGGCCATGTCGTTCGCCTCCAGCATCAGCGTCTTGAACCACCGGCCGGCGTTTGTCGCCAGCAAGCATCTGGCCGCTTTTGCCTGCCAGACTGGCCGTCAGCTCGCCGCCTGCGCTGTCCTGCTGGCGGCGTGGGAGATCGTGCCAAGGCTGGGCCTGGTCGACCCGGTGTTCCTGCCGCCATTCTCGACCGTGGTGGCCGCATGGTGGGATTTGGCGCAGTCCGGCGCGCTGGCCGCGCACGGCGTCGCGAGTCTGTCGCGCGCCTTCGGCGGCCTCGCGATTGCCATCGTCCTTGCGATTCCGCTCGGCCTGCTGATCGGTGCGAACCGGCGCCTGGGGGAAGTCCTGGACCCACTGATCGAGGTGTTCCGCAACACCGCGCCGCTCGCGCTGCTGCCGGTGTTTACGCTGATCCTGGGCATCGGCGAAGTTTCCAAGGTAACGATGGTCGTCTATGCGGCGAGCTGGCCGATCCTGCTCAGCACCGTGACCGGGGTGCGCACCGTCGATCCGCTGCTGATCAAGGCGGCGCGTTCGATGGGGCTGGGCCGGGCGGCGCTGTTCCGCAAGGTCGTGCTGCCCGCCTCCGTGCCCACGATCTTCACCGGCGTCCGGCTCGCCGCGGCGATCTCACTGCTGGTTCTGATCGCCGCGGAGATGGTCGGCGCGCGCGCCGGGCTTGGCTATATGATCAACGCTGCACAGTTCAACTTCCAGATACCGGAGATGTACGCGGGGATTGTGACGCTCTCCGCGATCGGCTTGCTGCTGAACGTCGCGCTGCGCCGGGTCGAGTTGCGCTTGTCACGATGGAAAGACGCCTGAGTCGGGCGCCCACTTTCTTTTAGACATCAGAGGACGAACATGAGAGCCAATGCGGTGATTGCCCCGGAGCTGCTGGGCAAACTGAGCAGCGCGCCGACGATCGGCGTGGATATCGGCTCGCGCCAGGCCAAGGCGGTGCTGCTCAGCGACAGCGATGGTGAGGTCCACACCGCAACCACGGCGACCGGCGTGGATTCGCAGGAGACGGCGGACCGTGTGGTGCGCAAGGTGCTGCGTCAGGCGGGACTCGAGCTCAAGGATATCGCGTATATCGTCGGCACCGGTTACGGGC
>Ga0302320_10014845_pt1 | contig 16071 bp, 17 predicted proteins | sample Bog_T0_3_FD_202130 | JGI IMG/M metagenome (GOLD analysis project Ga0302320, IMG submission 202130) | Peat permafrost microbial communities from Stordalen Mire near Abisko, Sweden - Bog_T0_3 | ecosystem: Environmental > Terrestrial > Soil > Wetlands > Peat | place: Sweden: Abisko, Stordalen Mire... | reverse complement strand
GTTGGAAATTGCGTAAATCGTGAGCAGGAAACAGAAAAAAGTTCCATAAGCGACGACGGCATAGGACACGACCTCGTCACATGAGGCGACCGGCTGGGCGACGGATTTCGTGCACAGGAAGGCGGCTTTCTCCTGCACCGCATCCGGCATCATCCGGAGCAATGCCGGGATTTGCAGCGTGTCTTTGGCGAACCGCACCAGCACCGGGGTGAGATAGCGATAGGCAAACGGGCGCGCCGCGGTGCCGTCGACGTAGCGCGACAGGCTCACCCTGTCCTCCGACAGCACGCTGGTTTCCGTTATCTGGTTGGTGACCGCCTTGTAGCTGAGGAAGCCGGCCAACAAAACGGCAACGACCAACGCCACGATCCGCGCCGGTCGCGTCGCCAGGGCCGTGCCAAATCCGCCCAGCAGCTCTCTCTCGATGCGCGATATCAATGCCGTCTCCTGCTACCGTCGAGCCAGGCACCGGCCGAAACCGCCATGGCGACGCTGTGACAACAAGCGGGCCCGCTGCCCCGGACAGTATCCACGGCATTGGTTAGCGGACTGATACCAATGCGACGCGAGCTGGGCAATGCGGCGGCGCTCAGGAAACAACTGCGACATCCGTCGGACGGCGGCGCGCGACCCGGACTAGACCGTCTCGTCCAGGTCGGCGCCCCACATTTTTTCCAGCGCATACAGCGCCCGCGCCTCCGGCTTGAACAGGTGCACGACGATGTCGCCGGCATCGATCAGCACCCAGTCAGACACGCCGGCGCCTTCCACTTGCACCCGTTTCAGTCCCGCCTTGTGCAGCTTCTCGCTCAGATGCTGCGCCATGGCGCTGATCTGCCGGTCGGCCAGGCCGGTGGCGATCACCATGCGGTCACAGAACGATGCCTTTCCCGCGAGGTCCAGCGTCACGATCGCCTCCGCCTTGTCGTCTTCCAGGCTGCCGGTGATCACCGCCTGCAGGCTGTCGAGCTTCGAGGGCTCCGGCGGATGCGCGCGCGGCGCCGCGTTCTTGCGCGGCCCGGCGGCGACGGTTTTCTTGCGCACGGTGCCCGGCGTCTTGTCGGCGGCCGGCAGCGTCGGCTTGGCCGTCTTCTTGCGTGGCGCGGCGGGGTGCCGAGCGGGGGATGGGGGTGGCTTGGCTATGGTACGGCTCCTTTGCCGGCGGCGCGAATATCGGTGGCGGACACGGGGGTTTGGCGCACCGGCAGAAACACCCACGCCGGCGCGCCGGCAAGCGCGAGCACGGGGGCCAGCGATGCCGCCCGCCGCGCGGTGCGGAACCGCCGCGCCGCGGGCCCCGCCAGCGCGCGACGGTTATAGGCGGGACGCGGCAAGACCGCCATCGGCACGTGACGTACCACGTCGCGCCAGCGCTGCCAGTGCGGCAACTGCACCAGAATGTCGGCGCCCATCACCCAGACGAAGCGAACGCGCGGGAAGCGCCGCAGCAATGCGCGCAGCGTGTCGCGGGTGAAGCGCGTGCCCAGCGTCGTCTCGATTCCGCTGGCCACCACGCGGCGTCCGTCGGCGATGCGGCGCGCCGAGGCGAGACGCTGGGCGAATGGCGCCATCCCCTGCTCCGGCTTCAGCGGATTGCCCGGCGAGACCAGCAGCCACACCTGGTCCAGGCGCAGTCGCCGCAAGGCGGAGTCCGCAACGTGCCGATGCCCGGCATGCGCCGGGTTGAACGAGCCGCCGAGCAGCCCGACCCGCATGCGCCGCCGGTCGCCGAAGCGCGGCAGGGTATCGCCCCGCTGGGCATCGCGCGGCGGCGGCGGCACATGCAGCCCGCGATCGGTCAGGGGCGCACCTGGCCGCTGCCACGCACCAGGTAGCGGAAGGTGGTGAGCTGCTCCAATCCGACGGGACCGCGCGCATGGACGCGTCCGGTGGCGATGCCGATCTCCGCGCCAAAGCCGAACTCGCCGCCGTCGCAGAACTGCGTCGAGGCGTTCCACATCGCCACCGCGCTGTCCACGCCGAGCAGGAACTGCCCGGCCGCGTCGGCGTCTTCCGTGATGATCGCATCGGTATGCTCGCTGCTGTGGCGGGCGATGTGGGCGAGCGCGTCCTCGATGCCGTCCACCACCCGCACGGACAGCACCGCGTCGAGCCATTCGGTGTCGAAGTCCGGGTCCTGCGCGGGCGGCAGGTCGGGGACGATATCGCGCGCGGCGGCATCGGCGCGAAAGTCGCAGCCCAACGCACGCAGGTCGGCGATGATCGCCGGCAACAGGGTGGTCGCAACGGCACGATCGATCAGCAGCGTCTCCGTGGCGCCGCAGATCCCGGTGCGGCGCATCTTGGCGTTGGCCACGATCCGCCGCGCCATGGCGGGATCGGCGGCCGCATGGACATAGGTGTGGCACAGGCCCTCGGCATGGGCGAGCACCGGTACGCGGGCCTCGCGCCGAACGCGTTCGACCAGCGACTTCCCGCCGCGCGGCACGATCAGGTCGATCAGCCCGGCGGCGGCCAGCATCGCCGCGACATAGGCACGATCGGCGGTCGGTGCGACTTGCACCGCGGCCTCCGGCAGGCCGGCGTCGCGCAACCCCTGGGTCAGCGCCTCATGGATGGCCTGCGCGCTGTTCACGCTGTCCGAGCCGCCGCGCAGGATCACCGCGTTGCCGGACTTGAGACAAAGGCCCGCGGCGTCGGCGCCGACATTCGGCCGGCTTTCGTAGATCATGCCGATCACGCCGATCGGCTGGGCGATCCGCTGGATGCGCAGCCCGTTCGGCCGCGTCCATTCCGCGAGCACCCGGACCAACGGATCGGGCAACGTCGCGATGTCCTCCAGCCCCTTGGCCATCGCCTCGATGCGGGCCTCGGTCAGCGTCAGCCGGTCGCGGAAGGCCGGGGTGCCGCTGAAGGCCGCAACGTCGAGCGCATTCGCGGACAGGATCGTCGCCGCTTGTGCGCGCAGCGCCGACGCCATGGCAGTGAGCGCCGCGTTGCGCTGATCGGCACGGCTGCGCGCGAGGATGCGCGCCGCTTCCCGCGCCGCGGCCGCGGCGCGCTGCAGTTGCTGGCTGGACTCGGTTTCGATGAACATTCCCGGCGTCCTTGCTACGCCCCCCGCTCCACTTTGGCGCCGCTGCTCAGAGCAGCACAAGATCGTCGCGGTGGATGATCTCGTCGCGGCCGCGCCAGCCGAGGATCGTCTCGATCTCGTCGGAGCGGTGGCCGGCGATGCGCTCCGCATCCGTGCTGGCGTAGGCGCTGAGGCCGCGCGCCAGTGCCGCCCCGTCCGGGTCGCGCACCACCACCGCGTCGCCGCGCTCGAACGTGCCCGTCACGCCGCGCACGCCGGCCGGCAGCAGCGAGCGTCCCGCCCGCAACGCCCGCACAGCGCCCGCGTCGACCGCAAGCACGCCGAGCGGCGCCAGCGCACCGGCGATCCATCGCTTGCGCGCGGACCGGCCCTCGGGCGCGGGCAGAAACCAGGTGCAGCGCGCGCCGTCCTGCAGCGCCGCCAGCGGCCGGATTGTGTGGCCATGCGCGATCGCCATGGCGCAGCCAGCCTGGGTGGCAATGCGCGCCGCGGTCAGCTTGGTGCGCATGCCGCCGGATGAATAGCCGGGCGGGGGCTCGCCGCCCATCGCCTCGATCTCCGCCGTGATCGTCTCGATCACGGGGAGGTGTGCCGCCCCCGGATCGCGGCGCGGATCGGCGGTGTAGAGGCCATCGATGTCGGACAGCAGGATGAGCTGGTCGGCCTGCACCATCTCGGCGACGCGCGCGGCCAGCCGGTCGTTGTCGCCGAAGCGGATTTCCGTGGTCGCGACGGTATCGTTCTCGTTGATCACCGGAATGCAGCCAAGCCCCAGCAGCGTGTCCAGCGTCGCCCGCGCGTTCAGGTAGCGGCGGCGGTCCTCGGTGTCGTTCAGCGTCAGCAGAAGCTGGGCGGCGGTCAGGCCATGCGCCGACAGCGCCTCGCTCCAGGCTTGCGCCAGCCTGATCTGGCCGACGGCGGCGGCGGCCTGCTTCTCCTCGAGCCGGAGCCGCGCGTGCAGCAGGCGAAGGCTGCGGCGGGCGAGCGCGATGGCGCCGGACGACACCACGATCACATCCGCGCCGCGTCCACGCAGCGCCGCGATGTCGGTGGCAATCCCATCCAGCCAGACGGTGCGGGGGGCGGCCACCTTGGGATCGACCACCAGCGCGGAGCCGATCTTCACCACGATCCGCTGGGCGGAGGCCAGGCTGGGAATCATGGTCTCGAGATCGCCGTCATGCCGCCCGTTCCCGCCGCGCGTCGTTGATGGCGGTTTGCAGCGCGCGCAACGCCTCGGGCACGCCTTGATGGCTGGCCGCGGACAGCAGCAGCACGGGCCGCCCCGACGCCTTCGCCAGCGCCGCCCGGCGCGCCGAGGTCTCGCGCGGCGTCATCGCGTCGGTCTTGTTCAGCCCGATCAGCTCAGGCTTGTCGGCGAGACCGTGGCCGTACGCCGCCAGTTCCTCGCGCACCGTGCGCCACGTTTGCACGACGTCGCCGGCCGCGCCGTCCACCAGGTGGAGCAGCACAGCGCAGCGCTCTACGTGGCCGAGGAACCGGTCGCCCAGCCCCGCGCCTTCGTGCGCGCCTTCGATCAGCCCGGGGATGTCCGCCAGCACGAACTCCTCGGCGGCCGACAACCGCACCACGCCGAGCTGCGGATACAGCGTAGTGAACGGATAATCGGCGATCTTGGGGCGGGCGGCGGACGCCGCTGCCAGGAACGTGGACTTGCCCGCATTTGGCAGCCCGACCAGCCCGGCATCGGCGATCAGCTTCAGGCGCAACCAGGCCCAGCGCTCCTCGCCCGGCCAGCCCTTGTCGGCCCGGCGCGGGGCGCGGTTGGTCGAGGATTTGAAGTGGGTATTGCCGAATCCGCCGTCGCCGCCCTTGAGCAGGACGATCCGCTTGCCCGGCTTGTCCATGTCGGCCAGCAGCGTTTCGCGGTCCTCGGCGAGGATTTCCGTGCCGATGGGCACCTTGACCACCAGGTCGGGGGCGCCGGCGCCGGTCTTGTCGGAGCCGGCCCCGTTGCCGCCCTTTTTTGCCCGGAAATGCTGCGTGTAGCGGAAGTCGATCAGCGTGTTCAGGTTCTGCACCGCCTCGACCACGATGTCCCCGCCCTTGCCGCCATCGCCGCCGTCCGGACCGCCGAACTCCAGGAATTTCTCCCGGCGGAACGCGATCACCCCGTCCCCGCCGTCGCCGGAGCGCAGATAGATCTTGGCCTGGTCGAGGAACTTCATGCGGGTGTGCCTAAACGACAACGGGGGCCGGCTGGCGCCGACCCCCGTGCTAACGCAATGCGCGACGGTCGGCGCTTACTCGGCAGCCACCTGGGACGGTCGGACCGACACGTGCACCTTGTCGCCCGCCCGGCGCTTGAACTCGACGTTGCCGTCGATCAGGGCGAAGATCGTGTGGTCGCGGCCGAGGCCGACATTGGTGCCCGGATGCCACTTGGTGCCGCGCTGGCGGACGATGATGTTGCCGGCGATCACGACCTCGCCGCCGAACTTCTTGATGCCGAGCCGCCGGCCTTCCGTGTCGCGCCCGTTGCGCGAGGACCCGCCGGCCTTTTTATGTGCCATGGTTGGTGCTCCTTACGCCGCTTCGGTCTGCGGCTCGCCGGCCGGGGCGGCCACGCCGTCTGCGCTGATGCCGGATTTATCGCCCGCGCTGATGCCAGCGACCCGCAGCACCGTGACGTGCTGGCGGTGGCCGTTGCGGCGGCGGCTGTTCTGCCGGCGGCGCTTCTTGAAGATGATGATCTTGGCCAGCCGGTCCTGGGCGATGACGGTGGCGGTGACGGTCGCCCCTGCCACTGTGGGCGCCCCCAGGGTCAGCGTGCCCTCGCCGCCGACGGCGAGAACATCCGTGAAGGTCACGGTCTCGCCCGCCTCGGCCTCAAGCTTCTCTACCTTGAGCACGGCGTTCGGCTCGACGCGGTATTGTTTGCCGCCGGTGCGGATCACTGCGAACATCACAAGTCTTTCCAACAAAGCTCAGGCCGCCAGGAATCCCGGCGGCCGGAGGGCGGGAGATATCGCGGCGGGATGCCTTCTGTCAATGCGGCGGTTGCCAGGAGGCGATCGCAGCCGTGATCCGGCGTCGGAGCCGATCAGGCGCCCGGCGGAAACCAATCGGAGACAACATTCTCCTCGGTGAAACGCCGGTGCATCTTCGCGTGGGCGACCGCCGCCTCGTCACCCTGCAACGCGAACTCATGCACCACATGGCGGACGGCACGCCTTGTCTCCTTGGCGATGATCTCGGGCAAGCGCGGCCGCAAGCCTGGCTCGTCTTCCAGGCTGGCTTCGATCTCGCTGCGCTCGCGGTCGAGGCCGGCAATCCACGCCGTGCGCGATTCGCTGGCCGGCGCGGCCTGCAACTTCAGCAGATACTTGATCGCCTTGCGGACGTGATTGGCGAGCGCCCGGCGGTAGGACTGGCCGAGGCTTTCGATCTCTTCCGCCAGGTTTTCCCAGTCGAGCGCCAGCGAGCAGCGTTCGGTGACCGGGGTGCGCAACAGCGCGGCCTGGCGCTCGGTCCAGGCGATGAAATCGGTTTCGTACAGGTTTGTCGCCGTCATCAGTCGCTCCTTGTTTGGACCGGCGCCGGGCGGTTCGCCGGCCGGAATGGCGCATTCTACAGGCAGACATTTGGAAACGAAATGGTTTGTTACTGACCGGCGAGCCTGGCTTGTGCGCAGCATTTCCCAAGCTGCCGGGCGATGCCCCGCGCGAGCTGGCGTCCCTGCGCCTGCTCGACGCAGTCCGGATCGGCGCGCCTCCACACTCGCGAAAGCGCCAGCCCGTGCCGATCTGGGGAATGCACCGGACACCGCGATCGGGCCGCACGCCGCCCGCCATGCCGAACCGGAAGGAGACCAGCCGTGAAGCTCGCCATGTTCTACACCAAGCCGTATGAACAGCCCGCGTTCGAGGCGGCAAACGCCAGAAGCGGCCAAGAGATCACCTATTTCGAGGAAGCGCTGCACCGGGTCACCGCCCCGCTCGCCGCCGGCCACGATGCCGTGGTCACGTTCGTAAACGATACGGTCGATGCCGCCACGGTCGCCATCCTGGCGGACCTCGGCATCCGGCTGATCCTGTGCCGCAGCGCCGGCGTCAACCAGGTCGATCTGCGCGCCGCGTCCCGGTATGGCATGACCGTCATGTATGTCCCGGCCTATTCGCCCGCATCGATCGCCGAGTTCACCGTCGGCCTGATCCTGTCGCTGAACCGGCAGATCCACCACGCCTACAACCGTGTCCGCGAGGGCAATTTCAGCATCGACAACCTGACCGGCTTCACGCTGAAGGACCGCACCGTCGGAATTATCGGCACGGGCAAGGTCGGGATCGCGGCGGCCAGAATCCTGCGCGGCTTCGGCTGCACCCTGCTCGGCGCCGATCCGTACCCCAATGAGCAGGTGAAGGCGCTCGGCGTCATCTACGTCGAACGGAGCGTGCTGCTGGCGCAGTCGGATATCGTCATGCTGACCTGCCCGCTCACGCCCGACACCAGGCACCTGATCAACGCGCAGTCGCTGAAAACCATGAAACGCGGCTCGATGCTGATCAACACCGGCCGCGGCGCGCTGATCGACACCGCCGCGATGCTCGATGCGCTGAAATCGCAGGAGACTGTCTGCTATTTCGGTGCCGATGTGTACGAATACGAGGCCGGCGTGTTTTTCGAAGACCGGTCGGCGGAAATTCTGCAGGACGACGTGTTGCAGCTTCTGCTGTCGCGCAAGAACGCGCTGGTCACGCCGCACATGGCCTGGCTGACGCGCGAATCGCTCCACGAAATCGCCGAGACGACGCTCGGCAACGCCAGCGCGTTCGAGGCGGGCTGTCCCGAGCAGGGCCACGTTGTCACATTGCCGGAGTGACCCGGCCGAGGCGCGGTTTCCGCTTGAGGCCGTCCCCGCGGCCCCCCCTATGATGAGTTTCGACTGTGCGGCGCGTGGTCGCGCGGTTGACCAACAAAGGGAGGGAAATCATGGCAGTTGCCAGCGTATCGAAAATCACCGCCGCATCGCCCAAGGGCTTCGAGGACGCAGTACGCGACGGGGTCGCTCGGGCGGGAAAAACGCTGCGCGGCATCACCGGTGTGCACCTGCTGGATCAGAAGGCGCATGTCGAGAATGGGACCATCACCGAGTATCGGGTCACCCTGGAGGTGACGTTCCTGCTCGACAGCTAGGCGGTTCTGGTGCCGGCCGGCCCCTAAGCCGGCCGGTCAGGGCGGCAGCCAGCCGGGCGGCGTGTCGTGGTCCGGATGCTGCAGATTTCTGATCCTGGATAGATCCTCGGGCGGGGTGAGGCTGCCGGTGGCCAGGGGCTCCACATCCGGCAGCAGCGTGGCGCACCAGGCCAGCCGGCTTTCGGCCCCCATCACCCTTCCCGGAGTCACCGCCCCCGGCTGGTCGAGGCTGCCGATCGTCACATCCACCCATTCGGGGCGCTTCAGGTAGCGAAAGCCGAGCGGCGTGCCGCATTCGGCGCAGAAGTCGCGCTCCGCCGCCGAGGAACTGCGGAACACGCCGGGCTTGCCGCGCGTCCAGGCGAAATCGGCGGCGCGAACCATCGTCCAGGCCAGGAACGGCCCGCCGGTGGCCTTCTGGCACATCCGGCAATGGCAGATGCCGGTTCGCTCCGGCGCGGCATACAGGGCGTAGCGGATCGCCCCGCATTGGCAGCCGCCGGTCAGAGTGGGAGTGCGTGTGTCGGTCATGGCAGGGCTCCCTGACTGGAAGGGCGCATCAAACCGGGGGACGCTCGGCAAAGCCGCGGACCGGCATTATGGTGCCCGTAACCGAGGGAGAGGTGAATGCTTGCTTTGATCGTGGGCGCCAATCGCGGCATCGGGCTTGGCTTGGTGCGGGAACTGCTGGGGCGCGGCTGGGACATTATTGCCACCGCCAGGCGACCGGACCAGGCGACAGCGCTGCACGATCTGGCGGCGTCGCATCCTGGGCGGCTGGCGATCGAGGCGCTGGAGATCGACGATCCGGCGCAGGTCGATGCGTTCCCGGCACGGCTGGGCGGCCGCTCGCTGGACGTGGCAATGATCAACGCCGGCGTGGCGGGCCCCGAGCATCGCAGCGCGCTGGAGGCGACGCGCGAGGAAATCGGCGCCCTGATGGTCACCAACGCGATCGCGCCGATCCGGCTGGCGCGACGGCTACGGAGTCATATCACCGAGGGCACCGGCATCCTGGCCTTCACCAGTTCCGTGATGGGCAGCATCGCCGACAACACGGCGGGCGGACACGAGTTGTATCGCGCCAGCAAGGCAGCGCTGAACTCGCTGACGCGCAGCCTCGCGGCGTCGCTCGGGGAGCGGCGGATCACCGTGCTGACGATCCATCCCGGTTGGGTACGAACCGACATGGGCGGGGCGAACGCGCCGGTCTCGGTGGAGGACAGCGCCCGCGGCATCGCCGACGTGCTGGAGCACGAGCGGGGGAAAGGCGGGCACCGATTCCTGGACTACAAGGGCCAGGAAGTCGCCTGGTAACAGTGGGGTGGGCCGGGCGAGTGGGTGACCAATTGGCCAGGACCGCCGGCGTGCGTGGCCAACAAGCCAAGCCGCGACACCGCTCCCGGAGATCCGGGAGCGGTGTCGCGCCAGACGCTAGACCTCTACTTCCTGCTCGCGGTCTGAGCCGTCGCCGTCCTCGTCCGGCTTGGGCAGAGCGGGCGCCTGGGCCTCGATGATCTCGAAGTCCAGCTTGCCGTCCTTCAGCGTGACCTTGATCGAGCCGCCCTTCACCAGCTTGCCGAACAGCAGTTCCTCGGCGAGCGGCTTCTTGATGTGCTCCTGGATCACCCGGGCGAGCGGTCGAGCGCCATACAGCCGGTCGTAGCCGCGTTCGGCCAGCCACTCCTTGGCCGCCGAGGACAGCTCGATCGTCACGTTGCGGTCGGCAAGCTGCGCCTCCAGCTGCATGACGAACTTTTCGACCACCCGGCCGACGATCTCCGGCGTCAGGCCAGCGAAGGCGACCACCGCATCCAGCCGGTTGCGGAATTCCGGCGTGAACAGCCGCTTGATGGCGTCCGCGTCTTCGCCTTCCCTGCCCTCGCGGTTGAAGCCGATCGCCTCCTTGGCCATGTCGGACGCACCGGCATTGGTCGTCATAATCAGGATGACGTTGCGGAAATCAACCGTCTTGCCGTTGTGGTCGGTCAGCTTCCCGTGGTCCATCACCTGCAACATGATGTTGAACAGGTCCGGGTGGGCCTTCTCGATCTCGTCCAGTAGCAGCACGGCGTGCGGATGCTGGTCGATCGCGTCGGTCAGCAGGCCGCCCTGATCGAATCCGACATAGCCGGGCGGTGCGCCGATCAGGCGGGACACGGAGTGGCGCTCCATGTACTCCGACATGTCGAAGCGGATCAGCTCGATGCCCAGCGTGGCGGCGAGCTGGCGCGCGACCTCGGTCTTGCCGACGCCGGTCGGACCCGAAAACAGGTAGTTGCCGATCGGCTTCTCGGCGTCCCGCAGACCGGCGCGCGACAGCTTGATGGCGGCGGACAGGGCATCGATCGCCTTGTCCTGGCCGAACACCATCGCCTTGAGGTCACGCTCCAGGTTCCGCAACGTCTCCTTGTCGTCGGAGGACACCGACTTCGGGGGAATCCGGGCGATCTTCGCCACGATCTCCTCGACATCCTTCAGCGTCACCGTCTTGCGGCGCTTGTTCTCCGGCTGGAGCATCCGGCTGGCGCCGACCTCATCGATCACGTCGATCGCCTTGTCGGGCAGCTTGCGGTCGTGAATGTATTTGGCCGAAAGCTCCACCGCGGCGCGGATCGCCTCGTCGGTGTAGCGGACCTTGTGGTGCTTCTCGTAGTTCGCCTTGAGCCCGCGCAGGATTTTTACCGAATCCTCGAGATTGGGCTCGTTGACGTCGATCTTCTGGAACCGGCGCACCAGGGCGCGATCCTTCTCGAAGTAGTTGCGGAACTCCTTGTAGGTGGTGCTGCCGATGCAGCGCAGGTTGCCGGAGGCGAGCGCCGGCTTCAGCAGGTTGGAGGCGTCCATCGCCCCGCCGCTGGTTGCGCCCGCACCGATCACGGTGTGGATCTCGTCGATGAACAGGATGGCGCCTTGCTGGTTCTCCAGCTCGGTGACCACCGCCTTCAGCCGCTCCTCGAAGTCGCCGCGGTAGCGGGTGCCGGCGAGCAGCGCGCCCATGTCCAGCGCATAGATGGTGGAACGCGCCAGCACCTCCGGCACATCGCCTTCGACGATGCGCTTGGCGAGGCCCTCGGCGATCGCCGTTTTGCCGACGCCCGGGTCGCCGACATACAGCGGGTTGTTTTTGGTGCGGCGGCAGAGAATCTGGATCGTGCGCTCGATTTCCGAATCGCGGCCGATCAGCGGGTCTATCTTGCCGGCCGTCGCCTTCTTGTTGAGGTTGACGCAGTAGTTTGACAGCGCGTCCTGGTTCCGGCGGCCGGGCTTCTCCTCGCGCTCCTGCTCATGGTTGCCCTCGGACGGGGTGTTCGACCCCGCCACCGGACGCTGGGTCGAGCGGCCGGGCGCCTTGGCGATGCCGTGGCTGATGAAGTTGACCGCATCCAGCCGGGTCATGTCCTGAAGCTGCAGGAAGTAGACGGCGTGGCTCTCTCGCTCGGAGAACAGCGCCACCAGTACGTTGGCGCCGGTGACCTCGTCGCGGCCGGAGGACTGCACATGGATCGCGGCGCGCTGCACCACGCGCTGGAATCCGGCGGTCGGTTTCGGGTCGCCCGGCCGGTCGGTGGCCAGACCGGCGAGGTCCTTGTCCAGAAACTCGCCGAGGTCCGCCCGCAGCTTGTCGAGATCGACGCCGCAGGCGCGCAGCACCGTGGCGGCATCGCTGTCGTCGGCCAAGCCAAGCAACAGATGCTCCAGGGTGGCATATTCGTGCCGGCGTTCGCTGGCGAGAGACAGAGCGCGATGCAGCGTCTGTTCGAGATTACGTGACAGCATGGTCTACGACGCTCCTGCGCGCTGAAATCGGCTGGCCGATCCCATGGTGCCCCCGGTCGCCCCGGATGGTCCACCCCGCCACGTGGCGAGGAACGACGGCGGGCACCCCGCCTGTAGGGGTGTATTTGGTGCCACGGGGGGCGTACACAATCATTCCTTCTCGATCGTACACTGCAAAGGGTGCTGGTTCTGGCGGGCCAGGTCCATGACCTGCGTCACTTTGGTCTCCGCAACCTCATATGTATAGACCCCGCACACGCCGACGCCGCGGCGGTGCACGTGGAGCATGATGCGGGTGGCCTCCTCGCGCGTCTTCTGGAAAAACCGCTCCAGCACATGCACGACGAACTCCATCGGCGTGTAATCGTCGTTCAACATCAGCACTTTGTACATGGCCGGCTTGCGGGTCTTCGGCCGCGCCTTGACGACCACGCCCGTGTTTGGGCCTTCCCCGCCACCGCCGCCACCGCGCTTGTCGCTATCGCTCATTCGTTGTTCCGCGCTCATCCATCCGCGCCAGGCTCGGTCCCAATGGATCGGCCCCAATGGGATGGTCCCGATGGGTGGTCCGTGGCCAGGCGACCGCGGCCCGGCGCCGCCGCCCTGTGAAGCGCCAACCATATCGGAAGCTGGCCTTCGGTTAAAAGGGCATTGCGCGGCAAACCGTCATTGAGCGCAAAAACACCGCGCGGGAACCCCGGGGGCGGGACCCCTGGCGACCGGAGGGAGCCAGCGGGATTGGGCCTGCGCAAAAAGACAAAGGCCCGGGACGGGGGTCCCGGGCCTTTGCCATATGCGCACCGGAGGCCGGCCCTTGGGGGGAGGACGGCCAGCCGCCGGTGCGAGCGAAGACGGCGCTACGCCGTCTTCGCGAACTTCTCGACCGCGAGCGTCACGCGCGCAGTGATCGGCGCCAGCGCCTGCTCGGTCAGCTTGAAGGAGGCGTCGGTGATCTTGCCGGACTCGGCCAGCGCCTTCTCGACGGTGGTGCGGGTCAGGCTCGCCTGCAGGTCAATCGCATCCTTCAACGACTTGACGCTGGCGAGCGCCTTGAAGGTGGCGAGCGTCTCTTCCAGCGAAGCCTGCGCCGTGGCGGCGAGCTGCTTGCTGATGTCCTGCACGCCCGCGGCCCAGATCTGGCTGGACTTCACGACGGCCTCGAAATTGCCCTGGCTGAACGAGACGAAGTCTTCCGCGGTCTGCACGGCCTTCTCCACGTTCTCTTTCACCTTGGCCTGGGTCTCCTGGAACCCAGCCGTCGCCTTGTCGATGTTGTCCTTCAGGGTCGATACGGTTGCGTCGATGCCCTTGGCGACTGCGGCGGGAAATTCCTCGGCGGCCGACTCGAACGATTTGGCTTTGGATGCGCTCATGGTCCCTGCTCTCCTGTTCGCCGCGGCACTTGCCGCTTCGCAACCCTGAATTGTTTGCTGCGGTGCAGCACGACAGTTTTCTAGTCCCAGCCCGGTTGCTGAATCAAGGGGATTTTTGTGCAGTGCACAAAACTGTGATGTTGCAGTCTGCTTTCAATCGGGTCGGGTCCCACCCAACGCCTGGGTGCCGTCGCAACGCCGTCCGTTAACCCTTTCGATTCTCTCTGTTTTCAGGTTATTTCGACTGGACAGGCGAAGGCCCCGGCGCCATACACTGCCGCTGGCCGCTTTCCAGGAGGACAGGAATGGCAGCGTCGCAGCGCCAGGCAGGCAAACATGTCATGCGGTGGGTGCTGGTGGCCGTATTGGTGCTGGCCGTTCTGGCGGCGTTGCCATGCGCTGCCCGGGCTCAGATCGGCTCCGATCGCTACAGTTCGATCGTGGTGGACGCCGGCAGCGGCCAGGTGATGGAGGCCGCGAACGCCGACGCGCCGCGCCATCCCGCCAGCCTGACCAAGGTCATGACACTCTACATGGTGTTCGAGGCGCTGCGCGACCGGCGCATCGGCATGGACACGCCGGTGCCGGTCTCCGGCCACGCCGCCTCGATGGCGCCGACCAAGCTCGGGCTGATGCCCAGCAGCCGACTTTGCGTCGAGCAGGGCATCCTGGCGCTCATCACCAAATCGGCCAACGACGCCGCGGCCGCGTTGGCCGAACTGCTCGGCGGGTCGGAGGACCGGTTCGCCCAGATGATGACGTTGCGCGCTCGCTCGCTGGGCATGAGCAACACCAGCTTCACCAACGCCTCGGGCCTGCCCGATCCGGACCAATGGACCACCGCGCGCGACCTCGCGCTGCTGGCGCGCCGGATGGTGGCGGATTTCCCCGACTACTACCGGTATTTCAGCGTCCCAAGCTTCACCTACGGACGGCAGGTGATCCCGAACCACGATCATCTGCTGCAGTCCTACCCCGGGGCTGATGGCTTGAAGACCGGCTACACCGAGGCGTCCGGCCACAATCTGATCACCAGTGCGGTGCGCGGCGGGGTGCGGCTGATCGGTGTCGTGCTGGGCGCACAGTCCAATTACGAACGCGACCTACACATGATCGCGCTGCTCAACCAGGGCTACGGACAACTCGATATCCCGGTGGAGCAGCGGGCTCCGGTGCAGATGGCCGGGGGGATGACTCCAGGGATGCCGAGAGGGAGGGGGATGTCTGGCGGGGTGCCGGGCCTTATTCCCAGCGCCCATGCGGCGGAACTGCCTGCCCGTCCTACCCCACACACGCGCCTTGCGGTCGCGCAGCCGGCCGGCTGGAGCATTCAGGTGGGCAGCTTCGCGACCCAGCCGGCGGCCCGCGCCGCCGCGCAGACGGCGCAGCGCCTGGCCGGCGGCGGCGATGCGCGGGTGGAGGCGGTCACGCTGAACCGCCACACCGCATGGCGGGCGCAAGTCATCGACCTGACGGCTGGGGAGGCGCAATCCGCCTGCTCGGTCCTTCGGCGGAGGGCCGGTTGCATGGTGCTACGGCCTGAGCCGCGGGTGGTCGCCAGCCGCTGACGCCGAATTCGACGGGCGTGGCGTCCACCTCCGCTTGCCGAGGGTAACGCTGACCCCGCAGCCGATTAGGGCGATCAAGCCGCCGGTGCGGTCAGGTCCGCTCAAGCCGCCGCACCCCGGCGGCGCCGGCGACCAGGGCCAGGTTGGCCATGCCGATGAACAGCCCGCTCTCGACCACGCCCACCACCCGCGCGATCGCCAGTTCCAACGCCGCTGGATCGGCGATCGGGTGGAAGGCGCAATCCAGGATGAGATTGCCGCCATCGGTGCGGAACGGCTTGCCATCCGCGGACTCCCGCAGCGTCGGGTGGGCGCCAAGCTGCACCAGCCGTGCCGCCGTGCTTTGCCAGCCAAAAGGCACCACCTCCACCGGCACCGGCGCCTTGCTGCCGAGTCGCGGCACCAGCTTGCTGTCGTCCGCCACTATCACCAGCCGCCGGCTCGCCGCCGCCACGATCTTTTCCCGCAGCAGCGCCCCGCCCAGACCCTTCACCAGATCGAGCCCTGGCGAGATCTCGTCGGCGCCGTCGATCGTCAGGTCCACTTCCGGGTTCTCGGCGAAGTCGGTCAGCCGAATGCCACCCGCCAGCGCCTGGGCCGCGCTGCGCTCCGAGGTCGGGATGGCGACGATGTCGAGCCCAGCGGCCACCCGGCGGATCAGCGCATCGATAGCGTAGGCAGCCGTCGAGCCGGTGCCGAGGCCGACCACCATGCCGGGCTCGACAAGCGCCACCGCGGCCTCGGCCGCCACGCGCTTTTGTTCCTCGGCGCTCATGCGAGCGTTTCGCTGTTCATGGGTCTTCGTCTCCCCGTTTCGGCTTGGCCGGGGTTCAGCCGCGCCGTGTGACGGACGCGATGCCCCTGCCCGCAATGGCTCTTGCAGCCTAGAGGCTCCGTCGCCGGCTGCAAAGCAAGCCACTCGCTTTTCCGTGACGCGAGCGGGGAAACAGGTGCAAACTGGGCTGTCGAATGTTGCGGGGCGATGAACGCGGCCTTGCGCCGCACCGCCCGGTTGCGCATTTTGGGCTGGAACAGGTTTCCCAACGGGGCACGGAGCGAGGGACATGGACGGCGGCGCCGACGCGAGACGAATCACGATCCACGCGCCGGAGGATTTCGCTGGGATGCGCGCCGC
>Ga0302320_10014844_pt1 | contig 16071 bp, 15 predicted proteins | sample Bog_T0_3_FD_202130 | JGI IMG/M metagenome (GOLD analysis project Ga0302320, IMG submission 202130) | Peat permafrost microbial communities from Stordalen Mire near Abisko, Sweden - Bog_T0_3 | ecosystem: Environmental > Terrestrial > Soil > Wetlands > Peat | place: Sweden: Abisko, Stordalen Mire... | reverse complement strand
GCTCGCGGTCGGGCGGCGGCGCTGAACGGGCGCGGAGTCGTCGGCGGCATTAACAGCGGCGAAAGTTCTTGCGACTATGGGTTGTCTCGGGGCGCTGACACCTGCCAGCGTAGCATGAAGCTGTTCCCCGCGACGCCGACTTTTCCTCGGCATGTCCCTTTCGGCCAAATGGCGGCCGGCCCCTCACGAGCGTCTTAACCGAACGTTTCTCCCCGGAGCCTGGGAATGGATGAGCAAAAGCGTCTGTTGATCGTCGACGATGACAAGATTCACCGCGTCATCTATTCCTCGATCGCAAACAAATTGAATTACCGCGTCGATCTGGCGGAATCGCCGCGCCAGGCTTTCGACGCCTTGCGCGCCGTGCAATATGACAGCGTGATCCTCGATCTCATGCTCGGCGAGGAAACCGGCTCCGACGTGCTGGTGCTGATGAGTTCGTTGGCCGATAAGCCGCGCGTGCTGCTGGTGACCGGCGCCAGCGACGGCGTGATCGAAGAAACCTTCGCCATCGGCCGCAAACTCGGCCTGGAGATGTTCGGACCCGTGCGCAAGCCGGTCAACGTCACATTGATCCGCTCGGTGCTGCGCGGCATGGAAATCGGCGTCCGCCAAGGTTGCACGGAACGCTCGCCTTCGGAATCGGCCGGCAGCTGGGCCTGGATATGTTCGGACCCGTGCGCAGACCGGTCAACGTGCCGCTGATCCGCTCGGCGCCGCACGGCATGGAAATCGGCGCGCGTGCGGATTCCGCGGACCACCCGCGCGTTGCGGTCGGCTGAAGGCTGGCGCGCCAGTGGCGACTCGCGCTAACCCTCGCACAGCCTTTTGCGCGAGCGCCGATGACCGAAAACCCTCTCCACACCGCCGCCGCCTCCGGTTTTGACGCGGGCGCGGCGACCTATGTCGCCGGGCGTCCCGACTATCCCGAGGGCGCGCTGTCCTGGCTGGTTGAAGATCTCGGCTTGTGCGCCGGGCGCGTCGCCGTCGATCTCGGCGCCGGCACGGGCAAATTCCTCGGGCTCCTCGCCCGCACAGGCGCTTCGCTGATCGCCGTCGAGCCGGTCGCCGGGATGCGCGAGCAATTGCGGCGCGCTTACCCGCGAGCGGATGTGCGCGCGGGACAGGCAGAGGCGCTGCCGCTCGAAGCAGCAAGCGTCGACGCCCTCGTCTGCGCCCAGGCGTTTCACTGGTTCGCGACGCCCGCCGCGCTCGCCGAGATGCGCCGCGTCCTGAAGATCGGCAGCCGGCTTGGGCTGATCTGGAACGTGCGCGACGAAAGCGTCGGCTGGGTTGCTGCGTTGACCAAGCTCATCGCGCCCTACGAAGGCGACGCGCCGCGCTATGCGAGCGGGCGCTGGCGTGCGGCCTTTCCGGCCGAGGGCTTTTCGCCGCTGCACGAGCGCGCGTTTGCGCACGCCCATGTCGGCTCGCCCGAGCGGGTCATCGTCGATCGCGTGCTGTCGACGAGTTTCATCGCCGCGCTGCCCGAGGCCGAGCGCGCCGAGGTCGCCGGCGGGGTGCGGAAAATCATCGCCGCGACGCCGGAACTCGCCGGGCGCGACACGGTCGCGTTTCCCTATGCGACGCATGCGTTTGCGTGCGAGCGGGTCGAGTGACGGCGCGCCCGGGCGTTCGTCCGCGCGGCCGTCTCTTGGATCTCCGACCGAGGCTTGGTAGGCTGGGCTTGCGCCGGGTCCCTCGGGGGATGCGCCAGGTCGTCGGCGCGAGATGCGAGCACGAATTTGCGCGCCGGGTTCCTCGGGTCGTGCGCGATCCATTGAGGGCGATAGATATGAAGCTGTTCCTGCTGGTTGCCGCGGCGCTCCTGCTTGCGGGCGCGTGGGCCGAAGATCTGCCGCAACCCAAATTCTCGCCGGGGGATTCCTGGGTCTATCGAGAAAAGGCGCAGCAGGGCGACAAAACCAATGAGTCGGAGGTCTCGGTCACGGTCGTACGCGCCGACGGCGACGATCTCCTGGTTTCCACCAAGCCGGTCGGCTCCGCGGGGCCGGCAAAGCAGCGGATGTATCATTCCGACTGGAGCCAGTTCCGCGGCGTCAACGGCGTCGAGACAGTCGTCTATCGACCTCTGGCGTTTCCGCTGGCCGCCGGCAAGACCTGGAAAATCGAATTTACCGAGATGAACCCCAGCCCCACCCATGCCCGCGAACAATTCGACATTCCCTTCAAGGTCGTCGGTTGGGAAGACGTCGAAACGCCGGCGGGCAAGTTCAAGGCGCTGAAGATCGAGGCGAAGGGAACTTGGGTCGCCGACGTCATGCAGGCCGTGCGCACCAATTCTACCGTCGCGGCGGGAGGCGGCGTCGTGGCGCAGTCGGCGCAGAATGTCGTGCAGGGCGCGAGGCGCTTCGAGGGTCGCGTCTACCACGCCATCTGGTACGCGCCCGAGGTGAAACGCTGGGTCAAATCGCTCGACGAAACTTATTCGTCGAACGGCGACGTTACGGGAACCCAGGAGAGCCTGCTGCTGACCTATACGGCGGCGGCGGCGGCGGCGGCGCCGAGCCCGACGCCTGCCGCCGTCACTCCCACGCCGACGCCCGCCGCGCCGACGCCTTCGCCCGCATCGGTCGCGCCTGCCAAGCCGTGAGTGGGAGTGCGGCGAGCGCAGCCCAGGCGCGTAAACGAAAACGCCGTCCCGCAGCGAGCGGGACGGCGCGAAAGCCCAGGGGCTGACAGAAAGCTGATTACTTCGGCGCCTTCTCTTCCTTCGAGGCGGCGTCGCCGGCGGCCTTGGCGTCGGCTTCGCACATATAGGCGCCCTGCTTGGTTGTGCCGTAGGACTTGTGCCCGGAGTAGTGATACTTGTGCGACTTGGTGTTGACCCAGACGACGGTATCGGCCGGGCAATGCGCCTTGGCCTCGGCCTCGTTGGCGAACTCGCCCGCGTTGGTCGCGACCGCCGGGGTCTTCTTGGGCGCCGAGAGTTTGGTCGGCGTGGGCGCAGGTGCAGCCGGAGCCGGAGCGGGCGCGGCGGCGGGAGCGGGAGCCGGAGCCGGAGCCGGAGCCGGGGCGGGAGCTGCGGCGGGGGCGGCCGTCTCCTTCTTCTTGGCGGCGCAAGCCTTGTAGAAGTCGCTCCAGCTCTGACCGTTCAGCGTGTTGGCGGTCTTGGCCGCCTTATAGTCGGCGCTGCACTCGCTGCGCACGCTTTCGGCGTTCGCCGTCGCGGCGAAGCCGATCATTCCCAGAACGAAAGCCGCCGCGGAAACGGCGCCGAAAACCTTGATCATGTACGCTCTCCCCATAATTGCCCCCTGCGGTCGCGTGGCCCGGCCGAGGAAGTTCCGACTTTAAACCGCGTTCCGCCGCGGCCGCGCTTTCGGGACCTTAAGCCGCCGAATTCCGTGAGAACAGGTTGGTAAACTTCTTGAGCCGGGTCGAGGCGCGATGGCGGCGCTGTTCGCCGTCCGCCACCGCCTGCGAAGTCACCCAGTTGAGTTGAACGGCGCGCCGCCGTCCCGCGAACGGTTTGTGGCCATGCCAGGAATTCTCGCAGCGCCGGAACGCCAGCAGCGAGCCGCCGTAGGGCGGGACTTCCGCGACATAGTCTTCGAGGTCGTCGGCGCGGCGCAGCAACCGCAGCCGCCCCGCGTCCTCTTCCCAGCGCTCGTTCATGTAGAGCAGCACGGTGACGATCTTGGTTTGCGAGTCGGTGTGGATGGCGCCGTCGCGCTCGCGCGCAAAGCCGCGCACCGTGTACATGGTGGGACGCCCGGTCAGGTCGAGGTCGAATTTGCGCTCGATGGCGGCGCGGAATTTCGGGCCGCGCAATTCCTCGATCAGGCCCGCGAAATGGCCGTGGATATCGAGCTCGGCGGGGGGATGCGAGCCGGGGCCGGGCACATCGGGGAAGTCGGCGAGCGCTTGGCGGAACCGGATCGGACTCAAGAATTCGGGAACGACGACATAGTCGAACGGCTCGCGCGCCAGGGGCGTGCGTTCGAGCGCGTCGAAGTCGCAATAATCCATTCCGTTCTCCGAGCGACGCCGCGGCCCCCAGCGGCGAGAGGACAATGTCGCTATAGCAGAGGCTTGCGTAAGCGCCAACCTCATGACGCCAGACCCAATTTCGTTCGCGCCGTCGCGGCGGTCGCGGCGAGCGGCCCGGTCGCGTCGATTGCGCTCCAGCCGGGTTCGGCGAGCGGCTCGGCGCGCTGCGCGCGCACAACGCGTTCGTCGGCGTCGGAGGGGTCGAGGCGGCGCGCCGCGGCGCGATGGAGCCGTGTCGGCAGCGGCGTCTCTAGCCAGAGCCCGCAGAATCCGACGCCTTGGACGTCCGCGATTGCCGAACTCGCGAGCCGCTCGGCGGCGCGCGCGTGAGTTCCATCGAGCAGCGCCGACTGTCCCGCAACCAGCGCCGCCTCGGCTTTGCGGCGAATGCGCGCGTAGACGTCACGCGTCGTCGCCGCCGTATAGGCGGTATCAGGCAGCTTTTCGGTCTCGGCGACCCCGAACATGTGCTTGCGTTCGATGTCGCTGGAGAGCCACACCGCGCCGGGCGCGCGGCCGATGTCGGGCGCCAGTTCCCGCGCCAGCGCGCTCTTGCCCGAGCCGGAGAGTCCGCCCAGCGCGACGAGCCGAGCCGCGACAGGCTCGAGGAAGAGACGAGCGAAATCGAAATAGCGCCGGGCTGCAGCGTCGAGTTTTTCGCGCTGCGGCGGCGACACGTGCAGCCGATTGGCGGTCTCCACCTTGGCGCGGATCGCGGCGCGTACGCTCAGGAACAGTGGCATCGCCGCCAACCCCGCGTAATGAGCCTCGTCGTCCTGCATCAGATAGCCGTTCACCAGTTGATTTGCGTGATGGGTGAAGCCTCGCTCCCAAAGGTCCATGACGGCAAAGGCAAGATCGTACAACACGTCGCCGGTCGCGATCCGCTCGTCGAATTCGATGGCGTCGAACAGTACGGGCTTGTCGTCGATCAGCGCGATATTGCGCAGGTGCAGATCGCCGTGGCAGCGGCGGACGAAGCCTTGCGCGCCCCTGGCGATCAACATCGGCCGCACGGCTTTGAGCGCCGCGCGCGAACGCTGAGTGATCGCCGCCGCTCGGGCGGGCGCGAACAGGTCGGGATGTTCCGCGAAGGCTTGCGCATTCTGCTCGATCCAGGTCGCCAGGCTTTCGATCGCCGGCCCCGCCTCGCGCCGCGGCGCTTTCGCATGCGAGAAATGGATGGCGCGCGCGAGTTTCGCGATCAGCGCGGCGGAAAGTTCGCCGCGCTCGGCGAGTCGGTCGAGCGTCGCCTCCTCGTCGAAACGGCGCATGTGGGTCGCCCATTCGACGGCATCGGTAGGCGGCGCGTCGTCGCGAAGCGCGAAGCCGAGCCCCTCCCGCACGATCGCCGTCGCGCCGAGATAGATCTGCCGCGCTGCGTCGTGGTTCACCGCGATTTCGGCTTCGGTCGCATCGCGGCGTTTTTCGAGCGTCAAATAATCGAGGAACGGCAGTTTGATCGCCCGCCGCAGTTTGTAAGCCTCGGCGCCGGCCAGCAGGACGATGGCGCTCTGCGTGTCCACGCGTTTGAGCGGCGCGCCCGTTCTCGCCTCCAACTCGCGGCTAAGCCATTCCACGACCGGCGCTTGCGCCGATTCCGCGTCGTCCATCGAAAATACTCCGCATGTCCGAGCCTTGGGGCGTCGAGTCTATCCCGAGCGTTAACGTGTTGTTGATATGCGTCAAGCTTCCGTCGCGTTCGCGGATTATTCCGCCTGGGACTTTGCCGAGACGATGAGCCTCCCGTCATGACTCGCCTGGAAAACCGAACCTTTGACGAACTGCAGGTCGGCGAGCACCAAACCCTCACCCACATGCTGACGCCGGAAGACGTCGAACGGTTCGCCGATACGGTCGCTGCGCTCGACGCGGACGCCGAAGCGATCGGCCTTTCCACCACCAATGCGTTTCAAGCCGTCGCCGCCGGCGCCTGCTGGGCGCCGTCGCTGGTTTCGGCGCTCGTCGCCACCCGCTTTCCCGGTCCCGGCGCATTGTTGACGCGCCATCGCTTCGAGGTGCTGCGGACGGCGGCGCCGGGCGACGTGATTTCCTTGACGCTCAGCGTGAAGGCGAAATACGCCGACGGCCGGCGCGTCGTGCTCGACTGCTGGGCGACCCGTCAGGGCGGCGAACCGGCGATGACCGGCGAAGTGGAAGTCGTCGCGCCTTACGAAAAGATCGCCATCGGCGCGGTTCACGGCCAGCCGGCCGAACCGCGCGAGAAGGGCAGGCGCTATCGTCGCCTCATGCAACTGGCCAAGGGCCATGAGCCCCTGCGCACAGCGGTGGTCCATCCCGTCGACGAAGCCTCGCTGGCCGGCGCGGTCGGGGCGCATCGCGAGGGGCTCATCGAGGCGCTGCTGGTCGGCCCGGAGTCCAAGATCCGCAAGGTTGCCGAAACCAGCAACATCGACATCACCGGACTGACGATCGAGCCGACCGAGCACAGCCACGCCGCCGCCGCCAAAGCGGTCGAACTGGCGCGCGCCGCACGCGTCGAAGCGCTGATGAAAGGCGCCCTGCACACCGACGAACTGATGCACGAAGTCGTCGACGCCTCGACCGGCTTGCGGACCGCCCGGCGCATCTCGCATGTGTTCGCCATCGATGCGCCCTCCTATCCCCGGCCGATGTTCATCACCGACGCCGCGGTCAACATCTATCCGACGCTGATCGACAAGCGCGACATCGTGCAGAACGCCATCGACCTGGTGCGCGCGCTGGGCATTCTGGTGCCGCGCGTCGCCATTCTTTCGGCGGTCGAGACGGTTTCGCCCGACATCAAGTCGACGCTCGACGCCGCCGCGCTCTGCAAGATGGCCGACCGTGGCCAGATCACCGGCGGCGTGCTCGACGGCCCGCTCGCCTTCGACAATGCCGTGTCGATCGAAGCCGCGCGCACCAAAGGCATCACCTCGCCCGTCGCCGGCCGCCCCGACATCCTCGTCTGTCCCGACCTGGAAGCCGGCAACATGCTGGCCAAACAACTCGTCTATCTCGCAGACGCCGATATGGCCGGCATCGTGCTCGGCGCCCGCGTCCCCATCATACTGACCAGCCGCGCCGACGGAACCCTCGCACGATTGGGGTCCTGCGCCATCGCGCTGCTATGGGCGCGGCGCCCGAGGTGAGGGCGTCGCCTTGCTTGCAGCGCCCATTTGTCGTAGCGAATCGTGGCTATTGTCGAGGCTGCGGCGCAGCCGACGAAAGATTTGCCGCCGGCCTCCGGCTGAACCACTGGGGAATTCCATGCCGCCCGAAATTGCGCGCGAGTCGATCAGATCAGGCGCCCGCGCCGGGCTGATCGACTACTTGCGCATCGCGCGTTTCGATCACGCGACCAAGCATGTCTTCATCATTCCCGGCATCGTGTTCGCCTATATTCTGCGCGGCCCGCAGGGGCGCGATATCTGGCTTTCCGTCGTCGAGGGGCTCGTCGCGGCGATCTGCATCGCCGCCGCCAATTATGTCATCAACGAATGGCTCGACCGCGATTTCGATCGCCATCATCCTACCAAATCGGGCCGCACCGCAGTTCAGTTGGAGTTGGACGGCCGCCTCGTGCTGGTCGAATGGGCCGCATTCATCGCCATTGGGCTCGCGGCCGCCTGGCTGTCGAGTCGCACGATGTTCTTCGCCGCGGCGATCTTCGGCCTGCAGGGCGTCATCTACAACGTGCCGCCGTTGCGCAGCAAAGACAAACCGTATCTCGACGTCATCTCCGAATCGATCAACAACCCGCTGCGTCTGACGATCGGCTGGGCGATGGTCGACCCGAGCACGATTCCCCCCGGCTCGATCGTGATCGCCTATTGGCTCGGCGGCGCGTTCCTGATGGCTGCCAAGCGGCTGTCGGAATACCGGGAGATCGTGGCCGCCTACGGCAAGGCGCAGCTCTGCCTGTACCGCAAGAGTTTCGAGGGCTACAGCGAGATTTCGCTGACGGGTTCGTGTTTTGTCTATGCGATGGGCTCGAGCTTCTTCCTGTCGGTGTTTCTCATCAAATACCGCATCGAATATCTGCTGTTGATGCCGGTCATCATCGCGCTGTTCGCGGTCTATCTGGCGTTGTCGATGCAGCCGGGTTCGACGGCGCAGCGACCCGAGCGGCTGTTCCGCGAACGCGAATTGATGATCCTGGCCGCCTTGCTCTGCGTGATGTTCGTATTCACCACGCTGATCGACATTCCCGCGCTCAACAGCCTCACGGTGCAGCAATTCATCAAGGTCCAATGAGCGGCCAAGACGACGCCGCGGCCTTCGATTGGCGCGATATCGCTTTCGTCGTGTTCGACGTCGACGGCACGCTCTACGATCAAGCGCGGCTGCGCCGGCGGATGGCCGCCGAGTTGCTCCTGCATTGTGCGCGCACGCTAAGCCTCGATGCGATCGAGGTCTTGCGACACTATCGTCGTTTTCGCGAACGCCTGGCCGAGCAGGAACGCGAAGACTTCGAGCCCAAACTCGTCGAGATGACCGCCGAGCGCGCCCGGCGTACGCCCGCACAAGTGCAGGCGCTGGTCGCCGAGTGGATCGAACGGCGTCCGCTGCGTCGGCTGGCCGCTTGCCGCTACGAGGGCCTGCCCGCTCTGTTCGCGGCCATCAAAGCCGGGGGCAAGACGATCGGCGTCCTCTCCGACTATTCCGCCGAGGATAAGCTGAAAGCGCTCGGCCTCGAAGCCGACCTGGTCGCCGCCGCGGGCGATCCGCAGGTGTGCGTCATGAAGCCGCACCCCCGCGGACTGCAAGTCCTGATGGAGCGCGCGAAGGCGGCGCCGGCGACGACGGTTATGATTGGTGACCGAGCGGAACGCGACGGCGCGGCGGCGCGGCGCGCCGGGGCGCAGGTTCTCATTCGCTCGACGTCGCGCCTCGAAGGGTTTCCTACGTTCGCCCGCTATGACGGGCCGCCGTTTGCGCCGCTGCTCGGCGCGAACCGAGGCGGATGAACTCGAGTTGTTCAAAAAGTATATTCAAGGTAAATTACGGCTGGATTTGCATATTCATACAGGACGTTGCGGTAATCTATACGATTGACGCCGCCGAACCGGCGCGCCGCAATCGGCCGTTCGTTGAAAATTGCAACGCAAGAATTCGCACAAAATTAGTCCGCTACAGCAAATGTGGCGGGCGACGCCACGAGATCAATGCTGGAACGGTCTTTGCTGTGCGAAGACAGGCGCTGGCTATCGGCGTCGAGCCTTTTCTTTTGAGGTTGTCGAATGTGCACATGGTACGTATCGACTTCAAAGAAATCGGACGAAAGCCGAGACTACGGACTCATCTGGATCGCGGAGGATTTCGACTCCGAGGAGGAAGCGCGCGCTTTCGCATCCTCGGTTTTGTCGACCGGGGTGAGGGTCGAGGCGGGGACGTTGCCGGGCGTATGGCCGACTGTGCGCGTGTCGTGGCGGCGCGCGCAGGAATGGGCGCTCTCCTATTGAGCCAAAGCCGAGTGCAAGACGCCGAAAATTTCATCGGAGGCGTGCGTTTGCGCGGCAGGATGGGAGGCCTTGCGCCAGCGGCGACGGCAGTCGACAATGGGGCATGACGCCGACCCCCGATCTCACCAAGCCCTTCGATATCGCCATCGCCGGCGCCGGTCATGCCGGCCTCGCGGTCGCCGCCGCGCTCAAACAGGCGGTGGGCGAACGGGTGAGGCTCGTCGTCGTCGATCCCAAGCCGGAAGCGCGCGACGGGCGCCTGCGCACGGTCGCCTTGTCGGAGGGTTCGCGCAACCTGATCACGCGCGCTGGCGCTTGGAGCACCTTGGAGCCGCTCGCCCAGGCCATCCATGAAATGGCGATCTTCGACGGACGAGCGCGCGACGCGGCGCGAGTCGAGCAATTGCGGTTCCGCGAGCGCGACGGAACGCCGCTCGCGCATATGGCGTTCAACGACGACGTCGCCGATTCGCTGAGCGCGGCTTGTCAGTCGCTCGGCGTCCCCGTGTTGCGAGGCGCGGTCGCCGGCTTCGCGCCGGGGCCGAATGTCGCGACGCTGACGCTCGCCGGCGGCGGCGCGGTCAAGGCGCGGCTGGTTATTGCCGCCGATGGCGCGCGCTCAAAACTTCGGGCGTTGGCGCGCGTGAAGACCGTCGGGCGCGACACCGGGCAGACCGGCATCGTCGCCACCATCGAGCACGAGCGCGACCACGAAGGCCGCGCGGAGCAGCATTTCCTGCCCGGCGGTCCCTTTGCGATCCTGCCGATGCGCGGGCGCTACTCCTCGATCGTCTGGAACGAAAGCGCTGAGGATGCGCGGACGCTGCTGACGCTCGACGGAGAGGATTTGCTTCGCCAGCTCGAGCCGCGCTTCACGCTCAAACTGGGCGCCATCAAGCTGGCCTCGCGCGTCGAGAGCTACCCCTTCAGCTTCCGCGTCGCCCGCAGCTTCGTCGCCGAGCGTCTGGCGCTGGTCGGCGACGCCGCCCATGTGGTGCATCCGATCGCCGGACTCGGGCTCAATCTAGGCCTGCGCGACGTCGCCGCGCTCGCCGAGCGAATCGTAGACAGGCTCAGGCTCGGGCTCGATCCGGGAGCTCCCGATGTCCTGCAAGCCTACGAGCGCGACCGCCGCTTCGACGTGGTGGCCAGCGAAATCGGCATGGACAGCATGATCCGGCTGTTTTCCAACGACATCGGCCCGTTGCGCGCCCTGCGCGATTTCGGCCTGCGGCTGGTCGATCGCGCTCCTTGGGTCAAGGATGTGTTCATGGCGGAGGCGGCGGGCGTCGGCGCCCGTGCGCCCCGGCTGTTGCGGGGGTTCGGCCTGTGAAGCCGGCCACGCTCGCCGCCCAGGCGCTGGGGAAGATCGACGAGACGACCCGCGCGCTCGTGCCGCCGCTGCATGTGACGACGACGTTTCTGCGCGATCCCGACAATGCCTATCGCAGCGGCAATGTCTACGGCCGCGCCGACAACGAGACGGTGCGCGAGGCCGAGGCGGTCGTCGGCGCGCTCGAAGGCGCGGCGGCGACGCTGTGTTTCGGCTCGGGCATGTCGGCGGCGCTGGCGTTGTTCCTGAGCCTGCCTGCGGGCGCCACAATCGTCGCGCCGAAGGTGATGTATTGGGCGCTGCGCAACTGGTTGGCGACAGAGGCGCATCTGCACGGACTCGTCGTCGTGTTCGTCGACACGGAAGACGCGGCTGCGCTCAGCGGCGCGATCCGCCCTGACGTTGCGCTGGTCTGGCTGGAGACGCCGAGCAATCCGCTGTGGGGGATTTCCGACATCGCCGAGGCCGCGCGGCTCGCGCATGAAGTGGGCGCGCTCGTCGCCGTCGACTCGACCTGCGCGACGCCGATCTTCAGCAAACCGATTGAACTCGGCGCCGACGTCGTCATGCATTCGGCGACCAAATATCTGAACGGCCATTCCGACGTGATCGCCGGCGCGCTGTGTTTCGCGCGCGCCGACGCGCTCGCGGATCGCGCCCGAAAGATCCGCCAGCAGTTTGGCCTCATCCTCGGTCCGTTCGAGGCGTTCCTGTTGATCCGCGGCTTGCGCACGTTGGACGTGCGCGTGCGCCGGGCGGCGGCTAACGCGGCGGAGCTGGCGGCGCGGCTGTCCAACCACGCCGAGGTCGCCGAGGTCCTTTATCCCGGCTTGCCGCACGCCCGAGGCTTCGAGGTCGCCCAGCGGCAGATGCGCGGCGGTTTCGGCGGCATGCTGTCGATCCGCTTGCGGGGCGGCGAGGCCGCGGCGATCGCGACGGCGGCGCGGGTAAAATTGTGGAAGCGCGCGACGTCGCTGGGCGGCGTCGAGTCGTTGATCGAACACCGCGCCTCGATCGAAGGCGCGGGCTCGCCGTGCCCGACGGACCTGCTGCGGCTGTCGACGGGCGTCGAGGACGTCGACGATCTCTGGCGCGATCTGGATGAGGCGATGGCGGGGAGCTGAACCCGCCTCCGCAACCCATCCCCTCGTCCCGGGCTTGTCGAAGGACGCTCCAGGGGAAACCGCGCGTCGTGCGAGGCGCCGGTTGAGGCGCCCACACAGTTGCCGCAAGAGTTGATTACACAAAATGTCGTGTGAGCTGGAGCGTCCTTCGACAAGCTCAGGACGAGGGACGTGGATTGCACGATCCTGTCGCAGCGTGCCCCTCCTACAACAACCCCTGATCCAACAACCAATGGGCGCAGATCGCCGCGGCGGTGCGATTGCTGATGCCGAGCGCCACGAACGAGCGCGCGATATAGGCCTTGACGGTCGGCGGCCGCAGCCGGAGTTCGTCGGCGATCTGTTTGTTGCGAAAGCCAGCAGCAATGAGGCGCAACACGTCGCGGTCGCGCTCGCGCAGCGAAAGCGCTCGGCGCTCGATGCGCAACGGGTCCAGGCAGCGCGGGAGCTGAGCTTCGCCCAACAGTCGGCATGGTCGCTCGCCGAGGCCGATTGCGCGCAGCGCGGCGACGAATTCGGCCCTGTCGACGCGCTTGTCGATCACGCCGCGCGCTCCGCGGGCCATCCATTGCGGTCCATAACGCACGAGGGTCTTGTCGGCGAGAACGACGACGCCGCATTCGGCGCCGTCGCGGTCAATCAAGTTCGACTCCGGCGAACGCCTGTCGCGCAGCAGACAGGAGTCGATCAGCATCAGCGGCGCCGCGCTCTGTCGCGCGGCCTCGCTGGCGGCGGCGAGATCGCCGACCTCCTTGACCTCGGCGTATCCGAGTTCGTCGACGAGGATTTCGACGATCGCGCGGCGCAGCAACGTCTCCCTCGCGGCGACGACCGCCGCCGGGTCGCCCCCGACTGAGCGCGCAGTCGTGGTGTCGACCCAGAGTGGCGCGCCCACCCGCGGGGCCACGCTCGTCGTCAACGTTTCCACCCGCGCAAGGACGTTCATGCGGCGTTTCCCCTGTTCGAATTGGGTTGTAAACAACCGATTTCTCACGCGTCCTGGAAGGCGTCGCGCAATGCGCGTTTGTTGAGCTTGCCGACGCTGGTCTTGATGAGCGAGGGCGTGAACACGATGTCGTGGGGCACGGCGTATTTGGAGATGACGCCGCGGTCCGCATAGGCCTTGACGAGAGCTACGACGTCGGCGGTCTCGAGGGCCGCGTGTCCCTCCTTGAGCACGATGAGCGCCTTCGGCCGCTCGCCCCATTTGGCGTCCTTGACGCCGATCACCGCGACTTCGCTGACGGCCGGATGTTTGGAGATGATGTCTTCGAGCTCCAGCGACGACACCCATTCGCCGCCGGACTTGATGACGTCCTTCAACCGATCGGTCACCTGCAAATAGCCCTCGGCGTCGATGGCGCCGATGTCGTTGGTGTGCAGATAGCCGCCGGCCCACAGGTTTTGCGAGGCGTTGGAATCGTGCAGATAGCCTTGGGTCAACCAGGGCGCGCGCACCACGATCTCGCCGGTCGCCTTGCCGTCGTGGACGACGTCGTGCATTCCGGAATCGACGATGCGCAGTTCGACGAGCGGGATCGCCAGTCCCGTCTTGACTCGGAGCGCGAGGCCGTCGTCGTCGGCGCCGAGGCCGGGCTTGACATGGGCCAGCGTCAGGATCGGGCAGGTCTCCGACATGCCGTAGCCGGTGAACACGTCGACGCCCTTGGCCAGCGCCGCCTTGGCGAGCCCGGTATTCAGGGCGGAGCCGCCGATGATGATCTTCCAGCCGGAGAGATTGGCTTCGGTTGCGAGCGGGTGCGAGAGCAGCATGTGCAGAATCGTCGGCACGCAATGCGAGAAGGTCACGCCCTCTTTGATCTTGAGCTTGAGCAAGGCGTCGGGCGCGTAGCGGCCGGGATAGACTTGCTTGAGGCCGGCCATTGTCGCCGAATAGGGCACGCCCCAGGCGTGGACGTGGAACATCGGCGTCATCGGCATATAGACGTCGGAGCGATGCAGGCGGCCCTGCTCAGGCGACAGCGCCATCGCCACCGTCTGCGACAGCGTATGCAGCACGAGCTGACGATGGCTGAAATAGACGCCCTTCGGCAGGCCGGTGGTGCCAGTCGTATAGAACGTCGTCGCCCGCGTGTTCTCGTCGAAATCGGGGAAGTCGTAGTCGGGGCTCGCGGCCGCCAACATCGCCTCGTATTCGGTGTTCAGCGCGACGGGCGCCTGATCCGCGGCCGGCTCGTCGGCAATCAACACATAAGCCTCGACGCTCTCGATGCGGTCGCGGATGACTTCGAGGATCGAGAAGAATTCGGCGTTGAGCAGCAGCACGCGCGGGCGGGCGTGATTGAGCGTGTAGAGGATCTGTTCGGCGTTGAGCCGCACATTCACCGTTTGCAGCACCGCGCCCATCATTGGCAAGGCGAAGAAACATTCGAGATAGCGGTGGCTGTCCCAGTCCATGATGGCGACGGTGTCGCCGGGCGCGACGCCGAGCCCGCTGAGCCCGCCGGCGAGACGGCCGATTCGCGCTTCGAGTTCGCGGTAGGTGTAGCGGCGCAACTCGCGATAGACGATCTCCTGATCCGGCGCGCTGGCGAGCGCGGAGACGAGCAGACGCTTGATGAGCAGGGGATAGACGTAGGCGTTGGGCGCGCGTTCGATGAGATTATCCGACATCCCGTCCTCCCCGTCTGGCGCGAAAGCTGTCGCGCGCAATTGCCGTCAGCGCATCTGGGCGATGGCGGTTGCGGACTCAGCCTTAAAAGAAGGCGGCCCGGACGCAATTGGCTGGGGAGGTCCAATTTGCTTGCGTGGCAGACCTGCGCCAAAGTAGGGGCTGGGAACCGAAGCAGTCGGGCGGCGCCTGTGTCGGGTGGTCGTACGGGAGCGAAATGACGAGCCGCACCACATCGGCGAGCTGGTTGCGCGGCGCCTTGGAACTCTTGCAGGGGGCGGGCCTGAGCGCCGAGCGGCTCGTTGAGGCCGCGCATATGCGCCCGGAAGAGCTCAGCAATTCGGAGGCGCGGGCGCCCACCGAGCGGGTGAGCGCGTTGTGGCGGGCGGCGGTGGAACTCTCCGGCGATCCGGCGATAGGCTTGGTCGGCTCGGGTCAACCCAAACCGGGCAATTTCGACGTGGTCGGCTTCGTCATGCTGTCGGCGCACAATCTCAGAGCGAGCCTGCAGGCTTTCGCTCGGCATATGCGGCTCGTCAGCGACGCCGCGCAGATCGAAATCGAGGACGCCGCCGAGGGCGTCCGCATGAATTTCCATTTGTTCGGCGGGCGCGACCCGATTCCCCGGCAACGCGTCGAGTTCGATTTGTTGGTCGTGCTGACCTTTTGCCGCTGGGTGTCCGGGCGCGCCATCGCGCCGTTGGAATTGGCGCTCGCCTGGCCGCCCTGCGATTATGCGGGGCGGATGGCGGCAGCGTTCGGCTGCCCTATTCGGTTCGACGCCGCGCTCAACGGCTTGACGTTTCGTCCCGAGGACTTGAAAACGCCGCTGCCGGCGTGGAACCCGATGGTCGCCAAGGCCCACGACCATATCGTGCGCGAACGGCTGGCGGCGTTCGACGGCGCGAGCCTGAGCGTCCGCGTGCGCGACGAGATCGCGCGACGGCTGGGGGAGGGCGAGCTACGTCGGCCGACGATCGCCGCCGCGCTGAACCTGAGCGACCGCACGCTGCGCCGGCGTTTGCAGGACGAAAACGTCTCCTACGAGAAGCTCCTGGACGCCACCCGCTGCGATTTCGCGCAGCACTACCTGTCGCGGCCGTCGCTGTCGCTCACCGAGATCGGCTATCTGCTCGGCTTCGGCGACCCGAGCGCGTTCTTTCGCGCCTGCCGGCGCTGGTTCGGCGAGCCGCCAGCGCAGTTTCGCGCGAGACTGCGGGCGACGCGCGACGGAGCGACCGGATCCTAGAAAAGCAAAAGGGCCCCGAGGGGCCCTTTTCAAACCGCGAGAACAGGCGCGGCCGAAACCGGCCGCAGCCGGGTCCTCAGACCTTCGGCGTCAACGCGCTGGTGACGGTGGTGCCGAATTCCTTGGCCTGCTCCTGCAGGGAGGCGAGCTGCGACTTCAGGAACTCGGCCTGGAGGCTCACGGCTTCCTGCGGGTCCTTGGCGGCGACGAGCTTGTCGGCGAGGTCGAAGGCGGCCTTAACGTTGGCGCTGGCGTAGGAAATCGCCTTGGTG